>ERZ802819.20-NODE-20-length-85367-cov-11.3807_pt1 | contig 85367 bp, 89 predicted proteins | sample MGYA00345647_ERZ802819 | MGnify/ENA primary metagenome ERZ802819 (study PRJEB30503, sample SAMEA104212355) | marine metagenome | biome: Westerlies Biome; feature: [SRF] surface water layer (ENVO:00010504) within the epipelagic zone...; material: water (ENVO:00002006)...
TGTTTGAGTTACCGCATTAGCCAAATTAATAGTCGACGACGAACCCGTTGCCAAAGCACCGACTACACCCAGTACTTTGCCCAAACGTTGCTTGCTCACGGCACTACGCGAATGCGCCCCAACAACGTGACCGATTTCATGCCCTAAGACCGCTGCAAGTTCGTCCTCGCTATTGAAGAATGCAAGAATACCCCGGGTTACAAATATATAGGCGTCTGGCGTCGCCCAAGCATTAACAACCGGCTGATCCACCACCACAAAGGTATACGCACGCCCAGCATGAGGCGATTGCGCCAGCAACCGCTCGCCGACCTCAGTGACGTAGTCTTGCCATGCTTGGTCGGGGTAGATAATGCCCTTTTCAAGGAATTCGTTATACATCTCAGCGCCTGGACCTGAATACGCAGGCAGCGCCACCAACCAGCACAACGCCAACAGACATCCCCTACCTATCGCGACAAGGCGCTCTCGCACGGTCTTTCTGATCCGCTGGCCGACTCTGGAAAAGGGGGACATCGTAGCTCCCTCGCGTTTGAGTTCTTTACAGGATAGACGCAACGGCTGGCGTTGGAAAAGTGCAGATGTTGGACACAGCCCGCACCTGAGAACGTAGGATTAGCTTCCAGTGCTCATTCGGTTGCCAAAACGCTTGCGGAATCGTTCGACTCGACCGCCAGAATCGAGCGTTTTTTGCTTACCCGTATAAAAAGGATGGCAGCTTGAACACACGTCTACGTGGATGTCTTCGGCTACTGTTGATGAAATTTCAAGCACGTTGCCACAACTGCACACGGCATTAATTGTGGAGTACTCCGGATGGATTTCTGCTTTCATCGCGCTTTTTTGCTACTGTCGGAAAACTGCGGGCGAGAAGTCTAACAGAAGGCAAATGGATGACAAGCCGCGGGCGCTTGAGCTACAAATCAAAGTGCGCGAACTCACCTCGACTGCTGGGACGGCAGTACCGTTTAGCGAATAAAAGTAGCCACTGGTCGCCTAAACATAGACGTAAGTCACTGTTTTATTAGGCTGACCAATCCGTAGTAACGATTAGCCGAGGTCAAAATGGCTTGGATTATTTTAGTGGTGGCCGGAATTTTCGAAATCGTCTGGGCCATCGCGCTGAAATACTCCGAGGGATTCACGAAATTGTGGCCTTCTGTGATTTTTATCGCGGCAGCATGGTTAAGTTTTGTATGTTTATCCTTCGCTCTAAAGCATATTCCCATGGGCAGTGCTTATGCGGTCTGGACTGGTATCGGCGCCGTCGGCATCGCCATCGTTGGCATAGTTTGGTTCAGCGAGCCGGCAACGCTGCTTCGTGTTGGGTGCATCGCCTTGGTTCTCATAGGTATCGCCGGGCTAAAATTGACCGGTTCAGAAATCGATATTACGTAGCCGGCAGTCAGCGATTTCTCTCCCACCTTGCCCCTGACAAAACGGACCGCCCTGAGAGACCAGCCAAGCTGGAGGCAGGTCTATCTTTTGATGTTGTTGACTTCAGGCACAACAACTAACTAGCACACCGATATCCCTCAAAAGACGGCGGCTTTGTGTATCCTGTTGCTCGGCGCTGCACGGGCAGTTAAAGACTCAAGAGCGTAGCGACTAAGACATTTTGATCGCTGCTACCGGAGCAATGTAAAGCCTAAACTGATCTTGCTTTGAAAAGAGATTCCCAGCCATCATGAAAGCTTCTTAGAATGACCCATGTCCGACCATAACCGAGTCATTCAAGTCGCTGTCCCGCGACCCTTACATTCCGTGTACGACTATTCCGTACCCACCAGCATGCCCATCCCATCCTTAGGCTGTCGGGTTCAGGTGCCGTTTGGACGGACCACCACTTTAGGTATTTGTGTCAACAACCAAGTGGCTAATCCACACAGCCGCCTAAAACCCATCCGGGCTTTGGTCGATGCTGAGGACTCAGACCCAGCTGTATCGACTGAACTGCTGGATTTGGCCAAATGGATGAGCGCCTACTACCATCATCCCTTAGGTGAGGTACTGGCGACCGTATTACCGGCCGCGGCGCGGCGCGGCGCGGAATTTTCAATAACCCCGCCCGATTGTTGGCATGTGACGAAACCCGAGTACAAAAGTCCACGCGCACCGCGCCAGCAACAATTGCTGGAATTCTTATTAAACAGCCCCGCTAGTTCAGGTGCTGCCATCATCGCTGCAGGCTTTAGTCGTGCCTTATTGAATAAGCTGGTTGAGCTGTCAGTCGTTGAACGCTGTGATCCGCTTACTGAGAGTCGAGCGAAAGAATCTCATTTAACCGCCACTGCAGAGCAGACATTCGCAATCGAACAGGTCGAGCACGTTTTGGGCAGCTTCCAGACCTTATTGCTGGAGGGTGTTACCGGCAGCGGTAAAACCGAAATTTACTTACAGAGCATCGCTAAGGTAATCGAGCGGGGCGGTCAGGCCCTCGTACTGGTGCCAGAAATTGCGTTAACACCTCAGACACTGGCGCGCTTTCAGCGCCGTTTTGCTCGCACCGGTATGCTGCATTCCGCGCTCACTGATAACGAGAGACTGCAAACATGGTTGAAATGCCGGCAAGGCGACTTTGACATTGTTTTAGGCACCCGTTCCGCAATCTTTACGCCTTACCGCAACTTGCAACTCATTATTGTCGATGAGGAGCACGACAGCTCATATAAACAACAAGATGGCCTGCGCTATTCCGCGCGAGACCTCGCGGCTAAACGCGCCCAGAGCCTATCTATCCCCCTGCTTCTTGGTTCCGCGACGCCGTCTTTAGAGTCTTTGTACAATGCCAAGCGTGGACGCTACCAGCATTTGCGTTTGTTAAATCGAGCTGGCGGCGCACAAATGCCGGCCTTTCACTTGATCGACATGCGCAATGAAAATGTCTTACAGGGGTTGTCCCATCAGTTGATTCGAGTCATTCGACAACACCTTGAGGCTGCCGGCCAAGTACTGATTTATCTCAATCGGCGCGGCTTCGCGCCCACCTTGTTATGTCAAAGCTGCGGCTGGCAAAGCCATTGCCCCGACTGCGATGCCAAACTCACATTGCACCAAATGCCGCCACAAATGATCTGCCATCATTGCGGCCTGCGCTTTGAGATTCCAAAACAATGTGATAACTGCGGCCATACCGCTTTGCTGCCCATCGGGCTTGGTACCCAGCGAGCGGAGGAGAGTGCGCGGCAGTTGTTCAAAGACACACCGGTGTATCGTATTGATCGCGATACCACACGCACTAATAAGCAACTCAATGCCCAACTCGAGCAGATCAACCGCGGCGAACCCTGTGTTTTAGTTGGCACGCAAATGCTCGCGAAAGGACACCACTTCCCGAACGTCACGCTGGTGGCAGTGATTAATGCTGATGCAGGACTGCTGAGCCCAGACTTTCGCGCGCCAGAACGGACTGCTCAACTTATCGTCCAAGTGGCCGGACGCGCTGGGCGCGCAGAGCGACCAGGAGAAGTATGGATTCAGTCTTATCAACCGGACAATCCATTGCTTGCTACCTTGATCGAATCAGGCTATCGCGGTTTTGCCGATATTGAGCTTGCGAGCCGGGAAACAGCTCAGTTGCCGCCTATAACCCCCATGGCGCTAATCCGAGCAGAGTCCGAAAACCCAGAGTTAGCAAAACAATTCTTACACCAATGCAAAACCCAGAGCCAAGCCCTAGGCCTGCATAAAGACATAAACATCATGGGACCTGTGCCTGCGCCAATTGCACGCATGGCAAACCGACATCGCTTCCAACTAATGTTAATTGCTTCCAACCGCTCAGCCTTACACCGCTGTCTTGCAGCCTTAAATCAGACCGCAGCGCCTAAAACGCTACGCTGGTCTATTGACGTAGACCCTTACGATGCAATGTAGTAGCCGCCAGTCCCAAAGCGACGAGCAGACCTGTATCATAGTGACCATCCAACAGCTTACTGGCTAAACCCGATGCCGAAAGATTTCGCTTCGCGATCGCGTACCGCCAAACGTAAACCTGCGCCACGCAGGAGGCCTGCACCCAGAACGTCGCCGGTAAAACAAAAAGCCGTCTCTTTCCATGGGCCGAGCTTTTCTTCAGGGGCGCTTATCGGCGCGGCAATTGTACTAACCGCGGCTTACGCGCCGGAATTTTTGCGTAGCAGCGAACTTACCGGGGCCACAGACAGCCCCTCACAGGAACAGCCGAAGGTACAATTTCAATTCCCTGAATTGTTACGCAATACCAAGGTACAGGGCGATCCGACTTCTTATAGTGTGCCGAAACCCGCGGTACCTGGTGAAGAAGTTATCTATCGGGTGCAAGCCGCATCTTTTCGTGATGCTGATGACGCACAACAGTTACGCGCAGTCTTACTGTTGCAAAACCTTCCGGTAGAGTTGTCATCATCTAATGTTAAGGGACAGCTCTGGCATCGCGTTGTCGTTGGTCCATTTACCCGTAAGCTCGACGCCGAACGGGCTCGAACCAAACTGCGCGAGCAAGATCTACCCGCGATCCTAATGCGCGATAAAAGCTAAACTGAATCCACCGTGCTCCGCCATAGGCATCGAGCACAAAACGAGACCATTAATGCAACAGTTTCATGGCACTACAATTATTAGCGTTCGCGACCATTCCAGCGTTGCTTTGGGCGGCGATGGCCAGGTCTCACTAGGCGACACAGTGATGAAGGGCAATGCGGTAAAAGTGCGCAAGCTCTACCAAGAAAAGGTGCTGGCAGGCTTCGCTGGAAGCACTGCGGATGCCTTTACCTTGTTCGAAAAATTTGAAGCCGCACTTGAAAAGTACCAAGGTCAGCTAACACGAGCTGCCGTAGAGCTGGCAAAAGAATGGCGGTCCGACCGTGCGTTGCGCCGACTCGAAGCCATGCTCATCGTCGCGGATACTCAGGCCACCCTGTTAATCAGCGGTAACGGCGACGTCATCGAACCGGAGCACGGAGTCTTGGCCATTGGCTCAGGCGGTCATTACGCCCACGCGGCAGCGACCGCGCTCGTCGACAATACTGACTTGGGGGCTGCGGATGTGGTGCATAAATCGTTAGAGATCGCGGCTCGCATCTGCGTATACACCAACGATTCGCTAACAATCGAAACCTTGGACTTAACCGCTGTAGCGGTCTAACCCTTCTTAACGAAAAAACACTATGTCTGAAACCTCTGTACCAGAGCTGGAACAACTGACCCCGAAGCAAATCGTCGCCGAGCTCGACCGGCACATCATCGGCCAAGACCATGCCAAGCGCGCGGTCGCCATCGCACTTCGTAACCGCTGGCGGCGCATGCAACTCGCCGAAGAACTGCGCGATGAGGTGAGCCCTAAAAATATCCTCATGATCGGCCCTACCGGAGTAGGCAAAACAGAGATAGCGCGTCGTTTAGCTAAACTTGCTAAGGCACCGTTTATCAAAATCGAAGCCACTAAATTCACCGAAGTGGGCTACGTTGGCCGCGACGTAGATTCGATTATTCGCGATCTCGTAGACGTGGCGATCAACATGTTGCGCGAGGAACAAATTCAGCAGGTCCAACAACCCGCCGAGGATCGAGCAGAGGAGCGTATTCTTGACGCTTTATTACCCTCCCCCAGAGACGGCGACGATGATGCCAAAGAGTCGAGCACTCGGCAGATGTTTCGCAAAAAGTTACGTGAGGGCGAACTCGACGATAAAGAAATCGAAATTGACCTCGAGCAGCTGAGCGTAGGCGTTGAAATCATGGCGCCTCCCGGCATGGAGGAAATGACCAGCCAATTACAGAATATGTTCAGCAATTTAAGCCAAGGTAAACGCGACCACCAACGCTTGAGTATCCGTGAAGCCTACCGCCGAGTGCGCGACGAAGAAGCCGCAAAGCTAGTTAACGAGGATGAAATTCGCGCTGCTGCAGTAGTGGCGGTGGAAGAAACAGGCATAGTTTTTATTGATGAACTTGACAAAGTTGCGAAGCGCACTGAAGGCGCGGGTGCCGACGTTTCACGCGAGGGGGTACAGCGTGATCTACTGCCGATGATCGAAGGCTGCACGGTGTCTACAAAATACGGCACTGTGCGCACCGACCATATCTTATTCATCGCCTCTGGCGCCTTCCATCTCGCCAAGCCGTCGGACCTTATCCCCGAACTACAGGGCAGGCTGCCTATTCGAGTGGAACTAAAAGCCCTTTCCCCAGAGGACTTTAAACGAATTCTAAGCGAGCCTAAGGCCAGTCTATGCGAGCAATACCAAGCCCTGCTTAGCGTTGAGAATGTTGATCTCACCTTTACAGACGATGGTATTGAACAAATCGCAGAGTTAGCGTGGCAAGTGAATGAAGGCACCGAAAACATCGGCGCTCGACGACTACATACGGTCATGGAGCGGCTACTTGAGGACTTATCGTTCAACGCTGATGATCGAGCAACACACGTTGCCATTATCGATAGAGCCTATGTTGACCAACATCTATCAGGCTTGGTTAGTAATAACGATCTTTCGCGCTTCATTTTGTAGCCATAGGTTTATCCATAATGAACAGAATCGCGCCAGAAGAAATTACCTATCACAAGATCGGCCACAGCTTAGAAATTGCTTGGCCCGACGCTCGATTTGATTTGCCAGCGGAACTGTTGCGCGTCTATTCGCCATCCGCTGAGGTGCGCGGCCACTCGGAAAAAGAACGGGTACTGCAAACCGGTAAGAAAAATGTCGGCATCAAAGCCATTGAAGCAATCGGTAACTACGCTATACGCATTACTTTTGATGACGGCCATGACAGCGGTATTTATGCTTGGGACTATTTGTATGAACTGGGCAAAAACGATACCAAATACTGGCAGGACTACCTAAGCGAGCTCAAACAGGCAAATGCCTCGCGTTTACCTACCATCCCCGTAGGTCAGTGGCAGCCAAGCAAACCCTGAGGCGCAAGATCCTCGGTCACATTCCAATAAGAGATAACCATGTCCGCTAAGCACCCACCCCCAGACTCACAAGAACAGGTGAATTTCGGCTACCAAAAGGTCTCGGCAACAGAAAAAACCGAACGCGTTGGCGCGGTCTTTCGCGCCGTTGCAAAACGCTATGATGTCATGAACGACATCATGTCATTCGGTAGCCACCGCATCTTTAAGCGCATGGTGCTGCACATGTCGGGGATACGCCAAGGGCACAAGGTTTTGGATCTCGCTGGCGGTACCGGTGATATGGCGGCACTCTTTGCAGGTGTCGTTGGCCCCGAAGGCGCAGTAGTCCTCGCAGATCTTAATGAAGACATGATGCGAGTTGGGCGGGATCGACTGCTGGACGATGGCCTTACACAAATCAGCTTTTGTCGGGCGCCAGCCGAGTCGCTGCCTTTTCAAAACCAACAATTTGACTGCGCCTGTATCAGCTTTGGTCTGCGAAATTTTACTGACAAAGATCAAGCCCTTCGCGAGCTGCTACGTGTGCTTAAGCCTGGTGCAGCGCTTTTGGTTCTCGAGTTTTCAAAACCTACCGATCCGCTGCTCGAAGGCGCATACAAAGCCTTCCAAACGCTGTGGCCCCCTATCGGCAGAGCGCTCGTCGGTGATTCACAGCCCTATCAATATCTAGTGGATTCCATTCGCGTGCATCCGGACCAAAAAGCCTTGCGCCAGATGTTCACCGATGCTGGATTCGTTGACGCCGAATACCACAACTTGTTAGGCGGGATCGCCGCCATCCATCGCGGCCGTAAGCCGATGGACGCCCATACAGCCGATTAGCGCCGATGAATTCTTCGGATTTATTTGAAATTCTGCAGGACTCGGCAAATCAGCTGTCTCGATCTTGGCTAGCGCTAGATCCATTGGTGCAACGAAAACTGCAGGGCTTGGCTGGGCAGGTTATTGAAATCGAGTGCACCCAACCCGAGCTCACCGCACACCTTAATTTTTTGGACGATGGGCTAGAGCTGCGTCACGGAGCGACTGCAGCACCCAACGTCCAATTACGGGGCTCTGCGCCCGCACTGTTCAGTCGTATGCTATCTGTCGAGAGCAATACCAACGTTGAAGTGAACGGCGACGAGACCCTGCTAATAGAACTGCTGGAAATTCTGCGCAGCCATCGGCCCGATCCGGCTCCTTTGCTCGCCAAGCTAGTGGGCAATGATCCAGCACAATCCATCACCGCGGCCTTCGAATTGGGCATACAAACCGTGATTGAAATCGTCAACGGTGGAATCGACGACGCAATGCAAAACAGTAAAAACGGCTTGCAAGGTTATTTTGCCTCTCAGACCAATGCCAAGGCGATGCAACATCAGCTGGATCACTTGCGCCTGCGTATCGACCGAGCCGCAGCCCGAGTGCGCGATCTCGAGCAATCTAAAACTCGTAGCACTGAGCAATGACATTCCGGCAATGGTTAGCCTTGGCTAATCTGGGGCGGCATGCCCTCAAACTCGGCCTTCATCACTTTTTAAACGTCAACGAACTTCCTGCCGGCTTTGGGAAAGGTCTGCTGGGGATGATGCAAACAATTTTTCCTCCTCCGGCAGCGCACCATGCGGACAAGCTATGCGCGACGGTGGAGTCTCTTGGGCCGGTGTACATCAAGTTAGGGCAACTGCTATCGACCCGGCCGGACCTATTACCCGCGGCCATCGTTCAAGCACTGGCGAAGCTACAAGACCAAGTGGAACCCATCGCGGCTTTTTTAGTTACAGACGCCGTGAGCGAACGTCTGGGGCGGCCGTTTCAGGAGGTATTTAAGAACATCGACCCTGAGCCACTGGCCAGCGCCTCCATCGCTCAAGTGCATGGCGCAACCTTGCACAATGGTTCAGAGGTAGTGATCAAGTTAGTGCGGCCTAATATTGCAAAGCGCATTAACGCGGACATGGACAACTTGGACGCTCTCGCTAAATTTCTTTGCCAGAACTCGGCAATCGCTCGTAGGCTGCATTTAACTCAGATTATGAGCGACCAAAGGAGTGTGCTGAACCGCGAATTAGATATGTTCAGCGAAGGCCGCAACCAAATACAGCTACGCCGAAATTTTGCGGATTCACAGTTGTTATATGTACCACGACTTTACAGCGAGCATACCCGCCATGATCTTTTGGTTATGGAACGCGTATACGGCATACCGATCGGTCAAGTTGAAACGCTACGCGCGGCCAATGTAGATTTTCAAGTGCTGGCACACAAAGGGGTCGAAACCTTTTTTACTCAAGTCTTTGAGCACAATTTTTTTCATGCCGACATGCATCCGGGGAATATCCAAGTCGACATAACAGACCCCGCGAACCCAAAATATATCGCACTGGATTGCGCCATAGTCGGGTCTTTACAGCGGCAGGACATCGACTATCTCGCGCAGAACATTCTGGCATTCTTTAACCGCGACTATCGCAGAGTTGTAGATTTGCACTTGCGCTCAGGCTGGATTCCAGCCACCACAGATGCAGAAGCTTTTGAGCGCGTTATTGCCGAAGTCTGCGATCCTATTTTCAACAAACCGCTGTGTGAAATTTCTTTCGCCGACTTCATGACCCAGCTATTGCGGACGGCTGCTGAGTTCAACATGGAGATACAACCGCAGCTGGTGCTTCTGCAAAAAACGCTCCTATATATAGAAGGCCTAGGCCGACAACTTTATCCGCAGCTGGATTTGTGGAGCACCGCGTTACCCTTTATGCAACGCTGGGCGACGCGCAACCTAGGACCTATCGCTATCGTTACCCAGATCCTCGAACAAGCGCCCGAGTTAGCGAATAACCTGTACCGTCTGCCGGAGCTGTTGCGCCAAGATACACTGCCCCTGCGAGTGGAACTGGCTAAACAAAATAAGGCGCTGGAGGACTTGCAGCAGCGCATCACGCGGCTGCGCAGCAACCAGCGGCTCGGCATTGGCGCTATCATACTAATTACCACCACCGCAGTTTTAGTATTAACCTAGCTGTAAGCTCTACGGTGCCTCGATTAAAGGAGTGCGAATGGATACGTTGCAACAACTTAACGACATACTAATAAAGCGCAAGCGTGATGACCCCAGCACATCTTACGTCGCCAGCCTTTATCAAGGTGGGGTGAATAAAATCGCGCAAAAGATCGGCGAAGAGGCGACAGAGGTAGTACTGGCTGCCAAAGATGCTGCTGTCGATGCCGAACTTAAGCCTGCGTTGATCGGTGAAGTAGCCGATCTTTGGTTTCATTCGCTGGTACTGTTGAGTCATCTAGACCTCAGCGCCAATGACGTGCTACAAGAATTACAGCAACGCGCAGGCATCAGCGGCCACACCGAAAAAGCCAATCGCCCGGCCGGCTAAAACGTCGCTATAATATTGCTGACTTAATTACCTAAACCTTAGATGGAGAAGAGCTATGTTCGGAGGATTTGGTATGACCGAACTGTTGGTTATCCTCGCTATCGTATTGCTGATCTTTGGCCCCAAACGCATCAAAAGCCTTGGCTCAGATTTAGGCAGCGCCATTAAGGGTTTTCGTAAAGCGGTGACGGATGATGACCAAGCCAAAGCGCCTGACGGCGCCGCCAAAGTTATTGACGGCGAGACAGACGATGCAAAAACACCCAGTAACGATGAGAAACATAACGTCTGAGCTACCGATGCGTTCGCTGCGGCAAGCTAAAAGTCTGAGAGGTCACGATGTTTCCTGATTTCGGCAGCCTAGAAATCCTCTTGATCTTGGTCGTTACGCTTCTGGTTATCGGCCCAGAAAAATTACCCGAAGCGCTGCGCGCCTTGGGACTTTGGTTTGGTCGTTTGAGTCGCTCATTCAACAGCGTTAAATCGGAAATAGAGAAAGAAATCGGCATGGATGACGTGCGTCGGCAATTGCACAATGAAGCCGTGATGCAGGAAATGAAGCGCATCGAAGACGAAGTGAAAAGCGCCATCGATCCAGTCACGCAGCCTGTGAGCATTGACCCAGCATCTGCTCCCTCTGAAGCGCCAGAGGCCGCGAGCACGCCGAAGCCTGTCAGCGAGGCCGAGTTAGAGGCCCAGCACGCCAGCAAAGTAAAAAAAGCGTCGACTGACAGCAACCAAGAAGTTTGATCAACCATATCTTATGACCAACAAAGACGACGATCCGGTCGATCAGAAACAGCAACCATTTCTTGAACACATTGTAGAACTGCGATCTCGCATCCTTCGCTCACTAACATTTGTTGCAGTGTTGTTTTTGCCGATCTATTACTTTGCAGAAGTGCTGTTCACTTGGGTCGCAGACCCACTCATGAGTCGCTTGCCCGCAGGCGCGGGGATGATCGCAACTCAGGTGGCGTCGCCGTTCCTAGCGCCCTTTAAACTCGCAATTTACGCAGCGATTTTTGTCGGCGTGCCCTTTTTGCTGCACCAGCTTTGGTCCTTTGTATCACCAGGGCTTTACCGCCACGAGAAACGTTTTGCCCTACCACTGCTGATTTCAAGCGTGGTTTTGTTTTATTGCGGCATGGCATTCAGCTACTTTTTAGTGTTTCCGATTGTCTTTACCTTTTTTATTGAAGTCAGCCCAACCGGCATCAGCATGATGACCGACATCAACCAGTATCTCGATTTCGTTATGAAAATGTTCTTGGCGTTTGGCCTGGCATTCGAAATACCCATAGCAACACTGCTATTAGTCTGGTCCGGGCTAACAACACCCAACGCTATGGCCGCCAAACGCCCTTACATTATTATCGGCTGTTTCGTATTGGGCATGTTCCTCACCCCGCCTGACGTTGTTTCGCAGCTACTACTGGCCATACCCATGTGGCTATTGTTTGAAGTTGGGGTGCTACTGGCCAGATTTGTTAGCCGTAAAGACGAGCTTGAGGCCAACTCTGAATCTGACTAAGGCACAAGACGGCGACACTATAATACAAGGGTAAAGGGGCCATCGTTCACCAAGGTGACCTGCATATCTGCGCCAAATCGACCGCTTTGCACAGGCACAGCAGCAGCGCAACGCTGGACCACTTCGTTATATAGACGCTCGGCTTCGTCCGGTGCCGCTGCCGAGCTGAAGGATGGCCTTCGGCCGCCCCGGGTATCGGCTAATAACGTGAACTGAGAGACCACTAATATTGAACCTTGCACATGGCCGATGTCGTAGTCGAGTTTCCCCTGCGCATTTGCGAACAGGCGCAACCCAAGCACTTTGTCCACTAACCGAGAGGCCAGCGCGCTATCGTCGCCGTGTTCTACCCCAACTAACAGGACGTAGCCGTGGCCTATCGCACCTACCACCTCAGCATCGATAGCCACAGAGGCGCTGAGGACTCGCTGCACAACCACCTTCATAAAAAACTTGGGAGCTAGGCGCGCTTACGCTCGTGCTCTTTTAGGAGCATTTTGCGGATACGAATGCCCTTGGGGGTCACTTCGACCAATTCATCGTCATCTATAAATTCTAACGCCTGCTCTAAGGTGAACTGAAGCGCATTGGTCAGGATGATCGCTTCATCTGTACCCGACGCTCGGACATTGGTTAGCTTTTTTTCTTTTAAAGGGTTCACTGTCAGGTCGTTAGAACGGCTGTGAATACCTACAATCATGCCCTCGTAAACCACATCGTTGGGTTTAACCATCATGCGGCCGCGATTCTGCAGATTGAATAACGCGAAGGAGACGGCCTTGCCTTGAGCGTTAGAAATTAGCACGCCGTTTTTACGGTTGCCGATGTCGTCACTAAGCTTTGAACCGAACCCTGCGGAAGCGAAAGACATAATGCCGGTGCCCGAGGTTTGCGACAGAAACACTGGGCGATAGCCCATTACTCCGCGGCTGGGAATTCGAAACTGAAGGCGAACTCGACCCTTGCCGTCGCCCTGCATCTCTTGTAACTCACCGCGACGATCGCCGAGGCTTTCCATTACCTTGCCTTGGTGATTTTCTTCAATATCTATAATTAGCGTTTCGTAGGGTTCCTGAACGACACCGTCAACTTCACGAAAAATAACTTGAGGACGCGATACCGCCAACTCAAAGCCCTCTCTACGCATGGTTTCGATCAAGACAGAGAGGTGCAATTCGCCACGCCCAGACACCCGAAAACGATCCGGATCAGCGGTATCTTCGACAGATAAAGCAACATTGTGCAAGCTCTCCGTGTACAGGCGCTCACGGATTTGCCGACTGGTCAAAAATTTTCCATCTTTGCCCGATAGTGGCGAATTATTGACGCAGAACATCATTGTTAGGGTGGGTTCATCTACCGACAACGCCGGCATCGCATCGACCTGATCGATCGCACACAACGTGTCGGAGATATTGATTTTGTCGACGCCGGTTAAACAAACGATATCGCCGGCGGTCGCCGATTCTGTTTCAACCCGCTCAAGACCCCGATGGGTATAAAGATTGGCGATTTTCGCTTTCCGCTCGTTGCCTTGGCGATCCACGACGGCGACCTGCTGATTACGCGCAACCTGGCCTCGGGAAATACGACCAATACCGATCACACCTTCATAAGTGGAATAATCCAAAGAACTGATCTGCATTTGAAATGCGCCCGCCGCATCAACTTGGGGGGGTGGCACCTGATCAACAATCATGTCCAATAACGGCGACATATCGTCGCCGATCGCGTCCAGTTCCAAACCGGCCACACCATTAATCGCTGACGCATAAACTGTGGAGAAATCCAATTGCTCATCGGAACCGCCAAGGCTGTCAAACAGGTCAAAGACCTCATCGATAACCCGATACGGGTCGCCGCCATCACGGTCAATCTTGTTCACAATGACAATAGGTTTGAGGCCGTAACTGAAAGCCTTCTGAGTAACAAAGCGCGTTTGTGGCATGGGCCCATCCACCGCATCCACTAACAGCAATACCGCGTCAACCATCGAAAGTATCCGCTCAACCTCACCGCCAAAATCCGCGTGTCCGGGTGTATCTACAATATTAATGCGGGTATCTCGATACTCGATTGCTGTGTTTTTGGCCAGAATGGTAATACCGCGCTCTTTTTCGAGGTCGTTGCTGTCCATAACTCGCTCGGAAGTGTTGCCTGCCAGCAAACCCGTTTGCTGCAGTAAGCAGTCCACGAGAGTAGTTTTGCCATGGTCAACGTGAGCGATAATCGCAATATTACGAACGGTCGGATTGGACACAGAAGTGCTTCCTTATTTACAACGCGGGTTAGCTTCGCGCCAATAGAGCCCGCTCCCCTTTTCAGATTTACCAAAGTGCGGGGCTGGACAAGACCCTTGGCGGGCGACGCGCGATTATGGCGTAAGCATCCAGCGCTGTCTCGTCTAACTCGCTTGTGGCCAGCAAATCAAATGCTACAAGGTACAAAAGATAAGGTTCGTTGAGAATTTTCTCAGATCGAAACAACTTTGCGCGCCGATCGCACCAGAATGGTGCTAATATCTCTTTCAATTCGTGCGCGCGCCCAAAATCGAGGCAAAAAGCCCATTAGTGGTGCACGATGGAATTGGGAAGGTACTAAAAACAACAGGTTAGCCGCACATGTGCGTGGCATATTTCTTGCTATCTCCACGATACCGCCGTCCAAAGGCGGGCATGCTGATACTCGACATGCGCTTGAGTGCTGCGAACGGCGAATAGCCCGGGTTTGCGCCCGACTAGGCCATGATAAAAGTCTAATAAGGAGACAAAAATGAAATCGAAACTAGAATACATCTGGCTGGACGGCAGCGCGCCTACCCAAGGCCTACGCAGCAAGACCCAAATTCGGGAAAACTTTGGCGGCACCCTAGAAGAATGCCCCATGTGGTCATTCGACGGCAGCTCCACCCAGCAGGCTGAAGGCAACGCCTCCGATTGCCTACTAAAGCCTGTTGCCATCTTCCCAGACCCAGACCGCCAAAATGCGTATCTGGTGATGACCGAAGTGCTTAATGCCGATGGAACACCTCACGCCACCAATGGTCGGGCAACCATCGATGATGACGATGATGATTTCTGGTTCGGTTTCGAGCAAGAGTACTTTCTTTGGGATGTCGACACTCAGTTACCCCCTGGATTCCCGGCTGGCGGTTTCCCTGCGCCTCAGGGCCCCTACTACTGTTCTGTTGGTGCGGCTAATGCATATGGGCGCGACTGCATCGAGGAGCATTTCGACCTGTGCCTAGAGGCCGGAATTAACGTAGAAGGCATCAACGCAGAGGTTGCCGCGGGACAATGGGAATTTCAGGTCTTTGCTAAAGGAGCAAAACGCGCCGGCGATGAGACCTGGGTAGCGCGCTACCTGCTCGAGCGTACTGGCGAGAAATACGGCTATGGCATCAACTATCATCCCAAGCCTCTCGGCGACTTAGACTGGAACGGTTCCGGCATGCACGCCAACTTCTCCAACGGCGCAATGCGCGATGACGGTGACGAGGGCATTTTTACTAAGATTTGCGAAAACTTTGGCCGTAACATCGAAAGACACATGAGCGTTTATGGCGCCGATAATGACCAACGCCTAACCGGTAAGCACGAAACTCAGTCAATTGATGAATTCAGTTATGGCGTATCCGACCGTGGCGCGTCGATTAGAGTTCCGATCGGCACAGTTGAAGACGGCTGGAAAGGTCGACTAGAGGACCGCCGCACAGCGTCCAACGCAGACCCTTACAAGGTAGCTGCAGCAATCATAAAAACCTCAAAAGAAGCTTTGGTCTAACTCTGACTAAAGCTGCAAATAAAAAGGCGGGCTCTAAGCCCGCCTTTTTATTTGCTCACGAAAAACACTGAAATTAGACAAATCGAATCCGCACAATAAATGCATGAACTAAAACCGTGCATGCACCATTTCGGTGCGATAGAGTATCCATACCGTGCACATTGTCTTTTATCCAGCCCACAATAACGACAACGCCGGCGGTGTAAGGCCTCAGGGCAACGAAGTCTACGCTGAATAAGTTCGACAATGGATGACTACCATGGTTTTTTCGGTATCACTCTAAATCAGGCGCGAAAATTGCTTATAAAGCTGTATGAACAAAACTGCTTTTTTCGAAAGTCATAATAAAATGAACCAACCGACGCTTCTCAAAACCAAACCATTTCGCAAAACTGTGCAAGCTGAAGCTGTGCTTGATGCGCTCGTTACGGCAGCCATGGTTCTCGACAGCGATCTAAAGGTAGTTTTCGTCAATGCGGCGGCCGAGAGCCTCCTGCACTGCTCGGCAACACAAATTCTCGGTTCTGCGTTGAATCAGATTTTAATGAGCGCCGAAGACCTGCAGTCGAATTTACGTAAGGCCTTGCGTGAACTTCAACCCTTCACGGTACGTGAGGCCTTGCTGCAATTACCGGACAACCTCCGCGAGGAGGTTGATCTGACTGTGTCTATTCTGGATAACGCCCATTATTTGGTTTTGGAGATGCACCCCACCACCCGACTGACGCGTATTAATCAGAGCCAGGCGTCAACCGACCGACAAGCCACGACCCGAGGTCTGATTCGTGGCCTCGCTCACGAAGTGAAAAACCCTCTGGGCGGTATCCGCGGGGCCGCGCAGTTGCTAGAACGAGAATTACCTCGGGACGATTTAAAAGAGTACACCGGGGTGATTATTGCGGAGGCCGATCGCCTCAAAGATCTAGTTGATCGCATGCTTGGGCCACACCAAAGACCCAACATCGAAGCCATTTATTTGCCAGAGATTTGCGAACACGTCATGGCTGTGGCTGCCTCGGAGTTCTCAGACCGAATTGAATGGCATCGCGACTACGATCCTAGCCTTCCAGATGTGGCCGGGGATCGAGATCAAATTATTCAAGCCATTCTCAATGTGGTGCGTAATGCCTGCCAAGCGCTGGTAAACACAACGACCGCCAAGATTACGCTGCAGACGCGAATCACACGTCAATTCACCATCGGTAAAACAAGGCACCGGCAGGTAATGTGTTTAAACATCATCGACAACGGACCCGGCATCGACCCCCGCGATCTCGAACGGATTTTTTATCCGATGATCAGCGGACGGCCAGACGGTAGTGGTCTTGGTCTGTCGATCACCCAGCACATCGTCAGTGAGCATAATGGTGTCGTCCAAGTCAGCAGCGCCTTTGGACACACCGTCTTTTCGATTTTTCTTCCTTTTGAGCAGCCGACCGAAGAAGCCGGACAACAGGAGCGCAAATGAGTAAACACGTCTGGGTTATAGACGATGATCACGCTATCAGATGGGTTCTAGACCGAGCGTTGGCGCAAGCTGGAATCCCGATTACCGCCTTCAATAGCGCCGATGACGCCATGCACCATCTTGCAAAAGAAACCCCTTTAGCAATCGTCACAGATATTCGTATGCAGGGCACTTCGGGACTGGATTTTCTAGAACAATTCAATGCTAAGCATCCCAATACCCCGGTTATCGTGATGACCGCCCACTCCGATTTGCAAAGCGCTGTGACAAGTTTCGAGCGGGGCGCTTACGAGTATCTGCCAAAACCTTTCGATGTGGACGATGCAGTTGCAGTAGTTCAACGAGCCATCGCTCACAGCCAAGAAGCCGATCCCCAAGTGGTCGAACAGATGACACCGGCCACTGAGATCATCGGCCATGCGCCGGCTATGCAAGAAGTATTTCGCGCCATCGGTCGATTGTCCTCGTCTAATGTCAGCGTTTTAATCAACGGACCGTCTGGCTCGGGAAAGGAATTGGTGGCACGGGCACTGCATCGACACAGCCCGCGCGAAGCTCAGCCCTTTATCGCACTCAACGTTGCGGCGATACCAAACGAATTGATCGAAAGTGAATTGTTTGGGCATGAGAAAGGCTCGTTCACCGGCGCCACCACGCAGCGCATGGGCCGATTTGAGCAAGCAAATGGCGGCACTTTGTTTCTTGATGAAGTCGGTGATATGCCCGCATCCGCGCAAACCCGACTACTAAGAGTGCTCGCCGAAAACGAATTTTATCGGGTAGGCGGACATCAATCCGTGCGCGTAGATGTGCGAATCATCGCCGCCACCCATCAGGACTTAGAAACGCTGGTGCAGCAGGGCAGGTTCCGCGAAGATCTATTCCATCGCCTCAACGTCATTCGCGTTCATGTGCCGTCATTGGCCCAGCGGCGTGAGGACATACCCCTGCTAGCACAGTATTTCTTGGACAACGTTGCTAAGGAACTGGGTGATGAGCCAAAGCGGCTGCACCAAGATACCGCCGAATATCTAATGGCTCTACCCTGGCCCGGCAACGTACGCCAACTAGAGAATACATGTCGCTGGTTACAAGTGATGGCGAGTTCACGCACCATCCTGATTGAGGACCTGCCGCCTGAATTGCGCGATAGCGACGAGCCAACCGGCGGGTCGGACTGGGAGGGAAGTTTGGCACGCTGGGCTAGTCAATTCCTTGAGCAAGCCCACATATCGCCACTACTAGATACCGCCGTGCCGAAATTTGAGCGCATTATGATTGACGCCGCACTGCGCAAAACAGGTGGCCGTAAAAAGGATGCAGCAGAACTTTTAGGTTGGGGTCGAAATACCCTGACACGCAAAATGCAAGAATTACAATGTTGAGCTGCAAGCCTACGCGAGCGTAGCCTTGCAGCATGCATATAGTTCTATACGAGCCGGAGATTCCTCAGAACACCGGCAACATCATTCGTCTTTGCGCCAACGTTGGGGCAGCGCTACATCTCATAGAGCCATTGGGTTTCGCTTGGGACGACAAACGCTTGCGACGCGCAGGACTGGACTATCACGAATTCGCCGACGTGGTCCGCCACCCTAATTTAGAGGCATGCCAAGCGGCGCTCGGCAATGCTCGCTGGTATGCATTTACCACCAAAGCCACGCTGAGCTATGCTGCAGTTGAGTACACCCCCACTGATGCGCTGCTGTTCGGCCCTGAAACTCGGGGGCTGCCCCAGACGCTACTGGACGCATGGCCCAAGGGCCAGAAAGTTAGATTGCCAATGCAACCGATGTCCCGCAGCTTGAACCTCTCCAATACCGTTGCCATTGCTGTCTATGAAGCTTGGCGACAACAGGATTTCGGCGGCGAGCGCTGATCAATTCAACTTAATGAGTGACCGGATCGGGGTCACCGGAGTCCGCCGCGGGCGCAGCTGCCGCTTGATTCTGTTCTGCCTGTTGGCGCATTGCTTGGACATACAACGCTTCAAAATTGACCTGAGCGAGCTGCAACGGCGGGAACCCCCCCTTAACGACTAGGCCATCAATAGATTCGCGCAAATAAGGAAATAATGTCGTCGGGCAGGCAATACCAAGGACCTGGGCAAGCTGATTGTCTTCAATCCCTTCAATGTGGAAGAGGCCGCCCTGCTGCACTTCTACAATGAAGCCAACCATATCGCCCTCAAGTTGCGCCGTGACGGTGATGGTCAACACAACCTGATGCTGATTCTCGCTCACTCGATTAGCTTGGGTATTAATGTCTAATTTTAACTCTGGCCGCCATTGACGCAGGAAAACCTCGGGAGCGGAGGGCGACTCAAACGACGCGTCTTTTAAGAAAATGCGATCAATGCGCAATTGTGGTTGCGCTGGATCGTTGGGCTGCGCGCCTGCTGCGCCTGCGCTACTGTCGTTTTGGTCACTCATGTTTTAACCACCGGTAAGTTTTGGCCCCGCCATTCCGCCATTCCGCCGGTGAGTCGGAGCACATTAGTAAAACCCTTTTTCCGCAGTATCGTGCCCACAGATCCAGAGTGCTGGCCCATTTTGCATGCGACTATAAGCGGTTTGTCCTTGTGCTTATTCAATTCATCGCTACGGGCCTCAAAATTCGCGAACGGGATGTTGATGGCATCGACTATATGCCCCTCAGAGTATTCGTTAGCGTCACGGACATCGATCACAAGAGCGTTCTCAGCGTTGACTAACTGCACGAGCTTCTGCGCACTGACCGTCGCCCCACCGCGCGACATTTCGTTGCGAATAAACAAAATCAAAAACACAACGAAAGCGCCGACCAATAACGGATGATTACCGATGAACGTAAACAGTTGCTCCATACCGGGACCCTTAAAATTGCGCGCGTAGTATACACACCGCAACGCCAAATGCGGTGCTGTGGTGAGTCGGTTTTTATCGATCGAGACGACAAAGGGCGCGCAACACGCGAACGTCAATGGTTAAAAATTTGCTAATATTCGTTATTCACTTGTTTGCCTTGCTGGAGCGCACATGTCTGAGGTCAGTCTGCTGGTCATTCTCGACGGTTTCGGCTATCGAGAGGAGGTCACCGACAACGCTATTGCCCAAGCCCATACGCCAACCTGGGACACGCTGTGGGCAACTCGCCCGCACACCTTGATTTCAGGTTCAGGGGAAGATGTGGGACTTCCAGCAGGCCAAATGGGCAACTCAGAAGTCGGCCATATGGTGCTCGGCGCAGGGCGGGTAATTCACCAAGACTTTAGCCGCATCAACAGTGCGATTGAACAAGGCGACTTTGGTCAAAATCCCGAGATAACCGAAACACTGAATGCGGTCAGCCGCACTGATGGCACACTGCATGTACTGGGCTTACTGTCGCCCGGGGGTGTACATAGCCACGAACGGCATATTTTTGCGCTCATTCGATGCGCCGCCGAGCACGGACTGAGAAAAGTCTGCTTGCACGCATTTTTAGACGGCCGCGACACACCCCCGCGCAGCGCGTTGGCCTCTTTGGAGCAAGCCCAAGCCTTATTTGAAGAACTGAATTGCGGCAGTATTGTGAGTGTCACTGGACGCTACTTCGCGATGGACCGCGACCGCCGGTGGGATCGACAAGAGCGCGCCTACAATGCGATTGCGCGCGGCGAGGCGCCATTCCATGCTGAGTCTGCCGTGGCAGCTCTGGATGCAGCCTATGCGCGGGGCGAAGACGACGAATTCGTTCAGCCCACGGCAATCCATCCGAGTTCCGAAAGACCCACTGTAATGACCGCAAATGATGCTGCTGTTTTCATGAACTTTCGTGCCGACCGCGCGCGTCAGCTAACACGCGCAATGACAGAGCCAACATTTGACGATTTTAAACGCCGTTCCTTCGTCTCATTACAGCGCTTTACCACTCTGACAAGCTATGCTGACGATATTGATTTGCCATGCGCCTTTCCAGCAGAAACCCCAGAAAACACCTTGGGCGAATACTTAGCGAAACTCGAACGGCCGCAATTGCGTATCGCCGAAACAGAAAAGTACGCCCATGTAACCTTCTTCTTCTCAGGCGGGAGAGAACAACCCTTTGCCGGGGAACACAGAATTCTGATTCCGTCGCCAGACGTTGCCACCTATGACTTACAACCCCAAATGAGCGCTGCTGCAGTGACCCAAGAGCTGATCACAGCGATCCACAGCGGCAAATACGATACCATTATTTGCAATTACGCCAACGGCGATATGGTGGGCCACAGTGGGGATATGACTGCCGCCATCGCGGCAGTAGAGACCTTAGATACTTGCATAGCAAAGCTGGTTGACGCCATCTGCGCCGTGGACGGCCAAATGCTGATCACCGCAGACCACGGCAATGTCGAGAAGATGCACGACGCCGAGCACAATCAGGCACATACCGCACATACCGTAAATCCCGTACCGCTTGTATATGTCGGCGACCAAGCGTTTGAATTTGCGGAAAAGGGTACGCTGGCAGATGTTGCCCCAACATTACTGGCTCTAAAAAAGCTGCCTGTGCCGGATGAGATGAGTGGCCGCTCGCTGATACTGAGCGAAATCCAACAAACCGCCTGAAGAGCTTGAAATCGATCTACCGTATTCTGTTTTGCCTGATCGGGACCGGTGTCGCAACAACAGCATCACTGAACCTAAACGCCGCCGGAATTGATGCCGAAACCGCAAAGACCGCCGCGGCGCTGCGCGACACCGTCGACGAACTCAATGCTTTAGATCAGTGGTTTTCCGCAACCGAAAAAATCCAAAGCGACATGCAGACACAGTTGCGTGACTTGGATCGTGACATTGCACAGCTCAGCCTTGACCTCAGCGACGGTGAGACTGTCGCTCGCCAACAACAACAAAATATTGATGCCACAGGCAAGCAAATTGCCGCGTTGGAGCAACAGCTTGAGGCACAAACCACAAGCATTAAAGCGCACCTCCAAGCCGCCTATCGTTTGAGCGGCGACAGCTTGGCCAAGAGCCTGATGCAAACCCAAAGCCCAGCAGAAGTCGACCGGCTAATTCGCTACCACGGTTACTTCAGCGCGCATCGCATTGACCTGGTAGAAGCCTATAGCGGCACTCTGACCACCCTGAGCGATGCAGAGCAAATTCTGGCAGAGCAACTGACGCTCAGTCAGACCCACACCCAAACACTGCGCGAGCGTCAAACCAAACTCGACGCCAGCCGGCAAGAGCGAGAACTCGCCATTGAAGATTTACAGCGGCAGAGTGCTGACAAAGAGCAAATCCGCAGCCAACTCGTTGCCGACAGCGAACGTTTGCAATCATTATTACGGCAATTGCGCGCGCGCTTGGGAGAGCTCGACGGTACAGGCTTTGCGGCCGCAAAGGGGGCGCTGCCGCGTCCAGTGCGCGGCAAACAGCGGAATCGGTTCGGAGCCACACGCGCTGCGGGACGAATGACCTGGCAAGGGATTAACTTCAGCGCCCGCGAAGGCACGTCAATTGCGGCTGTGTATCAGGGCCGCGTGGTTTTTGCAGAATGGCTCAGAGGGTTCGGCCTAATGACCATCGTCGACCATGGCAACGGCTATATGAGCCTGTACGGCAACGCCAACGTCTTGCTGAAACAACCCGGAGACTGGGTAGAAAGCGGCGAGGCCGTGGCCACAGCCGGCAACAGCGGAGGTCAAAGTCAAAGCGGGCTGTACTTCGAGATACGGCATAAAGGTCAGGCCCAAGACCCCGCCGCGTGGTTGCAACCTTAGCGCCATCACTACACCGTGCAACCCAAAGCGAAACTATCGTCAATAAGCCAGCTATGTTTATTGCTAAGCATACTTAGCGGCGTGCTCTTGGGTGTGGTTGCGTTTCGCTATGTTAATAAAACTGAGGTTAAAGCCGAGGCCTATGTTGCGCAGGCGCTTGACCAAATCCGCGACCATTACGTCGAAGAAATCGACGAACGCGCATTGGCTCATAGCGCCATCGACGGCATGCTGGCGCAACTCGACCACTACTCCATATTGTTAGACCCGACACAACTTGCACAACTGCAGGAGAATGCGGAAGGCGCGTTTAGCGGCGTTGGTATAGAGGTTGACCAGCGCAGCGGCAATTTCGTGGTCATAGCTCCAATAGATGACAGTCCCGCATATCATGCGGGTATTAAAGCTGGAGACCTCATAGACGCGGTGAACAATCAATCCACCGCTGATTTGGATATGAATCAGCTTGCCGAACTCATTAAAGGCCAACCCGGGACCGATGTTAAGTTAACGCTCATGCGCACGGGCGCGGCCGAACCGCTAACTGTTCGTATTACCCGGGCGCAGTTGGCGATTGAAAGCGTTAAAGCGCGATTGCTCGACGATCATTTAGTGCATGCCCGAGTGACCAAATTCCAGCGCAGCACGGCTCAGGAACTGTCTGCCGCTGTTGCCCGCTTCGGTAAGGACAACTCGGTGCGTGGACTGATTTTAGATCTACGTAACAATCCCGGTGGCCTACTGAGCTCGGCTGTCGCGGTGGCGGATTTATTTCTGCAACGCGGCGTGATCGTGACCACACGCAAGCATCGAGGCGAACCGGCGCAGCAAACCTTCCGTGCAACCCTGAACAATATTTTGCCCAACCAATCTATCGCGGTCGTAATCAACGCGGGCTCGGCGTCTGCGGCCGAAGTTGTTGCGGCGGCCTTACAAGACCACCAACGGGCCATTTTGGTGGGCGCACGCAGTTTCGGCAAAGGTTCAGTACAAACGATCATGCCAACGCTGGGTCTACAACAGACGATTAAGCTCACCACTGCTGAATACTTCTCGCCTCAGGGACACCGCATAAATGAAGTCGGCGTGACGCCTGATGTATCGATCGAAGAATCCAGTGTCGCGGCTGATGACGACGCGGACCTCTGGTTAGAGGCCGCAATCGCAGAACTGCAGAAACTTAATCTAGGCGTCGAGTAACGACTGCCCGTCAGCGACTGACAAATCGCCCTCGTAGATTGCGCGGCCCGTGATCGCGCCTATGAATAACTCCGGACAGTCGGCAAACGCGTCTTTCAGATGCTGTAGATCTTGCATGGTCGCGATACCGCCAGAAGCCACAACACCCACACTTGCGCCCCGAGCCAACGCAACCGTGGCGTCTACGTTGACCCCAGACATCATGCCGTCGCGATCTATGTCGGTATAAACAATTCCGGCAATGGGCAGGGCCGCGGCCTTACGCGCGAACGCTAGCGCACTGATACCAGAATCTTCATCCCAGCCGTGTGTGGCTACAGTCCCATTGCGTGCATCTAAGCCCAGTAATACCTGTTGCGGAAACCGTTCTGCGGCATTGACCAAAAATTCAAAATCTTCGATCGCCTTGGTGCCAACAATCACCCGGCTGACTCCAACCTGCAAATACGCCTCAATGATCTCAAGAGAACGTATACCCCCACCAACCTGCACCGGCATATTACCTACTGCCGCCACCATGTCTTGGATCAGTTGGCGGTTCTTAGGCAATCCAGCGAACGCGCCATCTAAATCTACGATATGCAACATGCGGCCGCCTTGGCGCTGCCAATGTTCAGCCATCGCCACCGGGTCGCTGGAAAATACCGTTGCGTCGTCCATACGACCTTGACGCAGCCGCACACACTGCCCTTGCTTAAGATCAATCGCAGGAATCAGTTGCACTAAAGACTGCCCTTAGTCGACGGCACGGCACTGCCCATACGCACATCTATCGCAACCGCCATCCGCAACGCGCGCCCAAACGCCTTAAAGATGGTTTCAGCTTGATGGTGCGCGTTTTCGCCTTTGAGGTTATCCAAATGGAGCGTCAGCATACCGTGGTTGACGAACCCTTGAAAAAATTCCCGCAGCAGATCGACATCAAAATCACCGACCCGCCCACGCGTATAGTCGATGCCATAGAACAGCCCTGGGCGGCCAGATAAATCCACTACAACCCGGGACAACGCTTCATCTAAGGGCACATAAGCATGTCCATAGCGAGTAAGGCCGCTCTTATCGCCAAGCGCTTCGTTGAGCGCCTGACCGAGCACGATGCCGACGTCCTCCACCATATGATGCGCGTCGACGTCTAAATCTCCTGTCGCCTTAATGTGCAGATCGATCAACCCATGACGGGCAATCTGGGTGAGCATATGCTCAAAAAACGCCAAGCCGGTGGAGAGATCGACCGCACCATTGCCATCTAAATTGATGGTCAGCTCAATCTGAGTTTCGCTGGTATTACGGACAATGCTGGCAGTTCGATCCTGTGGCACTGAGATCACCTATTTAATTAACGTATTCGCGCGAGCGCAGTGTAGCCCACTCGCCAAAGAATTCACCCACCAACCCTATAACATAGCCGACAAATCACCGTGGGGCAGAAAACGATTTGTCGTATGGTCTTTTATCCAACGCGCAAGCGCGGGGTCAAATTTACCGCGCTGTTTCAGCACTTTCACCAACGGCACCACCGGCGATTTAGCACCGGCTTGCCAACTGCCATGCTGCATTTCGCCGAGAGTAAACAACCGCACAAGACTTTCTAGCTCGGCATCAGACAACTCCACACCAGCAAGATCCCAACCTGGCAATAAAATACTTGCCGTCAAGTCAGGCTCCACCGCCTCGATCGATGGCAAGTCACCATTCAGCCCGCACCTGTCAGCCAGCAGCAGCCATTGCGCGACCTGCGCCGCTGTCACGGCACTGTTCATTGCCCGAGGATCAAAGCTATCAACCGTCATAAATTTTCTTCATTAGTCTGCGATACGGGGCGCGAGCCCACCAAGCAGTTAAGTATACTCCTGCAGTGGACATCTGCAGCCCACGGCCCTCATACAATTCAATAACGGGGCCGAGTACAGTAGCCAGGTCGGAAACAAGGCAACGAAAAAACCAGCCGTCGCTGCCTACGGTTGACACCATCATGCCGGATGACGTACCTAGTACACCCAGTTCGACCGCAATTATGCTGACGCGGCGGTTCAAGCAGAAAGACCACTATTCTTGAGACGAGTGCGCAAAAATTGGACTGGTTCGCTCAACAACTGATCACTTGGCAAAGGCAGCACGGCCGCCACGACCTGCCCTGGCAACAGCAGATCAATCCCTACCGCGTCTGGGTCAGTGAGATCATGCTGCAACAGACCCAAGTAGCGACTGTGGTCGATTACTATCTGCGTTTTATGCAGCGCTTCCCAACCCTAGAACAGCTGGCTGATGCCCCGATAGACGATGTCTTGCATCACTGGACGGGGCTAGGCTACTACGCCCGAGCGCGCAACCTGCATCGTGCTGCGAAAATAATTAAAGATGGTCACGCAGGTAAGATGCCAACTAGCCAAGAGCAACTAGAATCCTTGCCCGGAATCGGCCGTTCCACGGCAGGCGCAATTAGGGCTCTGTCGATGAACCAATACGCCAGCATTTTAGATGGCAACGTAAAAAGGGTACTCACCAGATTTCACGGCATTCACGGTTACCCTGGCGAAACGCAAATTACCAAGCAACTGTGGCGCTTCGCGGAAGAACACACACCGCAAGAGCAAACCGCAGTCTATACTCAGGGTATTATGGATTTGGGCGCGACCCTGTGTATTCGTCGTCGACCCAACTGTCCCACTTGCCCTATGCAGAGTCGATGTGAAGCCAAGCGCGCTGGCACAACCGCAGAGCTGCCCAGCCGAAAACCAAAGAAAACTAAACCCGTAAAAACATCTCGATTTTTTGTCGTAAGCCTACCCAATATGGCAACACTCCTAGAGCAAAGACCCATGAATGGTTTATGGGGTGGCCTTTGGACACCACCCGAACGCCCTGCGGACACCAGCATAAAAACCTTTTTAGCGGAGCTCTCGCTAACGCCTGCGGATCTAAGCGAACAAGTACACGAGCAAGTCTTCCGCCATACCTTTAGCCATTTCCATCTAGATATCGAACCCATTTACCTGCGCCTAAAAAATGCGCCCATGCAAATTGCAGACAATTCCGCACGCTGGGTGCTACCAGCGCAGATCGATGCAGAAAATGAACCTCTTGGGCTTTCTGCCGTTGCCGTTAAACTGCTTACCGCACAAACCAATCCACAAAAGGCACTCGACCTATGAGCCGAACCGTGATCTGCAGCAGGTACCAAAAAGAATTACCGGGGCTGGACAAGCCGCCCCTACCGGGGCCGGCTGGCGAAAAGATATTCAACGAGGTGTCAAAGCAAGCCTGGAACGAGTGGCAGACACTGCAGACCATGTTGATAAACGAAAAACATCTCAGTCTTATCGATCCTGAGGCCCGCCAATACTTAAGCGAACAACGCGAGCGGTTTTTCAATAATGAAGCTGTCGATCACGCCGAAGGCTACGTTCCCGGCGAAGGCGGTTGACTGCGCCCATTCACCCCGCTTTAATACGCCGCTCTGTGCCGCGACGCCGGCAACCTCAAATGGCCAGATAGCTCAGTTGGTAGAGCAGAGGACTGAAAATCCTCGTGTCGACAGTTCGATTCTGTCTCTGGCCACCATTTCCGTATTTTGCGTATCCCCCCTGCTCAAACTCACATAAACATTAGAGGTCGCCGCCTTTTGAAGACGGTCAAATCTATAATAAGGCTTATGGCACGGCTTTAGAGACCGACTCAAGCGAGCAGAGGCTTATCTGGAGGTAATAGATAACTTAGTGGTTCGAGCTTCAGAACAGTAGGACAGTAACGGTAATAAGTTGGAAACTCTTACCAAACGGATAGGAGCGATCACTGCGAAATAACAGGCTTGTAACGGCCAAAAGCATATTTAGAAAAGCGTCCGCAATTTAAGAGGCCTGGAGATATTTAAAGTAAAGACCGGGCACCGTATCTCGGAAATAAAGCCTCGCCCAAATGCTTTTAAAGTTTCCGGATACGAACACCGTGACTTTTGGTTGCAGTGATATTGAAAAAAAATGTATTTCTCGAACTCCGTCAGTGAACTCAAAATCAGTCGGCCTCAAATTTTATCAAATCTGCACTCGCTTGAAAGCAAGCAGTGCGGCGTAGGGTGCCTCCTGCATCCTGCATAACGACGGCGTCAGCGTTAACGCCACAGGCTCTTGCCATTTCGGCAAAGCTTCTACAGCTATAGATCGAGCATGAAGATCGCACCATGCTCACGAAGAAAATCCAAATCTTTTCCATAATCGCCGGATACATACATGGCAGTCGGTTCAAGATAATCGTCCAGCTTACCCCAGCCGTCGTTGTCCACGAACTGGGCGAGCGCGGCTTTAGCTGAGGTGAATTGTTGGTAGACCTTGACCGAAGACAAGGCTTCATCAACAACCCATTGATTCATCAGTGTATTTTCGTCTGCTGCAGCAACGGCATTCCAGGGGGCAACAACATGCGCTTTAAAGCGATCTAATTTGCCTTCTTTTAAATCCGCCTCCCATGACCAACTCACCCGTCCCACATCTTCCTCCTGCCGTCCATAGAAACAGCTGACTCTATTGCTGATAACTCTGCGCATTATAATGATTACGGCCATCGCAGGGCTCTTTTAGGAATCCAGCGAAGTATCACTCCTGTGTCAATAACCTCTGCAAAACTAATCCGTTTTGCGACGCCTTTGGATTGAGCCAGCTCTATAGATGGCAGCAAAAAGGAGAAACAAAACAATAGCCACTTTGAAGTCTCGACCGGAAAGGAATAGCTTGCAAAGGTAAAAAAATTAGAGCGACGGCTGGTCGCGAGCCTCACCGGGCTGGCTAGACTGCCTCGGCAGCGATCGCAATCCAGAGCTTGAGCACAGTGTTAGATTGGATCACGCCTTCTCGACGAGAGAGGCTCTCGCGCGACCCCATAACATTGATGACGCGGCTCCTGGTCGCCTGCGCGATGTTTGTCAGGTAATCGCTAGTCCTTGAAGGCGCCAGAACAAAACAAAGGGATACAAATGCTAACGACCGTCGAGGACCGAAATTCTGTCAGAACCCTTATATTCAATCGCCCAGATATCTAAAACGCATTTAACGATGCAATCAGGGATGAGGTGCCTGCTGGATCGGCACTCGTGTACCTTGGATCCACCATGCACGGCGGCGGCGCGAATACTCCAAGCAACGAGCGTCGGCGAGGAATGCTTTTAGGCTTTGTAGTGGGCTGGCTTCGAACAGAAGAAAATACCTTTTTGAACGTGCCATTAGATAAAGCCCGCACCACGCCCGCCCGAGTGCAACAACTGTTGGGCTACAAAGCACATGGCAGTATAGGTGTTGTCGACGTGGGAGATCCTATGGTGTTATTACAGTGAACAGCATCACAGGACTGATATTTTAAGAACTTCGGCGGCAGTCATCGTCGCAATGTAAAGTTCTTGGGTAATAGCACAATATAACGATAGGGGCAGGCCACAGCCCACTGATTTGAAGGTAGAGATATGGAACCTCAAAATAAAAGAGCGTTGCTATGGATCGTGGGTTTTTTCGTGATTCTCAACGGCGGGTTAGCACTGTTCGCATTCACGTAGCGCTGCGGCCATATTCATTAGTGCTCCACACACCGCGGCGGCGACACTTCACCAATGGCTAAAAACCGCACCAATTTGCGCCAAATTGGTGCGGCAACGGCCCCAGAAGACAGCTTGTGCCTCTGTATCGGGCGAGCAGAATACACATCGAGCAGTAATATTTGCGCGGACCTCTGGATTAAGCCTATCGCAGCAGGCTTTTGAGGCCAACGTTAAAAGTTGGCACAAAAAAAGCATTAGTTGAGTAGCGGTGTCGGACGTGAGAGTCGCCTCTCCCTCCCCGAACCATCTTGAGCGTCCGACGCCGCGCCAATCAATACTCCGGCACGCAAAACCGCTGCAGTCCCCAAGATTTTGACAAAGGCGTTCCAGCCGAGAAACCGCGTTAGCACTCAAACACAAACTCTTTTAGCAGATTTGAAACGCTTCCGCAGATCCCCCCTATAATTCTAACGGTTCATATTAGCGGTTTTGCGAAACTTTTGCTTAACCAACTGTTTTTGTTGCACTTTTCTCTCGTTAAATTGGAATTGACACGCGCAGAAAAAGGTAGAGAATCCGCGCCCCTTTAGCCCACAGAGCCGACCCACATTAAGGATCGTTATCGAAACCGTTGGAGATGACTATGGAGACACTCACCCCTGATCAACAAACCATCGCTCTGATTAATCAAAACTTAGATCTTAATTCAGATCATGGCGCCCCGGTGAGTCGGGCGAGCAAATTAGCCACCGAACTGGCGGCAGAAAAGAGGCGACTGCAGCAAGATTTACGGGAGCTGCAGGCCGAAAATGATGATCTGAAACCAACAACTCCTACCGGCACCGTCGATTGGTACGTCAAATGGATCGCGACCATTCTTTCGGTCAGTGGCATTTTTCTGATGTCCGCTGGGTTCTCTCTATCAGGACAAATAGCATATGCGGCAAGTGCCGCCGGCTGGGTTTTCGTAGGCATCGCATGGAACGACCGTGCCATCATGATCGGCAGTTCTATAAGCGCGACCGCGGTGTTGCTAACTTTGGTAAAAACCCTTAGCTAATGGATTCCGCGTGAATGTTAAAACGTTGGGCGGCGGGCTATTCACACATACGGATAGCCCCGTTGCAGATGCGGGGCTGGTTTCGGCGCAGGTCTTTTTCGACGTTACTGCGTATAATTTTTTGAGAATTACAAACCGCGCAATTTGATCAGGCATAGGTTGACGCACAATGAGTTCCAGTGTGTCGACATCGAAATAAACAATTGCGCGGCGATCAACCATCGACATGCCATAGCGGCTGCGATCCGATGGACCGGAGGGATATCGCCTCAAATCGCGGTTCGCCAACCTGAACGATGAACCGCGCCCCTGCAGTACACTTGGAGGCCTCGCAGCTGGATCGTATGACTCCCCACATCTAGATCAGCGCATTGGCTTAGGTGATGCTGAGCTTGGCCCGAACTTGAAACTGGCAAACAGATCAGTTTTTACGCCCTCACTGGCATGCCACACGCACCAACGAGGGTCGCCTTGCAAACCCAGCGCGCCCCGTTTCGGCGCGGGTCAAGCTACAGCGTCTCTATTCTCTGTAACATCTCTAGGGAGAGATCAGACGCTTCGGCGGCAACAGCTTGCTTTAACTCCTGACGATTTTTCACGCCCAATACGACGGCGTCTACGCCTGCAAGAGCCAGCGCATATTGATGCGCAAGCTGCGCCGTAGGAATCGCAAATTCAAGCGCGAGGTTTCGGAAGGGTGCCGCTAAGTCGAAATCCCGTTGTTCTGGAGAGTGGGGCTTTACCGGGCGATCCAACTGATCGGTAAGCGCGCCAGCGGCTACCGCTCGGATGCCCATAACGCCGCAGCCGCTTTCATTCGCGGCTTTGATGATGCCTCGATGGTCCACCTCTTGCGCAGCCATCGCCATACTCCCTGAACTGTTTAAGGGATTTGTAATGCACTGCACCACATCCGGCTGGTGATGTTGGCCCAGCACCTTTAGATCGACACCCGGGATCATCGCGGCAGTGATGCCCCACGCGCCAATGCGCCCTTCTTCTTTGAGGCGCTGCAATGCCGGCACAACCCTAGATTGGTACTTGGAAAAAGGCACGGCCACTCGAGGCAGAGCTTTGGGATAAAGCGCATCCGCCCAGCCATCCTCCATGACGCAGCCATGGAGTATAAATAGGTCCACATAATTTCGATTGAGGCGCTCACAGCTTTGATCTAGAGAACGCCGTAAACGATCGGCAATTTCCTCTGCCGGCGCATCGCCAAGCATGCATTTCGTACTCACTTTGATCTCATCTGGATAACCATTCCGGTACACAGCACCGACCACTCGCTCCGCCTCGCCGTTACCGTACATGGGTGCTAAATCAAAGAAATTGATGCCCGCCGCAGCCGCAGCTTCCACGGTCGCCAACGCCTCATCACGATCCGTCGCTCCCCATACTTGGCCAATGCCGCCGCCACCCAGCGCCAGGCGACTGACGTGCTTAATCGGTCCAAGACTTCGATAGTTCATCTTTGTACTCGCACGCTTCTTTCCTCATGCACTGTCGGTTGTGGGGCGCGCCCGCAAAGCCACTGGCGAAACCCATTAGCGCTATACATTAATCCACTCTCTTAGCTTTTGCTCTGCTTGGCCTCCAAATAAAATCCGACACGCCTCGAGCAGCCCGGGCGAATTCTCAATGGTCTCGCGCCGCACAACTTGGGAAATTTTCGAGCGCCGGCGCAAAAAATCTTCTAGCTTGGTCACCATTTCTTTTTCCGCCACATAATGCAATTCACAGCGCACGTATTCAGAGTGCTTAATAAGAATTTCCGCCTGGCGCGGATCCTGGCGGATCTGATCCAATAGCTCTATGGCATTCAGCCCATAACGCCGCCACAGGCGCTGGGATAGCGGTTCTGAGGCGCGTTCGTCCGTCATAGCGTCCAGTTGCATGAGTGCCGCCTGATGAAAGAACTCGTCGCGCACAGCGTCAGGGGGCTCGCCATACCAGCGTTGCTGCGCATAGGGCAGCCTTACCCCACATTTTTCTAGGGCTGTCGCGACCTCTTCGCCCACGTTCAAACAGTCAGTGAGCTTGCCACCGAATACGCTAAGGTAGGCATCTGCCTTGTTTACATCGATGGCGTGCTTGCGTGATAACGCAAGCCAGTCCGCGCCCCCAACTTCGCCTTGCACAGCGAGGGGTCGCACACCACACCGCTCGGCAATGATATCGGCCTCAGTGAGCGGTTCGCCCAGGTCCATCAGGGCATTAATGTTATCCAAGACAAAACATCGATCTTCCGCAGTGATGTCTGCACGAGGGCCATCGACCCGAGTATCCGTGGTGCCGATACAGGTTTTTGCGCCCATTGGAATGACGAAGAAAAGGCGGCCATCGCTGGCAAAAAACGCGAGGATGCGGCTACTGCTCACTAATTTGTCGACAATCAAATGGACGCCTTTGGAAAAGGCATGGTGGTATTCCGTGGGTTGCCGCAATAAACCATTGAGTTGGTCTGCATAAGCGCCGGTTGCATTAACCACTGACCTCGCACGGATCGTCACTGGGCGGCCACCGATCTCATCTTTTGCTGTCACTTCCCATACGTCCTGCCGCCGTCGAGCTTCGGTCAATTGCACATAATTTGCAGCGATCGCACCGTAGTTCATAGCACTGCGTATGAAGTTAAAGACAAACCTTGCGTCGTTGTCATAGAGGTAGCAATCGGAATACTCAAGGCCTGCTGCTGCATCGGTTACATCGATACATTGCTCTAAATCTTTAATACGTTTGCGGGTCATGTATCTGGGCGGGCGTGTGCTGCAGCGGCCGATGAACCAGTACAACAGCGCACCTAAAAACACCAAAAACGCTGGGAAGCGAAAGCCCTTGTTGATGGTGGTTAAGAACCGGATTTCTTGAACTGTCGACGGGTAGGCTTCGGCTAGGATGTTGCGGCTCTTGCAAAGCTTGTTCACCAGCAGGAACTCGAAGTTCTCCATGTATTTGATGCCGCCCCAAGCGAGGTTCGACGAATGCGAGCTGGACTCGCCGGCGAAGTCACCACGCTCTATGAGCGCAACACGAGCGCCTTTGGCCGCTAAAGAGGCGGCGGAAACGGCGCCGTTTATTCCACCTCCCACAACGAGTACATCAAAGATGTCCTGTTCTAACTGGATAATATTATGTTCGCGCAACTGCATCCGCCTAGCTTACACACCTCACGCTAATATTTTTGTGACGGCCAACAAAAAACGGCGTGACCCAAGGGCCACGCCGTTATTCTGGTTTGAGTAACGTCGAAAGTAAGTCGTTTAGAAATTATGGGTAATTTCTAACCCTATGCTACGTGGGGTGCCCCAGTAATCGGCGGTCATCCCCAATGACGGATCGGTACCGCCAATTTCGGTATCGCCCGACTGGCTTAGCATGGTGTCTACGTAGACTTCGTCTAGCAGATTAGACCCCCACAAGCTGATTTGTGTCTGGTCGTTCGCTAGATTCCAAGTAAATCGTGCATCCAATAACCAATAGCTGTCCATCTTTGACGACGGCGTGTTAAGCAACGTGCCGTAGGCATCATCCTTGAAGCCATAGCCGATAGACGAGGTGATATCACCGCCCTGAGGTAGATCGAGGTAGTGCAGAACACTTACATCAAAGGAGACCTCACTACCATTGTTGCCAAACTTCGTCGCGCTCAAATCACGGGTAACGATACTTTCTGCGAGTGTTGCGGGATCGATGACATTATCATCCACCGTGAACTCATCGTATTCGCCTTCGAGATAACCCGCTGTAACCGCCACCGCTAAGTTTTCACTCAGCTGTCCCAGCACATCTAACTCAAATCCAGTTAACGTCGCCTGCTGAGCATTAATCAAATCAGCCGTCGGTTGGCCATTGACGATTCTGCCAACGGTTAATTGCTGGTTCTGATACTTGTTAACAAACGCAGTGGCGTTCAAACGCAGCCGTCCGTCCATGAGCAGAGTCTTTGCGCCGAGTTCGTAGTTATCCGAAACTTCCGGTAGGTAGGGGCGCATACGAGTATCTTGATTAAAGCCGCCGCTGGAATAACCCATGGAGTAACTGCCATACAACATCACGTCATCGCTTAAGTTGTAACTTAAGATCGCGCGAGGCGTGGTCTTACTGTACGACACCTCTTGATAACAACGGTCGGAGGCTGATATCGAAACCCCGGGGGCCACTTCCAAAAATGTCATACCTGGGCAGAGGTACGCCGGATCCGCAGCGCCCCCGAATAGAGTCTGTATGCGCATAAATTCCCGGTCATCGCTGGTGTATCGGGCGCCCAGAGTTAGGCTCAAACGATCATTAATCTGATATACCCCTTCGGCAAATATCGACTGATTTTTGTTGGTTACATCGTAAGCCTGATATCGACTCCCGTAAATCTGAGTCGCAACGGCGATATCGCCCAGAGTTTGCGCACTGCCATCCGCATTAGTCGCTCCCGAGGGGAAGTAAAAGAATGGCCAAGCCGTTGCGGCAGGCGCCTGCACGCCGCGGAACAGCGGGACATCTAAACTTTCTTCTGTATCTTCCTGAAAGATATAAGCGCCAGCGACCCAACTGAATCGATCACTTTCGCCTGATAGCCGAAACTCTTGGGAATAGATCTTGTTAACGCTTTCGTTATTAAGAATCTCCAAAAAATTAACCGTAGGGCCATTGCCCATAACCCAACCCCAGCTACCGTTGAAGTTATTTATTTCCCGATAAGACGTAATCGAGCTTAGCGACGCCCACTCCATTTCATAATCCAACTTCAGGGAATACGCATCGACATCGCTATTTGCTGATTCATCATTGGTCGTATCGATCGATACGTGGCGTGTGGTGGATTCGCAATTCGTCTTCATGTCGTCATAAACACCGAACATGTTGCCGATAGCCGCCAGCCCACCCGCTAGCATGCCGCTGGCTGGACCAGTAAAACGGCAGCTGCCAAGTGGTGCGCGTTCATTGGCCTCAAAATGATCGTATGTGAATAGCGCGCTAAATTGCTCTAAGTCCCACAATAGCGACGCACGATAAGACAACGAATCTTCATTGCCGCGGTCTTTACCTGTGAGCGAATTAACGATGTGACCATCAGTGGTTTTTCCAAACAGCGCCACTCGTGCAGCCAGCGTATCGGACAGAGCGCGGTTCACAGTAAACCCATAGCGTTGATGATTATGGGTGCCCGCACCGATACGGACACTGGTTTCGCTATCCTGAGTCGGTTTGTTATTTATGATCTGAATAAGGCCAGCAGTAGTATTTCGGCCGAATAGCGTGCCCTGTGGGCCGCGTAAAATTTCTACTCGGCTTACGTCCATCATGTCCAGCAAGCCGCCTTGGGGGCGGCTTAGGTACACATCATCTACGTAGATACCAATCTTAGGATCCTGAGTCGCAGACCAGTTGGTTTGGCCGATACCACGCATAAATACCTGAATCGCTGTGCCGTTGACCGAGCTGTAACCAATATCAGTATTAGGGCTCAGTTTTTCTAGGTCTCTTATTTCCGTGACATTACGATTCGCCAGCTGTTCCTCATTCAAGGCAGTAATTGGAATCGGCACCGACTGAGCGGTCTCTTCACGCTTACGCGCGACGACCACTACCTCTTCAATAAAACGGTTTGCGCCATCATTGGCTCCCTCTTCGGCGTAAACCATTGGAATAGCCATCAGACTAGCCATCGCGATCGCAACTAACTTTCGCATCATTTGTCCCCTTAGATTGACATTGATAAGCATTCTCTAATCCCTAACTTCCACAATTTGCGCAGCAGCCCGTCGGGCGGCCCACGCTTGTTCTACTAGACGCATCTGTGGCATGCGCAACCTATTGCCCGCACTGAGCGTTGAACCCAATTCCATGTAATCCTCGCCCTCCGCTGTGAACGCAGGCCAATGCGGCAAATCGGCAACATTGGGATTCCCAGTTCTGGCGAACGTACTCCAAATGTTCATCATTACGTTCGAAAAGCGGAAGTCTGCGGCGACTGGCTGTGCGTCCCATAGGGTCAAGTCACCCAATACATAGCCAATTTCCGCGGCATGAAAGGCTTTATAACTTTCGCGCTGTGCGATAGGCGGGTGCCAAGTAAAGAAATACAGATAAGCCGGGCTTTTTACGGTTTGCATATGTCGCGCCCAGGCCCGCATCGGATAAGTAAAAAGCAGATCGGTGTCGACGGCTGACCAGCGTTCATTCACATCCGCATAGGCATTTGCTGGATAGGCTGCCGCTACTTGACCCTCAACCTCTGGAAGCTGCACCGCCAAATAATTTTGAAATCCCTCTTCACCCTTGCCGTATAGCGGCTCGAAATAGGGCATAAAAGCTGTCGACTCGTCCGCATTTGAACCGATCAAGACCGGAACATCGGCCTGTTCACCATTGGCAAAGATCTGCTCCAACTCTTGCGGAATCACTTCGCCATCGACTATCGGCATCGCTTCAAAATTGTTCAGCGATGGGTCGGCTTGGACGGCCGCAATAATCTGCTCTGCAGGGATTTTTCGCAGCGCCGCAATTGAGGCATCGCCGTTCTTACCCGCAATCGATACCGCTACTTGCGCGCCAACAGTTTCTGCTGCTGGCGCAAATGTTTGGGCTTTATCACGCAGCCAAAGCGGCCTAAAGAGGCCCCCGCTCTGGCCTATTGCTTTGTGAAAGAGACCTTTTGCCATCGGGCTTGCCTGCAATAAGGAAACGCTCCAAGAACCCGCAGACTCGCCAAATATCGTGACGTTATCGGGGTCGCCACCAAACGCGCTGATGTTGTCGCGAACCCAGCCGAGCGCCTGAATTTGATCACGCACGCCCTGGTTGCCAGAAACTCCCCCTGGATGCTCTGCACTTAATTCTTTGTGGGCCAGGTAACCGAATAATCCGAGCCGATAATTGATGGTGACAAGAACTACGCCTTTTTTGGTCAACTCAATGCCCGGATATGCAGCTCCCTCCCCAGTTACTAGGGCACCACCGTGTATCCAAACCATTACTGGTAATTTTTCATTGGGCGTTTCGGCCCGGCTCCAAATGTTCAGGTGCAAACAGTCCTCGTCCATACCCTGATCAAGCGACTCTCCAAAAAATTCACCTTCTTGGGCGGGCACCTGCATGCAGGCTGGTCCAGCCTTGCTGGCGTCGCGCACACCCGCCCACGGCTCCACAGGCTGAGGCGGCCGCCAGCGCAGCTCACCCAAGGGCGCTTTAGCGTAGGGAATATGAAAAAACTGCTTTAACCCATCCGCCGAACGAATACCCGAAAGCGTACCCGTGGATACTGAGACCTGAGCGTCTAGCGGAGCAGATGCGTGGGTGTTCGCCGCAGCCAGCAAACTAGATGCAAGCAAAATCCCGAACCGGAATGCACAAATCACCGAAGTCCCCAACTCCTCAAATTGCCAGCGACTTTACTTACTTTTGTTTTACAAGGCGACTTTTTGTTTACCTAAAGTTGACGATTTTATTAGGTCTCGGATGCAGTCAACTGGTGGAGCAAATCCGCCCAAGCAGCTTCCATATCTGCGGTCCAAGCACACCCCAATTCAGCCTTCGCACAATCGCGGACAATGAAGAAAAAACGCGTAAATAATTCCGGATTTACGTCGTAGGCAAGGTGATGAGAACGCCAGGCGCCTAGGCTCAGGGAGTCCAAACGGCCCTTTGCTGCGTAATCGAAAATGGTCTCCAAGGTGGTCTGCAACATCGCGCCACGCACGCTGCCATCGGTATCAAGAACAAACAGCGCCTGAACCTCTGGATGCTGCCGATACAATCGCTCATATATTTGAGCATGGGGATCACCAAGAATTTGCGCTAGGTATTCCAAAGATGTTGCGATGGCAGTCGTCATGGCTGCAGCATAACAGCATAAATTTCCGTGCTGGGGCGCTCACAGCCGGCCCCGGCAATCAAAACCTATTACCCAAGTGAAACTTTGTTACGTTATCCTCCCGCTCATGACACACATTTTCACCGGACTAAAAGTCATCGACTGCGCTACAGTCATCGCCGCACCTACCGCCGCCATGATGCTTGGCGACTTCGGTGCCGACGTCATCAAAATTGAGCAACCCGGCGAGGGCGACATGCTACGAATGCTGTCCCATGTTGCGACGACACCCGAAGCTGGGAACGATTGGTTTTGGCAGCTCGACGGCCGCAATAAACGCGGACTTTGTTTGGATCTAAAACATCCCGAAGGCATGGCCGTATTAAGGCGCTTAGTCGCCGAATGTGATGTCTTTATTACCAATCATCCCGCTAACGTCAGAGACAGTCTTCGACTGAATTACGCTGATTTAGCACCGCTAAACAGATCCATGATCTATGCCTCGCTTACGGCCTACGGCGAGTTAGGGCCCGAACGCGAACGTAAGGGCTTTGATCAAGTGGCGTATTGGGCTCGCAGCGGACTGATGGATCTGATGCGCGCGCCCGGCACGCCACCCACTCAAGGGCTTCCTGGAATGGGCGACCATCCAACAGGGGTTGCGCTATACGCGTCCATCGTCACCGCGCTATTGCACCGCGAACGGACAGGGGAGGGCGGCTTGGTACACACATCGCTGCTAGCCAATGGGTTGTGGTCCGCTGCCGGGGTAGCCCAAGGCGCTTTGGCCGGCGGCGATATAGCAGAATATCGCGACGACAATCTGGTTGATCCAGCAATGCTGCGTCCATACCAAGCCAGCGACGGACGTTGGCTGCAATTTAACATGATCCGCAATGAGGAAATGTTGTCATTGCTCTTCGCGGCGTTGGACGCCATGGATTTGCTCGCAGATCCCCGTTTCGGAAATCTGGAGAATATGTGGACTCATCGGCAAGCTTTGGGCGACGAATTACAGAGCCGAATCAGTTCTAAAACATCGGACGAGTGGCTGACCGTCTTTGCAGATTTTAGTCTGCCGATCAATCGTATGGGAGTTATTGAGGAACTCTCCTCTGATGCTCAGGTTCTTGAAAACGACATGGCGACGATACCTGAGGATGAGAGTATCGATGTACCACTGATCATTAATCACCCGATTAACGTGGCACATTTACCTAAAGTTGGGCCAGTGCGCGCGCCGGCTCAAGGAGAGCACTCGCGACAGATTCTTGGCGAATTAGGCATGACCGACGTCGAAATCGAAAGCTTACTCAGCGATGGTGCGGTGATAGCGACCCCCCTGTCTAACGAATCGAACTAGAGGCGGATATGCGCACCGCGACGATTTTCTTGCAGACAATGCTCGGCACTTACCTCACGATTTGGGCTGCAACGCTTGCCTTTGCTAACGGCGGGCACGCTGCACAGCCATGGCAGGAACTATTCAATGGCAAAGACCTAAACGACTGGACTGTTAAAATTGCCGGCCAAGCTGCTGGTGAAGACAAGTATCAAACCTTTAGGGTCGAAAACGGGCTGATAAAAGTACGTTATGACCGCTATGAGCAATTTGCTAATCAGTTCGGCCATCTATTTTTTCAGCAACCCTTCAGTCGCTACGAGCTACTCGTCGAATATCGCTTTGTCGGCAGCCAACTTGAGGGTGGACCCGCATGGGCTAGACGCAATAGCGGGGTGATGTTGCATGCTCAGGACCCAGCAACTATGGCGTTAAACCAAGATTTTCCGGACTCCATAGAGGCACAGTTTCTGGGCGGCCTTGGCGATAACAAACGCCGGCCCACGGGCAGCGTCTGCTCGCCCGGCACCGAAATCATGTTGGGGGACATGATGGCAAAGCAACATTGCACCTATTCCTCTAGCGCTACCTTTGACGGCGATCAATGGGTTCAAATGCACATCGTTGTTGAGGGCAACGGTAGAATAGAGCACCGCATCAATGACCATGTCGTGATGTCGTATCACAGCCCGCAGCTCTCGGCCGACGCCACACTTGTAAGGGCAAACCCAGCCCTCGCCCTGGACCAAGGTTTCATTGCTCTGCAAAGCGAATCCCATCCGATCGACTTTCGCCGCGTGGCGTTGCGTGCTCTTGGACAGGAATGAGCACCTGCCCCAACTCAACGCATGACTTTGCCGGACTCATGGCTATGGCCCAACCCACAACTGGAGAAACTTGCTCGCGTCTGCGCCCTTGGTCCGAACTCACCGAATCGATGACCGCCGCTGTGGCTCACCATTGTGGCGGGCAAGCCCGTGTCAGATTGCTCAAAGAAGGAATAGGTGCCATTAACACCTGGGAGCAGCACCAACTAAAAGCAATGGGCGATGTTTATATCCGGCACATTGAATTATCCGTAGCAGGCACCCCACGTCTCATCGCACGATCCCTCACCGCGACCAACAGTCCTGTTGTTGCACTGATGCAGGGTCTAGGTGAACGCCCGTTGGCAGAGCTGCTGTTCACAGATCCTTTATGGCAGCGCGCGACCCGGACGATACATTTGCAAGCACCCACAGACCTACCGGGTCGCGCAGTTTTGTGGTGTCATCAGAAACATCAACAACGATTACTGGTTGAAGAGTTTTTCTTGCCGGCACTTTGGCAGCGCTAGCAAGCGAGATAACGCGCAATAAAGGGGGAGTTATGTCACGGTTCATCGACCTATCCGTCGCTATCGACAACAACGAACATTCGGACCATCCGGGTGGAAGCCCCAAGGTGAAATACCAAAACCACGCGGAAACCGCCAACGGGCTAGCGCATTTTTTTCCCGGACTAAAGGCAAGCGACTTGCCTGATGGCGAGGGCTGGGCAGTGGAAACCATTACCCTGTCGACGCACAACGGCACCCATATGGATGCGCCCTGGCATTTCCATTCCACTACTGACTACGGAAAGACCCGGGCTCCGAGCATTGACGAAACCCCATTAGAATATTGCTTTAAGCCCGGCGTAAAGCTCGACTTTCGTCACTACGAAGATGGCTATCTCATCGGTGCAGCCGAGATTGAGGCGGAGCTGCAACGCATTGGTCACGAGCTGCAGCCACTAGACATCGTCTTGGTCAACACTCGTGCAGGTGCTGTCTTCGGCCAGCCCGGCTACGTTGACGCTGGCTGCGGTATGGGCCGGGAGGCGACTATGTATCTCACCGAGCGTGGCGTACGAGTCGTCGGCACCGACGGCTGGTCGTGGGATGCACCGTTTAATCATACGGCTAAACGTTGGGCCGAAAATCCCGACCCCGCAATGATCTGGGAGGGCCATAAAGCCGGGCGCGAAATTCCTTATTGGCAAATGGAGAAGCTGCACAACCTTGAAGCGCTGCCCGATCACGGTTTTACGGTGGCGTGTTTTCCGGTCAAGATCACGGCGGCATCCGCTGGCTGGACACGCTGTGTTGCGATCGTCGACTGACGAACAAAGCTGCAACGGGCACTCGCTGGCTACCTCTCGAAAAATCTAGGGCCTACAGTCTTACGCCGCGATTGTTGCGCCGCCGGAGGAACCGCCGCCGCAGTCGGTGAGTACCAAAAACCACCCAGCGAGCATGAATTTTTGCGTCCTAAACACTGCGTCTAACTCTTTATGGCCAAATCAGGGGTTATACGCGCGGCTCGCAAAATATCCCTTATCTGCCAACTGCACCGGCTCGTCCTCAACCGGCTCGCCAACGGCCAGACACTCGGGATACCCCCACTATATTGGTCGTCAAGCGTATGGCGTACCCTGCGCCTCAACATAGAGGCTGTAGATCGACTGCCCGGCGGTCATAAATAAACGGTTACGCTTAAGGCCACCGAAGCACAGGTTCGATACACCCTCTGGTAAATGTATGGCGCCGATTTTGTCGCCATCGGGCGCAAAGATTTGTACCCCGTCCTGTCCGGGACCCGCCCATCCAGCACTGCTCCAAACATTACCCAACGTATCCACCCGAAAGCCGTCGGGCATAGCGTCTCCCAGATCACAAAAGACGGATCCAGGGCCTAGCGTTAAGTCATTTTGCACACTGAATTGATGAATTTGCCGCGGATGCCCGGCCTTATGCGAAGCACCGGTATCGCTGACATATAGCGTGGAGCAGTCCGGCGAAAACGCTAAGCCGTTGGGTTTTTCCAGAGTCTCGACCACTACTTCCGCGTCGCCCCTGAGAGGGTCAATACGATATACCCGGGTGGGCAGTTCTAACTCTCCTTTGTGGCCCTCATAATGGCCTAACGTGCCATAGCCCGGGTCGGTGAACCAGATGCCACCATCCGGATGCACCACCACATCATTAGGTGCGTTCAATCGCTTACCCTCGTATCGATCCAGTAACACGGTGAGAGTCCCATCATGTTCGGTGCGAGTAACCCGTCTTGTACCATGTTCGCAGGTAACCAATCGACCCTGACGATCGCGTGTATTGCCGTTCGAGTAATTCGCAGGATTTCTGAATTCCGCCACCGCGCCTGTGCCAGCCTGCCAACACAACATCCGATTATTGGGTATATCGCTCCAGAGCAGGATATTGCTGTCACCAAACCAAACCGGGCCCTCATTCCAACGGCCGCCAACCCACAAACGCTCGAGCGCCGCATTCCCAGCCAAACAACTGGCAAACCGATCGTCCAGTATTTCAATAGCTGGGTCTGGGTATCGCATCGGCTGCTTCCAGTCTCGATCAAGTAATCTGTCCATGAGCCTCCACCTTGCTCGCTATTAGCACTTCACTTTGGTGACTAAAACTTAGCAAACTCTGCCCCGCTGCTATAGTGTTTAGCGCTCTTGCAGTTACAGTTGTCTCATGCTCAGCGACGAAGAAAAATTCCGCTTTGATCTGGAAGGCTATTTGGTTATTCCCGGCGCGCTGTCGCCCTTTGAATGCACACAACTGTCGAAACTCAGCGACAACGCCTGGCCACGACAACCCCAAGACGGAGACTTTCGCCGTACAAGTCAAGTAAGCCAATGGGGTGAGGAGTTTCGTAATCTGATGGACCACCCAAAGGTGCTGCCTTATCTGATTGAATTAATCGGGCCCAGAGTACGACTAGATCATGACTACGCCATCTACATGCAAAAAGGCGCGGCCTCACACGCTATTCACGGCGGTCCGATGCGCTATGAAAGCGACCACTGGTATCACTACAACGACGGCGTCATACGCAACGGTTTGATGGTTGCAACTTGGGCACTAACGGACGCCGCGCCTGGAGATGGCGGGTTCGTATGCATACCGGGCAGTCATAAAACAAATTTCATAAATCTGTTGCCCACAGACGCTCAGTCTCAGGAGGCGATGCCAGAGTACGTACGCCAGCCCGCAGTAAAAGCAGGCGACGTCATTTTATTTACCGAAGCCCTCATGCACGGCACCCGCGCCTGGCAGGGCGACCACGAGCGTCGCGTTCTGCTGTTTAAATACAGCCCGCCTCACTCAAGTTGGGCAAAACAAGGTTACGATCTAAGTGCCTACCCGAATGCCACGGAGCAACAACAACGTCTTATGGCGGCACCTTCCGTCGAGCGTCACGCGAAAGTTGTCGACCCTAAGCCAAAACACCGATGATCGATATTAATCGTCACAAATAACGCAGTTGGGACCAACAGTCTGCAGCAGGGGCAAACCCTTGGGTACAACCCGTCACTTCGGCGGCCATCGACGCCGCGCGCAACGGCGAGTGGCAGATCATTTTGACACCAACAAAGGTGGTCCCGAAATCTTGGTTCGGCGATCTAGGAGATACAGAACTCCTTTGTTTAGCATCCAGCGGTAGCCAGCAGGCGCCTATTCTCGCCGCCGCTGGCGCTGTGGTAACCAGCTTCGATCAATCTTCCAAACAGCTCGGTAAAGACGCCAAAGTGGCCGCCCGTAACGACTTATCCATACGTTGCCTACAAGGGGATACGGCAGATTAATCCGCATTCGAAGATGCGAGCTTTGATCTGATCGTACATCCGGTATCCAATCTAGTCGCGCCAGACATTAAAATCGTTTGGCAAGAATGCACCGGCGAGTTGCGCCCTAGCGGTCGTCTCATGAGCGGTTTTATGAACCCGGACTTTTTTCTGTTCGACCATTGGGACATCGAAGAAGGCGACCCCTTCGAGGTGAAGTTTCGGTTGCCCCACACCGATATTGCCCATGTTGATCCAACCACCCTGGATAAACGAACGGCTGAACAACATGCTTTGGAGTTTCGTCATAGTTTCGATGATCAAATCGGCGGCCAACTCGCCGCAGGGCTCGCGGTTGCGGGCTTCTACGAAGCCTGCTGGAATAGCGAGGACACACCCCTTAACCGTTATATGTCCACGTCCACGGCCACCCTCGCATTTAAGCCAGATGTAGCTTGGACACTGAACCTATAGTTTTAGAGTGAGGGCTTACGCGGCGGCCACAACATCAACATCGGCGTAGTCTTTTTGTACGCCTGATAATCAGGCTCGTGACCCCAAGCTTTATTTGCCCGGGCCTCAAGCATGCGCGTGCCACTAATCGCCGTCATTTGCAGCAGTACCCATAACGGTGCGAATAAGGTCAATATTTGCCAACCTACCAGAGCTGGATATGCCATTACCGCAACACCGGCCCATAACACGATTTCGCCGAAATAATTGGGGTGCCGTGACCACGCCCAAAGGCCCGTTTGAATGAAACGATGAGCGTTTTCCGGGTTGGCGCGGAACGCGCTCTTCTGTCGATCAGCGATGACCTCAACCCCAAACCCAAATCCCCAAATGCCAAGACCGACGAAAAACAGCGCATCCAAACCTACGGTGAGCGATGAGGTCACCGCGGCAAGAGCTGCACAACTGGTGAGATAGACCCATGACCCCTGCAGCGTCCAGGTCATAAAAAAGGTGGGAAAAGAATTGCGAATGGAATGAAAACGCCGGTCCCCACCCGCATTTTTAATGCGGAAATAAAGGAATGGACCAAGGCGCAACGCCCAGATAATGATCACCGCAGCGAGAATCAGTGAACGAGGGTCGTAGGCCGAACTGAGAACTAAAGCAGCGATGAATACCGTCACATAAGTCAGACTACCCGCTAAGTCGAAGAATTTTTCTGTATGCGCAAACCATGCATGAATAAACAGCAGCCATTGCACGCCAAAAGCAAAGATTCCACACCAGACAAATACTGCGAGGTCGGCGTATTGTTTGCCTTGATCAGCGCCGGCAATGGAAACCCCCCAAGCCAAAAGCAGTACGGCTGCGGAGCTAACGATTCCGATAATCCATTGTTGCATATTCCTCTCCCTCAATTAGTCCGGCAGGACAGTTGTGGTGACCAGGTGACCCCCTCGGTACCCTCTTGCCACGGTGCATATTTGCTCATCATAGACGTGAACAATTCGTGTTCTAGCCACGCGGTGAGCCAGCGCTGTAAATTTTCATAGGGCGTGCTGGCAAACCAATCTCGATCGACATGCGCAAACTGGCGAATAAACGGTAACAATGCCATGTCGAGTAACTGCGGCTCCGATCCTAATAAATACACCCGCTGGCTGAGCATGACATCCAACCGCTGGAGCCATGCAGCGCATTGGTCTCGGTAATAACTGGCCGGTTGGTCACTTCCTGCACGATGGTATTTGTATTGATCTAATAACGGTTTGAACCGCTCATCAAACTGTTCGACCAGTGCGCGCTGATCGACAACGCCGCCCCCCAAGGCACAGGTATATGGCGCATGACGAAGTAATGCCCACAACATAATGTCTAGGCTTTCATCCAGCACATCCCCTTTATCGGAGACCAAAACCGGCACTGTCGCTTTTGGCGATACAGCGAGCATTGACGCTGGTTTATCGCGCAGGCGCACCTCGCGCAACTCAACATTTACGCCACTCCATGCCAGCGCCATGCGGGCACGCATGGCGTAAGGGCACCGTCGAAAGCTGTATAGAACCGTCATTGTTTATTGTCGTGGCTTACCGGGGAGCGCATTAAATTCGCTAACCCAAGGCAGGCGCGAATCACACCAAACCTGAAACATTGGTGCAAATTCAGCGGCCTCCGCGAGCACCCCAGTGCGCAAACCGAAAGAGCGAACCGCGCCCCCGTCGGAGCCCGCCTTTGAGGTCGCGTAAATATGGGATCCACAGCGGTTACAAAATGCCAGCTCCCGTGCATTACCGCTGTCACCGACCTTGTGATAAATCGTCAGTTCGCCGCTGAGTAGCTCAAATGCTCGCTCATCAGAGGGCACGATACTGCGGTAGGGACTTCCCGACATGATTTGGCAATCTCGGCAATGGCAGACCACAGTACGCTCTGGCTCAGCCTCGCTGATAAATGTGATGTGCTCGCAGTGGCAGCTACCATGTACACGCATGCCTGCATCTCTCCTTTTTGGACTGCCTTAGACCATAACAAGCCAATGGCGCTTGGTCATCCGGACCTCATCCGACATACTAAAAGTTTATACAGGGAGCACAACATGACTGAATCACTTCGCGTTCTGCCGATGCCAACACCGGAAACCCAGCATTTTTGGGACGGCACCCGTGAAGGCGAATTGCGATTGCAGCAGTGTAATGATTGCCAACACGTCTACTTTCCGCCGCGTCCATTCTGTCCAAAATGCAGCAGTCGCGATGTGCAGGTTATGGTAGCCAGTGGACGCGCCTCATTAGAAAGCTATGTGATCAGTCACCGACCGCACAAAGCTTTTGTAGGCCCCTATGCAATCGCGCTAGTAGCCCTGGAAGAGGGACCAAGGATGATGACCAACATTACCGGCTGCGAGCAAACCCCAGAGGCTTTGCAATTGGATATGCCCCTCGAGGTTACTTTTGAGGACGCCGGTGAGGACATTTATTTGCCCTTGTTTAGGCCCGTCGGAGCATCATCATGACTGGCGTCGCTGTCGTAGGCGCTGCGGAAACGACTCAACTTGGCAAGATCCCGGACTTAAGTCAGATCCAATTACACGCCGACGCCGCACTGAACGCCATGGCGGACGCTGGAATCACGGCCAAGGATATTGATGGCATCGCCACAGCCGGCAGCCGCCCGACAGATCTCGCACATTATTTAGGTATAACGCCCACCTGGGTCGATGGCACTGCAGTCGGCGGGTGTTCTTTTATGCTTCATGTGCGTCACGCAGTAGCAGCACTGACTGCCGGCCAGTGTTCGACTGTACTGATCACTCACGGTGAAAGTGGTCGCTCAGGTGTCGGCCGAGAAGGCTTTGCGCGCGCGCCTGCGTCTTTGAGTGGTCAATTCGAAATGCCTTTCGGCCCGATGGGTCCGCCCACGTTATTTACGCTGCCTGTGCTGCGTTACATGAAAGATTACGGCATGAGTCACGAGCAGTTGGCCATGGTTGCAGTAGTCCAGCGGCAATGGGCAAGCATGAACCCACGCGCGAGTTTTCAGGACCCCATCACAGTCGACGACGTCCTGGCGTCCAAAATGATCGCCTATCCCTTTCATCTTTTAGAGTGCTGTCTGGTAACCGATGGCGGTGGCGCATTAATCCTGACGCGAGCCGAACGGGCCAATGATTTCCCCCAACCGCCGGTGTATATCAATGGCACTGGCGAAAGCGTTGAAACGCCTATGATCAGTCAAATGCAAGACCTCACCTCATCCCGCGCCTTTACAGTCGCCGGGCCTGCAGCCATGGCCGATGCAAAGATCAAGCACAGTGATGTGGATCATCTAATGGTCTACGATGCCTTCGCCCATCTGCCTATTTATGGACTTGAAGATTTGGGATTTTGTAAGCGCGGCGAAGCGCCTGACTTCATTTGGGAACAAAATACTGCGCCTGGCGGTAGCCTACCAATGAACACCAACGGCGGCGGCCTGTCTTATATGCACTCGGGTATGTATGGCATGTACGCAATGCAAGAAAGCGTGCGCCAAGTTCGAGGCACCGCCGCGGCTCAAGTCGACAATGTAGATATTTCGTTGTGCCTCGGCGTGGGCGGCATGTTCGGTGCAGCCGGTTGTGTCGTTTTTGCGAAAGAACCGAGTTAACATCACACGAAATAATTGGGGAGCCGCTATGAACTACCGCTATCTAACAACTTTATTGACGCTTTTGATGAGCTTTTTATGCGCGACAGCTGCACACGCGGATGAGCGGGCACAGAAAGCTGTAGAAACCCGGCAAGGACTATTGAAAGTGGTCGGCCACTATTTCGGCCCCATCGTAGGCATGGCTCGGGGCCAAGTGCCTTTCGATGCAGATTTAGCGCGGGCAAACGCCAATAAAATTGCCCAGCTTTCACCGATGATTCCAGATGTCTTTGCGCTCGACACTCGCGCCAGCGGTGTCGCATCAGACGGATTGGACGGTATTTGGGACGACATGGCCGACTTCAACAGCAAAGCACAGGCGGCCACTGAGGGGGCTTTAGCCCTAGCCGCGGCATCTAGCGAAGGACAAGCCGCATTCTTGAAAGCCGTCGGTGGCATGGGCTCAGCATGCAAAGGTTGTCATGAGGAATACCGTAAGAAATAGCCCGGTCCCAGATCAGCAAACGTTGGTCTGGGACTTACCTCTGCGTCTTTTTCACTGGGCCTTGGCGCTCGCGTTTGTTATTTCTTGGGTAACGGCAGAGGCCGGGATTGAGTGGGCAGACGCGCACTTATACAGCGGCTACAGCGTCCTCGGTTTAGTCGCTTTCCGGCTCATATGGGGCTTTGTCGGAACCTATCATGCACGATTCAGAAATTTCATCCGCGGGCCTCGTGCATTAATCAAAAGCCTCACCGCATTGCCAAAAAAAACCGCACCCACAGCACCAGGACACAGCGCGGTGGGCGGCTGGGCATCGATCTTACTGATCCTACTCATGCTTGGCCAAGCCACATCCGGACTTTTTATTACCGACGATATCTTATTCAGCGGGCCATATAACAGTATTGTCAGTAGCGCGCTTGCCGATACGCTCGGCAGCTTCCATCATTTAAATTTCAATTTTCTAATCGCTGCGGTATCCATGCATTTATGCATCATGCTTTGGTACGCGCTGCGCAAAAGCCACAATTTGGTTACACCCATGGTGACAGGTTATACTCGCTGCGCTCCAAATGAAGGGGTACCCTCTTCAGAAATCATTCGCGCGTTAATCTGCGCAAGCGTCGTGGCAGGATTACTTGGCCTGCTGATTGGCTTGGCGCCTGAACCCGAGTATTTTTTCTGATCCCAATAGCGGCGACGAAAATGGCGTGTATTACGAGGCCAAACGATAACGCTCGATCTGGATGTCTTCCACGCCGTAGTCCGCAAAATTATCCGTCACTCTGCCACGAATGTATTGCTGCCATGAAAACGCTTGGTAGCGCGGAGTTTCGCGGTCGTCCACCCAAGGCGTAATCATCGCGTCTACTTTCGGTTGGAAGAAAAATGGCACGCTGTAGCGGCCCGCTGCAGATCGAACCGGTAACACCCGATGACAACCGGCGGTGCAGCGATCGTTACTCCATACCTGCATCACATCGCCGATATTGACCACTATTGTTCCCGCCTTAGGCGCAACATCCACCCAACCGTGACGTTTCGACTGCGCCTGTAAGCCGCCCTGATCATCTTGCAGGAGCAAGGTGATGGCGCCCGGATCTGTATGATGGTGCAAAGCCATATCACCCAGCGGTGTTAAGCCGTCCCGCTCCTGCTCGGCGACCGGGTCTTGCGCCGGATAAAAATTTAATCGCGCAGCGCTGGTATGACTGACACCAAAGTTGTCTTCAACGGTACCGCGTGCGGCACCCTCGGGCAGCCCTAATGCCATCAGCACCATCGCCATGACCTGCTCCGACATCTGGGTAAATGAGCTGAAATAGTCGGTTAGGACTGGGCGCAATTGCTGTGGTTGCGCTGGCCAACGACTGTGCCGTAGTGGGTTTTTCGAAATATGCCCGCCGGTTTTAAAGTCGAATACTTCCTTCAGATCTCGGCGCTGCTTTGTGAGTTCTCGATCGTAATATCCTAACGGATTACTTTCGTTTCTATATACGCTGCGCTTGACCCCCGCTGGCTGGGCAAAAAAACTTTGCGCCTGAGCAAACACCTTGGCCACGAGGGCATCACAACCATGCCCTTCTAACAGAAAGAAGCCATGATCTTCACAGGCCACAGCCAATGCCTGTTGGTCAATAGCCACCAAACCGCCGACCAGAAAGTCCGTCAAATTTATCGTTGGAATTTGCTCTTGCATACTTGTTCCTATCTTTGCCGCCGCACCCATAATCGTGATAGGGCGGCGTGGCTACCGTCTGGTTCTTCAACCAGTCCTTCGAATTCGTCCACAACGACCAACGACTCAGGAGTATTCAATAGTGCCTCTTTTAGCGCTTTGGGCGCTACCCGGAAATTAGGGTTGCTGGGTCCATTCACTACCTCTGAGCCCGACCATTGCAGATGTTCTTCTATCAAAAAATGTCCACCCTGCGCTAAACGACCAACCAACGTCGGTAACAGCGACATCGCCACAAATCGAAACATAACAATAAGGCCGTATTTACCTTGAGGCGTCCAAACGTCTATATCGTGAGCGCCGAGGAGGTTTTGGCAGCGCCAGTTGATCGACACCCCTGCGCGTAACGCTTGCCGCGATCCATGTGCAAGCGCCGCCGCCGATACATCCACCGCATCCATAACGAAACCGTTTTGACCCGCATAAATACTGTTGCGGCCGCGACCACAGGCAACATCGAGTCCGCGTTCACTGGTCCGCGTTGCAGTGATTTCAGGCATGCATTGCTGCAGATAAGCACTGGCCCACGGGCGCTGCGCATAGGCCCCTTGCCGGTATCGCACATCCCAAAGTTGTCGGTCAGATAATGACAAAATTCCCCTCGGTTATATCGCTATAACAGGTCACCCCTTGCCTAGAGCATAGCGAAAGGCTAGCGTTAGCGCCCATTAATTCTGCCGAGCTCATGACAGCAACCAAATTACAACCAAACCGCTATCTAGATCGAGCCGCTATGTGGTTGTCTGGTTTATGCCTAGTGCACTGCCTCGCGCTGCCGCTCGCCATGCTACTCGCACCAACGCTGAGCCACTGGGTTGAAGCGACGGAAACTACAACCCACTGGATTCTTTTTGGTATCGCCATCCCTATCAGTCTGGTCGCGTTTGTTCAGGGTTATCGGCGTTTGCGCAGCAATCTGACACTCCTACTCGGAGGCTTGGGTTTGCTGCTGATGCTGGTAGCCGTGAGCCATGTTTTTGGGCGGGAATTAGAAGTGGTGCTTACCGTCGTTGGCGTGACCGCCGTAATGTTCGCACATCTGCGAAACCTAGCGGGACATCAAGCCCTGCACACCAAGGCCTAAACCTACGCATTAATTCTTTGGAGCTCTTATGAAATACGACAATATTCTACAGACCATAGGCAACACTCCCGTCGTTAAACTGAATCGCATTGCGCCCGCTGGCATTGATATGTATGTGAAGGTGGAGTCATTTAATCCGATGGCTTCGGTAAAAGACCGTCTCGCTTACGCGATCATTAAAGACGCGCGAGACAGTGGTGCCCTGCAGCCAGGTCAAACAGTGATTGAGGCCACTTCTGGAAATACAGGCATAGCGTTGGCAATGGTCTGTGCCGTGCTGGGGCATCCATTCGTTGCCACCATGGTGGAGACCTTCTCAATTGAGCGGCGCAAAGTAATGCGCGCCCTAGGTGCCAAGGTCATCCTAACCCCCGCAGCGGAGCGTGGCAGCGGCATGGTGCGCAAGGCCGAAGAACTAGCAGAGCAACACGGCTGGTTCCTAGCAAGGCAGTTTCAGAATCCAGCCAACCCAGCCTATCACGCAAGCACCACCGGGCCAGAAATATTGCGCGACTTCGCCGGGGATCGACTCGACTACTGGATAACCGGATGGGGTACTGGCGGCACTCTATCGGGCGCCGGTCGGACCCTAAAGGCAGCACGCCCTGACCTCAAAATCATCGCCGCAGAACCCGAGCAAGCCGCGTTGCTATCAGGCGGGGAGTGGTCGCCACACAAAATCCAAGGCTGGACACCTGACTTTATACCCGACGTTCTCGACCGCGAAATAGCCGACCAAATCGTACCTGTAAACGAGGATGAATCGATGCAATGCGCGCTTCGCCTTGGTCAAGAGGAGGGCATATTTGTAGGCATCTCGGCAGGAGGCACCTTAAATGCCGCACTGAAAATTGCCGAGCATGCCGAGCCAGGCAGTGTGATTTTGACTATGCTTGCGGACACCGCCGAGCGCTACTTGTCGACCCCGATGTTCGCCGATATCAACGAGGGATCGGACGACGACTGGCTCGCGAGCCTCTAGCGCAACAATTGCGGGTAATCGAGTTCTGCGCCCCAGTGGATCTGGGCGACACTGGCATAGCGTGATTCGTTGACAAAGCCGTGGTGTCGAAGGGTTTCCATATCGCGGCCGATACGTTCGAGGGCTTCGCCCTTGGTCACCATCGTGGTAGCAGCAATATCAGCGCAATGGCGTACCGCCTCAGAACTGGCTTGCACAGCATGGGTGCCGGCTAGGTATAAGTCTGCTCGATCGACATCACTGGCATCATCACCCAGCACCGCCCGTGCCCAAGTTTGCTCCAGGCTCTGAAAAAACAACAGTCGCGCTGAGCGGTATAACGCCAATGCTTTACCGTAGTGCAATTGCGCAATGTTGCGCTCGCGCAGGCTTCCTGCACTTCCACCCGGCGTCTTATTTCCCACCATGGCCGCAACTAGATCGAGACTGCGAGCCGCTAGGCTGAGGGCTACAGGGACATAGGTGGCAAAGACGATTCGTGAGGGACAACGATATAGCGTACCTTGATAAAGATCATTCGCAGCCGCTTGGGGATTGGGAATGACCACCTGCAACTTTGGCACTGCCAATTCCGACACCACGACGTCACTGCTGCCAGAACCACGCATGCCCAGCGTATCCCAATTTTGTTCGATCGAGCACTCGGCCAACGGCATAACGGCCATCGCTGGGATCTCGTCAATCAATACCGGTGATAGCAACCAGCTCGCATGATCACATCCGCTTACAAAGCGCTGGCGACCACTAATGAGATAACCATCACCTTGCGGCACCGCCTGCAACGGCGTATGGCCGCTAGCCGCAACCAGTGTGTCCGGGTCGTCCGCCCACAACAGTTCCACTAAAGCTTGGGGCCATTGCGCAGCCATTAATCGTGCGACATTAAAGACCATGACGTGCCACGCCGCTGCGGTATCAGCAACCGCTAACTTTTCACACGCCAAAGCACACGTCACCGGATCGACCTCAAGCCCCCCAAGCGACGCCGGCAAGAACAGCCTTGGCACCTGCGCTTCAACCAGCGCTTGCAACGCTCGATCATGCAGTCGACCCTGTTGCTCCGCCCAACCCGCATGCCGCTCTATAACCCCACTTACCGAGTCGATTCGCTTCAATACCTCAGCGCGATCAAATGCCATTACCCCTCCTAGTCATGGATAAAATGCTCAGAATCCCCTTAATAAAGACACTCAAAACCCCAACAAAGTGAAGAGATTATGGATTGCGTTTACCTAAGGCACTGACACATAACAACATTTTTTTAAGTGTCCGCAAAAACGCTTTTGCCCTCTTCTTTTTGTAATACATCTTCCGTATTCTTGGAACCCTCACTAGCCGTAACTGTATGCATATACAGTGCTAATTTCCTCGGCAGGGCGATTACACGGCATGCAGTTCGGCTAGCTGAGGCCAACCATTAGCACCTAGGCCGCCACCGCCATTGCTAAACGTCGCAATACATCCAAACACCCAGGTACGCCTACAATGCATATACAAATCAGTTATGCACTTGTGGTGGTATCGGTGGCAGCACTTGAGGCCAAGGAAATAGGGCATCTGCCACAGCGATAAATTCCGGATTCAAGATGCTCTCCTTGCGGTTGTAACTGAGCGCAGTACCGTCGCCACAAAACACTCGCCCGCCAGCAGCGCACAATACTGCCTGGGCTGCACCAATATCCCATTCGCTTGTGGGGCCCAAACGGGGATAAATATCGGCCTCGCCGGCGGCTAATGCACACAACTTGAGTGAGCTTCCCACTGGTCTTCGGAGCATTGCGGGAAATTGCTCACCAATTAGATCCAGATAGCGCTCTAAGCGCTCGCCGCCATGATTACGGCTTGCGACTACGGTCAGTTCTGCCGCCTCCTCGAGTCGACGCTTACCATGCAACATCGTTCGACCTTGCGCATTTTCGACCCACGCGGCGCCCGCCGCAACGTCGCCAAAATAAATCTGACCTTGAACGGGCACACCAACCCAACCTAAAACCGGCGCATGGTTCTCGATAAGGGCTATGTTCACCGTAAACTCGCCGTTGCGGTTGACAAATTCCTTTGTTCCATCCAACGGATCTACTAACCAGTAGCGCGACCAAAGGCCGCGCTCACTAAAATCTGGCAGCGCCGATTCCTCGGAAATAATGGGAATATCTGGCGCTAGGCGTTGCAGGCCGTCGGCAATAACCGCATGCGCAGCTAAATCTGCCTCGGTCAATGGCGAATGATCTTGTTTGGTCTGTACCGCAAAGTCTGAATCGTAGACCTTTAAAATTTCGTCACCGGCGCGACGCACAATATCCATCAATTCAGAATTGAGCTCACCGGCGAGCGAGGGGGTAGTTGGGCTATTCATAATTAGTTTTCTCGTTGGCTTAATCTGTGGCCTCTAGCAGTTGCGAGAATAGCGGCCGGCACAGCGCCAAGGCGGCAATGGCTCGCGCTTCACAGAACTCCTCGTTGTGTAATAGCTCGTCAAGACGCTGCAGTGGCCAAGGCACCAATTCAATCGGTTCTGGTTCGTCACCCTGCAACTGATGGGGGTAAAGGTCCGTAGCAAAGACCACGTTAATCGAGAACCCCATATGGCTGGGGGCCAAGGTAAGGCGCTTTACCAATTCCGTACGATTAGCTGCAAAACCCACCTCCTCAGCTAACTCGCGACTTGCAGCCGCTTCCATGCTTTCTTGCGGCTCGACCAAGCCCTTTGGCAGCGTTAACTGTATTTCGTGAAAACCTGCCGCGTATTCTCGTATCAACAGCAGTTCGTTGTGCCTATTCACCGCCACCACAATGACGCCTTCTGCACCGCCCCGGGGGAGGCGCTCATAACGACGCTCTACCCCGTTGCTAAAACGCAGGTCGAGCGCTTCTATTTTAAAGAACCGGCTAGTAGCCAGGGTTTCGGTAGCAATAATCTCAGGTAACGGCATGGTCTAAATCACAGTCTCTACACAACGTTCTCGGCAATGTTGACGCCGGTTTTGAAAAAACGAATCACTATGGTGATCCGACCGACCGCCATTATAGTCAACTGAACGGCTACAGACGTTAATATATCGCAACCGCGCTACCCCTATAACTGGAGTATATTTTTGTCAGCGACCAAACCAGTCATTAATTGGCAGGCGATCGATACTGTGCTGCTCGACGTCGACGGCACCTTGCTCGACCTACATTATGATAATTTCGTTTGGGATAGCGTTGTGCCTGAGGCTTACGCGGAGCTCAAACAATTGTCCCACGCCGACGCGAAAGAGCAGTTGTTCGCCAAGATGCGCGAGGTACACGGAACCATAGACTTCTACAGTTTTGACTTCTGGGAACGGCAGACCGGCCTAGATATAACCGATCTGCATAGGCAACAATCAAAGCGAATCGGTTTCCGCGCTGACGCCGAAGCGTTCCTCGATTGGCTTGGGTCAAGTGCGCAGACAACAATCATTGCCACCAACGCCGACCACAATTGTTTGCAAATCAAGGAAAGCGTTATCGGTCTGTCCAAACGCGTCGATCGAGTCTATTCCAGTCAAGATTTTGGCAGCCCCAAAGAGCATCAGGATTTTTGGCAGCAGTTACAAAACCACAGCGGCTTCGACCCAAACCGAACGCTGTTCTTAGACGACACCGAACGGGTCCTCAATGCTGCGGCAGAGTTCGGTATCCGCGAAGTCTGGCATGTACGCACCCCAGATTCTCAGCGTGGCCCACGCGCAGAATCTATTCATCCAAGCTTAGATCAGTTCCATGAAATCTATCCAGCGATCCGATCTTAATCACTGTTATGGATGAACAAATCGGCGTCCGCATCGACCGTTGGTTATGGGCTGCGCGATTTTTTCGTACCCGCTCCTTGGCTAAATCCGCTGTTGCTGGCGGCAAAGTATATGTTGATGATCAACGTGTTAAGCCAGCGAAAGAGCTGCGTATCGGCCAGATGGTGCGAATTAATAAAGACGGCGTTCTATTTACCGTTATCGTGCAAAAACTCAGCGAACAACGCGGCTCGGCCACAATTGCTCAAACGCTCTATGAAGAAACAGCGAACAGCATTGAACAACGCCAAGCAACGATCAGCGAACGTCGTATGAACCGCGCTGGATTGCACATTCCCGCGCAACGACCGACCAAAAGAGATCGGCGCGCGCGAAACCAATTACGCGGCCTTGACCAGCAATGGTCGGACGACGCGTCACATTAATCGATGATCGAGACCGCAAAACCAATGGACCTACTTCAACGCTTCAGTTTTCCCGGGCTACCTATTCGCGGCCAATGGATTCGTCTGACCGCAACATTGGGCGCGATTGCTCGTTACCAAAATTACCCGCCAGACGTACAAGCACTGTTAGGCGAAATGTTCGCGGCAGTAACAATGGTCGCGGACAATTTGAAGTTTTCTGGAGCTGTGTCACTGCAATCTCAGGGTGATGGAGCGTTAAGTCGCAGCTTGGCCGAGTGTCGCGAACAGCAATACCTGCGCGGAATAGCCCAATTAGCTGAGAATGTAAGACCCTCGCCCAATACCGGCAACCTAGTGGATTGGCTTGGTAACGGCCAGCTCGCATTATCGCTATTGCCCGATAAAGCGACTGGCATGAACCCGTACCAAGGTTTAGTCGCAATAGATCCAAGAGGGCTCGCAACGAGCCTAGAAGGCTATTTCCAAAACTCAGAGCAACTGCAAACGCGTCTGCACTTTGCGTCCGCCGGCGGCGCCACAACCGGACTACTGTTACAACGATTACCAGATGCGCCCAACGCATCAGAGACCACCGTCGCCCAAGCACAAGATGACTGGCAGACATTGACCACTCTCGCGGCGTCGGTAACGGAACCCGAGCTGGCCAGTCTGCCGCCAGAGCAGATGCTCAACCGCCTATTCCATGAATACCCGTGCACACTATATAGCCCCCGAAACCTGAGTTTTCGCTGCACCTGTTCAGTAGAAAAAAGTGACGAGACATTGATGGTGCTTGGGCGTGAAGATTTACTGGCACTCGCGTCCGAACAACCTGAGATACATGTAGACTGCGAATTTTGTGGGCGGCGCTATGTATACGACCAAAACGCTGTTAAAGAACTCTTAGCAAAACGTGCGGCGGCACTGCACTGAGTCGAGCAAGGCAAAAGAGCGAGATACGTTCCACTCGAAAATTCATCGAAAACATAGAATTTAATGAATAACAACTGTTCTCATTCCGAGAGCCTCTGGCATAATCTGCAGCCCTTTAACGATAGCAATTCATCATGGCTGTTAACACGGATTCAACTACAGCGACCAACACCCACGAGAATTTATCTACGGCCCAATTGGCGGCCGAGTCCATATTGCGAAATGAAGGCTCGTTTGCCAGCAATGGGGCGATTGTGGTGGAGACAGGCGCACGCACCGGGCGGTCACCGAAAGATCGATTTATCGTCGACGAAGCCTCAACCTCTGAGTTCATAGACTGGGGTGACGTGAATCAGCCTATCGACGGTGAAGTTTTCGATCGCCTGTGGGATCGCGTGCAGGTGCATTTGAATGAAACCGAAACCTTTCGGTCCAACCTGCACGTAGGCGCTGATCCGGAACACTACTTACCTATCGAGGTGAACACCGAATACGCATGGCACAGCCTTTTCGGCCGGTCTTTATTTATCGTTCCGGAGCACTACAACCCGCACAATAAAGAGGTTTGGCGAATTTTTAACGCCCCTAACTTTGAGTGCCAACCAGAGCGAGACGGCACTAATAGCGACGGTACCGTAATGATTAACTTTGCCCAGCGCAAAGTGTTGATCGCAGGTATGCGCTACGCCGGCGAAATGAAAAAATCGATGTTCTCAGTGCTGAACTTCTTATTGCCAGAGAAAGACGTTTTGCCGATGCACTGTTCAGCAAATATGGGCGACGAGGGCGATGTAACCCTATTTTTCGGCCTGTCTGGTACGGGGAAAACGACTTTGTCGGCTGATCCGAATCGTCTTTTGATCGGCGATGATGAACACGGCTGGGGACAGGGTACCGTTTTTAATTTTGAAGGCGGTTGCTATGCAAAATGCATCGACTTAAGTCGTGAAAATGAACCCGTAATTTTCGACGCTATTCGCTTTGGCGCCATCGTGGAAAACGTTGTAATCGACGCAAACTCGAGCGAGCCGGACTACACCAATAGCTCTTTGACCGAAAATACCCGTGCATGTTATCCACGCACTAATATCGCAGAAAAAGTGCCGGAAAATCGGGGTGGCGAGCCGAACAATATTATATTTCTAACCTGTGACGTTAGCGGCGTATTGCCACCAGTGGCCATATTGTCGAAAGAAGCCGCTGCCTATCACTTTTTGTCGGGCTATACAGCGCAAGTTGGGTCGACCGAGGTTGGATCAACAGAAGCTTATAAAGCAACGTTTTCTACTTGCTTCGGGGCGCCATTTTTCCCGCGCCCGGCTGGTGTTTATGCCAAGCTGTTAATTAAACGCATCGAGGAGTTCGGGTCGAGAGTATTCTTAGTTAATACCGGCTGGACGGGCGGCGGCTATGGCGTCGGCAGTAGGTTCAAAATCCCCGTAACCCGGGCAATCATTGCTGCGATTCAAAGTGGCCAATTACACGATACTGCAACGGCCCACCTAGCCGGTTTTAATCTAGATATTCCTCTCGCTGTGCCAGGGGTAGACAGCGCGCTCCTCAATCCCCGGGCGACTTGGACCGATACCAACGATTATGACGAGGCAGCAGCGGCGTTAGTGCGCAAATTCGTTGAGAACTTCACCAAGTTCGAAGTTGAAGACAGCATTATCGCAGCTGGGCCCCAGTCCTAACACTGCTTTGGCTTATTTCTGGCTTGGCAGGTTCTGGCCAGACGACGACTGGTATTCTAATGAAATAGGTGGCTTGGACACGGTCGGGGAGGGCAGTGGATGCAACTAACTCAGCGCACTCTCGAAAAGCTGCAATCCGCTGGTGCCGGACTCAGCCAGTTGCAAAGAGGCATCGAAAAAGAGAGCTTACGTGTCGCCACAGATGGCAGTCTATCCAAACTGCCGCACCCCAAAGCGCTCGGCTCGGCGCTAACACACAGCGCTATTACGACCGATTTTAGTGAGGCCCAGCTAGAACTCATTACCGGAGTGCATAACAGCCCAGAGGCTTGCTTAACCGAGTTAAGCGATATTCATCATTTCGTGCACGCGAATCTCGAAACGGAACTACTGTGGCCGAGCAGCATGCCCTGCATCATCGGCACAGAAAACGACGCGATACCGATCGGCAAGTACGGCACGTCGAATATTGGCCGTACAAAAACAGTCTATCGACGCGGCTTAGGCCACCGTTACGGCCGATTGATGCAGACTATCTCGGGGATCCATTACAATTTTTCGGTGCCCGACGACCTCTGGCAGCGATTAGGTATCGCCAATCAAGAACAAAAAACGGATGCCTACTTCAGCTTGATTCGAAATTTCCGTCGTTGTTCATGGTTGTTGATCTATTTATTCGGCGCTTCACCGGCCGTATGCAGGAGCTTCCTGCAGCGGCCCGACCATGGCTTACAAGAGTTTAGTGAGGGCACGTTTTACCTGCCCCATGCAACCAGTCTGCGCATGGGCCGATTAGGTTATCAAAGTGATGCTCAGAGCGAATTGCATATTTCTTATAACTCATTAGCAGAATACACCGCCACAATGCGGGCGGGGCTCACGACCAGCTTCCCAGGCTACGCTCACATCCCGGTCAATAAAGACGGCGATTATCAACAATTAAACGACTCTGTTCTGCAAATCGAAAATGAATTTTACGGCACCATTCGGCCTAAGCGCAGCGCTGCCAGCGGCGAACGCCCACTGGCAGCGCTGGGTCAAAGAGGCGTTGAATACATTGAGGTTCGTTGTGTCGATCTAGACCCATTTGTGCCCATTGGCATCGACCATGAGCACATTCGCTTTCTCGATACCTTTCTACTGCTTTGCTTGCTCACCGATAGCCCGACCGACAGCCGCAGGGAAACGGCGCGCATGATGAGGAATCAAACTGCTGTGGTGAGCAACGGGCGCCAAGTGGGACAACAACTGGAACGCGCCGGCGAATCCATAACCCTAGAAAACTGGGCCACCGAGCTATTGACCGAATGCACCAAGGTTGCTGAGGTTATGGATCAACATGCCAATAGCACTCTCTATGGCTCAGCTTTGGCGGCTCAGTTAGCCAAAGTAAGGAACCCGAATTTAACCCCTTCAGCAAAAGTGGTTAAGGCATTAGGCGAAAGCCAATCTTTCTTTCACTTCACTATGCAGCGCGCGCGACAGCACGCGGATTTTTTCGCTGGGCAACCAGCCAGCCGCGGCAGCAATGCGCGACTTAGCGCCGAAGCTCACCAATCTTTGATAAAGCAATCACAGATAGAGGAAGCCGACCACCTAAGCTTTACAGACTTTGTAAATGACTATCTCGAACTTTGACCAACCATGAATTTCCTCGCCCACTGCGCGCTAGCAGATGAGGCAAGCAGTCTGTGGGGCGTAGCTTCAGAGCAAAATAAAGGCCTACTGGCTGGGGCTGTCATCGCCGATTTTACCAAGGGGCGCATAAACCCCACATGGCCTAGATCGCTACAGGCGGGCATCCGCCTGCACAGACGTATTGATGCCGTCTCCAATCAACACGCTGATATCCGCAAAAGTTGCGAGCGCTTCGCAAAACCGTTGCGCCGTTTCGCCCCGATCTTCATCGACATTTTGGCCGACCATTACCTAAGTTTGAACTGGCACAAATACAGCGCTGAAAACCTAGACGCGTTCGCTTCGCGTTGCTACCAAGCAATCGGCGGGTATGCTGACTACATGCCGAGCGAGCGCCGAACGTTCTTGAACTACATGAGCGAAACAAACCTACTCGGCCGTTATCACGAATGGCCCACTATCGAGCGCGCCCTGCTGTTTTCCTTAAAGCGACTGGGTAGAGACGAATTGAGCGAAGACGTTTTGGTCGCGGCGCAAACGCTAACCGAGACTGCAGCTGAAGATTTCCCCAACTACTACAACGATTTTCGCAATCAGCTCAGCGACTGGTCAGGCCTTTTAGGTACAAAATGAGCCTGCCGACACCTTAAATTTTTCCTCCGCCGCGGTTACAGGTACTATGCAGCCCCTTTCAACTGCAACACTGATTCTATGAAAGCTGTTTTATGCAAATCCTTTGGGCGTGCCGAGGACCTCTCGCTTGAGGAGGTCGACGCGCCGAACATAAAGTCTGGGCATGTGATCGTTGCCGTGCAGGCGAGCGCGGTGAATTTCCCCGATGTACTCATGATCGAGGGCAAGTACCAGTCACTCCCAGACTTTCCGTTCTCACCGGGCGGTGAATTCAGCGGCGTCGTTATCGAAATCGCTGACGATGTCGGGGGCTGGAAAGTCGGCGACGAAGTTTTTGGTAGTTTGGGTCATGGCTGTTTCGCCGAAAAAATACTCGTGCATGCCAGAGCCCTACGCGCAAAGCCCCCCTCGATGAGTTTCGCCGTAGCCGCTGGCATCAGCACCACCTACGGTACCTCGTACTACGCCCTGAAGCAGCGCGCCAACTTGCAACCAGGCGAAACGCTCCTAGTCCTTGGCGCGGCCGGCGGCGTTGGTTTGGCTGCGGTGGAGCTGGGCAAAGCTATGGGCGCTCGAGTTATTGCCGCCGCCTCCAGTGATGAAAAATTAGCTGTCGCAAAAGCGGCAGGCGCAGACGAGCTTATCAATTACAGCGACGGCCAACTTAAAGACAAAGTTAAAGCGCTTACGGATAACCGCGGCGCAGACGTAATCTACGACCCCGTGGGCGGAGAACTGTTTGATCAATGTATGCGCTGTATTGGCTGGTATGGTCGCGTGTTGATCGTTGGCTTTGTCGGCGGCGATATCCCCCGAGTACCCACCAATTTAATACTGCTTAAAAGCTGTCAGGTGGTCGGCGTATTTTACGGCGCTTTTTCAGGACTGTTTCCAACAGAAAATCAACAGAATTTCGAAGAAATCATGGCCATGTTCGAACAGGGCAAAATCGACCCGGTAATAGGCGCAGAATTTGCGCTCTCGGAATACGCCGCTGCACTGAACTGTCTGGCCGAACGCAAAGCGGTCGGCAAAGTCGTCGTCAACCTTTAAGAAAAGAGCAACTATGTTATCAATCTGGAAAGCTGAACACTGGGCGCTAGCAGTGTGCATCACCGCAGGGACTTTGCTTTGCGTCGCCCTAGTTATGGAGTACGCCCTAGGTTTATCCCCTTGCCCACTATGCATGATGCAGAGAATCTGGCTTGCGCTGACTGGCATCATCGCTTATGCCAGTCTCGCTCATAACCCTCGCTGGGGCATTTACCCCTTATTAGGGGCAATATCTGCAATGATCGGCGCTGGCTTTTCGATCCGCCAACTTTGGTTACAAGGTTTGCCTAAGGATCAGGTTCCCGCTTGCGGGCCCGACCTAAGCTACATGCTTGAGGCTTTTCCCCTAAGCGACGTGCTCGCTGCTATGACTTCTGGCACCGGCGACTGCGCGGAGGTCAGTTGGGCCTTACTGGGCATCAGCCTTCCCGGCTGGCTTTTAGTATTTTTTGGGGGCTTGCTGGCAATGAATATTATGCAAATCCGCCAGGGCAGTCGCGCTTAAAACCCGTAATCCAAGCTCTGGAATGCCTCGTAACTCCCTGATATATTTCGCTTTGGACACTGTCGAACGGCTGATGGTAAGCACAATAATAATACTTACCGCGTTAACTTAACTGCGTTCGACTCAAAGCAGAAAAATTTAGCCCATCGCAAAATGCATGGGTCGACCTATCTCTGGGGCAATCAATTTCCCTAGAGATACGCTTATGCTGTTGCTGGCGTTCTCAGGTACAGGAAACAGAACATGGACTCTACAAAAATTTTGTCCCCTCGCCACATCTTAGTAGCGAACGGCAAAGGCGGTTGCGGCAAAACAACGGTTGCCACCAACCTAGCGGCGGCCTATGCCAACGGTGGACAGCAGGTAGCATTGTGGGACTATGACCCTCAAGCCAGCACCCAATACTGGGCAGAAATCCGGCATAACCGAGAGGAATCCTGCGCGCCGATAGAAGCGCTGGCCAGTTTCAAAGGGCCGAGGCTACGCGAAACTCTCTCGTTCAGTCGCCGTGCATCTGAGGGCTGCGATGTTATCGTCATAGACGCGCCCAGCCTCAACACGACAAGTGCTCAATTTGAGAATCTAGTGCGGATGAGCGACATCATCGTGGTACCCGTAATGGCTTCATCTATCGACATTCGAACCAGTAAACGTTTCATTACCGATTTACTTACCCACCGAGTTTATCGGGCTCGGCCTCGGCCCATTGGTGTCGTGGGTAACCGTATCGCAGCGTCCTCCGCCAACTACGAAAAGCTTGAGAACTTTCTAGCCTGCTCCGGCGTCGCGACTATAAGTCAATTCCGCGATACGCCGGTTTACAGTGAAGCCGCCGATCAGGGGATTGGAGTAATCGAGATGTCTGATAATCGCGCCGCGCGTCGCGAGTATCGCGCTTGGCATACGCTGACTTCGTGGATCGACGAGCAGACACCACGCCAATCCAGTAATTCCCAAGCCGGCCCACGAGCCGCGGGACGCAAAACCCAGCATCACGCTGAGTCGGTAACGCAGACCCAATAAAACAACGCCGGAGGTCGAACACCTCAGCCGATAACTAACGCACAGTCGCCACATCATCTTCTAATGCTTCGCCTCACAGACTTAACCTTTGAACGCGGCGACGACGCGCTTTTTGCAGACCTCAACGGCGTGGTGTACCCAGGCCAAAGAATGGCTGTCGTAGGCAGAAACGGCATTGGCAAATCCACCTTATTCAAGCTCGTCCTCGGCGAACTCGAGAGCAGCCGAGGTAGTGTCGAATTCCCTGACGATTGGCGGGTGGGGCACATGGCACAAGAGGTCGAAGCTATTGAGCGGCCAGCCCTAGAGTACGTCATAGACGGAGATCGCGAGCTGCGGCAAGTGGAAGCAGACATCGGACAAACCGAAGATGCAGAAAAATTGGCCAACCTCTACAGCCGCTATGAAGACCTTGGGGGCTATCAGGCCACCGCCAAGGCAGGCGAAATACTTAACGGTCTTGGCTTTGATGATCAAACGGTGCACCACTCCTATGCCAGTTTTTCCGGCGGCTGGCGCATTCGTTTAAACCTTGCCCAAGCCTTAATGAGCCCTAGCGACCTGCTGTTACTTGACGAGCCTACCAATCACTTGGATCTCGAGGCCATTTTGTGGCTCGAAGGTTGGCTCAACAGATTTCCTGGCGCCATGTTAATCATCGCTCACGATCGCGCATTCCTCGACGGCACCGCAACATCGGTACTGCATCTGGCAGGTAACGGCGGCAAGCTATACAAAGGCAACTACAGCGCGTTCGAACGCCAACGAACTGCCGAGTTGGAGCGCCAACAGGCCATGGCAGCAAAGCACCAAGCTCAGGTGCACCATATCCAACAGTTCGTCGACCGCTTTCGCGCAAAAGCCAGCAAAGCTAAGCAAGTGCAAAGTCGCATCAAAGCCTTGGAACGAATGCAAACTCAGGCCGCTCTGCATGTGGACTCTGACTATCGAGTCAAATTCAGCAATCCCGAAAAAGTTTCAAACCCATTGTTTAGCTTCCGCGATCTCGTGCTTGGCTACGACGACAACATCGTCTTAGGGCAAGTCTCCCAGACCATCCTTCCCGGAGCCCGAATCGGCGTGTTAGGCGCCAATGGGGCCGGCAAGTCGACACTACTAAAGGTCTTGGTCGGCGATCTGCAGCCCCTTGATGGCTCCCTCGAGAAAGGTCAACACGCGGAGATTGGCTACTTCGCCCAGCATCAATTGGAGTCGCTGGATATCCGTAGCAGCGCCTATGAAACCTTTATCGACATTCATCCCAACCTGACGCCCCAACAATGCCGGGACTATCTGGGTGGCTGGGGCTTTAGCTTACAAATGATTGAGCGTCCGATTAGCAGCCTTTCGGGCGGCGAGAAAGCTCGGCTTGTGCTGTCGTTACTTGCCGCTGAGCGGCCCGCCATTTTGGTCCTAGATGAGCCAACTAACCACCTCGACCTGGACATGCGCGATGCGCTGGCGCTCGCTCTGCAAGCTTATAGCGGCGCAGTGATCATCGTCGCCCACGACCGCAACCTGCTAGAAAAAATAGTCGATGAATTTTGGTTGATTGAAAGTGGCTCTCTTAGCAGTTATCGGGGCGACTTAGACGATTATACCGAGAGCCGCCAGCAATCAGCCGCTTTAACCGTGCCCGCGAGCAAGGGCGCTGTTAATTCCCGCAAGCGGCAACGCCAGGAGCGCGCGGCTGCACGACAGTCAGAGCATGATCTACGAACAAGAGTCAAACAATTGGAGCGCGAACTAGAGCAAGGTAGCACGACCCTAAAAGCCCTCGAAGCGACCTTAGCCGACACGGAAACTTATGCTCAAATGCCAACCGATGACTTAAATGCGTTGCTTGCGAAGGCCGCAGCGGCGCGCAAGAACATTGAAACATTGGAAGAAGCTTGGCTTAGTCTAAGCAGTAAACTAGAAGCCGAGTTAATCAAATGATTATCTTTCGTTTACCCACCCTCAGCTAAGCGAGCAGCACACCATGCGACAATTTCCTCAAACTCGATTACGCCGCAATCGAGAAAAACCCTTCGTTCGGCGCCTTGTTGCCGAAAACCGATTAACCGCGGATGATTTGATCTATCCAATGTTCATCATCGATGGCAAGAATCAACGCTCCGCCGTGAAATCGATGCCAGGCATTGAGCGCCTAAGTATCGACCTGGCAGTGAAAGAAGTAGAATCACTAGCCGCGCTGGGATTGAACAGCATCGCCCTTTTTCCCAACGTTGAAGCGAGCCTACGCACTCTAGACGGGCGCGAAGCCTACAATCCGAAGGGACTGGTGCCCAGCGCAGTCGCTGCTCTTAAAGCCGCTGTGCCAGAAGTAGGCGTGATCACAGATGCGGCCCTAGATCCCTACACAAGCCATGGCCAAGACGGCCTTGTTGACGATAACGATTATGTAGCCAACGATGTCACTGTGAAGGCTTTGTGCGAGCAGGCCGCAGTTTGCGCGGCCGCAGGCGCCGACGTAATTGCGCCGTCCGACATGATGGACGGCCGCATCGGTGCTATTCGCAAGTTCCTCGACGACCAAGCTTTTATCAACACGCGGATAATGGCCTATGCGGCCAAATACGCGTCCAGCTACTATGGCCCTTTTCGCGACGCAGTAGGCTCTCGTGCAACCATCGGCGGCGGCGACAAAAAGACTTACCAAATGGACCCAGCAAACGGTGACGAGGCTATCCACGAGGTGGGGCTCGACATCCAAGAGGGCGCTGACATGGTCATGGTAAAACCAGGACTGCCCTATCTGGACATAGTACATCGGGTAAAAGAAACGTATCGAGTGCCGACCTTTGCTTATCAGGTTAGCGGCGAATACGCCATGCATGCTGCAGCAATCGCAAATGGCTGGCTTGAGGAGTCGGTAATCGATGAATCATTATTGTGCTTCAAGCGCGCGGGAGCTGACGGCATTCTCTCCTACTTCACAAAACAATGGCTGGAGCTACAGACTCAGTCCTAAAGTGCGGCCTATTGTTTATAACCACTATTGGGCATGTCTAATCATCCCCTGAAGGTGATAAACTGGCGGCTCATTACTGGAGACTATGCTATGAGCGACACTATCGTTCACACAACAGACGGCGGTTTTGACCAAGACGTTCTAAATTCGGAAAAGCCAGTGCTTGTAGATTATTGGGCGGAGTGGTGCGGTCCCTGCAAGATGATCGCGCCAATCCTTGAGGAGGTTGCCGGTGAGTACGCGGACAAATTGAAAGTGTGCAAGATCGATATCGACGCGAATCAAGAAACCCCACCGAAGTATGGTATTCGCGGCATACCAACGTTAATGCTATTTAAGAACGGTGAAGTAGAAGCGACGAAAGTCGGCGCATTGTCGAAATCCCAGCTACAAGCATTTCTAGACAGCAATATCTAGGCATGGCACAAGCGACAGCGGGCTTTGGATAACATCAAGAGCCCGTTTCTTCGCAGTTTACCCGTCGCGCTCGCGCCTTGACCTAGCGCAACATTTCTCTAAACTCTACGTACTCGCTACTGAGACGGAGGAATCTCAGCAAGCGTTTTAACTTTTGATCTAGTCCGACTACCCCCTACGCTCAATATTGGTCAGCGACCTTATCAAACTCGCTGACGCCGAGCGCGACCACTACTACTAAAATAACAACGGCTAAAATAATGGCAATGCATCTTTCAGACCTGAAGCGTAAACCCGTCACCGAGTTAATGGACATGGCTCGAGAAATGGGCCTCGACAATGTTGGACGATCCCGCAAACAGGAAGTCATTGCGGCAATCGTGCGCAAGCAATCAAAGAGCGGCGAGGACATTTATGGCGAGGGAACTCTCGAAATTCTCCAAGATGGCTTTGGTTTCTTGCGCTCGCCTGACAGCTCGTACCTTGCGGGCCCGGACGATATTTATGTCTCTCCGAGCCAAGTGCGCCGATTCAACCTCCGTACTGGCGATACCATTGCTGGCAAGATTCGCCCACCTAAAGACGGCGAGCGGTATTTTGCCCTGCTTAAAGTCGATGAAATAAATTTCAGCGAAACCAGTAACAAAACCCATAAGGTTTTATTCGAAAACCTTACACCACTGTTTCCTGACGACCGCCTGCAATTGGAGCGCGGTAATGGCAGCACGGAAGATTTGACGGCGCGAATCATTGATCTCGTCGCTCCCGTAGGGAAGGGTCAGCGCGCGCTGATCGTTTCACCACCAAAAGCCGGTAAAACGCTGGTGATGCAGAACATCGCTCAATCCATTGCTGCAAACAATCCCGAGACCATTCTGATCGTTTTATTGATCGACGAAAGACCAGAGGAGGTCACCGAAATGCAACGCTCGGTGCGTGGCGAAGTGGTTGCATCGACATTCGACGAACCCCCTTCTCGGCACGTCCAAGTAGCAGAGATGGTAATTGAGAAAGCCAAACGTCTAGTGGAGCACAAAAAGGACGTGGTCATTCTTTTGGATTCGATAACGCGTCTCGCACGGGCCTACAACACCATCGTGCCCTCATCCGGAAAAGTCCTCACAGGGGGTGTAGACGCCCATGCGCTCGAGCGCCCTAAACGCTTCTTCGGGGCGGCCCGCAACATCGAGGAAGGCGGCAGCTTAACCATCGTTGCTACAGCGCTAGTAGATACTGGATCGAAAATGGACGAGGTAATCTATGAAGAATTTAAAGGCACTGGTAATCAGGAATTACATCTAGAGCGCAAAATCGCTGAAAAGCGCGTCTACCCGGCGATCAACATCCGGCGCTCCGCAACTCGAAGAGAGGAGTTGCTGATGAGCGAAGATGAGCTACAGAGAGTATGGATTCTACGCAAACTACTGCACGATATGGACGACATCGCCGCCATCGAATTTATTTTGGATAAACTAAAAGAAACGAAAACGAACGGCGAGTTTTTCGACTCAATGCGGCGCTAAAGCCTCGGCTTGGCTGAAATATTGGAGCGCTCGATGGTCATCGCCAAGAGATTTCCAAACCAGCGCTAGGTGCCGATAAACCCGCGCCTTGGCGCCATCTTGTTCCGGCAGCATTTTTAGCGCGGCCTCGAAATAATTTTTAGCCTCGCCCCATTGTTCGGTCTGGCTTGCTAGCAAACCCAGCACCTCTTGAATTTGCGGATCTTGGGAACGGTTCTTGGACCACGCTGCAGCACGCTCCAAGCCCTTCTGTGGCGCAGCAAGTGCCACCTCTGACCAATAAGCAAATAATCCAGAATCCCAAGTTTCATCGAGTCCCGCAGCTAAAATAGCCGCCCCATCAGAGTCACGCTGCAAAGCACGAAGTTCCTTCGCCCATGCCATGAGCAAAGTCATATCACGCCGCTGCACCAGAGCCAATTCCTTAAACTCTTTTATGCCGCTCGGACGTCGCGCGAGAAATTTGGCCAACATCAGTGCATCGGCAAGGATCGGGTTATAAAAGTCATCACGACGCTGGAAGTCGAAGGCCTGCAGCCGCAAACCCGTATTGAAGGGCTGACCAGATTTTTTCAACACGCTCCAGCAATTTTCAGCCTCTACCCAATTTTCCGACGCAATGTGCACACTCGCCAACATAGACCACGCGCGCGCGTTATTCTTATCACCGACAAGCGCTCTTTTGAGCGAGTCGCTCGCAGTTTTTATGTCTCCGGATTCAAGATGCCACTGTGCAACTAGTAGGGGGCCAAGCAATGACAGCTGCAGCACCGTACTTTCCGATGCCTGCACAATTCTGTCTCGTTCTCCGAGGTCCCCTCGCGCGTGGGCTGTATGGGCCGCTAGTAGCGCATGAATGGATCTCTGCTGTTGAATCTCGGAGCCGTCGCCGTCCGGAGAAGGTTCAGCGCCCAAAAACTTGGCCGATTGGTTCCAATCACCACCAAGAATCGCCAACAAGGCTTTGCTTTGGTGTTGGTATTGTGTCATCACCGATTTGTTTTGCTGCCAGCCCGCCAAGCGCGATGTCGCCCCCAGCGCACGTTTGCATAATTGATATACCCACAACAGCGCCCAAACACTAACCGTAACGATAAGTATCAAGACCGCGGCACTGGTTTCTAGGACGACATTGCTGAAACGAACCAGCACATAGCCCGAATCCTGCAACCAACCTGCCCCAGCGATCGCGCCGACGATAAGAGCGGCCAGCAACCACAGCCATTTCATTTCCGGTTGTCCAAAAGCGCGTCAATCAATTCGATCGATACGCTTAAATCATACTGCTGGGGGCCAAGATCTAACTGCTCGAGCGTTGCTAGTGCGAGCAAATTCCCTTCGGTTACGGCACTGTTGGCGTCCGCAAATTGTTGGTGCCATTGCTTTAGCACATTCAAATTGTCGCGAAATGCCGCCGTATCACGGCGCATCAGTGCCACTCGCAACTGAGTCAACGCGGCATCAAATTTCAACCGCAGCAAATCACGCTCAATTGCACTGAGGTACGCATTCGCATCGAACTGCACTTGGTCGGATTGACTGAGATAGCGGATCTGAATTAGTTGACTTAACTCATGCAGCAGCAGCTCGCCAATTGAGCTTTCTGCCGATTCCACTGGTGGGGATGATTGCAGCGTCGTGGCAGGCAAAAGATTAGGCCAGGCCTGCTCAATAGCTGCGAGTTTTCGCAACGTATCATTGGTAGCGCCGTTTTCGATTTGTTGCAGAGACGCTAAGTCTTTTTTAACTTGTGCTTTTAGAGGCAACAGCGCCAAGCCATCCAATGCGTCGAGTTGATCAAGCACACGTTCGAGTAGCAACACTGTCGCGCTTATATCCTGCCGAAAATGCAGACCTATTGCTGCAGTGCGCAGCAAATACCGCACCTCTAACAACTTTATAAACTGCGACGCTTGAGAGGAATCGCGGGCGAGTTTTTGGATCTCGCTACTGAGTTCGTTCGTAACCATAGCCAAGCGCTGTTCTGTTTCAATTCCAGCACGGCCCAACGCATTATCTAACGCCCCAGCGCGAGTATCTAATTCAAGCAACTGTTCTAGAAGGTCGCTTTGACTCTTTGCAACATCTTCATACTGCTGCTGCAATACTAAAATTTCCTGCGCCGTCTGCTGACGCTGTTCTAACGCAAGTTTCAGCCCGCTCACCTGTTTATAGGTCCATGCGGACCAAGACACGGCCCCGGCGCCCAAAATTAGACTGAGTACGATGAAGAGCTTAGCGCTGCTTGAAAGTCTGGCCGCTGCAGAATCACGCCCGGAAACGTCCAAATGCTCTGGCGCTGGATCAGCCATTAGGTATACCTATTTGCCCAAAAAATCCTTCGCTACTTCAACACAAAGTCGCTAACAATTCACCGAGAACAAGACCATTCGATCATCCCGGCGCAGCTCTTAGGGCCTTAATTATCGACACCCCGTCATTTCCTAGCGCGTTAAAGCAGCAGGTGAAGCCCAACTGTTTCGCGCGCGTGACCACTCGGCCCGAAGGCGCAATGACCGGAATGTTTGGTGCACCACCACAAGCGTGCCAGTGCGCCACTGCCTGTTCTAAGCCATGGATGGACCCCACCACAAGCGCCCCAACATGTGCAATGTCGACGTGATCAAGGTTTACGCCGGTCCGCTTGTACACGTCACAGCGTTGCCAGCGGCACTTATCCGCTAGTGTATCGGCAATCAGGTTACGCCCACCTGTGCCGCCGACCTGCCAGACCGTATCCGCGGGCCGCAGCAACCCTCCATCCGCCACTGGCCGGAGCTCGGGCAAAGTCAGCAGAGCCTCTGAATGCTCTAGTTCCGGAACAACCACGCGTAAACCTGATCTGCGTAACGACTCGGCACTACGCTCACCAATAGCCGCCAAGAATTCGCAACGCGACGCGACCGATAACGCATCTGGAGTCTGCAAGAACCTAAAGGCCGCGTGCTGGGATAAAAATATAATTCGATCAGGTAACTGCGCCGGCACAGACCAAGGCAAAAACTGAATCGCTGTTGCAGGTTCGACGATGGGCGAGAACCCGGCGTCACGCAGCTGCTGGGCTAAACGCTCAGCACCTGGCTGGCTATAGGTAATCCACGGGGTCGTTACGCCCAACTGTCACTGCCTTGCTCAATCATCTTGCGTTTACGCTAGTTTATGTGGCGTATCGAATCTAAAACTTCTTGAGCACCCGCAGCGTAGAGTTGATTCACGACCTCTGCCGCCACTGCCTCGGGCTCCTTGCCCAACCCTTGCGCCCTCAATATACGTTGCCCTGACGCGTCAGCAACGAGCGCAGACAGAGAAATTTCTGCAGTTTCAGTTAACACCCCTTGCGCGGCGACTGGAAGCGCACAGTCGGCGCCGAGGCCAGCGCTTACGCCTCGTTCGGCGCGGACACATCGATCAGTATTCGCATCCATAAGTGGCCGTAACAACTCCAACGCCGGACTATTTGCAACGCATTCAACCCCAAGTGCACCCTGACCGGGGGCCGGCAAGCAGATCTCAACAGGAATTGGGCTGACATCGGCGCGGTTCAAACCTAGACGTTGCAAGCCTGCCGCCGCGAGGACTATCGCATCGTACTCACCACTATCGAGTTTACCCAAGCGGGTTCCCACGTTTCCACGAATAGAGGACATGCGCAGATCCGGACGATAACTCAACAGCTGCGCCTGCCGTCGCAGGCTCGAAGAGCCCACATGGGCTCCCTCCGGCAGGTCGTCTAGACCACCCAAAGGGCTAACAAGCACGTCTCGCTGATCGGCACGGAATGCGATCACGGGTAAAATAAACTCTGGAGACAAGACAGCGGGCAGGTCTTTCATCGAGTGCACAGCGATATCTGCACGATCCGACAACATGGCTTGCTCAAGCTCCTTGATAAAGAGCCCTTTGCCACCAACCTCACTCAGTGGAGACGCCAACCACTGATCACCTTTAGTTGTCATTCCTATGAGCTCTACCGACAAAGATTGATGATGACGCAGCAATTCATCGCGAATGAATTCAGCTTGCCAAAGTGCGAGAGGACTCTCGCGTGTGGCGATACGGAGGCTTTTCATTGCCGCGGCCTAAATATTCTTCAAGATTTTTCGTACCGCTGGCAAATGACGGCGGCTGATGTCAACTGTTTCTGCAACACCGTCTAATCGCATAACGATTTGTCCGGTGACGCCTTTTTCAAGGCCAACAATGTGCTTACGTGAAACTAGCGCATTACGATGCACTCGCACAAAGACATCGGCAAATTCTTGCTCGAGCTCTCTTAGAGTTTCATCAACAATCACTTCTTGCTGCTCGTCGCGAACCGTAACGTATTTTTGGTCGGCCTGAAGGTATCGAATATCTTTTATGTTAATCAGACGCATGCCCTTGTAAGTTCTTGCGCACAAATGGATACGACGCGTGTCATTCGCTGCCTGCAAGGCTGACAACTGCACCCTGTTGAGCGCCGTGCTGCGCTCTATCGCATCCATCAATTCACTCTTCCGCACAGGTTTTAACAAATACCCAACTGCCTGCATCTCAAAGGCTTGAATGGCATGCTCTTCGTAGGCGGTGCAAAAAATAACAGCGGGCGATTCTTTTTGCGTCAAAAAATGGCCCGCTGTTTCAATTCCGTCCATCCCGGGCATGCGGATGTCTAACAAAACCAGATCCGGCAGTAATCGCTCGCTCGCTTCTAAAGCTTCCGCCCCGGTGCTTACATCAGCGATCACCTCATGCCGCCCGTCTGACTGCAACATTCTCAGCAAACGATCGCGCGCAAGCGTTTCATCGTCTACGATTAATATCCGCATTGCCCCTCCATTTAGCGAGCAGTTGGGGATTTGGGTAACGTGATTTCCGTGACGAACTCGTGATCACTGACTCGCGTCTCCAACCGGGCTCGTTTCCCATACAACACATCCAAACGGGAACGAATGTTTTTAATCGCCAACTGGTTTCCTCTGTTCTGGGAGGAAGGATACTTGCTGTCTACCGCTTGATTCAAGTCTTGGGCCGGGAGCGGGTTGCAGACCTTAACCGTGTAGCTGTTTTGCGTATATGTTAGCGACACCGTAATCGTACCGCCCTCAGGCAATGGCGCAACCCCGTGATAAACCGCGTTCTCTAACAACGGTTGCAATGTGAGTAAGGGAATCCGCACCGAATCCTTAGCGGCCTCTATCTGCCAATCAATATTAAGGCGGTCGCCTAGGCGCAAGAATTCGATGCGCATGTACCGCCGGCACAAATCAAGCTCGTCTTCAATACTGACCTCACTACCTTCCTCTTGAAGACTGGCGCGAAACAACTCTGACAGATCCTCCACGACAGTTTCGGCAGTGTCCGGGTCCACAGGAATGAGGCTCGCGATTATGTTCATGCTATTGAATAGAAAATGCGGGCGGATGCGCGACTGCAGCGCTTGAATGCGTGCGTGCAGCTCCGACTCCTCGCGCCGTTGGATGCTCTGGCGGACATAGTTATAGCGTAGATAACTGATGCAAATAACCAGCGCGATCATAAGGCGCTGACTTAGGCCAACGTGATCTAAGAGGGTATCGGGGGTGTAGTCTAACGTCAGAAAATGCACCAGCGTCACGGCGCTCAAAGACGTTAGCAGCACCACAGCAGTCGCTATGCGAAATGGTAATTGATTTAACCAATTGCGCAGCAGCGTTAAAGGTACCGCACAACTTAGCAATAGACAGAGACAAAGGATAAAACCGAAACGAAAGTGTACAAAAGTGGCTGCCGGGACATTCAGCAGCAGAACCACCGCAGAAGCGCCGCTAAATAAAAACATGACGACGAGCTTGTCTACTGTAAGAAGCGACGGAAACTGATAATCCGAACCTTCCCGTCTTTCTAGCAGAGAGCTACCATTTTTTTCTGCCACACTACTCCCCTCCCAGACTCTTTACGTTCTCAGCGACGATTAACAAAGTGAGCGGACCGTTTGCCAAGATTGCTATACTCCCTAAACCTAAAACCGGGCGGTAGGCATCAATAACAGCCATTGACCCGACCACCCAACATTCTGAGAAAGTCGATACTTAGATGAACGAGAATAACACACCTGTTAACAAGACTTCGCCTACGGAAACAGGACCGCTCTTGCGCGGACGATTCTCTGAGGCCACCGACCAATTTGTGGAGCGCTTTACGGCATCGGTTGGCTTCGACCGCAGGTTGTATCGGGAGGACATTGCCGGATCCACGGCGCACGCTCAGATGCTTGAGAAAATAGGTGTCCTAAGCCCTAATGAGACCGGTGCGATCGTCGCTGGCCTGCAAGAAATTCTCGCGGAAATAGAGTCCAATAAATTCATATGGCGGGTCGAGCTAGAAGACGTCCACATGAACATTGAACACCGTTTAATCGAACTCATCGGTGCGACCGGCAAAAAGTTACACACCGGGCGCTCACGCAACGATCAAGTCGCCACGGACATCCGCCTACACCTACGTGACTCTATCGACGCAATCACTCAGGAAGGCGAAGGCTTACTGCGGGAGCTCGCAACCCTGGCCTTGGATCATAGCGATACGCTCATGCCCGGCTTTACCCATCTGCAAGCCGCCCAACCAATCACTTTTGGGCACCATTTAATGGCATGGTTCGCAATGTTAGAACGCGATCTGGATCGTCTACAGGACTGTCGAAAGCGCACCAACCAACTGCCGTTGGGCGCTGCGGCACTTGCCGGCACTCCCTATTGTCCTGATCGAGTCTATCTCGCAGAGCTTTTGGGTTTTGACGGCGTTTGTGCGAACTCTTTAGACGCCGTCAGCGATCGAGATTTTGCAATTGAGTTTTGTGCCGTGGCAGCCCTCACCTTGACGCACTTATCGCGCTGGTGCGAAGAGCTCGTCTTGTGGTCGAGCCAACAATTTTCTTTTGTCACGATGCCGGACCGATTTTGCACCGGCTCTAGCATCATGCCGCAGAAGAAGAATCCTGATGTTCCAGAGTTGATTCGTGGCAAAACAGGGCGCACTAACGGTAACTTGCTGTCGTTGCTGACGTTAATGAAGAGCCAACCACTAGCCTACAATAAGGATAATCAGGAAGATAAAGAGCCGCTCTTCGACAGCATCGACACCCTGAGTGACTGCTTGATCGCTCTTAACGGTCTAATTCCTAATCTAATTGCGAATAAAGAGCAGATGCGAGATGCCGCACTTGCAGGGTATACCACGGCTACGGATTTGGCCGATTATTTGGTGCGCAAGAGTGTGCCGTTCCGCGACGCGCACGAACTAGTGGGCGGCGCGGTACAGCGCGCAGTCGAACGCAACCAGCCTCTTGAAGCGTTGAGCTTAGAAGAATTGAACGGTGCTGCAGATGGGCCGATCGAGAAGGATGTATACGACGTTCTGAGCTTGGAAGGTTCAATCGCAGCGCGAGACCATTTTGGTGCCACCGCGCCTAATCAAGTGCGCGCGCAGGCTCAGGCTGGATTGTCTCGCCTAAAGACAATGGAAGATCAGGATTTAGCACGTCACTAGGGTAATTTATGTCAATGTCATGGACGATCGTTATTGCGCTGTGCGCGCTAGTCGCTACTTGCGGGCACAAAGGCCCACTGCAGTTGCCGGAAGATAGGGCCCAAGCAAAGACCGAGAAGAGCACGTTCACGGCTATGACAGCGGCCCGAGCAATATCATTATGAGCTGTGAACCCCGTCATGCGCTGACGCAAAACAACAATCTACTTGCTTTAGAGCAGGTACCACTTAGACAAATCGCGGACCAATTTGGCACGCCCTGTTTTGTCTATTCTGCACAAACACTGCGCACCCAGTATCAGCAATTGGCCTCAGCACTGCAGCCTCTCGATGCAAGAATTCACTATTCGGTGAAAGCAAATTCAAATTTGGCAATCTTGAGCCTATTTAGGGATCTAGGAGCCGGGTTCGATATCGTGTCCGGCGGAGAACTCAGCCGAATTCTAGCTATTGGTGGGGATCCAGCAGAGATCATCTTTTCAGGTGTCGGCAAGTCCATTGCCGAGATTGATCTGGCCCTTAAGGTCGGGGTAGGTTGTTTTAACGTCGAGAGTCGTAGCGAGTTACTCCGCATCCAGCACCGCGCCGAGTTAGCCCAAAAAATAGCGCCCATTTCAATACGCGTTAACCCTGACGTTGATGCAAAGACACATCCATACATCTCTACTGGATTAAAAAACAATAAGTTTGGTGTTGATGCAGACACAGCGTTAGCGCTTTATTCCATAGCTGCCGAGGCGAACGCGCTGAAAATCGAAGGAATCGATTGCCACATAGGTTCGCAAATCGCTACCACCGACCCCTTGCTCCAAGCACTCAATAGTGTCCTCGATATTGTCGACGCGTTGTCTGCTAAAGGTATCGAGCTGCAACACATCAATCTGGGAGGCGGCTTTGGGGTGCGCTATCAAGATGAACAAGCGTTAGATCTGGATGCCTACGGGGCACAACTGAATGAGCTACTCGGCCCACGACAGCTACCCTTGCGAGTGGAGCCAGGGCGCTCCTTGACCGCCAACGCCGGACTGTTGTTGACCCAAGTCGAATACATAAAGCCTGGCCGGGGGGATGCCAGAGGCTTTGCGGTCGTAGATGCCGCAATGAATGATCTGATACGACCCTCGCTGTACCAAGCCTGGCACGACATCGTTGTTGTAGATGGGTTCGGCGCTGAAAACCCAGTTCAGCAACTGGATATTGTCGGACCAATCTGCGAGTCAGGGGACTTTCTTGCCAAAGACAGAGCCCTTAGGCTCAGCGAAGACTCGCTACTCGCGGTACTTTCTGCTGGAGCCTATGGCATGTGCTTGGCCTCGAATTACAACTCCCGTGGACGCGCAGCGGAGGTTCTAGTCGACGGTGCTGACATCAAGTGCATAAGACGCAGAGAAACTATTCAGGATCAACTGCGACTGGAATTGCTTCAGGGGCAGTAGCCGATGGTTAGATTTTATAAGATGCACAGCCTCGGTAATGACTTCATGGTGCTGGATGCCGTCACCGACGACGATGCGGCGCCTACTGATCAGATTCAACGATGGGCCCAGCGTCATGAGGGCATCGGCTTCGACCAGCTGCTCGTCATAGCGCCGCCAGAACAGCCCGACGCTGACTTCCACTACCTAATCTACAATGCCGACGGCAGCGAAGCCGAACAATGCGGCAACGGCACCCGCTGCGTCGCTTGGCTGGCACGTCATTTAGGCCTCAGCAAAAAAACGCAATTGAGCTGGCACAGCAAGGGCGGCGTATTGCAGACAAAACTGCTTGAAGAACGCAGCCCAACGGTCATTGAAACCACCTTGCCTGTGCCATCACTCGACCCAAGCGCCGTCCCATTTATTTCAAATACCGGCACCAATACGGCGGTATTAGAGGCCGGCGGCAGCGGCTTCGAAGTCACCGCAGTGTCTACGGGCAACCCGCACGGAGTCGTGTTTGTGGACAAAATCGCCACAATCGACGTTGCATCACTTGGAGCGGCACTGAGCACCCATGGCGCATTCCCAAACCAGGCAAATATTGGCTTCTGTCAAGTGGTCGATAGATCGTTCATTCGACTCCGCGTCTATGAACGCGGGGTTGGCGAAACCCGCGCCTGTGGCACGGGCGCGAGCGCTGCGGTGGTAGCGGCACGAAGCCGCAATTTAGTCGATGCACAGGTAAAAGTTTCACTGCCAGGTGGGAAGCTGCGAATTCGTTGGTCTGGACCGAATCAACCTATTACCATGGCCGGTGGAGCCGCCCTAGTGTTCACCGGGGAGCTAGAATTGAAGGAGTAACTTGATGCCATTTCGACCACGCGACTCGAAATCAAAAGACCCGAGCCTACGCTTGGCGGGCGAAGCATTGAGCGACCAAGAGATGCTGGATTACTTACGTTCTAATCCGGATTTTTTTCAGCGGCACGCCACCGCCATTGCCGAATTGAGCCTGTCTCACGAATCCGGCAAAGCGGTTTCACTGATCGAGCACCAAGTGGCGATTTTGCGTGAACGCAACATGACGATGCGCCGCCGCATGAACGAGCTGCTCCATGCCGCGCGCAGTAATGATGAAATTTTCGCCAAGACCCGATCGCTCAATCTAGCGTTACTTGAAGTCAACTCTTGGCATGAGTTAAACGAGGTTCTGGCAACCCACGTTTTAGTCGATTTCGAAGCGGACTTCGTATGCGCACATTTAGCAGCGGCCAATCTTGCGCTTGCTCTTGATCATATTCAGCATCATGTTGAGCAGTTGCCATGCCTTCATCTACAAAACGGCGGCGAAGCCAGTTGCACAGTTCTGCGCCAAGACGAGCTACACGATCTATTTCCGATGTCAGACCACGACGAAACGGGCAGTGCCGTATTGCTTAAACTCAAAGTCCGCGAAGGCAGCGGCGTGTTGTGCATTGGCAGCCGCAGCCCCACCCGGTTTGCAAAAAACATGGATACCTTATTTGTCCAGTACATTGCCGATATTCTAGCCAAAGTCATGAACCGGCTCGGCGCGTCATGACGGACAATCCGGGCCTAGTTAAAGAATTCCTCAGTCATTTGCAGCACAGTAAGCGCTATTCTGCACATACGCTACAAGCCTATAGACGAGACTTACAACGTTATATAGGAGAGCTTAATAAGGCCTGCGCAGAAGCCGACCCAAAAGACATACAGCGCTTCGTCAGTGGCCTACATCACAGACAGCTCACCGCAAAAACCATCCAGCGTCATCTTTCTGCGGTACGCAGCTTCTACGAGCATCTGCTGCGCAGGCAGCTTATTGCGGTAAATCCAGCACGGTTGGTTTCAGCGCCTAAAGCGAAACGCAATCTCCCCAAAGTATTGGATGCCGATAAAGCGTCGCAGCTGTTGGATTTTACTGCCCAAAAAGACGACCGTGCGATCTGTGACCAAGCCGTCCTAGAGCTGTTCTACGGCAGCGGCTTACGCCTTAGCGAAGTGGTGAATCTGCGGATAGCTGATCTCGACCTTAACCAGGGGTTTGTTGATGTGCTCGGCAAGGGCAACAAACGCAGGCTTGTACCTTTGGGACGACATTGCGTAAAAGCGCTGAAGCGCTGGCTAGGCGCACATCCGAATCCACTGGCAGACAGTTGGCTGTTGCCAGGCCGTGGCACCGGGCCACTGAGTCCACGTACGATCCAGAGCCGCATTAAACGCGTCGCACAGCGGCAACTTGGCGAAGATTCGCTGCACCCACACATGCTTCGACACAGCTTCGCGACGCATATGCTTGAATCTTCAGGCGACCTTCGGGCAGTTCAGGAACTACTCGGTCATGCAGATATAGCAACAACCCAGATTTATACCCATCTAGACTTTCAACATCTGGCGAAGGTCTATGACAAAGCCCACCCGCGGGCACGCAACACCGAGGCTCAAGAGTGAATAGTCTACAACTGATCACATTAGACTTGGACAATACGCTGTGGGATGTAGAGAAGACCATACGCGCAGCAGAACAGGAGCTAGTGCAGTGGTTAGCGCAATACGCAGATGCGGCCCATAAAATTTATGCGTCATCAGACATGGTGGAGTTACGTAACCAGACGCTGCAACAGCATGCGAATTTGCGTCACGACCTGAGTCGCTTAAGGATCGAAGTATTGTTCAACGTGATGCGCGCAGCCCACTACCCCATAGATGAGGCACGTAAGCTAGCCGAAGCGGCGTTCGAGGTATTTTTCGCAGGGCGCAATCGGGTTGTGTTCTTTCCCGATGCATTAGAAATGCTGCAAACCCTGAGCGCACGCTACCCCATATACGCTTTGACCAACGGTAACGCCGACACAGAACGCACGGGCATAAGTCACTATTTACAAGGGGCCATCTCCAGTGCACAGGTCGGGGCCAGCAAACCCGATCCACGCATGTTCCAAGCAGCACTTGACCAAGCCGGCGTTGCAGCCAGCCAATGCCTGCATATCGGCGATCACCTCGACGATGATATCAATGGCGCCAGTGGTGTTGGTATGCACAGCGTGTGGGTGAACTTAAACGGCGCGCAATCGGTTGATAAAGCTGCGCAGCCACAATACGAAGTCAATAACCTGAGCGAGATTGTTGGTAAAATTGATTTAATCGAAGCGCGCTTGGCAGACAGCAAAAAATAATCCCGCTAGGCGAGCACCGATTTCGCCAGATGCCGTTTAATGGTGGAAAGATCGGCTCGCAATGAACGCTTGCGCTGCGGCAATCCTGATAAGGCATCCAAACTCGGATGCGTTGGTATAGTGTCGGTTGCTTGGTTAACCGCATCTGGAAACTTTGCGGGATGTGCCGTTGCGATGCATAGCACAGGCTCGTCTGCCACGCACAGTTGCTGAGCGGCAGCCACGCCCACGGCAGTATGCGGATCTAGCACATAATCAAACCGCGCATTTATATCGCGCATGACCGCTAGCGTTTGCGTTTGGTCAATAGCTACAGCAGCAAACAGACTGGTTTCCGGCGCCGCACCGAGCCCAGCGCGACCGGTCGCTGCAAAGTCAGACATGAATCCGCGAAGACGCTGGCTGTCCTCGCCAAAATAATAGAATAAAAAACGCTCAAAGTTGCTAGCAACCTGAATATCCATAGCTGGAGACACGGTCTGGTGCACTTCGCCCGAGGCATACTCGCCAGTTGCGAAGAAACGCGCGAGGATATCGTTCTCATTCGTTGCGACAATAAGTTTGTTGATCGGAAAACCCATTCTTTGCGCAAGATACGCTGCAAACACATTGCCAAAATTCCCTGTCGGCACCGAAAATTGTGCAGCCGTAGGCGTTTTCAGACTTGCATAACCATAATAGACAATCTGTGCCAGCACCCGTGCCCAATTGACGGAGTTGACGGCGCCCAACTGGTATTTTTCCTTGTAATCAAGATCTGAAAAGGTGTCTTTCATTATTCGCTGGCAATCATCGAAAGTGCCATCGACTTCGATGCAATGCACATTGCTGTCGCTAACGGTTGTCATCTGTAGCTCTTGCAGCGGACTCACGCGGCCTTTCGGATACAGGATGAAAATGTCGACGTTATCCTGGCCGCGCACCCCTGCAATCGCCGCACTGCCTGTATCGCCACTGGTCGCGCCCAAAATATTGAGGCGTTGATTGCGCAAGGCGAGCACGTGCTGGAATAACTGACCCAACAACTGCAGTGCGACGTCTTTGAACGCGAGGGTCGGGCCGTGAAACAATTCCACCACCGTGACCTTATCCAGTTCATGCCAACCTACCACCTCTGGATGATCGAAAGTGCTGTATGCCTGGGTAATGAGACGGTTTAAGGTCGGCGTATCGATATCATCAACAAACATTCCAACGATATGCTGGGCCAACTCAACAAAGGAACAATGACGCAAGTCTTCGAGCTCGGAGGTGACATCTGGGATCGACTCAGGGACAAGTAAGCCGCCGTCGGAGGCTAATCCCATTAACAGCGCGTCAGTAAAGCCCAGGCCAGCCACGCCACCGCGGGTGCTTTTATATTTCATAATTCGTTAATCGCAACAGTCGGGCCGTTGTCTACGTCTAGGGCGTGCTATTTTAAGCTAGACGCCGCGACTTTGGCAGCAGCACAAAGCATTACGGACACAAAAAAGGCTGCCGAGGCAGCCTTTTTGCCGTGTGCGACTTCAACGCCGCGGCAAGCTGGGCCCTATACGGCGCCAGCACCGGTTTCACCGGTACGGATGCGCACAACTTCGTCCAGAGAGGATACAAAGATTTTGCCGTCACCAACCTTGCCAGTACTGGCCGCGCTCGTGATCGCCTCAATAGCGCCCTCTAGCAAGCCGTCATCTATGGCTACTTCGACCTTCACCTTTGGCAGAAAGTCGACGACGTACTCCGCGCCACGATACAACTCGGTATGGCCTTTCTGTCGACCAAAGCCACGTACTTCAGTTACGGTCATCCCTTGAACCCCAACCTCCGAAAGCGCTTCACGCACATCGTCTAGCTTAAAGGGCTTAATGATTGCGGTTAATAACTTCATTTTTCATTCCTCATTTAATTGAGTTCATTTCCTTTGTTTCCGTTGGCGAGCGCCCTAACCGACACGATACCACCGCAGAGAGGAGCGTCTTCGGTGCGAGGCTATCATCAAAAAGAGCTAGCAGGAAATTTCGCTGAACTCACCGTCAAGACGGATTGTTTAGCCACGGCAATCTAGCCAATGGGTGGTCTAGAACATCTAAGACCAGCTCCGGTTAACCAAAACTTTGGTATTCCAGCAACCTCTCCAGTTGGCGTAGTTCGTTTTTACGAATGCGATTGTCAATTCCAACCGCTCCGTCCAGTGCGAGCCCAATAACAGATTGTTTTGAACCCTCCAAAAAAAAGGGCCCGAGGGCCCTTTATATTCTCATTGCCACTTAACACCACGATAGAGACCATGGTTCATTTTGCTGCGTTCATGAGCCTGGCCATCATGGGGAATTCCACGATAGGTGCCAGACTTTCTTGCGGTTCCATCCCTTTGGGCTTTTACTGGAGCCTTCGATCCTCTGTAGTAGTTTGTCATATCATCATGCCTCAAGTTTCGTTTTATAAACGCCCACGCGAAAGCCGCGTGAGACTCTCAGCGCGTTCCTTCGGTCAATGATTTACCTACTTCCGCCTCAGAACGAGGTGAACGAAACCCGAATATATTGAATCAATGTCGCCGGTGCAAGCATCATTTTGATGGCTTAACACGGTTTAGAAGAGCTCGTTTTCCCGATTACTGCGTCTGCAGAACTACCAATTGGGCCGTTATGCCAGCCCGCGCAGACGGTCTAAATTGCACTTGATCCTGTTTCGCCAGTTCGGATCCTGACAACCTCATCCAAGCTGGACACAAAGATTTTGCCGTCACCGACCTTGCCTGTCGAAGCCGAATTGCAGATCACTTCAAGCGCCTGCTCCAGCATATCATCTTCAATAACTGCCTCGATCTTTACCTTGGGCAAAAAATCGACTACGTACTCCGCGCCTCGATATAGCTCGGTGTGACCCTTTTGCCGACCGAAACCTTTGACTTCTGTCACTGTCATACCTTGCACACCGACCGCTTGTAAGGACTCCCTGACGTCATCGAGTTTGAAAGGTTTTATAATCGCGGTAACGAGTTTCATGATTTTTCCTGTTGAGCGTGCAACGGGCCGCGACTACGTATTACGGCTCCAATCTTCTTAGGGGGAGAGGACCAAGTTTTGACGATCCTTATACCCTGAAACGCGAGCGGCCCAAGAGGGCCGCTCAATTGATACGACTTACCTAGTGAATTCAGGGTAAGCCTCAATACCGATGTCAGTTGCATCAGCTCCAGCTTCTTCTTCTGCTTCAGAGATTCGGATTCCTATGGTTACCTTCAGGAGCATCCAAACTATTCCGGCAGTAACGAATGTCCAGAGGAAGATGACCGCTATACCCATGAGTTGCGAACCGATGGTTGCGTCGCCGTTGGTAAAGCAAACGGCAATCAATCCCCAGATACCACACGTCCCGTGCACCGAGATTGCCCCGACCGGATCGTCGATCTTCAGAACCTTATCCAACCCAAGTATCGAGAAGTAAACGATGACTCCACCTGCTGCTCCAATTAGCAAAGCCGCACCTGGGGTTGGGGTTAACGGTTCCGCGGTAATTGAGACTAGACCTGCAAGCGCTCCGTTTAGAGCCATCGTCAGGTCGGCCTTGCCACCGCCGAAAATCAGCGAGGCCAAGAGAGCGGCAATCGCTCCGGCTGCGGCGGCAGTGTTTGTGTTTACAAAGATCAAAGCAACAGCGTTAGCTTCAAGTACGTTGCTTACGATCAACTCGGAGCCGCCGTTGAATCCAAACCAACCAAACCACAAGATGAACGTGCCGAGCGTTGCCAAAGGCATGTTTGCTCCGGGGATCGCATTGACCGTTCCATCGTCGTTGTATTTACCTTTGCGGGCGCCAAGGAGGATTACGCCAGCGAGTGCTGCAGTTGCTCCGCACATGTGCACCACGCCAGATCCGGCGAAGTCTAGAAAACCAGCTTCGTCTAACGCACCGCCGCCCCATTTCCAGAACCCTTGAACAGGGTAAATGAAGCC
>ERZ802819.22-NODE-22-length-83696-cov-9.47815_pt1 | contig 83696 bp, 77 predicted proteins | sample MGYA00345647_ERZ802819 | MGnify/ENA primary metagenome ERZ802819 (study PRJEB30503, sample SAMEA104212355) | marine metagenome | biome: Westerlies Biome; feature: [SRF] surface water layer (ENVO:00010504) within the epipelagic zone...; material: water (ENVO:00002006)...
AACGTAGCTGAGTGGTCAAAAGTCCTACATCAAAGTTGTAACTAGTCTGAGCCCGCGCCGCGTCTACCAATTCCCCGCCACCCGCAGGAATTTCGTAGAAGCCGTCCTCCACCGCCCGCACACCAGCCCATTGAAGATTCCAGCGAACTTGGTGACCCGGCGCGATAAACCAATTGATGTCGAAGCTCGGCTGCCATTCGCTCGCATAAAATCTGCCAAACTGACGCCCGCCTTGATGCACCATCCAACCATTACGGTCACGATACTGCAGATCAAGCTCCATACTTACCGCATCTAACGGACGAATAGTAACGCCTGCTTTGTAGGTATGGCTCCAGCCGCCCAAGGGCTCCCGAACCGAAGAAAGTCCTGCAGAATAACTGAACATTTTTGCCGCATCCGTTGACAGCACAGCCTCCCACCAACCACCGGCGTCAACCCGGTAGGCTCCGTTGCCGCGGCTTTCTATATCTTCGTAACGCTGAGGGAAATATCCAACTCCCATCCGCAGCGTATTGCGACCAGGCAAAACGACCGAGGAACGCCACAACAAAGAGCTGTCGGTAATTTGTCCATGATCGATATTGTACTGCTCGATAGCACTGAGCGTAGTTCGAAAATTCGACAAGTTCGAAGTTAGACGATTCTTACTAAACATTACTGCGTAACGAAGACGGCCGTAGTTGTTGCGCAGCAAAAATCCTAGATCGTTAAAATTAACGTTCTCGTCCATATAATCGACTTCAAATTTATGCCGCAACCCGTTGGCTTGAGCGTAGGTGACGTCAAACATCCCTCCATAGCCTTGGATATCGGCGCGATCACTGCTAATTAGCTGCACATCGGCCTTAAGCTTTCCCGATCCAGCGCCGTAGTGCGCGTCAATACTGTGAACGGCAGCGTCATAAATTGGGCCGCCGACAAACGTGCCCATATACCCGAGCGAACGTCTTGTGCGCCCAATATTCTCGTAAGTGAGTCGGGCGACTGCGAAATCACGACCCGGACTCTCGATGTCTACGGCCGCTCCCAACGAATCTGAGCCGATCCAATTCACATCATTTTCTACCGCCGCCAACATTCCATAGCGGAAATCACCAGCCGATCCAGTGACTTTCGCTGCCCCTATAAGATCAGTAGGAACGTCTCTTTGACCTCGATCTGGGGTAACGTCCGCGGCGACGTCGACCTGATTAGCAGTACCACCAATACGACGGGTATTCAGTAGGGATACCGGCATAGGCACGTAGTCGCGCAAGTAAACCTGACGCGAGGTCGTTGCGTAGTCTTCGTTTACGGCATCCCTATAAATGCTCATAAAGTCGTCTCGAGGCATGACTGTGAAAACCTCGTTTCCCTCCAAAAAGAACAAGCGCTTTTCTGGAAAGAAGGTTTCGCTTGCCGTCAGGTTAAGCACAACGTCGTCGGCTTCGACTGCACCAAAGTCGGGGTTTGCCGTTCCTGAAAGCTCCAATTTAGGCGATGGCTTCCAGGCAAAGTCGACACCAACTTTGGGAGTCACCTCTCCCGACACCTCATCTGCCGTCGCGGACGCAAAGGGTATAACGGAAACTTGGGCACGCGGCTGAACACCGACCACCTCCAACTCGTTCAAAGCCGACACAAATCGCGAGGAAGACTGAGGATAGCCAGGCCAGCCGTAGGATTGATTCGTAGCAGAAATATTACGTTTCGCCGCGAAACCGATGGTTCTGGGTCCTTCGATCTCGGGCATATTCATCATCGACCACGGTAGGAAAAACTCTACGCTCCAGCCGCTGTCAGTCGTCGCGGATTTGCCTAACCAAGGACCATCCCAATCGCGCGCAAAGCGACGTTCTGGCAATACCTTACCATCGGACAAACTATCGCCAAGCGCCACAAAGAACCAATAGGCTACCAAGGCCTCACCAGACGCATCGATCGTGACGCCAAACGTGTCGCGATCAAAAAAATCATCCCGACGCGAGTAGCGCTTCACCAACGACTCTGGCGGCTGTTCCATAACAGAGCTCACGTACAAACCTTTTTCCGTTGCGAATATACGCATTTGCGTAGCGTATTCTGCGGGCGTAACCAGCGCGGGAATAGCAACCAACATGTTGTCGTAATAAGGGAATTGCTGCCAAAGAGCCTCGTCCACCTTACCGTCAATCACCACATCCACATCGGCTTCTGCAAGGGTCTGAATGCTCAAGCGATGCAGATCAACGCCTGCTTCTTGGCCAATAACCGATTGTCGCCCTGCACTTGTGCGGGGCATTGCGGCCAGAGTCGGCTGAGCTTCCGCGGGTTGCTTGGTTTGAACGACTGGCGCCACAGTGGGGGTCGGCTGCGCTGATGTAACAGCACTGCGAAGTTGCTCCACGGGCGCCACAGACATGCCAGTTTCTGCAAGGTACCACGCATCTGCGAAGCCCAGCGCGCGAATCCTGCGCAATAAGGTCCGCACTCCTGTACCTGATCGAGGCAGCACGACAACTCTGGCAGGTACCTTACTCAAACGATCCAAACTGCTGTTTGCGGCGGGGACAACCTGCACACGCACTTCTAAGCCTTGGTTTAGAAGCTTGTCGCGTGCAGCCAAAGCGGCGGCTTCGGCATTGGTTTGGCTATTGTAGCTACCCACCACAACGCCGGGATCAGCAATAACTGGAGACCCGAAAAACAGGCTGGCCAATACGACCGACGAAATCAATTTACAGGCGTGCATTTTTTCCACGCGCTCACGAAAAATTACAGACATCGAGGGGTAATTCACGGTACCTCTGGGCAAAATAAAACGCGCCATTCTGCGGTACTTCTCTTTCGATGAAAAGGTGCCTAACATCTTTATCACTATCTTTGAGGCGACAACTATGGCGATTTCAGCATCCACCACTGATCAACTACTGGTTGACCAACACGATCACGTTTTACTCATCACCCTTAATCGGCCCGATCGCTTGAACGCCATCAGTCGCGAGATGCTGAACGAACTCTCCTCCAAGGTAGTGGAAGCGGACAAAGATCCGGACATACGCTGCATTGTCCTGACTGGTAACGGCAAAGGCTTTTGTTCCGGCTTGGATTTGATCGACACCAGTGCGCGGCGCGAGGACGGCGGTGAAGACACCACCAAAAAAACCGGTGACAACCGACCGACTCGACGTTTATTTGATCTAAGAGACGCGCCGATTAACGTGATGTGGCACTGCGATACCCCAATTATATGTGCCATCAATGGTGCCGCCGCGGGTTATGGTATGGACATGACCTTGCTGTGTGACATTCGCATCATGTCTGAAAATGCAAAACTTGCTGCGGTCACAGCAAAACGTAATGTGGTACCCGAAAGTGGCGGCACATGGTTACTGCCACGACTCGTTGGCTGGGCCAAAGCCGCTGAACTCTACTACCGAGCGCGCACGGTCGATGCCGCCGAAAGCCTGGAACTCGGCTTGGTAAATACGGTCGTGCCAGTTGACGAGCTATTACCCACAGCCATGACTTGGGCGCAGGAAATAGCCGAGAACGCACCGATGGCCGTGCAGACCACCAAGCGTATGATGCGCATGGGCCTAGAGGAATCCTACGATACCGCGGTGGATCATTTAATGGTCCACCTCGCTGGGATGTTTCAAAGCGAGGATTTCGAAGAAGGCCTCAACGCATTTCTGGAGAAGCGTAAACCAAATTTTACCGGACGCTAGCGCTGTATGGTTTAGCTGCCGTTGGCGGCTGAACCTTAAGGTAATTTTGCCTCGCGCTTGATAACTTCTGCGCCTGCAGGATCTACCGCACGACCATGGACAATTTCGTTATTGGCATGACCTAACTGCTGCAGTGACATTGCTGCCTGCAGGGCCGAATAAAAGCCCTGAGCATCTTGGGCCTGGTTAACACTCTGCTTTGCCAACCGCAGGCCCATGCTCGGGCGTTGCGCAATGCGGGCGGCCAATTGATCGGTGAACTCAGATAATTCGCCGGTCGGCACAACATGATTCACCATGCCGCAAGAATGCGCTTCCTCGGCGCTCATGCGTCCACCGGTAAACAATAACTCTTTGGCTTTGCGAGGGCCAAATTCCCAAGGGTGTGCAAAATACTCAACGCCGTTTACACCAAAGGCAACCACTGGGTCAGAGAACGTCGTTTCAGTCGTAGCCACAATCAAATCGCAAACCCAAACCAGCATCAGACCGCCTGCGATGACCTTACCCTGCACTTGCGCTATTGTTGGCTTTGGTAAATTCCGCCAGCGCCAGCAAAGCCCCAAGTAGATTTCCTCTTCTAGTGCCTGACGACCCTCTGCACCGGGTTTCGTATATCCCCCCCAGTTGCTGACCGGGGTAAAGTCACTCAATTCGCTACGGTCCGCGAGATCATGGCCAGAGGAAAAATGTGGTCCGTTGGCCGCTAACACCACTACTTTGACGTCATCATCCTGTGCTGCAAGATCGAACGCATCATTGAGCTCATACAGCATGGCTTTATCTTGCGCATTACGGAGATCCGCTCGATCTAAGGTAATGCGCGCTACGCCGTCGCTCACCGAATACGTAACTCTAGAAAAATCAGCCATACCACCCCCTGTGAAATCGATATTCGGGCCGACCCAGACCCTGCCAAACTGCGCCAAGGCGCCGCAAGCATTGATCCATGCCAATATCTTGCTGGATTTAACCGCGAGTTTTACCACATTTCCGACTACACTATCTGCCCAAGCGCATGGAGGGGTATATGCCAGTTCTATCTGTTTTAGATCTTTCGCCAATTACCGCCGGAGCAGATCCGAGCCAAGCATTAAGCAATAGTCTGAGTTTAGCCCAGCATACCGAAGGGCTAGGTTATTACCGTTACTGGGTTGCCGAACACCATAATATGCCCGGCATTGCCAGTGCAGCCACAGCCGTGGTTATTGGGCACATTGCCGGCGGCACCAGCACTTTACGCGTGGGCTCTGGAGGCATCATGCTGCCGAATCACGCACCACTGATGGTAGCCGAGCAATTCGGCACGCTGGCCGCCCTGTACCCGAACCGCATTGATCTAGGTTTAGGCCGCGCCCCAGGGACCGATGGCATGACAGCCCACGCCCTGCGTAGAACTCTGCACAGCGACCCGAATAAATTTCCGCAGGACGTGCTCGAACTCAAGGGATATCTGGCGGACGCTCAGGAGAACCAAAAGGTTTTGGCCATTCCAGGGCAAGGCTCCAATGTGCCACTGTACATTCTAGGGTCCAGTTTATTCGGCGCTCAGCTAGCCGCCATACTCGGCTTACCATTTGCCTTTGCGTCGCACTTTGCACCCGCCGCAATGATGCGTGCGATTGCTTTGTACCGAGAGGAATTCACACCGTCAGAGCAACTACATCAACCCTATGTGATGTTGGGTTACAACATATGCGCCGCTGATACCGAGGCCGAAGCGCAGCGGTTGCGCACCTCAGGCTTGCGCGCGCTATTAAACCTTCGTCAAGGCCGTCCGGGACCATTACCGCCACCGATCGATAACTTTGAGACCACTTTGACAACTGCTGAGCAGAGCATTCTTGCTCAATCCGATGCCGCAGCGGCAGTCGGTAATGTCGAGCAGATTCGCGATCAAGTTGCCGAGTTTGTCGCACAAACCCAAGTCGACGAGTTGATTATCACTTCACAGATTTTCGATCACGAGGCGCGTTGCCACAGCTACAGTATCGCTTTTGAGGCGTGCTCGAATATCGAATTGGAATCGCTAGCCCAGGCAAACTGAGCGCAGGACAAATCAGGGCATTGCCTCGTGCCGCGCGCATGCAGCAACGCCCTTAACCGTCGCAATCAGTTTAGCGCATACGCCTATAACGTCGGGTTAATTAGAAATTTCTTGCCTGTTGCCTGCAATGCATAGGTCTGTAAAACCTCTACCTGCAGCGCCTGAGCGAGAGATATTTCTTCGGTGTAGCTACTGGCAAATGTGGTTTTGATTTCATCGGCCACTCGTTGCCGCAGTGCCTCCGCCCGCTCGGGGCCGATTTTCTGCAAAAACGGTGTCAACAACCAACCACCTAGACTCCACTGCATGCCGTAGCTGCGCGTAAGCGTCGTTGGGCGCCGTTCTAACCCGCCATAGATGTACACTTGCTTGTCCTGAGTCGACCCATAGCGACTGTATTCTGTAGCCGTCTGATTTGCTGCCGCTTCCATCGCGATCAAAATTTGATTCGCAAGTTCACCACCACCGGTTGCATCGAACGCCATATACGCACCCGTCTCTGCGATTGCCGCGGTGAGGTCTGCGACGAAAGACTCCTGACTAGAATCGCAAACGTGACTGGCGCCGATACTGCGCAGCAGTTCGGCCTGCTCCGGCTTACGCACAATGTTCACTAGTGCCACGCCATCGTTGAGACAGATCTTCTGAAGCATCTGTCCGAGATTCGACGCCGCAGCGGTATGGATCAGCGCATTGAAGCCCTCATGCTGCATAGTCTCAACCATGCCTAATGCGGTAAGCGGATTGACAAAGCATGACGCACTCTCGCGCGGAGTTACGCCCTCATGCATCGCGAGACACTGACTGACATGTAAAGTCCGGTACTCCCCGTACATTGCGCCACCGAGCACCCCTACTGTTTTGCCAAGCAAGGCCTGAGCTGCCGGACTGTCTCCCGCAGCAACAACCACGCCACCCCCCTCGTTTCCAACCGGCATGGACTCATCCCAGCGCGCCTTCAGATGCGGCAGGATTCCGCTCGGTACTTCTGCTGTGATCGCTGGATTTTCATCACTGCCAACCTGCGTCGCAGTGGTTACGTCGGCCATACCCAACAGTAATCCCAGATCTGAGGGATTTATTGGTGACGCCTCAACCCGAACAACAACTTGCTCGGGCTTCGGAGCCGCGGTTGGAACGTCAACAAGATTCAGCTTAAGCTCGCCCGCCGAAGTAACCTCGGTACGCAGTTGACGACCAGTGCTTGGTAAATCGCTCATTTGCTCTCCCATTATCTAAGCGTGGTGTTGGCTAGAAAGCATACAGCAAGATAGCAAGCGCGCCTGACATATCGGAAAAACAAACGGTTATATAATTATTCTTTCCCAACCCGAACCAGCAAAACCTAAACCGCATCGCTATACTGATGCTGAACCAATAAGGCGCTTTACGTATTTGCAATCTCTGAGCGAATCACAAATCCGACAATTGTTCCCAGAATGTTCGGCAACAGCTTTGGCGCTGCCGGACCTTACCCACGTCGATTGGGGCGTATTGGATTACTTTGGCTGGCTACACACATCAGGTCACGTTGGTTATGTCGTCTTTGCAGACAGCGCAGGCCTCAAAGGTATGCGTCTGCGTCGCAGCATAAATACGACCTCGCGCCCAAGGACCCATATGTGTTCATGGTGTCATCACGTTTATCGCAGTCGCGGCACTGCGCTGTTCAGCACCACGGTCAATGGTAGTGATGGACGGCGTTTTATCGGCAACCATATCTGTCGCAATTTAGATTGCAGCTTACGTATTCGCAATCTCGTGTCTGATCCACCGACCTATTTGCCAGAAACACTGCACATCGAACACAAATCGAACCGGCTGCGCAATGCGGTAAAAGCTTTTATGGTCAGAGCGAACGTGTGCGCCTAAACTAGACAGCTTTTAGACGATTCAATAAAACCCGCCACTGATAGGCAAATTATTAAGCACGGTACTTGTGATGACGCATAATTCGAACCGGCGCATAAATACACTTTTGAAAACAAGAGGTCGATAAATGAACTTGCAGGCATTTAGAGAAGAATCCCGCGACTGGCTCGAAAGCAACTGCCCAAAGAGCATGCGCATAGGCGCTGTTCACTTCGAGGATGCTTACGAGCTTTATCAGACCGACGAGGCGCTGGAATGGCGAGATCGGGCTGCTGTTAGAGGCTGGACTGCACCTGCGTGGCCTACCCAGTACGGCGGGGGTGGATTGAGCCGCGAGCAACATCAAGTTCTGGCAGAGGAAATGGCACGTATTAAAGCCATTCCACCAGCCACTGGCATGGGCTTGGCCATGATTGGGCCGACTATTTTAGAGATGGGAACCGAAGAACAGCGCCAGCGCCACATCCCGCGCATTGTCACTGGCGAAGCTCAGTGGTGCCAAGGTTACTCCGAACCCGGCGCTGGATCAGACCTCGCCGGGTTGCAAACCAAGGCCGTGCTAGACGGCGACGAATTTATTATTAACGGCCAGAAAATCTGGACCAGTGGGGCACAATACGCCAACTGGATGTTCGCCCTTGTGAGAACCGATCCTAACGCGCCAAAACACGAAGGCATCAGCTTTGTCCTGTTGTCTATGGATCAGCCTGGCGTAACCGTTAAGCCTATTAAACTGATATCGGGCTCGTCACCATTCTGCGAGACTTTTTTTGATAACGCGGTCGCCAAACGCGAGGACCTGATCGGCGAGTTGAATAAAGGCTGGAGCGTGGGCAAGCGGCTCTTACAATATGAGCGCAACGCGACAGCCCGCAGCAAGCCAAAGGATGGCGATAAGAAAAAAGCAGCGGCCAAACCAAAGGCGAACCCGTACGCTGAAATTGCAAAGAAATATATCGGGGCGGATGCTCACGGACGTATTGCCGACGATGCCGGCCGCGAAGGGGTCTTAGATCAGGTTATGGCGGAACGAGCTCTGGCTCTGACCACCCGCCGCGTAGTCGAAGAGAGTAAATCCACCGGCGCACCGGGCGCGGCCACATCCATCTTCAAACTGGTCGGATCTTCCTTATCTCGATCCGGCTCGGAACTGAAGTCGCGATTGCGTGGCACTGCGGGGCTGGTTTGGGAAAGCAACGAATTCAGCGCGGACGAATTGGAATCCACGCGCAGTTGGTTGCGCGACCGCGCAGTGACGATTTACGGCGGCACGAACGAAGTGCAGCAGAACATAATCGCCAAACGCGTATTGGGCTTGCCCGACTAGAACCCATCGAGCTGCCGTTCAGAGGCCATACCCGCGCGGTATTTGGAAAGTTACACGGCGGTCGCGGCCCTAAGGCGCACCGCCGAGAATGTTGCGCCCCGTCGCGACTCTGCGTGACAGGTCAGGATTAAATCCCCACCGTTGGTCGTGGGTCGGCCGCTTGATAGATCAGTTCACCGTCACAGACCGTCGCAAGCACAGCCACGTCGAGCACGTTTTTCACGGCCTCGCGCCACGGCTTTTTGAGTACACAGATATCCGCCGCAACACCAACCGTGATCCTGCGAGGCGGCTGCGTAAGGCAATGAGGGTGACGCAAGTAGCCCGTGAGCGCCGTCTCAACGTCTACACACTCACCGGCACCAATAATCACACCCTCCCGCGTAGTCCGATCAGTCGCCGTATGCAGGACCTGCCATGGATTCAGTGGCCCGTAGGGGGCATCGCTGCTCACCACAACATTTATACCGGCCGCCGCGATCCCAGCGTGCCGATAAAGATAGTTAACTTCACGGTCGTTGATATCCTGAAGGTAACGCGCGCCCCGCTGCCATAAAAATCCGGGTTGGGTAACCACCGAAACGCCACTTTCGCGCAACATTGGAAGTACCTCGTCAAATACAACCGCCGCGTGCTCAATCCGATCACGGTGATCCGTCTTAACTGCATCCAATGCGCTCAGCGCATACAAAAGCTCAACATGCGAAACACAGTGAAAAGCAAACGAACGTCCCGCCGCTCTAGCCCGCCCTAAACGCGCAATCAAATCCGGTAATGGCGGCAACGCATCTTCATCAAGGATGATTTTCAACGGGCCATGGCGTAATTGGTCACCTCCCATTAGCAATGCCCGCTGCCGCAGAATTCCCTGGCTACGCCAATCAGCAAAGAGAGCCGCAGTAGTGTCGGTATTGGTTGCTGAGGTATCAGTAAAACCGGTAATCCCATAACTGGATAGCTCATCGGACAGCGCTTTAACATCAGTAACAAGATCACTGGCAAGCTGTTCGCGCAGCCAATCATCAAGTCGAAACAAACGACCGGTGACTACACCTTGAGCATCTACTTCGACACCTTGCTGATTGGCGAACGCTTGCAGGTTGATACGTTCGACGGCTGCAGAATTCAGCATCCACACCTTGCCACTACGATGCTGAATCCGCACCGGCCGCTGGTCGATCAACTCATCTATCTGCCAACGCAGCAGGTCGCCTGCGACGGATTCATGATAATTAACCCCGCGCAACCAACCCTCTCCCGACTGCTGCTGCAGCAATTGTCGCAACGATCTTGCGTCGGAAATAAGCAATCCTCCGCAATCTACAGAATTCGCCCAAGCGGCGGTGGCGAGGAAGTGCATATGGTGATCATGTAAACCGGGTAATAACGCCCCACCCTGTGCATCTACTACCTGTTCGTCAGGCCTTGGCTTTAATCCAGCCGCTACTTCCTCAATACGTTGGTTAAAACGAACGTCAACGCGGCAACCATCCAGATCGGCGTTAACGATCAGCATCTTAAGGCTGGGTATGTTGTTGGGCTCGCCATCACGCCACCACTGTCTAGTATCCAATCCACGCAGAAATTCACCGCTCGAAATAATGACAAATCCACCAGACCGCAAACTCCCCAATGACGCAAGTGCAAAACAATCAACGCGCCCATTAAACCCGTTAACGGATCGGCAATGGCATCGCCGAGAAAACTGGGCAGCTTGTTGTTTGTCAGCGTATAGGCCCCGGCAGCAATTGCGACGTCATCACCGAAGCCAACCCAATCGCCATAAGGTCTCGGGCGACCGTAGGCGGTAAGAGACAGCCACAACTGTGACGAGGTTGCCGAGCAAGCCCCACCCATAAGGCTGTCACGATCTAACCCTAGGGCACGCAAAGCGCGCGGTCGCGATCCCTCAATGACAACGTCCGCACTTGCCAACAATTCGCGCAAACCTTGCAGATCATTCGCATCGGCAAAATCAAAACGGCGAAGCCGTTTACCCTTATGTAAGGCATTAAAGTGAATCGGGCTACCCTCCCGTGCGCCGTCGGGCCGCTGGACTGATTCGACTTTGACCACCCGAAAGCCACATTGCTGCAATATATGCGAACAGAGGGGCCCCGCCCAAAGCGCAGATAAATCCACCACCATAGGTGCTGAGGACAGTTTAATTTGCGCATCGCTGAGCTCATCTGCAACGCTAGGTGTTATCGCCTCATTTGGCGTTGCAACAGCCAAACCCATAAGGCGCCCCCGCTCAAGCAGCGGCATGGTGGTACGCCGCGCCACGTGTTCCGCTAATTGCGACCAATCCTCAACACTTTCCTCAAGCCAAGCCGGCAGCAGCGACCAATCTTCCGCACGCGCAAGGTTTATCGCGACATAGCCATCTTGAGTAGGCAAGAGACGGCATGCATCGTTAGCAGATCGTTGACCTTGGGGCGCGATGCCTAACTCAGCCGAGCGCTCCCAAAGTAGATCAGAGCCAGAGCTGGTCGCTAACAAATTTCTATGAAATCCGCGCAGCGTTTGCAGTAATGTGTCTGCGCATTCATTGAAATCGCGTACAGGTGTAGTGCGCATATCTGACAAACATTGAGCTATGGACGCCTCAGCCAAAATTTATTCTCCAAAACAACTGCAGCAGACTCTCGCTTCAGCGGCGCGTGCCGAAGAACTCAGCGTCGTGCATGAGCAGAACTGTGTCGTCGTTGATACCCGCAACTTAAGCAAACCCATGGATCTAGCGCTATTACCTAATTGTCCGTTGATCGCGCTGCATACAGAGTCTGCCCCCACTCCGTCCAACCCTATTTTGTCCCATTTCGATTGTGTCGCAAGCGAGAAAGAACTCGAACAACTGTTGCAGAGTATTCATGCGCAACCTGTCGCTGCATCAACGCTCTGCCACTTATTACGGCAAAGCCACAGTGCAGAAATCGCACAGGCCTTGACGGCCGAGTCCATGGCCTACAGTTTACTTCAGTCCAGTACAGGTTTTCGGACTTGGCTAAGAACGCGATCTAACGCGATACAGGTCGCACCCGAAACGGCGGCAGTGCAGCTCGAAAGAGCGGGCAACGAGTTGCATATAATCCTTAATCGGCCAGAAAAACATAACGCCTATAACGAACAAATGCGTGACGAGTTATCAACCGCTTTGCAGTTAGCAGTCGACGACACAAGCATCCAGCACGTCATCCTGCGTGGCCATGGCGCCTCATTCAGTGCCGGCGGCGATCTGACTGAATTTGGCGCGGTAGACGATGCCGGAGTCGCACATCTCACCCGAACCACTCGCAGCCCCGCATTATTGCTGAGTAAGATAAGCGAGCGCATAACCGTCGAAGTTCAAGGCGCATGCATCGGCGCTGGGATTGAACTGCCAGCATTTTGTGCCCGCATCTACGCCCGAGAAGATGCTTATTTCAAACTGCCTGAGGTTGCTCTAGGTCTAATCCCGGGCGCAGGAGGAACGGTCAGCATCACCCGAAGAATTGGTCGCCAGGCAACCGCAAAGTTCGCGCTCACCGGCATTACTCTCAATGCACAGCAGGCCCTTAAGATGGGCCTGATCGACAAGCTCTACTAAGACACAGCCGCCGCGAGCTCGGTTCGCACAACCCGACGCAGCAGTTTACCCGTTTCGTTGTAGGGCAATTCAGGCCAGATTTGCACCAGTTCCGGCACTCGCGAGCTGCGCAATCGTTCTTTAACAAACTCTTGTATGTCCGCTATGTCGATCGTCGCACCAGCCTTGGCCACTACCGCCGCCGCGACCGCTTCACCCCATTGCTCACTGGGAACACCAACTACCGCCACATCAGCCACGGCAGGGTGGGTCAACACAACATCCTCAATCTCGCCCGGGGAAAGATTCTCGCCCCCACGCACAATCACATCATCCGCACGACCCTCAAGAAACAGATAGCCATCCGCATCCATGCTCCCAGCATCTCGAGTCGGGAACCAGCCCTCGCCATCGGTGACCGATCCTCGACCCTCATACTCACCTGAGACCTGCTCACCACGCACATAAATCTCGCCGCGTTCACCCGCTGGAACTTGCTGACCATCTTCATCACGAATTTCGATCTCAACTCCCGGTAACGGCTGGCCTACCGACACCAGACGCCGACGCTCTGCTTCAGAGGATGCAGCGGCCGCTTTGCGATGTTCCTCAGGCCCAAGTACACAGATGGTAGAACTGGTTTCTGTAAGCCCGTAGGCGTTGGAAAAATCTGTATTCGGGAACAAAGTCATGGCTTTTTCGATGACGCTTAGGGGCATCTTGCCGCCTCCATATGAGAAGCTAGCTAAATGCGGCAGGCCTGAATCTTCAGCTCCCTCTGCCTCGAGAGTTTCAACAATCCGCGCGAGCATCGTGGGCACGACAAACGCGGTGCTGACTTTGTGCTTACGTGCCAGCTCAATCCAAGCCTCGGCAGTAAAATTAGGTAGCTGGACAACATGCCGTCCCGAATAGACCGAGCTCATGATCGCGGCAATCCCGGCGATGTGATACGGCGGAACACACACTAGTGCAACATCTTCCTCACTCGCTCCAGCAAACTCGACAGAACCTAATATGTAGGACACTAAATGCTTGTGACGTAAAACCGCGGCTTTGGGCTCGCCCGTAGTACCGCTGGTAAACAGCAAGACGGCGACCTCTTCAGGATCCATCGCCCAAGCTGCGTCAGTAGCACCGGGGTGGTTTGAATCCTCCAAAAAACTCCCTGTACTTACAGCCTGCACATCAGCCACGGCACCCAAAGAACCCAGTCGAGCGTCATCAGTCACAAGATAGGCCGGCGTAACGCGTGTCAGCAAAGCTTGAATTTCAGCATCTGTCAGCCGGTAATTTAACGGCACGTAGGGCACACCTGCCCATGCACTGGCAAACAAACTCAGCGGCGTCCCGAGATTACTTACATCAAGTTTTACCAAACGCTGGGCGCCGCTGCCGCGGATGCTCTCGGCTCGTTGGCGCGCCGCGTCAAACAACTGTTGGTAAGTAAAGCTGGCACCGTTGCTTCCGTCAGTAAATGCCGGGCGCTCAGGAAAAGCCGCACTGGCCATTTCCAGTAACATCATTACGTTCATGCGTGCGCCTAATCAGTTTTCGGGAGCTTTTTTGTATCCTTCTGCAACAACAGCGAACCGTTCGCGGCCAAACTGCCGTCGCCGCTTTTGACACACAGAACTTCTAGAGTTTCAGCTTCGTCAATGTAGCGTTTACCCATGGCAACACCCACTGCATGATCCGGATGCACGTCGCCACTTGGGGAAACTGCTTCGCCGGCATCTACCATAGCCGCGCCACCACACGTCATTGCCAACTCGGCATCGGGCGCCATCACTACCATGATCTCACCTTCACATACTGTGCTCTTTAACCGAGCGCCCATTTTCAATCCTGCCACTAGATCCCCTCCTTTGAACATAGGTTTTAATTCAGACCCTGATTCTAGGCACTCTGACAAGCGTTGACAAAGGACGTTGTACACGCGATGTTGGGTCAATAGCCAACGCATCAGGGAGAGTATCTTGCGCATATCAATTTCTATCGGTTCCGCTTATTACAATGGCGAAGAGTGGAATCAATTAGTTGAGTACACGCAGGCGGCTGACCGCATGGGTGTTCACGAAGCTTGGTCTGCCGAAGCATGGGGCATGGACGCTATTGTCCCTCTAGCCTATTTGGCCGCGAAGACCGAAAACCTGCGGTTGGGCACTGGTATCATGCAGATTAGTTCGCGCGTACCGTCAATGATCGCAATGACGGCGCAAAGCTTAGATACGGTCTCTAAAGGCCGCTTTAATCTCGGCCTTGGGGTCAGCGGGCCGCAGGTTGTAGAGGGCCTGCACGGTGCGCAATTCGCTAAACCACTTTCACGTCTGCGCGAATGCGTCGACATACTGCGTTTAGGTCTAAGCGGAGAAAAACTTCAGTACGAGGGCGAGCATTATGTTCTGCCCAGACCAGGCGGCGAAGGCAAACCGATTCGTCTGTCGCAGCCACCACGCCCCAACCTGCCTATATATCTGGCGACATTAGGGCCTAAGTCACTGCAGATGACTGGCGAGGTTGCAGACGGCTGGCTTGGCACCTGCTTTATGCCAGAGGCCGGACATGTATTTTTGGACGATCTAGCAGCTGGCGCCAAACGGGCTGGCCGCAGTCTGAAAGATATTGATATTCATACTGGCGGTTACTTCGAAGTCAGCGACGACGTCGAGCGTTTAGTTGCCGACCGAAAACCCGCTATGGCATTTACCCTCGGTGCTATGGGCTCCGCAAAAACCAATTTCTACAACGACGCCTACTGCCGCGCCGGTTATGAGGATGACGCCAAAGCCGTGCAGAGCTTGTGGATCGAGGGCAAGCGAGATCAAGCCATTGCACGAGTACCAGACGAGATGGTGCTGTTGACCAATTTTATCGGTACCGAGGAAATGGTTCGCGCGCGGCTACGTGCCTTCCGTGATGCCGGCGTAAACACTATTGGCCTTAACACAGGTGGCAAGAGCTGGACCGAGCGAACAGCGGCTTTAGAAGAGGCAGCCGATCTCGTATTAAACGAAACCGCTAACTGGTAGTTGCGCAAATAGGGTGAGCGTCGCGCCGCTTACCCTATCGTTCAGCAGGTTTTGCGCGGTCTAATCCTCGCCCACTGTCGGACCAATCGCTGCCACCGTATCAAGCTCGCGATAGCGGATGGCACCAAACAGCATTTCATCAAACGATTGCTCGCCCCAAGGCACACTGCGGCTCGCATCCGGGTTGGCTGGATTGCGTACGGAGTTATCCCACCATGTCCGATGGACGATACGGGTACCAGCAGGTAACCGCTTAGGCTGCTCTAATGTATAAGTGGTTTGCCAATTAAAATCATAGCGTGGTACTGATAAGAGTTTCTCTTCACGCCCATCGGGATAGTGCGCCACAAACTCCGAGGCCTTGCCGCGATAGTGCGCATGGGGCAGTAAACTGTAAACCATAATATCTCTGTCGATGACACGTTGCGCCATATCGCTGTGATTATCTGCGCCCGCCGGTATATTAATCCGCGGATTCAGCAGGATCAGCGATTTAAGCTCATGCTCTGGCTTGTCTTTATGCAAGTAGAGGCCAATTTGAGAGGCATCTGTTGTCGCTCGGCCGGCTGTGGTGTAGTGCATCTGGAACTCAATAGTAGCGTTAGCAGGCAACAACACACCGGTTTTGGCCGGAAAGAGATCGCCCTCATCTCCAGGCACATAGCCGCCTAAACCTCCGCCAGTACCACGTTTTAAACGCCCCGCCCGGCGGCCTTCGGTTTCCAATTCCCCGAAAGTCGTAATCACATGATGTAAAACTGCACGGTCGCCCGGAATAATTTCTACCGCCTTGACCCATGCATCTTCGCTCATGGGGTTTTGCACCATCTTGTATTTGTAATCCACGACGCCGGTAGCCGGCACCTGTTCCGGCGGAATATCGATAATCACATCTGGTTCACCCATCACCCACTGCGGCCAGTAGCGCTTCATCGCCGCGAGTAAATCCGTACCGTCGCCCCTAGGAGCCCCAGCTTCAATCCAATGCACAAGTGTTCTAATTTCTTCGTCGCTAAGACTGCGATTATTACTGAAACGGCCAACATGAGGGTCCGCATGCCAAGGCGGCATTCTCTGCGTACGCACCACCTCTCGAATCATAGGCGCGAAACCCCGAACCATATTGTAATCGCTCATGGCCCACGGACCGATACCGCCTTCTCTGTGACAACTAACGCAATTCTCGGCCAACATCGGCGCGATCGTTTCGGCATAGGAGATATTCGCGTGCTTCGACCGATCAGCTAACTCTGGGTAATCAATGGTGCAGTTCGAGGCGCCACTTGAGGATGCGGCTAACCGCTGAGCGCCTGCAGGGTTACTCGTCTCTACACCGGCGAGTTTTTCTATGACCTTTTGCGCGCCGATCATCTCGCCACGATAAACGAGGCGCCAGCCGTCGGGGTCAATAACCAAAACCTCGGCGGCTTTCGTCAAACCCAAAGATTCACCAACAATCTGCGTGGTATCCATCAATATCGGCGTCTGCAAAGCGGAGGCCGCATTAGCGGTGAGAATATCGTCACGGCGATCCAGCAGATCAGAATTGATCGCCATCACGTGCAGGTCGTTATCCGCCAACCCTGTTTGCAGTGCTTGCAAGACTTGCGCATTGCGAGCCACCTGCTCACAACGGCTCGTATGCGCCATAATGGCCACGGCCTTAACATCCGCATAATAGTGCAACTCGCTGGAGCCACCGATGTGATCCATCAAGCGAAAATTATCGACGCGATCACCTAACTCAAGCGCTGCAACAACTGGCGCACCCAAAACTCCAACAAGCAACGCGCCCTGCAATAATATAAACAGAACAATGTTTTTATAAACCACGTGACTCCGCCTCTTCCTCAACCTCGCGCTGAGCTTACCGATAATTACGCGAAATTGGCAAGGCGGTAAAAAGCCTCGGCACTTAATCCCCAGACCCGGAAGAACATTCACCCCGTGTGTTGGTTATCCCCGGCCTAAAGACTGCAAATTTTCCTCATGCGTAGTTCGATCAACTTGGTACAGAGAAATGCAAAGGATCATAAGCGACCAAAGCAAGATCACGAGCGGTACATAAATCGTTGCGAGATCGTGCACCACGGATACCGGCACCTGGTCCGGAGTCGCGCCTTCTGGAAATTCAGTGTAGGTCAGCAGCAGCCCCGCAGCGACCACGCCTATGCCTTGCGTCGTCTTACGGATGAACGTCACCGAAGCGAAAAATACACCCTCGCTGCGCTTATTTGTTCTGACTTCCGCGTCCTCTACTAAATCGGCGATCATCGAAGAGCCCAATGTCTGATAAACAATGATGAGGGCAACATCAACCACGATTATCCCTAGGTAGAGTGGGAACAATATGGGGTCGCCATTTTCTGGCATCAGGTCGAGCAAACGCAACACAATAGGGGCTGGGTTGACGGTAAACGCCAATACGCCTACCGCTATGGCACCGCGCTTTTTGCCTAGTTTTTTAGAGATTACTGGGGAGATCAGCAGCGCCAACACCGCAGATATGACTACGCTGGCGGATATGATGCCTATTTGCTGAGACGTAAATCCCCACATAAAGGTGTATAAGAGATAGGCGAGTGAGGCCACCATGCCGGTGGCGACAGCACCGCACATGGCCGATAAAAACAGCGCCGCGAAGGAACGCGTCGCTAAGGTGTCGAATATTTCCCGAAAAATGCCGCGAATAGATAACGCTCGCTTGGGCGGTGGTGTTTTTAGATTCGGAATGAGTCCGTGCGTGCCCAGTGCAGATACCGTAATGGCCACAAAAATAAACCCTGCTGCGACAAAGCCCATCTGCTGATAACCCGCCACATTAAACATACCGTCACTGATCTGAGCCGTGGGCACCAGCAACACTAAGGTTGCTACGGTGGCCATTATCGTGCCGCCAGACCAACCGAAAAAATAACGATAGCTCAACAACGAGGTCCGTTCATCATAGTCATCGGTCATTTCAGCGACTAAGGCAGAGCTTGGGATCTCGTACACGGTAATCAGCGTTCGCACTAAAATAGAAATAGCCACCAAGAATGGAAAGAGCTCGTCTCCGCTGAGCTGACTGGGCGGATTCCATAGGAAAAAGTAACACACGGTCACCGGCACCGCTGCACCATACATATAAGGGTGACGACGCCCCCATCGAGTCCGCGTGTTATCAGAAAAGAAGCCAATCAGCGGATCGCTAATGGCATCAAATGCGAGTGCAATCGCCAATGCCATACTGACCAGCGAGGCACTCACGCCCATGACTTGGCTATAAAAAAACAGCAAAAAATAGTCAAAGCCGTTGTTTTTCACCCCAAACGCTATGGAACCAAATCCGTAGGCCAACTTGCTACCTAAACCTACTCGCATTGAACTCAAGCTCCCTCCTGTCGAACTCATTTTGCCTCGCGCCTTTAACATCAACTTCGCTTGATGTGAGGCATTTACCAGATTAACGAAGGCCCTTAGCGTGCACTTAGTGCCCGTATTGAGCAACTAGAAAGTCAACAGCTACGCGCTAAGATAGAGCCGCCTACAAAAATTACAGCACAGAGGAAACAACATGTCTGATCGCCTTGCAGGAAAAGTCGCACTTATTACCGGCGGTACCAGTGGTATCGGCGCAGCAACAGCACAACTATTCGCCGCTGAAGGCGCAACCGTGGTCATTAGCGGCCGATCGGTAGAGAAAGGCGGCGCATTAGCAGATCGACTCGGAGCAGCTGTGAGTTTTTGCGAGTCTGATGTAACGCAAGAGGCTGATATTGCCAAGGCCGTCGAGTTCACAACAGCCCAACACGGCAAATTGGATGTTCTGTTTAATAACGCTGGGGGACCAGTAGGCGCACCGCTAGATCAACTTACCCAAGAGCACATCGATTACGGAGTACATCTGTTGCTGTCTAGCGTCATTCTTGGCACGCGCTATGCCATCGAGCCAATGAAAGCCGCGGGTGGAGGCTGCATCATCAACAATTCCAGCGTTGCAGCACTACGCTATCGTCAAGGCGACCCCCTGTACTCAGCACTAAAAGCCGCAGTAACTCACTTTACTAAAATGTCTGGAATCGAACTGGGACCCAACAACATCCGAGTCAATTCAATTTCTCCGGGTGCGATTGCTACACCCATTTTTTGGGGCGGCTCAGGGCGAGCGAACACACTAAGCGACGAGGACAACGAGCGTAAAATGGCCAAGCTGCAACAAAACCTCGCGCGTTCGGTGCCGTTGGGTAAAACCGGCCTAGCGGAGGATATTGCCGAGGCAGCACTGTATTTAGCAAGTGAAGCTGGACGCTTTGTGAACTGTCACGACCTAGTGGTGGATGCTGGGCGCACTTCAATGTTTAACGAGCCAGCCAACTAAGGCCTACTGTGTTGAAACCCTGCGGGGCGCTTATCAAAAATCAGTCCAGCAAACGACGCCCGCAGCAGTGCGGGCGCATTTATCCGCATTCGTTAACCAACCCACTGCTAGCGCCCGGCTGCAGAACTTAATTCAAAGGACCACCAATGCTCGGCACGGGGTTGATTTAAACCTCGACCCGTTTTTGCAGCGCGCGCACGCCACGCCAGATCAAGCTCTAGCGGATCTAACACCCTCCGCATGCGCACCGGATAGGCCCGGTCACCCACGGCGATTCGACCAAATTCGTTACGCAATGCCGCAGTAGACCAAAGCTTCCCCGCGCAACGTGCGCAACTGATGTAAAGCTTTTGTTCATCTGACATGCAATTTAAATTGACCGACCAAGGGATGAACGCCTGCACCTCGAGCTGGCACAAGCCGACTTCATTAGCGAAAGCCCAATCCGTTATCGGCTCCGCAGCCTCGGCGAACCGCAGTGGCCCTCCAGGCGTTCGCTCGCAAGGGCAAACAAACCAAAATGTTAGGCCACCCGCGGCAGTCAATCCCAAAGCCAGCACCAGCGCTGCAGTGAAAAGGCGACGCACCATCGGGTTTTAAGCCACCCGAGCCTGAGGCCATAAGCGCAAAAAGTTCTCACTATAAAACGCGTCTTTGATAGATTCATCCACGTCTACTAGCGACCGCTCGAAACGTCCGATGGGGTCTTTTGTGCCTTCTAGGTGCGGATAATCGCTGCTGAATAAATACAAATCAGCTGCCGAGTCGGCGACCAGATCGCCTACATGCTCGTGGGAAAACGGCGTAAAGCCCATTTGCTCTCTTATCTGTTCAGAGGGTGGGCGCTCAAAGCGCACCGACGTGTCGGAACGCCCATAAATTCGACATACCCAATCCAGGCGTCGGCACAGTTCAGGTACCCAGCCAGCGCCAAGCTCAACCGCCGCCCCGCGTAAGTTGGGGTGACGATCAAACACCCCGTCTAACAGCATCATGCTGATAAACATCTCGGGCGTTTGGTGCAGAACGGCAGCGTCCTTGGTCCGAACATTTTCCCCACCGCCTAACCAGTCCTTAACAGCGCCACGACCATTATTGCCCCAATCTCGAGCAACTTGCAGCGGTGCTCCACCGACATGCAATACAAAGGGTACACCCGCCTCTGCTAAACGCGCCCAAAACCCTTCCAAGTCTACGTGTCCTGGTGAATGCCCAATTGGCGCGCGATGAGGTATCCAAATCGATTCCAAACCATTATCAAGCGCCCACGCCAACTCAGTGATCGCTGCAGTCGGGTCGTCTAACGGCACGACTCCTACGCCCATCAGGCGATCGTCTTGCGAGCAAAACTCGGCCATATGTCTGTTGTGCGCTCGCGTCGCCCCGTAACGCAGTTGCACTGACTTTTTAGAACTGGGGTGAAACGGCAGCGCTACCGAATGCGTAGCAAATACTAATTGCTTCTTAAATCCCAGCAAATCCATTGCCACTGTGCGGTCCGCACTATTAAACGCACCGAGCGCCTGAATTTCCTTAGAGTCTTGGATGAGTGCATCGCCCATAGCGATTTGGGCAGCGACATGTTCCGCCGAATGTTTACCACCCTGCTGCATAATTTGTGCAACTTCTTCATCAGTCACTACAGACGCGCTATAACTGACCTCTGGTATTTCGTCACGTAGTTGCGGGTCAGCATACGCCTTTAAGAAATCAGGCAACTCCATTATGTGACTGTCGGCGTCGTAAAACGCTCGATCTATAGGTGCATACGGCATGACGTTCTCCTGTTCCCCAAAATAAACTCGTTTGTCGAATGCAAAGGTACCTGTTTTTGTCGCGCAACGGCAACATTTTGCGCCTACGAATAACCTAGTTACTATCAAAACCTCCGAGCAACCAAGAAAATAAATCATGCACAACGACGCACCCAAACTCCTCGAAACCCTCTGGCAACTGCAGAAGGACCCAGATTTCAATGCTGGAGATATTCTGCTGAAAACCGAACTATCAGCCGATGAAGGCCAAACACTACAAGTGCAACTACTCGAGCGCTGGTTGAACGAGGGCGAGGCGCTCGGCGGCTGGAAAATCGGCATGACGTCTGGCGAGTCAAGGGACGCTTTGGGTCCGGGCATTCGGCCTTTCGGCTTCGTACTCGCCAGCCGCATGTTGCCTAGCGGTACTGATATCCCACGGGCTCAATTGTTTCGTGGCGGCGTCGAGAATGAATTGTGTTTTATTGTTGACTCTCCGCTCGGCGAAAACGCGACAGCAGAGAGCGCCCAAGCAGCGGTGCGGCGCGCAGCGCCAGGATTTGAGATAAACCAAAAGCGCTTGCCGCCTGGATGCAATGCCGGCGTTCGTGTCGCAGATAATCTGTCCAATTGGGGAATTGTGGCCGGAACCGCCGTCGCCGCCCCAGCAGACCTGAATGATCTGGCCGTTACCTTGTATCGGAATCCTGAGGACGTCGATCCGCGAGCCGAGCAAGCTGTAGGCCGCATCGAGAGCGCCAGCCATATCGACGATCATTTCGAATCGCTGGCGATCCTCGCGCGCCGCCTGCATGACTTCGGCCACAGATTAGAACCTGACCAGTGGGTCATCACCGGCGCCTACGAAAAGCACCCCTTCGAGATAGGCGAATTTCGTGGACATTTCAACAAAGGCATAGGCGATGTTCACGTTACCCTAAGTGGCTAGCTGCGGCAGATGATTCGATACCCAAAGTTTCGAGCTTGGGCTAATATCTTTCCCGCAGTAATTGGGGAGCAAAAAGATGGCAGAAAGCCCAGAACACAGTGTTGAAGAGCCAACACTCTTCAGCTTATTGGCCCGCGATGCCATGATCGTATTCGCAGCACTAACCCTTTGGGCAGCCTCTGATGCTTGGTTCCAAGTGACCGGCCTGTGGGCTGCAGAGCTGCTCAGCGCCGCCGATGGGATTTTCGTCGGTTACGTTGTGGCTGCCATTTTCCACGAGTGGGGACACTACCTCGGAGCACGATTCAGTGGTGCGCAAACAACCCGCACACTGCCGAAAAATCTCACCAATTTATTCCGTTTTAGTTTCGATTTCGGCAAGAATTCCTCGACCCAGTTTCACAGCATGAGCTTCGGCGGCTGGGTGGGCCACTGGACCATCCTACTGCTGATTTTTATGATATTGCCTTTGGATACGCTAGGCCGTGCAGCATTAGTAAGCTCACTGTTTGGTTTTGCGATTTTTGCCACATTTATCGAAACTGGCGTCTTACGAAAAACATTTGGCGGCAAAGAGCCCGCTCAAGCGCTGGGCGAATTATCAAAGCAAAATTTCCGTCAGGCGGGTATAGCCGGTACCGTGAGCGCTGCGGCGGTGCTCGCTACGCTCGCTTAATTGAACGCTGCATGTGTTCCAACTAGCGGCTGGTTAGAACACACCGGTTTGCCAAATATAGAGCCGACTGACGTATTGCATTAGTGACAATAAAACTTTGGCTTTGTGACTAGCCGCCGCCTAAGAAAAACCAATGGATAAGAGATTGTCTACTGGCCGATACAATTCTTCCATATAGTCGATGTCCTCTTCGGCAAGCTTAATTTCAACTGCTGCAACCAGCTGCTCCAACTGTGACACTTTAGATACCCCCACCACTGGCGAGGTTACGCCAGGCTTGTGTAAGAGCCACGCCACCGCAATCTGCGCCGGAGTCTTGTCGTATTTTGCGGCTACCTCAATAACCCGCTCGGCGATCGGGAATACATGGTCGCCATGATACAAACCTTCTGTTCGTTGACGGTCTTGACCGGTAGAGCGGTCTGTACTACCGCCGCCGAATCCACCTTGATAGGATCCCGCCAATATACCGCGAGCCAGCGGTGACCACGGCGTTAGATCGACGCCTGTACTGAGACAATAAGGGTTCATCTCCCGCTCTTCTTCCCGATACACCAAGTTGTAGTGGTTCTGCATCGAAATAAATTTGGTCCAGCCATGCGCTTCCGCAGTCATCTGCAGTTGCGCAAATTGCCAAGCAAACATGGACGAGCCGCCTAGATATAAAACTTTGCCGGCTTTTACCGCTTCGTCGAGCGCTTCCATCGTTTCCTCAACCGGGGTGTCCACATGCCCGGGAACGCCGTGAGGATGACGGTGAATAACCAGCTGGTCTATGTAGTCATGGCCAAGGCGTTTTAGGCATGCATCAATACCCTCGCGCACGTGCTTGCGCGACAAACCCGCTTGATTAGCACCGCGGCCCATTGGCATGGCAATTTTGGTGGTCAAAACATATTCATCCCTCGGCAACAGCTCCTTCAAAAGCGCACCTACCACCTCTTCAGATGCGCCAAGGCCGTATACGTCCGCACAGTCAAAGTAGAAAAGTCCATGCTCAATCGCGGCTTTTAATATGGGTCGCGCCTCATCCATTGTTAGAGTCCAATCACCCTGATGACCACGTCCGGGAATACCAAAGTTCATGGTACCCAGACATAACTGCGACACTCGCAGACCACTGTTACCCAACTGCACTGGTTTTAACATCCACCTACTCCATCATTATTTGTTTCTAACATTTGTTGCTAACGCTTGCTGCAAAGAGGGTAACGAAAAAGTACAGCGAGGTAATATATTTCGGACAAAAGGCACTATATTTCTGATAGGTGCTGCAGCCTAACCAGATGCCAAGATTACGCGGACTACAGACCGCCAATGGGCTAAGCCAAGCTCTTGTTATTTATTTTGGACACGTCTTAATACCGGCACGGCGACGGTGTTATTTTTTACTCTTTTTTGATCAATTTTTGCTACGGTTTGTCAGTAACTTGGAGCAGTTCCCATGACATCAGAGGCGCCTACATCCCCTTTATCCCTTTCAGAGCGTACCGATACAGAGACGGTTGCAGTCGTCGGCGCAGGCATATGCGGACTGTTTACGAGTCTCGCCCTATCGCGCAAGGGTTTTAAGGTCACATTGTTCGAGCGCGATACGCCACCACCAGAGGGTAACGCCGATCAGGCTTTTTTTACCTGGGAGCGCCGCGGCGCCGCCCAATTTCGCCACCCTCATGCGTTTTTAGGCCTAATGTGCAGTGTACTGGAGAAGCACTACCCCGATCTGCTTGAAGAATTTTTTGCAGCTGGGGCGCGCAAAGTAGCGTTTGCCGACACCATTCCGGAACAGCTTAAAGCCCAATACACGCCAGAACCGGGTGACGAAAAAATGTGGGTGCTGATGTGTCGCCGCGCCACCATGGAGACAGTCGTGCGACGCTACGTAGAGCACAACTCGACAGTACACATCGAAAATTCGAAGTACGTTACCCAGGTTTTCACTGAGGCAGACACCGAGCATCCGCAAAACCGAGTCGCCACGGGTATCGAACTCACCGATCGTGTCCACGCCAACAAAAAGTCAGTGCACAGCGCCGATATCATTGTTGATGCCACCGGGCGCGCCAGCAAGTTTGATCGCTGGTTAAAAGCCCAGGGCGTGCACGTCACCGAGCACCGTGACGACGCAGAGATCGTCTATTATACCCGCCATTATCAGCTCTTACCCGGTGTCAGCGAGCCCAAACGCGACAGTCACAACCCCTCAGCAGGTGATCTAGGCTACATGAAATATGGTGTCTTTCCCGGCGACAACGGTCACTTCGCTCTGATCATGTGTTTACCCAATGATGAACGCGAGCTACGTGAAGCGATCAAAGATGGCCAGCACTTCGATGACATTTGTATGACCATTCCAGGCCTTCGACCGTGGATTTCACCCACCCAAGCCAAAGCGACCACCGCCCCATTCGGCATCGGTCAAATTCACGCAGTATGGCGCGACTATGTTCACGACGACGGCCCGAAGCTGTTGAATTTTTTCGCTGTTGGTGATTCCGCTATTCGCACCAACCCGCTTTACGGCCGTGGCTGCAGCACAGGCACCTTACATGCACATATTCTTGCTGACGTACTCGGAGAAACAGACGATCCATGGCTGCGCGCCCGGCAGTTTCGCGAACAATCTAACGAACAGATTCGACCGATATTTATGGCGAGCTTGAACGAAGACAAGCGTGGCATTAAAAGGGCAGCCGCCGTTCTTAACGGCGTCGACCTGGACCGCGCAACCTCCCTAAAAAAGTGGTTCGCGCTGGCATTTGGTGACGCCTTGGCCGCAGCAGCTAGGGAGAAGCTGCACATCCATCGCGGCATTATGCGAACCATCAATCTGGTAGAAAAACCCGGCGACTTTCTCAAAGACCAACGGGTTCGCTGGACCATACTTGGCTATATGCTGCGCGGCCGCAAACGCAACGCTCGAGCGCGGATTCAACCGGGCCCAGAGCGCCTAGAAATGCTCAAGCGCGTTGCATTGCTCAAGCCTTCGCCTCAGGCAGACAAATCCTTGCCCAAGGCGGCAGCGTCGGCGTCGTAGTTCGCGTAGGAATCCTTGAGCGTAGCCGAATTTAAAATCGCTTCGGCAACCAGCTCTTTGTCCGATGCTCGATATACGCGACTTAGAATCCAGTTCGATTCAGTGCGTCTACTCTCGCTCAGTGCGATGATCTCTCGCTCTAGCAGGTAATCTTCCCCGATCAACAACGGCCCATTTAGCATTTTGATTTGCTGTCCCGCGAACAAACCAATAGCCGGTCCACGGCTGCGAAATCCCGACTGGCCGCTGGTGTACTGGGTTAGCACACTAACCATTTCAAGCGGCACTACGGGCTTACCCCACGGGGAATCTTGGTCATAGTACGGGTGACTTTCGGATATTTTTTGTAACTTCTGGGCGTTTGAAAACGGATACATTTCACCCATATGCTGTTCCATATCCATGCGAACATGCTCTGGATTGCCTGCACCCTTCTGACCTACTTGGAGATCCGCCAAAATCACTAACTGATCCGCAGGCCTAAGTCGTTCAATGCGTTGTTCTAACTCCGTTGCGCCATAATCAGGCCCAACACTGGCTGTCCCCATCAACACAGGGGTGCCATCGCGTTTTTCCGCGGCAATGCGCACCAATCCATTTGTCGGCGACTTCTCTACCATAGCGCGGACCTCTTCTCCCTCCACGACCATGTTTTGATAGTGCGAGCTAATACAACCGCGGACAAACCAATCATCACCAAACACTGCATGCAACATGGGTACGAACTGGCTAAAGTGCGTCGGACCCTCAATAGGCGCACCGGCAAAGCCAAGATCTTCCGCCATTTTATCGTCATGGATCGACAGATGGCCGTCGTACTCCTGATTACCTAACATCTGCCGCGGCATGCGGAATTCGCCGATCATCCAGTCAATACTCATGCTTAACCCCTATTTCGCTGTAATCGATATGGTAAACCGTTCACCAAAGTTTTTGGATACTATGGCCTTGAACATCATTCGCTGGCAAACGGCCAGCATCGCTACATGAGAGGAGTGCTATGAAGGATCTATTTTCTGTAACAGGTAAGGTCGCCGTTGTAACCGGCGGTTCGAGAGGTATTGGTGAAATGATCGCTGCGGGCTATCTCGCCAACGGCGCTAAAGTTTATATCACGTCGCGCAAAGCGGACGTCTGCGATGCCACAGCCCAGCGTCTGAGTGAGCAATTTGGCGGGGAGTGTATTTCGTTACCTGCAGACATGTCGAACCTTCCAGGTATAGAAGCGTTCGCTGATGCCTTCCGCGCACAGGAGGACCATTTGGATATTCTGGTGAATAACGCAGGCGTTGCATGGGGTGCGCCGCTGGAAGATTTCCCTGAAGTTGGATGGGACAAAGTAATGGACACCAACGTCAAGGGGGTATTTTTCTTAACCCAAAAATTACTGCCTTTGCTAGAAAAGCATGCCAGCAGCACTGCACCCACTCACGTCGTTAACGTCGGGTCGATTGACGGGATAAAGACGCCGGTCTTCGACAATTTTTCTTATGGCCCATCTAAGGCAGCGGTGCACCACCTAACCCGGGTACTCGCTGCTCATCTGATAAAGCGCAACATTATTGTCAATGGTATTGCTCCTGGGCCATTCCCTACTTATATGCTAAGCACCGGCGTTGGCGGTGGTGGCGATACTGAAACCACCGATTGGGATGCCGTAGGTAAGAATAATCCTCGCGGTCGTGTCGGCACGGCTGAAGACATCGCTGGACTGGCCATCTTTTTGAGTTCTCGTGCCTGCGGCTTCACCGTGGGTGATGTGATTACCTGCGATGGCGGTTCAGTGGTTTCCTGACGTTTAGATTTTGCGCAGGACCCACAAACTGTGGGTCCTCGCTGTGTTTAACGTTGCTGGATTCCTGGCGAATACATACTGATTAAGCGCTGGTCCTTAGCCCAGCGCTCGTTTACCGCACCAGCTTTCGGCGCGATCGTGGAAAGAATACTTTGCACCGCAATATCCAAAGCCTTGACCTCAGCTAGCGGTAAGTGGCTCTCCGCTAACGCTTGATCCAACCGCTGAATCAGTATTAAACAGTCATCCTGCGCTCCATCCCGCAGCCATATCCGCCCAGCGTAAGCCAAGAACGCCAGATAAATGTACAAAGCTTCACGCTGACCAAACTGTGCGACCGCCCGAGCGTCTATAGCCGCGTCTATGCCCAAATTCACCTCAGAAAGATGCGCACTACCCTGACTCATTTCGCCCAAAAAGGACGCTGGGCGAGACGAAAACTCCAAGCCCTGAGTAGACCGTGGCAAATTGAAGTAAAGCGCACGCTCTCCAGCACCGGCTTTGATTATCAGGTGCTCGACGGAATTCACGGCGGCGACCCAAGTCTTATGTCCAGAAATGGCAAATCCGTTCTCCAACCGCTGATAATCCACTCCTGGAAGAGGCGGGTCGCCGCGCCGATCCTCGGATACCGCGAATGCTGCCCAGCCACTATAAGCTTGATCCGGAAATGTCCGTCGTAGGGCCGCCTGATAGCCGGCAACAAACACCCATGCTAGGCGATCCGCGAGCAAACCACCCTGCACCGCCATTAGCCCTAGATCGTTTTGTTGCGCGACCCCGCTAAGCCATAGCTCGCGGTAACTGTCTTCCTTAGCACTTTTTACCGATGCCGTTACGCCCAGGATCGCCTCTAATTCACTCCACGCCTGCAATGAACCAAGCGACCTCATAGCGTTGGGCTCCCTTGTACCTGCAAGCGGTGCAATAACCTTGGATCATCACCATGATCGTGTACGGCATAGTGCAGTAAACAGCGGTTATCCCACATCACTAAATCATTTGGCCGCCATTGGTGTCTGGCCTGAAACTCAGGACGCACACTGTGCTCATACAAAAATTCTAATAACACCTTACTTTCCGCCCGGGTCCAATCTTTGAAGCATCGTGTGAAAGCACGACAAACATATAATGCCCGCTCGCCGCTGTCTTCGTGCACGCGCACCACCGGATGCTCGGCCCGTAATGCTTCTTTCGTATCTGCCCCATAGAGACGCGCCAAATCCTCCGCCGAGTGCTCTGCAACCAAATCATCAAGTAACCGCTTGATACCGACAGACAGCTCGTTATATGCATGGATCTGATTGGCAAAAGCTGTTTCGCCACCCAAGTCAGGCGTTTCCAGAGCATAAAGCATCGTCAGTTTTGGGGGCGCTTGGGCGTAGCTCATGTCAGTGTGCCAATGCTGGTTGACATCGCCTTTCTTACCGCGGTTGCGCAACTCGATTATATTGGGGTAATCAGGCAGCCCACCGTAGGGAAACGGAACTAACTCGCCCCAATGCTCAGCAAACTCCTGATGATCGGCTGGCGACAACTGTTGATCGGGGAATACTAGGACGTGGTGGTCGCAAAATAACTTATTCAACTGCGACCATGTATGGTGATCGATGGATCGAACATCCAGATCGTCAATGATCATCCCTAGGGGTGCAGACATCGGTCTAGTGCGCATCTAATGTCCTCCTTGAGAATTCGATCGGTTTGAGTTGAGCATCTTCAGCTTGGTCGCGCCAGTATGCCGTATCTCAGATATCTATTGTTTAGGATAACAAAAGAAACTATCCGGTATTCTCGATCAACTTTATCTAATATAAAACGCATTGCGCGACCAGAAAGTTTCCAAATTTGAGGGGGTTCCCGTGCCAGTAGGTATCGACCATATAGGCCGCTCAACAGATTTTGTTGAGCATGATATAGACGCCAGATGGCTAATGGCCTATGCGGCAAGTATAAGTGACTTCAACAATAACTATATGGATACGGACATCCAAAAAGTATGCGCTCATCCTGTCTTTCCCGTTTGCTTGGAATGGCCATCCATTCTCAATACGCGAGCTTTTTTCGGCAACGATTTGTCCGCCGAAGAAAGCGCAAGGGGGGTCCACGCCGCGCATGACCTGCATCTTTACCGCCCGATTCTTGCAGGAGAAACGCTTCGCACGAACGCCACGCTAATCGGCATCGAGCAAATAAAGCCAGGCGCTGGATATACCCTAAGACTGGACACGATTGATCAAACGGACACTATTATTTGTAGAACCTTCCAGTACGGTATTTATCGGAACGTGGCTGTAAAGGGAGAAAATTATTCGTGTGAGCGCTCGCCCGATGTCCCACAACCCGCAAATCTCGAACGGGTTTTCGACACAATCTCAATCCGTGAGGGAGCTGCACATACTTACACCGAATGTGCTCGGATTTGGAACCCCATCCATACTGATCGCAAATTCGCTCGGGCCGCAGGCTTACCGGACATCATCTTACACGGCACATCCACCCTTGCTTTAGCCATAAGCAAACTAGTCGACGAGTTCGCTAATGGAGAGCCTCGCAGGATAAAGCGCTTGGGCGGAAAATTCTCCGGAATGGTTTTTATGCCATCACAACTCGATCTGATTAGCAGCAACCCTGTTAAAAGCGGGGACCAGTCATTTGTGTCATTTGAGGTGAGGCAAGCCAATGGCGAACCGGTGATTACCCGAGGTTTTTTTGTATTCGACTAAGATACGTGTCGAAGTTAATAAGTTACTCCAATGCAATAGTCGCAGCACACGAGCAAGTCTTTAAATAAGGGCGTCGGTTTGACCATACCGCAGATAAGACAGAATGAACTAAAGGATCACCGTCATGCTTGAAAACGAATACCTGCAGTACGATGCGATAGGTCTCGCCGAGCTTATAGCCAAAAGAGAGGTATCTGCAGCAGAAGTTCTGAGCTGCGCAGAGCAGAGAGTCGAAAGCCAGAACCCTCTATTAAACGCCGTCGTGACGCCAATGTGGGACGAAGCGCGCCACGCGATTAAAAACGATTTACCGAAGGGAGCGTTTCACGGTGTACCCATGCCTTTAAAGGATCTCGGTCAGTACTACAAAGGTGTTGTGACAAGTAACGGCTCACGATTATTTTCTGATAATGTCGCTGACCACGATTCAACGCTGGTAAAACGATACAAAGCGAGTGGTCTGGTTTTATGCGGTAAAACCAATACTCCAGAGTTCGGGCTCGCTACGACTACAGAACCCGTATTGCATGGGCCCGCGAAAAATCCATGGTCAAACGAACACTCGACTGGCGGATCAAGTGGTGGGGCCGCAGCTGCAGTTGCCTCAGGAATGTTTCCTGCAGCTCATGCGTCAGACGGCGGAGGTTCAATCAGGATACCAGCGAGCTGCTGCGGATTATTTGGCCTAAAACCGACTAGAGGTCGCGTGCCGCTGGGACCCCTATCGCTTGAAGGTTGGGGCGGATTGTCGACTACCCACGTCATTAGCAAAAGCGTCCGTGATTCTGCTGCACTTCTGGATATTAGCGCAGGTGCCGAATCAGGAAGCCCCTATCACGCCCCATATGTGGAACAGAGCTTCTGCAGCGCGTTGGGTGAACCTCCCGGGCGACTTAAAATAGCCTTTTGCAGCCAGCCGTTTAACGGCGCGACTCTAGACAGCCAAATAGGTGCGCTGATTGCGAAGCAAGCTCAAGAACTGGAGGCACTCGGACACATAATCGAACCTGTCGAAAATCCGTTTAATCCCGAAATCGTAAAAGACTCCCACGGCACGCTCGCGATCAGCCACATTGGCGCAATGTTGAACGCCAAACAAGAATCGCTTGGCAGAGCTATCGTAGAGACAGACGTTGAACGAGTGACTTGGAACAACTATCAAAGCGCTTTAGAGATTACGGGTTCTCAATATGCAAGTGCAGTTGGAAACATCCACAAGCACGGGCAAATGTGTGCTTCTATCTTCGAACGTTACGACTTGATTCTCACGCCAACGATGGCATGTCTTCCTCCTAAAATCGGAGCGCTCGACACTATGAGCGAGAATGCAGAGGCCTATCTTATGCTGCTCTATCAAATGATTGGGTTCACTGCCCTTTTCAACGATACCGGCAACCCCGCTGCCAGTGTGCCCTTATCTATCAGCCCAGACGGGTTACCGGTAGGGGGCCAATTGGTCGCTGACTTTGGCAATGAACGACTATTAATCAGCGTGGCTCAGCAGTTGTCTGATGCGGGGTTATTTAAACAAACAATGTGTTAATTTATGAATTAAGGGACCATCTCGTGCGACCGATGGTCTCTCAGGGCATGAACCGACAACCAGGTCAAAGCGCATGCAAATGCAATATATCCGCTGATCCAAAGCGGACTTCCAAAACTTGCAAGCAGCGCTGTTGCCGCTATGGGAGCCAATGCGCCGCCCAAAATGGCTCCGATTTGGTACCCCAGAGATGCGCCAGAGTAACGAACCTCGGCACTGAACAATTCAGTGAGCAATGCCGCTTGCGGCCCGTACATCATCGAGATGAAAATTTGAGCGACACACAAGGCGAGGGTTATAAGCAACAAAGAACCGGTGTTCATTATCGGAAACACCGCAAATGCCCAGAGGCCCATCAGTATTGCACCTAATTTATAGACGCCGATTCTTCCATGTCGATCTGAATAGGCGGAGAAATAGAAAAGACCAGGGATCTGAGCAGCAGACGAAATCAACACTGCAAGCAACATATCTGAGCGACTCATCCCGAGACCGCTAGAATCGGTGCCGTATGAGACCACAAAAACAATGAAAATATAAAATGAGACTTGAACCGCTAAGAATGCTCCTGCCCCGAGAGCGATTTGTTTAGGAAATTTGGAAAGCGCCTCTAGCACTGGCGACCTATCTGAGCCGGGGTTAGGAGTCTCAGACTTCTCTTTCTCGAGCGCTTTAAAAGCGGGCGTCTCTTCTAACCTGAATTGCACATAGAGGGCCAAACCCACCAAAACGAAACTTATAACAAAAGGAATGCGCCAGCCCCAAGACATAAACTCTTCGTCGGTTACGCTCGCACTGACGATCAAGAAAGCCAGGTTTGCGAGTATCACACCCATAGGAGCCCCGGCTTGCGCAAAAGCCCCGTAGAAGCCGCGCTTGTTTGCTGGCGCATTTTCGGTAACCAAAAGCATCGCTCCACCCCATTGACCACCGATTGCAAGCCCTTGAGCAAATCGACATAAGATTAGCGCTAAGGGGGCGGCAACGCCTATTTGGGAGAAGCTCGGCAATAAGCCAATGAGCGTCGTTGCGACACCCATCAAGGTCATCGCCGCCACCAGCGCCGACTTTCGCCCTACGCGGTCACCAAAGTGCCCGAAGACGATGCCGCCAACGGGGCGAGCAAGAAAACCCACAGCAAAAGTGCTAAACGACGCTATTAAAGCAACATACGCAGGGAGATCCTTCGGGAAAAATAAAACAGGAAAAACCAGCGCTGCTGCCGTGCCATACAGGAAAAAATCGTACCACTCGATACTGGTGCCACCTAAGGCCGTCGCCGCGAGTTTCCGCATCGAAGTTTCTGTTGTGCTCAATTTCCTGTCCCCTTCAAGATACCACAGTGATTTTAACACTTTGGTTACGGTTTCTGGGAGCACTTCTTCTTCTTAACCCCGAAACTATGCAGACAACGATAGCGGTGACATGCGGCAGATTTTCGGACTCCAGTTTGTAAACATAGCAGCGGGTTTACGTGTAAGGTGCATGGAGTCACCACCCTCCAGCAAATATTAGCAAGATCTGTTATTTCCTAATAGAGAAGTCCATGTTCGCATCCAAATCGGCTAGCGTTTTGATTCTGACATTATTATTTTTTTGGACGAGCTTAACCGCGGAGAGAAGCGCTGCTGATTCAAAAAAAGCTATCGTCGGCGTCGCTACCAACTTCATCAGCACTATCGAACATTTAAAGGTTGGATTCGAGAAAACCCACGACGGCGAAGTGATCATAGTAGCCGGATCAACGGGTAAGCTATATGCCCAAATAAGTCAGGGTGCGCCAATCGACATCTTCTTGTCCGCCGACAAAGCTAGACCGGCCAGATTGGGCAACGAAGAGCTCGCGATGAAGTCCAGCCAGTTCACCTACGCCGTCGGACAGCTAGTAGCCTGGTTTCCGGAAGTGTCACACGTCTTAGCCGACTCTTCTATCAACCAGAAAGAAACGGTCGAGCTTCTAAAAAAGAGCTCTCGGTTAGCCATAGCCAATGAAATGCTAGCGCCTTACGGCGCCGCGAGCGTGGAATTTTTGCGCAATCTGGATTTATATGATGCGCTTAAAAATAGGATAGTGCGTGGAGAAAATATCGGCCAAGCATTTGGTTTGGTGAGCAGCGGTAACGCAGATGCAGGACTAATTGCGTTTCCCCAGGCGCTACATCATCCGGACACACTAAGAACAGGACAGTACCGGATCATTAATCCAGAGCTACATTTACCAATTCATCAGGACGCCGTGTTGCTGAAACGCGCCGCCGATAACGCTGTCGCGTTGGAGTTTATGGAGTATTTACGCAGCCCAGCTGCGCGCAAAATCATACGCGAAGCGGGCTACGTGGCAGCCGACTAGCGGCCTTGAAACACCGGCTCGCGCTTTTCGACAAACGCCTTAGTCGCGTTACGATGATCTTCGGTTTGTCCGCAATGCACATGGTGCGTCGCTTCTAAATCCAAACAATCGTCTACATCACCAGAGGACAGCGCCCGCGCAAAGTTTTCTTTCATATAGCGATACGCAACCGTAGGACCTGACGCTAACTGCTCCGCAATTTCTTTTGTCTTGGTCGCAAGTTCATCCGCCTCGCATACCCAATTGGTAAGCCCAAGGTCTAACGCCTGCTCTGCGCTAACCCGCTCTGACAAGAAATACAATTGGCGTGCCTTGGCCGCGCCAACGAGTTGAGACATGAAAAAGGTCCCACCGTAGTCGCCTGAGAAACCGACGCGCGCGAAGGCCGTAGTCATAATCGCCGCCCTCGACATGATACGCAGATCACACGCCAACGCTAACGACAACCCGGCACCAGCTGCGGCACCAGGTAATGCAGCAATTGTAGGCTTCGGCATGCTATACAGCTTACCCGCCGTGTTGCGCTGATTAACGCGCTGACGATGAATTGCACCATCAATGGTGTTGTCCCCCACCGTGCCGTCGCCACTGGCGGCCATGCCTTTTACATCCCCTCCAGCGCAAAAACCCTTGCCGGCACCTGTAAGCACAATGACTTTCACAGCCGGATTTAACTCGGCTTCGGCCAGCTGTGCTGCTAACGCTGCGGTCATAGCTCCAGACATCGCATTGCGTGCATCCGGTCGGTTTAAAGTTAGCGTCAAAACACCATTGTCTAAACCCGCTAATAAATCATCTGTGCCTGTGCTGATTGTTTCACTCATCGCAATCCCCTCTTGTTAACTTTAATCTCGGCTCTCTAGCAAACTTATCGCTACCGCTCATCGAAAAGCAATGAGCAATTTGCCACCCTGTGAGATTATGGACAAATTTTTTCCGGTGGCCTTTGTGAATTATCTGACGCTTATGTATTGGCACCTCGGCACCGTTTTGCCCGCAGCAGCTATCGGCGGCGTCTTACTTGCTTTTAGTAAGGGCACATCACTGCATCGAGTTCTAGGTCGAATCTACATGGTGCTTATGTTTGTCACGGCAGTAATTACACTTTTCATGGGCGCGAAGGTTGGGCCTACTTTGTACAACCATTTCGGATTCATTCATCTCTTTAGTTTTCTGGTAATTGCGGAGGTGCCACGCGCTTACATAAGTGCCCGCAATCACGACATTCGTGCTCACAAGTCCGCAATGCTGGGCGTTTACATCGGCGCGATACTCCTTGCGGGTGCTTTCACAATGATGCCTGGCCGGTATCTCCATGGATTGTTGCTGGTCTAATACCCGCTATACTCAACGCTATCTTAACGCTGACGGGGATTTATCATGTCTTTAGAAAAATTTGATTGTTTCGACGTCTCGATTGAAAACAACATTGCGCATATCTGCCTTAATCGACCCGAAAAACGTAACAGTATGATTCCAGCGTTCTGGGACCAATTGCCCAAGGTGGTTTCAGACATCGATGATAATGCGCGGGCGCGAGTCATTGTCATTTCTTCCAGCGGGCCAGTTTTCTCTGCGGGCATGGACTTAGCAGCGTTCGCCCCTAAAGCATCCGCTGATAAAGACGAAGCGCGCCGTAATGGCATCCGTCATGGCGCGGCTTTTTATGACAGCGCGCGGAAAACTCAAGCGACTTTTAATGCGCTTGAAGCCTGCCGCTTGCCTATTTTGGCAGCGATACAGGGGGGCTGCGTTGGCGGCGGTGTCGACATGGTCACGGCCTGCGATATGCGCTACGCCACTGAAGATGCCTTTTTCACCATCTTTGAGACCAATATCGGCATGACCGCTGACGTAGGTACATTCCCGAGGCTAGTACAACAAATGCCTGAGGGCTTAGTGCGCGAGCTGGCCTATACAGGTCGGCGTATGCCGGCGGCAGAAGCCAAAGCCGTAGGATTGGTAAATAAAGTATTTGCCGACCAAACCTCGATGCTGGAGGGGGTCATGGCCATTGCCGCAGAGATTGCTGAAAAAGCGCCCCTCGCTGTGTATGGCTGCAAGCGCATGATCAATTATTCAAAAGACCACAGTACCGCCGACACTTTGGACTATATCGCAATCTGGAACGCGTCAATGATGCAAGGGCAGGAAATGCAAGAGGCCATGCAGGCGCGGGCAGAAAAGCGAGCCGGCGACTTTACCGAGCTACCTACGCGTAAAGGTACCTTCGGGTCTTAGAGTTTTAACTACCATCCTTGCATTTCTTTTGGGGAGAAGATAATGACGATACACCTTCGACAAATTTGCCTTGTAGCCGAGCAGCTCGCGCCCGTGATTGACGACCTTACAGCAATACTTGGCATCCACAGCTGCTACGTTGATCCTGGCGTGGGCAAATTTGGGCTAGAGAACAATCTGATGCCAGTGGGCCGCAATTTCCTCGAGGTGGTTGCACCTACTCAAGACAATACCGCGGCAGGTAGATATCTGGATCGACGCAACGGCGATGGCGGTTATATGGTGATTACCCAAATCGATACCTTAGACGAGCACCAGCGATTGCGCCAACGTGCGCTGGATCAAGGCGTCCGCATTGCCCACGAGCATAACAGCGACGAGTGGTACCTAAGTCAACTGCATCCCAGAGACATGCAAGCCGCGTTTTTAGAGCTTGAATGGAATCCGCAGGCTGACTTTGGTGGATACTGGAACCCAGTAGGTGGACTGGGCTGGGAAGATAAAGTTGATCAGGACCGGACCGTTGACATCATAGGTGTTGAGTTACAAGGCAGCGACCCGTTTGCTCTGGCTGAGCACTGGGGCAATGTTACCGACCTACCTATCGAGGGGGATCTTGAGCATCCTTGCATTCGCTTTAACAATGCCACTCTTCGCTTTGTCGCAGACAACGATGGACGCGGGGCTGGATTGGGTGGACTGGATATTCGTGTCGCCAATCGTCAGGCGCTTTTGGCCGAAGCCCAACGCCGAGGCTGCTATGTGAACGACAGTCAAGTGAATATCTGCGGCACTCGCTGGTATCTGCACGACAGCTAACAACTAATAGGAATATCGATGACAGAAATGAGCTTAGAGACCGCAGTCAGAACACGACATTCAGTACGCGGTTTTTTACCTGACCGTGTGCCTCAAGAAACCTTAGACAAGGTGTTTGATCTTGCACGCTGGGCACCTTCGGGAACCAATATCCAGCCATGGCAGGTCTATGTCGCATCCGGCGAAATACGCGACAATCTGCGTGCTCAGTTTATGCAGCGTACACGGAATAATCATCCACCAAGTGTAGACCACAAAGGTACACGTGGACCGCTTGGTGAGATTTGGAAAACTCGCCGCCGTGAATGTGCAGCAGTTTTGTACGATGCGATGGGGGTGGCCTGGGAAGATAAACCGGCGCGGGCAGAAGTGGGCTTCCGCAACTTCGAGCTATTCGACGCGCCTCACGTTGCATTCCTATGCATGGATGAGGTATTCGGCATTGGTAGCGCATGGGATGTCGGCATGTACGCCCAAACCCTGATGCTCTCGATGACGGCTCATGGTTTAGCGTCCTGCGCCCAAGGGACGATGGCCCACCATCCCGACCTGGTCCGCGAAGCTTTCGGCCTAGGCAGCGAAGTGAAAGTTCTATTCGGTCTCAGCTTTGGTTTTGCAGACCCCAATATGTCGGTCAATAACGCCCATACCGCTCGCGCAGAACTGCAGGAAACAGTGACATTTAAAGGCTAAGCGCCGATCACGCCTGAATCTATAAACATCCGCAATTGTTGCGCGTCATAACCAAGATCGGTAAGAACTGCGAGCGTATGCTCCCCGATTTTTGGCGCCCGAGTAGAATCAGGCCACGAAGTCTGCTTATCGCTCGCTACCCGGAAAGGTGAGCGAAGGGATTGGTAACTGCCTATTTCATCGTCAAGATGCCGCTGCAGCCAGTCGCTGGAGCGCAATTGCGGATCTGCCTGCAGGTCACTGAGCGCATTTACACGCGCGCAAGGGATATCACGCGCACCCAACTGCGCTAGCCAGTGCTCACTGGTGTTGGTTGCAATTACCTCCACCAACACGCTGTACAACTCATCAATATGTTCCGAGCGCTGGGCCGGATCTAAAACCCACGGTGCCTGAGCCAAGTCCTCACGATTAATCACTGCAAAAAAATTCACCCACTGTCGGGTGTTATAAGGCAAAACTGCGATGTAGCCATTCAATGTTTTGTAGGGCTTGCGATTACTGGAAAACAGTCGTTCGTAGCCTAAGTCACCCTCCTCAGGCAACAGCGTGTGCCCAGCCAAATGCTCTGCCATCAAGAATGCCGCCATACTTTCCAGCATGGGTACTTCAATAGCAGAGCCTTCACCCTCACGTTGTTGCTTTATGACCCCTGCAGCAATAGCAAGCGCCAAATGCAAACCAACGATTTTGTCACAGGCGACTGTGCGCACGAATTGCGGTGCACCGTCGGCGTCCTGATTTAACGCCGCTAACCCTGACCGGGCCTGGATGATATCGTCATAGGCAGGGCTATTGGCATCTGGCCCCCCACTCGCAAAACCGACGCCAGAGCAGTATACCAGCCGACTGTTCAGGGCCGCCAAGGTGGCGTGGTCAATACCAAGTTGCACTGCGGCTTTGCTGCGCATGTTGTGCACAAATACATCTGCATCGGCGACCAAGCGATAAAGTATTTCTTTGCCCTGAGGCTGTTTTAAATCCAGTGCAACCGCGCGCTTGTTGCGATTGAAGTTCATGAAACCCACACCCAGTTGCGCATGCCTTCCAGGCCTTACGGCACGAAAACCATCCCCTTCCAGCGGCTCGACTTTAGTAACTTCGGCGCCAAAATCTGCAAGCAATTGGGTCGCATACGGACCTAACACCACCGTGGTGAGGTCCACCACTTTTAACCCGCGAAGCAGATCAAGCATTTACGCCGCAACCTCCTCAACGTCTTCACCTAGCGCGCGCGCGCGCTCAAGTCTCGATGCTTCGTCCTTTGGTAAATGTTTCCACGCCAACGTCAAAAGAATTAATGTGGCAATGAAGATTAGCAAGGTACACGCGATGGCAGCGCGCAAAGACTCAGCCGAATCCATTCCTGTGCTCGCAAAAGTATCCGACAGTTGACCCATCATATATGGCCCCATAGCAAGTCCGAGCATTGTATTAATGAGAATATAATACGCACCTGCGACGGCTCGCATCCGCGGCAAAACCAAGTCTGCCGCGGTGCTGGGTGGAATCCCTGGCCAAGCGGCGCTAAACAGGTGATGAACAAAGTTTAGGGCAAAAGCCATATACAAACTTTCTGTATAAACCATCCACAACACCAAAGGTGCAGTCCCGAATACCGCTATATAGCCAACGAGCAAACGCCCTGCTGGATGCCGCTGCTTAAACTTGTCGCCCATAACGCCACCCAAGGTCACACCGAGGAGGCCGCCAAGGGCGCTGCCCAGCCCAATATACATCCCCACTTCGGTGGCAGACACATCGTGGAGTCGCATCAGCAGCGGTGCGGTCCAATAACCCACGCCATAGGTAACAAAAGAAATGGTTGGGAAAGCCAGCATGGTATAGACCATGGCTTTGGACTGAAAGATCATGTGATATGTGACTGGGTCGCGAGCTTTTAACGACTGCACCCAGGAATAAACCACGTAGATACCAATGCCCAAGGCAACCCATTGCGGCACATTATCAGTCAGCAATATCAAACCCCACGCGACCAAAGCAATGACCATTGCGGCGACAAAATTATCTTTGAGCGATGCCCCGTCTCGAGCCAAACCATAGAGGTTAAATAACGGAATCATCGCGGTCATTTCGGTGCGCAATACACCCAAGGGATTAGGATGTTCAGCACTGACGATACCCTCGGAGACGCCACGCTTTGGTTCACGCAATGTGCGGACCCAAAGCGCCATAAAAATTCCAGGAATACCTACCGCCAGAAAAGCTGCATGCCAGCCCTTTAAGTTCAGTGGTGATGATGCAGGATCCGGAAACGCCGTGTTCCAGCTTTCCATTATGAAACCGCCAAGAAATAAACCGATACCACCGCCGATGTATACGCCGGAGGAATAGATTGCTATCACGGTGGCCCGAAGCCGTTGCGGATAATAGTCCGCAAGCATCGAGTAGGCGGCCGGTGACGCGCTTGCTTCGCCGATACCAACACCGATACGAAACATCGCCAGTACGGGAAATGAGCGGGCAAATCCTGACAGCGCCGTCATCGCGCTCCAAAACACTAGTCCGAGCGAGATCAGGCTGCGGCGCACCCAAACATCAGCAAAACGCGCCAATGGGATTCCGAATACCGCATAGAAAACAGCGAAAACGGTACCGTAAAGGAACCCCATTTCCGCATCGGTAACACCCAAGTCGGCCTGAATATCTTGGGACAGGATAGATAATATGTTGCGGTCGATGAAATTGAATACGTAAACAATTACCAATACGAACAATACATAATGGGAATACGCGCCCCCTAACTTTGGTGTCTTCGCTGCCGGCTCGTTGGCCGGCTGATCGTCAGTCGTCATATTTCCCTCCCCAGGGGCTATTGATAGAAACAACGCCTTGCACGTTTTAGTCGAATTGTCGTTCGCCGGAACCAAAAATCAGGTAAAACACCATACCGAATAAGGTCACGCCAGCGGTCGATATAAATACCCAATCCCAAGATCCGCTGACCTGTAAAATGTAGCCCGTGATGTATACCGCCACTATGCCTGGCAACGTAGCAAAGGTATTGGTTATACCCATAAGTGTACCCGCATATCTGGGACCAATATCCATATGATTGACGCTATGGCCTCCAATGCCTGCCGCGCCAAATAGCTTACCCAAGCACAACAGCCCGATAGCAGACCACACGTCATCCACAGTTGTGATCAACAATAAACAAATCGCCAAACCACCAAAGCCAATGCTCTGCATAAGCTTTCGCACAAAAGTTACCGAAAGGCCACGCTGAATCAGGCGGTCAGCAATATTGCCTGCAATATTGAGACACAAGAACGACGTCAAATGCGGCAACATGGCAATCAGGCCCACCGACGCAAACGCCACGCCTAGTCCATCATTCACGAATTTCGGTAACCAAGACAAGATCACATAAAGCGTCCAGTTGTTGCAAAAATGCGCAACGATAATGGCCCATAAGGCTTTGTTGCGAAGGAACTGCCGCATGGGCGGAGTCTCCACTGTGCCCGTGGCTGGCGCATTTGCAGCGATGAACTGCATCTCCGCCGCCGCAATCCGCGGATGTTCTGCGGGCGTATTGGTCACGACCAGATGCCACGCGGCATACCAAACAACACCGACCAAACCAAACAAATAAAACGCCCACTCCCAGCCTAGTTCGCTCACAATGATTGGTGTCACAACAAGTGCGAACACTGTGCCAATTGGGATGCCACTGGCATTGAACGCCACTGCCTTAGCCTTTTCGTGAACTGGAAACCAGCGCGTGATAAGACTGTAAACTGAGGGAAAGGTCACTGCCTCACCTAACCCCATGCCGATGCGCGCTGCCAATAGGCCGATCATCCCCGAGAACGCAGCCCATGGCGTGGCAATGGTAAAGAATGACCAAATGAGGACGCCGAGACCAAGTACCACCTTGCCGCCAAAACGATCAGCCAAGAACCCGCCCATGACCTGCATGATCAGATAACCGACATAAAACGACGACAAAATAATGCCCTGAGTTTCAAGGTCCCACTTAAATTCTTCTGCCATCGGGATGATCGCAACCGAAATGTTGACCCGGTCGATGTAGCATACAAACGTAGCAGCGAAACACATCAAAATGACACTGTAGCGAGTCTTCCAAAACCCGCTGTTGCTTTCGTTTAGCTCAGCCATGCTCCCCTCCGATGTTCTACTCCAGGCTGCACCCCTTCAGCCCACGCAATCACCTTATCCGAAAAATAAGGCCCCGTAACCGTTGAACCACCGCATCCCACAAAGGTTGTGCAGCTCAAGTTCTTCAATCACGATTTATATTCATTGGCGAAAAATCCTCTTGCTGCAAACGAATATCCAACGTTCGATCAGCCTCAATCAACACGTTACGCGTGCAAATTAAGCTTTGCTCCAAACTGTATTTGCCGCTGGCATCGTAGCTTTCCTGTTGGCTTATCCAGTGAATTTGCACTTGATGCATTCCGGGTACCGGCCCCTGTGCTGCAGAGATTTCAAAACCGTCACCATGACGCCCATGCAGTAACAATCGTGCCGAAGGATTCCGCACATCTTCTGGTATCAAAGAGAGCCACGCGAGACCTAGGGGAGCGTCTGCACAAGTTAATGAGCCCTTCAGCGCAATCCGCTGCTGCGCCGACGTGAAACCCCGCCTACGCAACCAGCGCCAGAGTAACTCCGGCCATGCGCCCACATCAGGATCACCCGCGGCTAAGCCCACACCATGCTCGCCATCATTGAATATGTGCAATTCGGCTGACACTTCCGCACGCAACAACGCTTCATAGAATAAGGTCGCTTGCGATGCCGGTACGATCGCGTCTTCATGAGTATGAACAATAAAACAGGGTGGCGTCTGCGCGGTAACCCACTCATCTGTGGGCGTATATTCGTCTGCTTTACGGCCGCGCCGAGCACCATTGCTGACCGCGTATACCGGGATCGAAAAATTAATCCGACTGCCGTAACGATCAATGGGGTCTCGCGCCTGAGCTTGGCCATCATCTCCAGTGGTTGCAACAGCAAGTGCTAAATGGCCGCCTGCCGAGAAACCCAACATCCCTATTCGATCCGCGTCGATATTAAAGCTCTCAGCACGCGAACGGATCAGTCTAACCGCTCGCTGACCATCCATGAGCGATATCGATGTCGGATAGTCTGGCCCAACCCGATAGCGCAATACAAAGGCGGCTATACCGCGTTGATTTAGCCAGCGGGCTACCTGCAAACCTTCATGATCGGACGCAAGAATACGATAGCCCCCGCCCGGATTAACAATCACCGCACAACCATTGGCCAACTCATCTGGAGGTAGATGGATAGACAACTGCGGTTCATGCAATGGCCCGGTACCTAGGGCATGCGGCGCACTACCTACCCAAAGGGGCAATGTATTTTCTGCCACCCAAATTCTTTCCTGCATTTCCGTCAGACTCATTAGCTCCCGCCTCCCTGCAAATATGCCGAGCTACCGTCGATACTGTAACAAAGCACTGCACCAAGTGGATGTGGCACACTGAGTGGCAAGACAGCAAGGACATAATGATGGAACACAACAACGTCATCTTACGGGTCATTGATCCTGCCAACATAGATACAGTAAGCGCACTGCTGCTGGATCAAGCTAGGGTATCTTTAACAGAACCTGGGTGCGAACGTTTCGAGGTCTATCACTCACGATCAGATGCGCAGACCTTTTTGCTTATCGAGTCGTGGGCTACTGCAGAGGATCTTGACGCGCATCGCAACAACAAGAACTTCGTTGAAATATATAAACCCAAAGTACTGCCCTTGGTTGAGCGGATACCGCACCCCTCAGAGCGGCTAATTTAAAAAAGCCGCTGTAGCGATAGCACCAATAGATAGAGTAAAGACGGCGCTAACAAACACCCGACGCCTGTATAAAAAGTAGCGGTCATCGCGCCATAAGGCACAAGTTTTGGATCGGTCGCCGCCAATCCGGCGGCGACTCCACTCGTCGTACCCATAAGACCACCGTAGATGAGCGCCGATTGAGGATTGTCTAAACCAATACGTTTGGCCACCAACGGCGTTGCTACCATAACCAATATCGCTTTGACGAGCCCAGCGGCGACACTCAAGGCAATAACACCGGAGCTTGCCCCTAACGCGGTGCCCGTTACCGGCCCGACAATGTACGTCGCCGCGCCCGCACCAATCGTGCTAATAGAAACTGCATCGGAAAACCCGAAGACAACAGCGACAACGGCACCAACCAAAAACGATAAAACTACACCCAGCACCACCGACATCACGCCAACCCAACCAGCGCGCTTGAGTGCATCCAGATCGGCACCAAAGGCCGTTGCAACAATGGCGAAGTCGCGAAACATAGCGCCACCCAAAATGCCCAGTCCAGAAAAAAAACTGACATCTGCCAAACCATTACTGCCGCCACTGGACCAACCGCCCCAATAGGCGAGCAATAAACCTAGGGTTATTGCAATGGCCGAACCATGAATCTGCCCTTGAAAAATTCTTGCCGCTATCCAATTTGAGGCCGCCAATAACAGCGCAACAATCATGAAGGCGGTTATCAGCGCGTTCTGTTCTAGCAGTGTAACGGCCGTACTCATAACTGATCTTGCGACCTAGGACCAAGGCGTGACAGCAATGGAATCATCGCAAAACTAACAACCACGGCGGCAACGCCGGCAACCAAGGCGAGCCAGCCGCTAGACACCGCAGCGACAACATTCTGTTTCGCCGCCATAGCGATCACGATGGGTATATACATGGCACTCCAAAACGTAATGCCGGTGGACGTCGGAGGTGCCAGCAGCAATGTTAAGCGACTGGCATTTGTCGCCCAGATCAGCAGCAGCATCGCAATTCCTACGCCGCCCACATTTGCCTGTACTCCGATCAACTGACCGAGCAGATCGCCCAAAATAACTCCAACTAGCATGCATGCAGCGAGCAAGCCGACACCATAAACAACCATGATCAAAGCACCCTTGACTGAACGCCGAGCAAGACACCCTGGCGGTCTGGAACTGGCGGCGTTTTATCAGGCTTAGGCCAAAGTACTGGCATACCTTCCCCTGCTATTTCATCGCCCACCCCGACCTGATCTCGATCTAATGGAAACGTTGGCCAGGGTTTTTTACGAGTGCTTCCGTCTGCGATAAAAACAACAGTGAACACACGTCGTGTTACGGAACTACTGTTAGCCGACGCCTGGTGAATGGTATAGCCGTGATGCCAAATCATGTCTCCTGCATCTACTTCCATCCATTGTGGCGTGCGCTCGGCCAATTTAGGGTCGTTGAGAATATCGTAGGGTTCGGTGGTATGAGTGATATCCACCGGCCTTAGTCCACCCGCGCGATGGGATTCGGGCACATACGCCATAGCGCCATTACTGCGTGTAACCGCATCGAATGGAATCCAAACACTCACCAAGGGTGCATCGCCAATAGGCCAAAACGTTTGATCCTGATGAGGATCCGTCTCGCGTCCTCCGGACTCTTTGTACAGAGCCTGATCCTGCCAGAGCCGCACCGACGGCACCTTCAACAATTGCGCCGCCATGCCAGCCAAACGGCCATCGCAGACAAATTCTCTGACCGTATTGCTGGTCTCCCAAAGCCGCATGCACTGCACGAAGGACTGTTCATAGGTACTTTTCGCACTTATCTCGCGAGTATCGTGGGCTGAGCGCCTTGCCACTTCATCATCAACCGCCGCGCCCAACGTCAGCAACTCGGCTCGGGAGAATACGTCTGGAGTTACCACAAAACCTTGGTCATTGAACTGCCGAACCGTGCTATCACTCAACGAGAGCGGAAATGTTTGTCGAGTTTTCAAACCTTGTATACCTTGGCCGCGGTACCGTAAAACATTGCGTCTTGTTCATCTGCAGAATACTGCGCAGCAATTTTCTTCAGGCCATTCCAAAGCACCGGATAGGAAATCGACAGCCGATCTACTGGAAAATTGCTCTCAAACATACAGCGCTCTGGACCGAAACACTCTATTGCGTGTTCATAATAGCGACGTTGAGCGGCAACAAATTCGTCGGACGTGGGCGGTCGACTCTGGGCATCCCAACCAAATCCATTGTCTATCATCGCCAAGCCACCTAACTTCGCATACACATTCGGGCACTCCGCAATTGCGGCAATATCTTTTCTCCACTGCGCAAATATTTCCTCGCGCTTATCAGCATAAGCGCCAGCACCTAAGGGTGTGCCGAAATGATCGAGCACCATGGTCGCCTCTGGAACCGCTTGAGCAAGCGATAAGAATGCCGAATTCTGCATGTGAAAATGCCAAGTATCATAGCTGTAGCCCAAAGCTGCGAGCCTGTGCACACCTTGCCGAAAGGCTTCTTCATGGTAGGGGCAGGGGCGCCCGCCACCCGCGTTAGCTAACGTACCCGTATCGTCGTAGGGGCCCGCATGACGAATACCCCTGAACAATCCCTGACCCGCTTGCTCATGCGCCAGCAAGACCTCCTCCACCTCATCACCAAGCAAGAGGTTCGCATGACTAACGATTGCTGCGATCGTAGCCTGTTCTGGGTTAGCGCGGCTGGCGGCCGCTACCTCTGCTACATATTCGGTTTCGCCTATGGGTTTTAGGCGGCCCGGCCCATCCGATCGGTAATTAGCATGACAGTCGATGAATACAGTTTTTTCAATGTTATGCCCAGAACCCGTGTCCGCCCATAGGTCTGCCAGTTCATAGCGGCCAAACATTAACGGCTCGGACCATAGATGATGGTGAGGATCAATAATCCGCCGACTAGGATCTATAATCTCTTCTTGTACCTGATCCAGCCATGCCGAAGATTTAGGCTCTAAATTCGCGCTCACTTTACTCTCCTTCTAACGGTATTAATCACTGTATGGGCTCATGTCCATATTCGGGAAACGTGCGGCAACACCGGCAAGTGTTTCTGTAGTCCAATAGTCATCTCCCGGGGCAGGAAACCCAATGAGCTCTCGCTCGTCTAATGTCGCCTGCTCTACCCATGCAGAAAAGCTCCGATAAACCCCCTGCTCGGGCCAACCGACAATACCCATCCATTTAGGCCGTTTTGGCGCATAACTGATGAAATGCCCCACGCGTGCGCCCTCCTGTAGGAATGCAGTGCCTCGGTGAAAGGTGCGCATGCTGTAAGCCAACAACGAACCTGCCGGAACAGTAACCTTCACCTCGTTGTCATATAGCTGCGCGCGCTGGCTGCGCTCATACACAGCCGGCCATAGAATCTCATTACGATAATGCTGCCATGAACATACGGCAGTCGGCGCTTGATGAATCGCCACATCGGTGTAATAAATCAGAAATGCAGTTTGCCAATACTCCGGCCGGTCAGGCGGATAGGCCAAAGTATGGTTAACGTAATCAAGATGCATCATCTGATCCGTATCGCCATAGTGCCCTTTGCACTTATAGGTGAGATCCGATTGTTCACAAAACAGCGCTTCGTCGCCGGTCATCAATGATGCAAAACGGCGCAACTCAGGGTGCAAGGTAATCGCATTGAGATGGGCGCCGCGAAACGGAAATCGCATCCCGCGGCGGGATCGTTGACTTTCATCCCAGCCTATCGGCTTAGATCTGCTCGGATCATCCGCATAATCTAACCAGCCGGGGATGAACGCTTCTACGTCAGCACGCGCACCGGCTAACTCGTCCGGCGTTAAAAAATTCTCGACAATGGCATAACCATGGTCGCGGTAATGCTGAACGTGCTCATCCCAGATGCGCATGCTGTCTCCTCCATCCATTCAGGTCTAATCACCTGATTTGCCTCTCGTCCGATCATAGCAACAGTTGTTTCCTAATATGAACTGCAACTGCGTATTGATCCACAGGCACAACGCTGGTTAGTCTTGAGGCGATATATTAGGGGGAAAGACATGAACACCAACGAATTACAGCACATCAAATTCGAAATCCAAGACAAAGTCGCGCTGATTACCTTAAATCGGCCTGAACAGATGAACACTTGGACGCCCATCATGAGCCGCGATCTGAGCGACGCCATGTACGAGTGCGACGAAAATGACACTATTCGCGCGGTCGTCATCACTGGTGCCGGGCGCGCGTTTTGCGCTGGCGCCGATCTGTCTGGCGGCGAAGACGGATTTACCGACAGGGTCGAAATCAATCGTCCTCCGATGTGGCCTTACCAAATCCGCAAGCCAGTGATCGCGGCCATTAATGGTGCCGCTGTAGGCGTGGGCATCACATACAGCATGCTCGCGGATATGCGCCTGGCCACGCCCAACGCAAAAATAGGCTTTGCAATGGTGCGTCGCGGTATCCTGCCCGAACTTGCCTCTCACGTGACCGTGAGCCAAGTTGCTGGGTTTTCTCGCGCCGCAGATCTGCTAATGACCGGTCGAATAATTTCCGGCCAAGAGGCGGCCGATATGGGCGTCGTTGGTGAGATTGTAGACGGCGACGCTCTATTGACCCGGGCGATGGAAATTGCCGAAGACATCGCAGTCAACACCGCACCAGTCTCAGTGGCAGTGACCAAGGCGCTGATGTGGCAAAATCTGGGCGCGAACATACCGAAACTGATGGAAGCAGAGGGGAAATTCATTAACTGGCTTGGCCAGTCGGCCGACGTCAAAGCCGGAGTGCAGGCGTTTTTGAAAAAAGAAACGCCTGATTGGCAAATGAGTCCTACGAAGGACGTACCTGAAGATCTAGCAGATCTGCTCAAGCGCCCGGCTGGCTAGAACAGCCAGCGACGAGTCATTACGCCCTACTTCCCGCGGGTATTTATACCCGCTGTGAACACCTACATTATTGTGCCGGGATCGCAGCACCGGCTCCTTTAGTGTCCAAACTGGTGCGAGTTCTTGAGCATGTATGCGGGACCGTGGACGCCGTTTATGGCTGCATTTTCACCATATAGAGTTTCTTTTTGACCGCCATAGTTCTCCCGATTCGCGCCAAGAGGCGCCAGCTCCTGAGCCTTGGCTTGGGCTGCCGCCAACAATTCGTCCATATCCACAGTCTGCTGCACGATGCCCGCCTCTAGCGCGGCCGGCGCTGCCCAGCGCTTTGCCAACTGCACCGTTTCAAAAAATACGTTTAACGACATTTTGTGACGAAACAGCGCCAACTCCGGTTCGGGTATGCGCATGCCTAATTGCATTTCGTTGGCACACATGAACCCGCGATCTGCGCGCATAATGCGCACATCGTGGCAGAGCGCCGACATAAATCCGGCCCCAAAAGCATGCCCATTCACCGCGCATACAGTAGGCACCGGCAAGGTCATAATTCGCCCCATCAACGCCATAAATTCTTTACCAAAGGCCTGCCGATCGCCTCCTTCAGGATGGGCAGCAGGATCCTGCACCCAATCTAAATCCAGCCCGTTGGAAAAAAACTTTTCGCTCGCTGACGCGGTTACCAGTGCTGCTGGACCAGACGAGGCTTCGACCTCATTCAAGGCCCCAGCAAAGGCACGAACAAATGTCGTATTCCAGCGATTTTCGCCTGCATGCATCGTTAAGGTGAATACATCCCCCTCACGCTCTAACCGTATTAATTCACCGCTCATTTTCGCTCCTATAGTTTTGCCGTTTGCGCATTCGAATGCATAGTTGAGCCTTAAATTAGTGGCGCGACACACCGCGTCTAATTTATTCGTCCACCGCCTTATAGAACGGTGGGCGCTGCTTGACGGGTTCCAACAACGCCCAGTCGCTCTTTTCAACTTCGTACCCTTTCGGGTATGCAGGTCGCGCCTCTAATTCAAGCGCTGCCAAGACCCGAGGATCACGGTAATAGCATTGCACGACTATGCTCACAAAAACTAGCACGTTCGCCGCATTTGAATTTTCGAGACGTCGCGTCAACGCCTCTTTCTGGGCTTCGTTCAAATCGGCGAAGGGACAACCCGCAATTTCGTCAGCGACCATTTCCACATGCCTACAAAATCCGTTTACAGCGGCAGCATCAGCGGTATTGAAAATATCTTGTAAAATACTCGGATCATTTGCAGCAAGCATTCTTTGCTCTGAACATGCCGGGATTATCGCACCTGCAAAATAGGCGACCAAGTCTTCTTGAGCAGGGTTGCTTCGAGTATCCGTTGCGATGATGTCGTTCATAATAATTCGGGAATCAATCAAATAAGTTAGCCAGGCGCTTTTTCATACAGTCCGTTATGTACAGCGCCAGTGCCTGAATTGTGCGCGTAGGATTTACCCCGGCAGAGGTAACAAAAATGCTGCCATCAACGACAAACAGGTTCTTTACGTCGTGAGCTCGCCCCCATTCATTCACAACAGAACACGCGGGATCCGATCCCATCCGTGCTGTGCCCATTAAGTGCCAACCGCCCACAGCTAACGGCGCCTCGGACATCACGTCTGTTGCGCCACCTGCACGCAACGCCTCGGACGCTCTCGCTACCGCATAGTCGAGCATTTTGCGGCTGTTAGTTGACAGGGTGTAGTCAATTTTAGGCGCTGGGATGCCGTGGCTGTCGACTAAATTTGGATCGAGCGTCACGGTATTATGCCGCTCCGGAAGATCTTCACAGATCGCCACCATTCCGGTTATGCGCTGATGTAAGCCGGCATAGTACTTGTGGTAGTCCGTGCCCCAAGGCAAGCGACCATGGGCCAAGCCCAGCATCGCCGTAGCGGCCGGACCCATCCCACGGTTCATCTCATAAGTGAACCCACGCACAAAGCCCCGTTGCAAATCAGTTTCGTAAAATTCCTGACTCCAGATACAAGCACCGGGGCCATGATTACCGTCTAATGATTCCGGAAACACACCACGAATCATCGCATAGGGGTGAAACATCAAATTCTTGCCAACCAAACCGCTTGAATTAGCAAGGCCATCTGGAAAACGTGTCGATTTCGAGTTCAATAGCAACCGCGGCGTACCAACACCATTGGTCGCTAAAATCACCACTGCAGCCGCTTGAAATTGTTCCTCGCCAAGCTCGTCGTAATACCAAACCCCATTCGCCATACCGTCATCGCCTAGAGAGATTTCACGAACGCGGCAGCGCGTGCGCAACTCGACGCCACGGCGGATGGCATGAGGCCAATAGGTTATATCGGTGCTGGCCTTTGCGCCCTGGGCACAACCTGATAAACAGGCGCCAAGATTGATGCACGCTGCCCGTCCATCGTGCTCTTGAGTTGCAATGGCCGCATCAGAAGGCCACCAATGCCAACCCTTAGCATTAAACCCAGTGCCAATCGCGCCGGCCGATTTGCCAAGCGGTAATGGCGGCAACAGTACGTTGGGGTCCGCGTGCGGTGGATTGGCCGGGTCTCCGGCAAGACCGGCAACCCCTGTTATCCGGTCATTTACAGCATAGAATGGCGCCAGCGTCGCATAGTCGATGGGCCAATCATCAGCAACGCCATCCAGTGTCTTGACTCTGAAGTCTGACGGATGAAAACGCGGGAAATGACCATTATAAAGAACGGTGCCTCCTCCCACCCCATTGAAATTAGAGATCGAGATCGGCGAATTTTCATCGTTTACGGGGTAATCGGTGACCAGGCCGCGTCGATTTGGCGACACACTATATTCGCCCCAACTGCGCGCCTCCCAATCGAGACCGGTGCTCGGATAGTTAAGCGGATTCATCCAATCACCTTGCTCTAAGCAAAGAATTCGCATGCGCGTATCGACTAGATTCCACGCCGCCGCGGCTCCAGAAGCTCCAGCACCAATAATCAATACGTCGACCGGTTGTTGCGACACGCCCCCTCCCAAAGTGCGTATGCCGTGACGCCACTAGTGTCGTGGCACCTCCCGCGATAAATTAGTCGTCTGCCGGCAATATCTCAATACTTGGGGGACCATAATATGATCGAGATCTATCACGTACCTGGCACTCGCGGAGTGAGGCCGATTTGGCTTTGCGCAGAATTAGATGTCGAATATCGGATCATCGAGGTGGATTTCAGTGCTAGTTACCGCAGCAGCCCCGAATGGCGGCAGATGAATCCTGTGGGAAAAGTGCCGGTTATGGTCGATACCACGACCCCGGATGTAGTCATTTTCGAATCCGGCGCTATGGTTCAATACCTACTCGACCGCTACGGCCAGGGCCAAATGCAGCCCGACAAAGGCACCCCGGACCACGCCCTATATCTGCAGTGGAGCTGGTTTGCCGAGGCCACATTCGCCCGCCCATTAGGCGAAATCGTCAATCATCTACGAGAATTTCCCGACGAGAATACCAACGAAGCTGCCATTGAAGAGATGCGCAATCGCGCTAGATTGTGTCTTAGTGCGCTAAACGACGCTCTCAAGGACAACAACTATATCGCTGGCAACACGTTTAGCGCCGCAGACATCATGCTTGGTTATACCATTATGCTTGGGGTTAAATTACTGCCTGAGCCGATGCCAACAAACGTTACCGCTTACTGGGATCGACTCCAGCAACGACCGGCCTACCGGCGTGCGTTCGGCGATACTGGTTAAAGATTCATAACGGGTTATTATCATGCCACTGATTTAGGAGCCCTCATGACTGGCGAAAACCTCAGCTCCACGACTGCCCATTGGCTGCCCTTTACCGCTAACCGACAGTTCCACAAAGATCCCCGTGTGGTCGTCGAAGCGCGAGACTGTCACTACATTAGCCAAGATAACCGCGAAATCTTCGACTCACTCTCGGGGCTATGGTGCAGCGGTTACGGCCACAACCGCCCAGAAATCACCGCCGCGGTTAGCGAGCAATTAGGCACGTTGGATTATGCGCCGGCTTTTCAATACACCCACCCTGGCGCAACCCGTTTGGCCGAGCGCTTGAGCGAACTTGCACCCGGCGACCTTAATCATGTGCTGTTTACCAATTCAGGTTCCGAGTGCGCTGATACCGCCTTGAAATTAGCTCGCGCCTACTGGCGTATCCAAGGCCAGCCCAGTAAGACGCGCTTCATTGGACGCATTAAGGGCTATCACGGCGTCAACTTCGCGGGCACCAGTCTTGGTGGCATTGGCGCTAATCGCAAACTCTTCGGTCAGCTTGGCGATGCAGACCATCTGCCCCACACTTTGCAACCCGAATACGCCTTTACCCGAGGACAGGCCGACCACGGCGAGGAACTAGCAAACCACCTCGAACAGTTAATCCTCTTGCATGATGCCTCAACCATTGCCGCCGTGATCGTAGAACCCGTTTCCGGTTCCGCTGGTGTCATCGTGCCACCAAAAAACTATCTGCAGCGTCTAAGAAAAATTTGCGACCAACACAATATCCTGCTGATCTTTGATGAAGTGATCACCGGGTTCGCTCGAATGGGAGATACGTTTGCAGCCCAAACCTTCGGCGTTACCCCAGATATTTTGAACATCGCGAAAGGGCTGACTAACGGCGCTATACCCATGGGCGCGGTTATCAGTTCCAGCGTGTTGTATGACGCCTTTATGGCCATCGAACAACCGGAACATATGATCGAATTACCCCACGGATACACCTATTCTGCTCATCCCGTGGCCTGTGCCGCGGCGTTAGCTGCACTCGATGTGCTGCAAAACGACGCTATGGTGGCGCGCTCAAACGCGTTGGCACCTATCCTTGAGGATTCGCTGCATGCGCTCAAGGGCAACAAACACATTACTGACATTCGTAATTTCGGCATGGCCGGCGCGCTGCAACTCGCGCCGCGCGACGGCGATCCGATCATTCGACCTTTTGAAGTCGGCATTCGATGTTGGGAAAAGGGCCTTTATGTCCGCTGGGGTGGCGACACATTGCAGTTCGCGCCACCTTTTATCGCGCAACCTGAGCAAATTCAGAACATGGCCGAAACTGTCGCTGAAGCGATAGAAGAAACCCCATAACATGGCCTCTGCCGGCAGTTGTCGGCAGGTGACGTCGCAAAGTAGTATTCAAACCGAGGCGAAGTATTATCCCTCACACATTAGCGTCTAATTCTTCAATGGCCGCGTTAACCTAAAGGTATCATTATGAAAAAGGCCCGCATTTCTCTCGTCGCAATCGTTACAGCCTTAATCGGCCTTGCCGGCTGCGACAGCAGTAACCAAACCGAAAGTTCAACCCAAACTACCGCTGCTATGGATAGCATGGCTGAGGTCACAGAGCCGAGCCAAGTCAGCCAAGCGCCTAGCTCGTCTGATCTCGCTGACATTCTCGCTGCACAGCCCGAAGCGGTAATCGCCCGCTACGCATTTCGCAATCCACAACAAACTCTGGAGTTTTTCGGCATTCAACCCGGTATGACTGTAGTCGAAGCACTGCCAGGCGGCGGATGGTACAGCAAATTGCTGATTCCCTATCTTGGCGATGAGGGCGAACTTGTCGGCGCCAACTACCCTACCGGCATGTATAAATTGTTCGGCTATAACGAAGAGCGGATGGCAAAACTGGCGACTTGGTCCACTGACTGGCCAGCAACGGCACAAACCTGGGTAGAAGGCAATGCGGCTCAGGTGTCTGGCTTTGTGATGGGCGACTTAGCGGACAGTGAAAAAGGCACAGCAGACGCCGTATTACTGATCCGGGCGATGCACAATCTTGCCAGGTTTGAAGAAGAGCACGGGTATATGAGCCAAGCACTCAAGGACACTTTTGATGTGCTTAAACCTGGCGGCATTGTCGGCATCGTCCAACATGCCGCACCAAGCGACTCAGACGATGCTTGGGCAAACGGGTCTAAGGGTTATCTGAAGCAAACCTTTGTAATCGAGCAAATGCAGGCTGCCGGTTTCGAGTACGTCGCCGCAAGTGATGTTAACGCGAACCCTCTCGACTTGCCCGGCGCGGATGATGTGGTTTGGCGCTTGCCTCCAACTCTGTCTGGCAGTAAGGATGACGAAGAGCAAGCAGCGGCCATGAAGGCGATTGGCGAATCCAACCGAATGACCCTCAAATTCGTAAAACCTGCGATTTAGACGCATTGACTTGGGGCGGGGCTGACCCGCCCCTGAGTCGGATCCAACCTTAAATTGTTTCAAAACGCTGGCAGACCCGAGCACAGGGGCGAAGCACTTTGACTGAGCTCAGTGCCGTCTGGCTAACGTTACAACTGGCGACAACAACAACCCTATTGCTGCTGGTCGTGGGTACACCCTTAGCTTGGTGGCTGGCCCACAGTCGCAACCCTGCGCGGCCCATCGTCGAAGCGATTACAGCCATGCCGCTGGTCATGCCACCTACAGTTATCGGATTTTATCTACTCTTACTGTTCAGCCCAAACAGTTGGTTAGGCAGTTTTTGGTTCACAATAACCGGCTCAACATTAGCTTTTTCATTTTCCGGTCTCGTCATTGCTTCGATGCTGTATTCCTTGCCCTTCATGGTACAGCCGTTGGTTAATGCCTTTGCTGCTATTGATGTTCGTCTGCGCGAGGCAGCCGCCACACTCGGAGCATCACCAACAGATATCTTTCGTAATCTAGTACTGCCGCTGAGCAAGCGCGGTTTTATTACCGCCTGCGTCCTCAGCTTCGCACATACGATCGGCGAATTTGGCATCATTCTTATGGTTGGCGGGAACATTCCCGGAGAGACTAGAGTGATCTCAATCGCGATTTATGAACAGGTAGAAACCCTTAACTATACACAGGCTCATATCTTGTCAGGCGGTTTGCTTGTTCTATCGTTCATCGCCTTATGCACGGTTTATTTAACAAATGGCCGCTCAGTACTCCGATTAAACTGATGCTTAGAGCGACCCTTCAACACCAGCAAGGCGACTTTCATCTAGACGTGGATATCACTCTAGAGAACACCAATGTGTGCGCGGTGTTTGGACCGAGTGGCTGTGGCAAAACAACCTTACTTAGGGCCCTGGCTGGCCTAGTGCCAGCGAGAGGCCAAATCCGCTTCAAAGAACAATGCTGGCAAAGTGAAACAGCTGTCTTGCCCGCACACGCACGCTCAACAGGACTGGTATTTCAAGACAACCGGCTGTTTCCTCATCTCAACGTGGCTGACAATCTGGCCTTCGCCACTGCTCGAGCACCGGAGGGTGGTCTACGCTATGAGGACATCGTCGATACACTAGGCGTGCGGCCATTGTTGTCACGCTCTGTCAGCGGTTTATCTGGCGGCGAGGCAAAGCGTGTCGCCATTGCCCGCACCTTGCTTAATCAGCCTAGGCTACTAATGATGGACGAGCCATTAAACGGCCTAGATCAGTACAGCAAGAAAGAGGTGCTTCTCTACCTCGCGCAATTAACCCAACAATTCAATCTGCCGACACTCTATGTCAGCCACGATATTGAAGAGGTAGCGGGACTATGCGACTACATGTTGGTGATGGCCTCTGGCAAGGTAACTGACCACGGCAGCATCGTCGCGGTTACGCAGAGACTGCACCGGAGCGGGGGCACGATGACTGCAGCGCCAAAGGGCGCGGTCATAGAAGCCACCGTCAACAGCCACGAGCCAGCTTACTCCCTGACACGATTAGATTTGGCCGGACATACGCTGTTTGTGCCGATGCAGAATCAGTTTCCCAGTGGCAAGCGCATACGCCTGTTCTTACCAGCCCGGGACGTTGCGGTCGCAACTGCACAGCCCCAAGGATTGAGTATACGCAACAGCCTGCCGGGCATTGTCGAATCGCTCCACTCAGAGGCCAACAACCGGGTCAAAGTCGCAATAAGGGTTGCCGACCAGTTATTGTTTGCCGAGGTAACACGCCACGCAAAGGACGCTCTGTCCTTGCATGAGGGTATGGCCGTGTTTGCCCTCATAAAGAGCGTCGCCTTGGGCTAGGCCTTGCTCATCTCGGTTACTGCGCCTGCCGCCAATTACCATGAAACCCAAAGGGCACCCGGTGATCTAAATAGGCGGTGGCCAGTGGACCCGCGCCGACGTTTTGCGCATCCAGTATCAATAAATCACTGGCCTGCCTATTAGCATCAAATACATAGGCCAAAAGGTAGCCATCTCCTTCAGCTGCTGACTCAGACTTCGGTACAAACACGGGTTCACTGACCGCGCAACCTGCTCCCACGTCATAAGTATCTATGCCACCGGTATGATGATCCACACGCGCAATCTGGTTAAAACCGCCGACCTTTTCAGCGGGTTTTGAATCTGCAGAAAAATAACCGTATCTGTAGCTCAACCCGGTCCATCGTTCATCCAGTCGAGGAAACTCGCAAACCACATCATGCAGTTGCTCTCTACTAAAATCGTCACTGTTCGAATCTACGTCAAAAGTCCAGCGAACCAATCTGGCCAATGCTTGCTTGGGATCGCCCGGCGACCCGTCGGCCAAGGGAAAAAGTGGCGCCTGAGGGTACTCGCAAACGTCACAGATGATTTTATTGCCTTGGTTGTGTGCGTTCATCGGATGAAAGACATAGCACGCATCACCTACAAACCAGCGCATGTCGGCAACGCTGCCCTGACGCGGCATAACACCAACATGGGTCGCCTTTTCCGGCTCCCAGGCATAGACCGGACCACCCGCAAAGGCGCGCTCTAAAGACCCAGTCAGCGGCATAATCGGGAACAAGACATAGTCTTCGGTGATCATAAAGTCATGCACCATCGCAGCATAGGGCGCAGTGAACGCCTCGCTGCGAAGCAGTTGGCCATCTTTATCAACCACGTTGAACGTCATCTGCTCTGATATACCGCCATCCGCGTTGTATCCAAAAAACAGCATTTCGCCTGTTGCGTGATCAACCTTTGGATGGGCCGTCATAGGACCAAGTAATTTACCGGCATAGTCATGTGCGCCTATAGACGCCAGCGAAAAAGGGTCCAGCTCAAAAGGCGCATGACCTTCCTCGAGCGCTAAAAGCTTGCCTGCGTGCCATATAATATTGGTGTTGGCGACGCCATCCGTCTCCAAACCGATCACACTAGGATCCTGGTCCATAGGATTAAATGGATCAAACAGCGCGTGGCCAGCATCCCGCTCGAGGCGCCATTTCTGTGTACGAACCCAACGGTTTCTATAGCTCACTCGTCCATCTTCGATGTGAAACGCGTGAATCATGCCGTCACCCGCAAACCAGTGATAAAAACCGCGCGGCGCGAACTGCGGGTTCGGCCCGTTTCGGTATAAGCTGCCGTTCAGATCTTTCGGGACATCACCGACCACCACCAAATCATGGATATCGCACTCCATCTGAATCGGTGCAAAGCCACCGCTAAGATTTGGATGATTAGGAAAAGGCTGGGCCATACCGTGACTCCTTTATAAGTATTTCGAGCCACCGCTTATAAAGGCTCTACAGCAAGTCTACGCCCACTGGGCAATGATCTGAACCCATGACTTTAGGCCAGATAAAGGCATTCTTTACCCGATGGTTCCCGGTCTTCGAGGCGAATACATAATCGATGCGCCAACCAACGTTGTCTTTACGCGCCCCACCATACTGACGCCACCAAGTATGATGCCCCGCTTGATCCGGATACCTAGAGCGAAAAGTATCAATCCAACCCGCCTCCTCCCAGCGCGTCAATTCTTGACGCTCTTCGGGCAGAAACCCACTGGCCTTAACATTTGACTTGGGCCTCGCCAAATCGATGGAATGATGCGCTGTGTTGTAATCACCCAACACAAATACCGGCCCAGTTTTACGCTTCTGCTCGATTCGCTCAAAACTGCGCGATAAAAATCCATTTTATAGGGCACACGGCTATTATCCCGATCTTTACCGCTGCCCTTCGGAAAATACGCGCTGACGACCGTTAAGCGACCAAACTGCGCAAGTAAAAACCGGCCTTCGTCGTCGAACCGAGATTCTCCTAGCGAGCTTTCAATCCGCGAAGGCGGCACGCGGCTGTAAATCGCTACGCCGCTGTAACCTGGGCGTTTTGCTGGCGCAAAATGGGCATGCCAGCCTCTGGGCCTGAGCACATTATTCGGGAGTTGTTCGGGAAATGCTCGCACCTCTTGAAGCGCCATAACGTCAATTTTATGCCGTTGCAACACCTGCAAAAAGCCCTTCTTCGCGCAAGCGCGCAGCCCATTAACATTCCAGCTAACTATTCTCATTCGTTTTTAACCACCTAGAGCAGGATATACCGCGGTAACATAACCAAGGAAATGCAAATGCCACCCACTTCCCGACGAGCGGTAGCATATTTGCGCCCAACGAGGCCTATCACTTGTGATACTTCAGCGACGCAACAGCACCACCCAACGGGCCAAATTAAGAACATCGGCTAACGCGGCAGCAACGTAGGTCAAAGCCGCAGCGCGCAGTATCCGCACCACAGGCGCCCTATTACTGACCGGCAAATAATTCCCCTCTGCCAATATCGGCAGAGCCTTACCAAAACTTGCATCCCACTCCAACGGCAAAGTGACCATATGCAACAACATACGCCCGAATAGGCCGGCCAAACCAATACCGACCATTACGGAAACGGGCACAGGATGCCGCGTCAACAATCCGATGATGGGTGCCAACCAAATAGCCGCTGCACTGAGGCGTGCGGCCCGGTCGGCGAATTTAACGAGGGACGTTCGCAAAAGTAAGCGTTTATCGCCTCTCGCATGCTGAATCGCATGGCCTACCTCATGCGCTGCAATAGCTATGGCGGTCAAGGAACGGCCTTGATAATTCTCTTCGCTGAGACGCACTTTGCGTTCAGCGGGATCGTAATGGTCACCCACCGTCGTTACTTCGGTCGTAACGCCGTCAAGATTGAATTCCTTGATCAGATGTTGCGCCAGCTCTCCGCCGGTACCCGGCATCCCGGCTAAATCTTCGGCGTAACGCCGCATCACCCAGCGCACCCACAGATTAGGCCCGAAGACCAACGCCAACACGAGTACAAAAAACCAAACCAACTGTCTACACCATTAATTTATCGCAATCAGCGGGCTAAATTCCAAGACATTAATACCCCGAGCTTTCGCGCTTTTGTTCCTGCGTACCACGAGCCGCCGCCAATTCCTTAGCCGCATGTTTGGTCATGTGGCCTGAGTCGCTGCCCAAGGCGACAAAATTGAATCCCAGTTCCAAGTACTTTTGAGTGTATTCGATTCCACCGGTATGGATACCGGCAGCCACGCCATGCTTTTTACACAAAGCAAGAAGGCGTTGCACTTCTTCAAGGTGTTCTGGTTGCGGTTGATCACCCATGGCAGGCAGGCCCATAGACAAAGCCAAATCCGCAGGGCCTATATAGACTCCGTCCAATCCGGGTGTGGTTATGATCTCCTCGGCTTTTTCGCGACCTTCTTGGGTTTCAATCATCGCGACACAAGCAATCTGCTGATTGGCCTCGACCGCATAGCCTCGCCCTCCGTAGAGTGCACCACGAATCGGGCCAAATGAGCGAAATCCATCAGGCGGATATCGACAGGACATGACTGCTTGCTGTGCCTCCTCACGATTGTTAACCATGGGCACGATAACGCCATAAGCCCCCGCATCGACGACTTTCATTATCTCGTAAGGTTCATTCCAAGGTACCCGCACGATGGGAGTTGCGTCAGATGTGGAAATCGCCGGGAGCATATTGACAAGGTCGGGGTAGTCGATCAGTCCGTGCTGCATGTCGACGCATACCCAATCGAAACCAAGTTTCGATAGGGCCTCGGCTGAATATGCATTGGCTAAACTAAGCCAGCAACCAATTGTCTGTTCGTCTGCGCGCCACGCAGTAAGTGCCTTGTTCTCCCTCATATCAATCCTTAATATTTACCTCAACTTGCACACAACCATACGTCAATTCGATAATTGTGCGCAGTATTTATATAAATTTTATCTCACCAAAAGGAACGTTGATCAATACCTTAAGTGAACAATTCGGGGAACTCGCCAAAGCCAGTCGCGAGCTAATTAGCTTGCTTGATGAAGCGGACGAGAAGTATTGGAAATTTATGCTTGAGCGTGCATTGCCAAAAGTTAATGCTCATGAGCTCGCCGGCGCGACCCTTATTCTTGGGTGCTATGGCGGTATGGATACTTTTTCCGATTTGATCATAGGTAAGCCTTACGAAAATGATGAGCCTCTAAAGTATCAAAATCTCAACGCTCGACTTACACACCTGCGCACACGAACCTTTGAGGCGGCAAGGCGGATCGCCGCGCGGCAGGTCTGGTAACGCTAAACACCTTTACAAAAACGCGCAATGTCAGCAGCAGTATCGCGAGAAATTTCTGGGCAAGTCGCGGGAAAAATCTCCGTACCATGAATCGTGCCCATAACTTGCCGACAGCGCGCTGCTACTCCAGCACCCATTAGCATGCGATAAAAGTTAATACCCTCGTCCCGCAGCGGATCGCATTCATTAACACTAATTACAGTCGGCACAAGCCCTTGCACATCCGCTTCACAGGCAAAACCTGGCCAGGCCAACGGGTCTTGCTGCTCATAGGCCTCAAGACCGTAGCTGACTCGACCGTAATTATTGTGCAAATCGAGTAACAGGCCGTTGTTCTCCTGCGAGGAAGGATTTTCTGGCAACGGCCAATAGCCGGCGATGTAGGGACAAAGCGCATAGAGACCCTGAACTAAACTCATTTGCCCTTGTTTCAGCAACGTCATGCCGGTGGCCAGCGTCAGGTTGCCGCCACTACTCTCCCCCGCGATGATGATTTTCTTCGAATCGATAGACAGCGCTTCCGCTTGGGAAATCAACCAGTTAAGGCCGGATACGCAGTCATTCAGGCCAGCTGGATAAGCCGCCACCTCAGGCACCGACGAAGCACTCACTGCATTGCGAAAATCTATCATCACAACAGCTACGCCATTGGCCGCGATCATTCGGCCCCAAGCCTGATAATTACCGTAGTAACAGGACATGGTCGCCATGCCACCGCCATGAATGTAGTAAACACAGGGCACGGGATCAGGGCTTTGCGGACGGATAACGCGCAATTTGATGGTGTTGCCGTCTGGTTCCGATACCGCCTCGTGATCGCTGATATCAAGACCAGCACTTGGCGCAATATCCTCGTTATCAGACATGGCTAAAAATGCTCGCAAGAATTCCTCTGCTGCGCGGCCCTCCTCTGAATTCGCGGCAGCCAAAATCTCTTGCCGATTTTGCACATCTGCAGACGGGCCCAAATCTAAGTTCGCAAATACCGCCTTTATCCGCGGATCAATTCTAGGATCGTCCGCCATGTTTGCCCTACTCATACCGCTCTCCTTGGTCTATTACTTTTTTCGCTCGCATCTAATCTTTTGTAGTCTTAACCCTAACTTTTTCCAACTGCATTAGCTAAAGTCCTCGTAGGGCTGCCACTAAAGCACGGGCGAGCTTTAAATCTTTAACACAACAGCAATGGAGCGAGCGATGGAAATATGGACCGCCGCAACGCCTAACGGCTGGAAAGTCAGCATCATGCTTGAGGAGCTGAAAGAAGCCGGTGTTGAACTTCCAGAAATTGAGGTAAAGACCATTAATCTGGGCAAAGGCGAACAATTCACTGAACTGTTCACTCATCATAATCTGAACCAAAAAATACCAGTATTAATCGACGGCGACCGCAGCATTATGGAGAGTTGCGCGATATTGCAGTACTTGGCCGAAAAGTATCCGACCCAGATGTTGCCAACCGGCGAGGCGCGCTGGGATGTGTTGCCGTGGGTGTACTGGCAGGCGGCCAATGTGGGCCCTAACTTCGGCAACAAATTAAGCTATACGCGTTATATGGACGATGTCCCAGCATCGCAAAAGCAGCATCCACTGGAGCGTTTTAACAAGGAAGCGTTAAGACTTATGGCGGTATTGGCGAAACAGCTTGGTAATAACCCCTGGGTCTGCGGCAACACCTTCACCATCGCTGATATCGCTCTATACCCTTGGGTGAGAGGTTGGAAGTGGAGCAAAATAGACATTACCAAACACCCAAGCGTAATGGAGTGGGTACAGCGCGTGCGTGCACGGCCTGGGGTAGAACGCGGTATATCCTATGGCGTACCAAAAGACGAAATCGATCAATGGAGCGAATCCCGGAAAGCGCAATACCGCCGCGGTGGCTCCAGTATCGCTGACAATGCGAAACTGAAAAGCGATCTATAACTGCACGATTTGACTCTATAGCTTGCTGAAGTCGGGTGTACGCTTTTGTTTAAACGCAGCAATTGCCTCTTGATTTGCCGCCCCACCCATCAAACTGGCCATCGCTGCACCCTCGAGTTCGTGGGCTTCGCGCAGTGCTTCGCGGCGCGGCACCATGAGCAGTTCTTTCGTCGTCATGAGGGACGCCAAAGGTTGTGCGGCTAAGATCTGGGCATGCTGCTGAGTGACTGCAAGCAACGCGTCGTCTGCAACGGTTGCAAAGGCTAAGCCAAGACGCCGACAGGTGTCCGCGTCCAGCCATTCCGAGCTCATAAGTACCCAACTCGCCGCCTGATGACCAAGGAGTGCGGGAAACGTTATCGTGCTGCCCGCCTCCGCAGTCAGCCCAAGTGCCGAGAAGGGACAACGCAAGCGTGCGCTCTCGGCCATGAACACCATATCCACAAGCCCGCAAATCGTGCAACCAACGCCGATGCCCAACCCGTTTATCGCAAGCAGTATGGGTTTGGGAAATTCCAACAACGCCTCGTACAGGCCCGGAAAGCCATGCTTGGGCGCCCGCTCCTCCGCATCGATGGAAGACAAATCCAACCCAGCGCTGAATGCCCGCCCCGCACCCGTGATAATAACAACTTTGACCGAATCATCGTCAGCCGCGAGCAGCAGCGCGTCTGTTAGCTCATCAAACATTCTGCTGTTGAACGCATTAAGCGCCTCAGGGCGATCCAGCAGTAAACTTCGAACCGCGCCGTTATCCGAAACTGAAATCATTGCATCCTCTCACGATCACTCTACGGCACGAAGAATCAGCAAAAAATGCACACAGAGCAAGGCCTACAATTAAGCAAGGGCGACAAAAACAGGCCCGCATGCGATCAAGTGGTGGTCATCACATCCGGGCCTGCCGTCGATACCGCTCTAACATCAGGCAGCACCAACCCCTTGTTAACCGCGGAACAGACATCGGTTAACGTATGATCAAATGATATTTTTACTATCTAATTTATAGACTTCAAAATTATCATATTCTTGCGACCGAACCAAGGCTAACCTTTGGTATATGCCTTCTTCCACACTAGCGATTTCGAACCGCATTAAACGCGCACGCAAAGCCCGCGGTCTAACGCAACAGGTTTTGAGCGAGCGACTGCAGGTCACTCGAGGCGCGATCGGCCACTGGGAACAAGGCGCAGCATACCCAAGCACGGCTAAGCTAAGCAGTTTGGCGGCGGTTCTAGACATCCCTCTGGAGTGGCTGATCAAGGGCGGGCCGAGCCCGTTCAAAGACCAGCAAAATTCGGGAAAAACCAGTAGCTTTATTGGTGTCGCCGAATCCGCAGGACGCTATAACTCCAACATAGAAAGCTTCGATAAAGACACCTTAGAGGTCGCGCGAAAATTTTTTCGGCTGCCCAAAAAACGACGCAAAGTGATTCGCGAATTGCTTGACCAACTGCTTCCAAATTGATTCTGCTGGGCCATTAAAAACAGCCCCGTTAGGCGCAATCAAGAAGCCACTTGCTTGCAAAAATTCCTCTGGCGTAGCACAAATTCTGTCCACCAAAAATTAGTGAATTAGCTCTCGGCGTATAGCCAACGCAGCGTATCTGCAAACAAGGCGCCTCCTTGACGCAAATTGTGCCCCCCGGTACCGAATTCGAAACGACACGCGTAACCGGCAAAATTCAGGGCCGCTGCCATCTGCTGGTTCGCTAGCGCCCAGCTACCGGTGACGATGTCTGCGTCTAACTCACCACTTTGTAAAAAAACTTTCAGCGCCTTGCGCGGCGTACTGCGAATCAAGTAGGGATAGTTATGGGCACCACGAATGTTGGTAAACGAACCACAATGACTGATGACACGGCCAAAATGCTCTGGCCCATGCCATGCCGCATTAAAGGCACAAATACCGCCACTGGAAATGCCGCAAATCAACCGGTCAGCAGGATCTTCGCTTATTGCAACATCCATTTCTCTCGTTACAAACGGCAATAACTCATCGAGTAAAAACCTTAAGTAACGGTCATCACAGCTGTCATATTCCACACTACGCTGCTGCATAGCCATGGGGTCCGGACGCTGGCCAGGTTCCGGCAGCTCGATATTTGGAGGCAACCCCGGATTAACGAATACGGCCAATGTCGGCCCTAACTCACCCGCGTGAACAAGATTATCCAAAACTGTTGTGGCGCGCACCGGTCCGCTTCGAGCCAGATAGCCGGGTCCGTCATTAAATACCATTAGGTTGAGCGGTTCAGCAGTGTCTGGAGCACCGGATTGATACACCCAAATGTCGCGGCGCGTGCCGGCGAAAACTGCACTCTGATCCCAATGCTTGAAGCGCATCACCTGACCAGTAGCAACGCCCTCGCGTTCATACGCTTCTGGGCAAGGGTTATATTGAACATCCCCCACAGTATCCAGAGCCTTTAAAATCTCCGCATTAGAGCGTTCGTTAACCCGATAATCTTGAGCGTGCAAATCCCCCCAGGCCTGATCCAATCCGTGTTTCTTGAACGTTTCGATATCCATTTATGCTTACTCCACGATTGCCTGATAGACCCGGGCGCGTAACTCGCGCCGAATCGGGTACGTTGAAGACGGCATCAACTGGGTAAGAAACACAACAAACAGGTCTTCCGCCGGATCAATCCAAAAAAAAGTACTCGCTGCACCACCCCAGTGGTGCTCGCCACTGGAAGTGATAAGCGACGCTTTTGGAGGATCAATCACTACCGCAAAGCCTAGGCCGAACCCAATGCCGTCGTAACTAGTCTCGCTCCACACCGGCTGGCCCATGGCCGCCATGTCACGGCCATCGGGCAACTGATTCAAACGCATATAATTTACGGTAGTGGGACTTAATAAGCGCTGGCCATGCAGCTCGCCGCCATTTAGCAGCATTTGGCAGAATCTGGCGTAATCGCCAAGGGTGCCAGTTAAACCACCACCACCTGAATACAATGCCGGATCTTTAAAGTAAGCACTTCTTATCGACGATTCCATCTGCTTCAAGCCACCACGCGGTTGCGCTGCAGTCGGCGCGCTTTTACTGCCCACCGAACTCATATCACCGCCGCTCAACGGAGAATACAACGCCGCGAAACGCGACTGACTTTCCGGGGCTACAAAAAATCCGGTATCGCGCATTTCCAACGGCACGAATATGTGGTCATTAAAAAACTTCGCTAGGGTTTGGCCCGACCAAATTTCTACTAGTCGACCTAAAACGTCGATGGACACGCTGTAATTCCACTGACTACCCGGCTGACAGACAAGCGGCACTGACGCGAGCTCCTCGACACATTGGGCAAGCGCCGCACGGTTGCCTGAAAACTCAAGATCTCGCGCTCGATAGGCCTCATCCACTACGTTAGAATTCATGAATCCGTAAGTTAGCCCCGAAGTGTGAGTAAGCAGATGTTTAATCAACATCGGCGATCGCTGCGACTCAACATCCGCTAGGCCATGACCCTCGCCTTTCCATACCTTGGTTTCGGCAAATTCAGGCAGATACTTGGCTACTGGATCATCCAACTGAAAGCAGCCTTGCTCGTACAACATCATCGCGGCTACCGACGTTATAGGCTTTGTCATCGAAAAAATTCGCACGATTGTATCTTCGGCGAAAGGGGTGGCTCGCTCGACGTCCGCCATGCCTGCTGTACCGACATAGCCGACCTCGCCGCGCCGACCAATCAGTACACTGGCTCCAGCTAGGCGTTGACTGGTGATTTGCTCTTCGAGCCAATGACTCACCCGTGCCAATCGAGTCTCAGACAATCCAAGTTTAGACGGCGCTACAGGTTCCAGCATGGGGTCTCCTCAAACTAATAGGGCTCAATAATATACAGCTAAAAGCATAATCGACGCCGCCGCACACCACTAGACGACAAGACAAAAATCAATCCGGCGGCCGTTCAGCGATTATTTTGGCATCAAGCAATTGCTGGGTTTCTTGCGGCGACATGTCGAGCCATTTGTGCAAAACACTCTGGCTATGCGCTCCCAAAGGGGGACACGGCGTCCAGTCCGCGTGGGACAGACCCGACATATGGATTGGATTACCGGGAATCGGTGTCGCGAAGCGTTCCAAGGGCACAAAAAATTCACGGGCCTGAGCCTGCGTTTCTGCAAGCATATCCGGCGCAGTGGCCACGGGCGCTGCTGCCACCCCTCGGTCTTGGAGTGTCTGCGCAGCTGCATCTTTATCGATGCCAAGACTCCATGTTTCCAATACCGCATCGATGGCTTCGGCTCGCGCGACGCGCTCGGAGAGATCCCAATCTGGATCCACCTCATCACCGAGCAGTGTCGCTAGGCCCTGCCAAGCCTGCTGATCTTGGCAGGCTACGGCAATCCAATCTGCATCATCATCTAGCCCGCGCGACCGACAGCGATACATACCATGCGGCGCCATTTCCGGATGCGCATTACCATAAGGGCGCAATTCACCACGCAGTTGCTGCTCTATTAACCAAGGGCCATTAAACGTTACGCCAGACTCATGCAATGACAATTCAACGCAACCACCCTTACCCGTTTGCTCGCGCTCGCGCAGAGCGGTCAATAACCCACTAACAGCGGTAGTGCCACCTATGGGATCCATTAACGCCATTGCACTATTTCGGGGTTCTTCATCGCTGTAGCCCAGCATCTGCCCCAACCCAGTCATCGGCTCTACGGTAGGTCCAAATGCCACCCAGTCTTGGTAAGGCCCAGATGTCCCGTAACCTGGCATTGTGACGTAGATCAGTCGTGAATTGCGGGCACTCAACACCTCGTAGCCAAGGTCCATGGCCGGCATGGCACGGGCGCTGAAATTTTCGATTACCACATCTGCTACTGCGACCAGCCCAAGGAATAAATCTCGGCCCTGTTGTTGCTTCAAATCCAAACTGATGCTTTGTGCATTGCGCGCAAGTTTTACAAACGCGGCGTTATTGTTCCACGGCTCAGCACCCGGTTCGCCGCCTATCCACCCGGCAATCGGCTCGGTCACCGGCATACTAAGACCACGCCCGAGAGCTCGTTCTACCTTCACCACTTCAGCCCCGAGGTCGCTGAGAATACGCGTTGCTAGTGGACCTGCCCAAACATGAGTCAGATCGAGAATCCGCACCCCCTTCAACGGCCCATTAACAACGCTCACAAACTTTCATCCGCTTCAATTTTTCGCAAAGTCATAGGCTTGCGCGCCCGACCATCGATGCAAAAACCTAACGAAGGCGAGGTGTAGTGGCGACCGTCGCTGTCCTCAATGCGCTGCCAAAACCCACGCTCGGCTAAGTGTTCATCCGCCAATACCTCATCAAAGGTCAACACAACGCCCGCTGGAATCCGCGCCGCGACCGAGCGCCGCCGAATTTCGGCCTTACTTACGGCGCCCAGCGCGTTGGCTATAAGTGCATGCAACGCATCTCTATGCTGCATGCGTAAATCATTATCAGTAAACCGAGGATCTATGGTCAGCTCTGGCAACTCTAGAAAGGCGGCCATGGCATCCCAAAACGTTGGCACCGTGTTGATGTAAACCCAACCGTCTGCGCAAGCGAAAAGATTACTTGGCACCACCCAATAGAAATCTGAACCGTGCCGTGAACGCACCCGTTGGGCACAGCTCCACATTACCGTCGTAAATTGACTGAGCGCCAGCAACGACTCATACAAACTTATATCTACAGTATTGGACTCACCGGCAAACCGACAACCATTCGCTGCCGTATAAGCAAACTGTGCACCTTGGAACTCAACATAGTGACCCGGCAGCGACAGCGGCGCTCGGCCAGCATCACCAATAATTTGACTGTAGCCGCCCATAGCGAGCAGCGTACTGGGGGTTGCGCGCCAATTGCGCTTCGGACCGGTTAACCCAAAAGGCGTAATCACCACTTTGACCGGCGTTGTCCAATGCTCAAAACCTAATGCGTAAGCCGCCTCCGCGGTTTCTGCCTCTACAATGACTATGTCAGCCTCAGCAGCCAAGTCACCGAATCGCGAGGGGTCGGCATATAGGCGCCGTTTGCCCGGGTGCAAAAACAGCGACATAGCATCTTGGCTTGCCCAAGCCGGCGGCTGTGTTGACTCCACGCGCGTAACCGCATGCCCAGCATGGGCAAACAAACGCCCACAGAAGCCAGCGCTGTAGGCGCCGATTTCAAGTATTCGATCCATTGGTGTCAATGCGTCCGGGGATTTGCGATCAATAATGATCAGGACAATGCGGCGCAAAACGGGTGCGCATCATCCGATCAAGATTAGCCACAGTAAGCGCCTCGCCAGCTAGTAAGCCTGCGTTTGCCAAATGCCGAGCCGACCGATGTCCACTATAAAGACTGCTTAAAGCCCGCACCGAAAGTTCAATATCAGCAGGCGCGTCAGTGGCTTGAACTTCCGCGCCGCCAGAGCCAACATCGAGCCGCCAACGACCGTTGTTCCAGGGCGCAAGCTCATCCTCTGTGATCGCCAATACCAGCGAACCCTCTACGTCATATCCACGCTGCCCTAGCGCTGTCTTAACATCTACGACCCGCCACCATGAGCCTTCCAAATCCTGGCTGTGTAGTAACCGTGGCTCAACGAATACATCTGCCGCTGGATCGTCCAACGGTGCTCTACTCCAAACCACTCTGCCCACTAGGTCGTGACGCGCGAGATAGTGCCAAAGCGATCCGTAGGACGGTAGATCCAACCAAGCGAAGTCACGAATGCAAATCTCTTGAGCGCGCGCACGATGGGCGACACGACCGGCACGCAAGGTATAGATCAGATAACCCGTCGGGGCCTCAAGGGAGCCAGCCAAGGCCACATAAGCTGGACCATCTTCTGAAGGTGGCGTAAATACATTGTTCAACCACAGGCTTTTGCCGCGATGCAGATAGCCTGTGCGCTGCGCAATAAACCGCTTGTATACCTCACGCACGGCATCGAGGACCTCGGTACCTTCGAATCTGCTTATGGGAAGCACCTCAAAATTTGGGTGCAAACGTATATCGGCCGTATCGACACGGTACTCTCGAAGTCCACCTGATGCTGCAAAACCGTAACGCTGATAGATCGCCGCTTGAGACGCCCACAAACCTGCCAAACACTGGCCACGTTCATATTGATCTGCAAACGCTTGGGTCATGATTTTGCGCACCAAACCCTGACGCCGGTATTCTGGTCGAGTGCCCACCGTAGAAATGCCTGCCAGCGACACGGCATTACCATTAACTCGAGTGGTAAAAGGAAACGCACTGAACGAGGTCGCCATAGTAGGCTGCCCGTCTGCTTGCCGCATTGCGATATCGAAGGCACATAGTGTCCATTCAGGCCGAGTGCCTGTAGCCACGACGTTGTCAGGCCCGTCACCAAACGCTCCACCGTAAGAGTAAGCCCCCATCAGACCCAGCTGCCCCATTTCCGGAGCTGTTGCGGGTCGGATTTCGATGCTCATGGACTAGCCTAGGTAAATGCGCGTGCAATCAGTTTTTGGATTGTGCCGCCATTGCTTCTCGCTCTAGCAATCGTGCGCCGCGCAGAATATTCCCCATGGCGTAGTTGCCTTCATGACAAGCGTATTCGTAAACCTTATCCGAGCTGGCTTTCCAGACATATTCGCCGCTCCAAGGTTTGGTCCAAGCGGTAGGGTCGTCAACCGTGAAGTTATAAAGCAAGTTGCCATTATCTAGTTTGGTAAAACGCTCGGTCAGATGGAGGTTTTCATCACCCCCGTAGAGACCTGTTTTTTCCTTAAAGTTAATGGTCTCTACCACCAAGGTATCGCCTTCCCAGCGACCAATAGAGTCACCCAACCACTTACGATTAACATCCGGGCCATGCTCGCTGTTAAGCCGTACGATGCGAGCGTCATGAACCATTTCGAGCAGAATCATGACGTGATCATCGGTCTGCACGATGCGCTTAAAGTTGTTGTAGAGGCCGGGCATACTCGGCGGACCCGCACTGAATCCTAGCAAGCAGCGCTCGGCCAGAGCCACACTCTCCGGTCCATCAAACGGACCAGGACCGTCGGACTTCAACCAAGAGGCTGTGCCGTCATTCTGATACGAAAACGAACTAAAGTTGTCGCTTATTTTTTTTATCCCAGCGGGGGTCATAGATGGCCGACGGCCATTCGGTGGGTCATATACGATCGAGGTTCTAATTTTGCCATTTACCTCGGAAACACCACTGCCGGGATCTACCCAAAATGAATTATATCCGCCAACACCTCCAGCGCCGTAGGCCTGCTGACCATCACCGCCCGCCTGCGGCGCACCACGATTCGGGTCGCTAATCACGTTAGCATCGCTTTGAGTAAAGGGATGCGCTTTGAGCAACTGGTCTGCCTCTTGACGCGTCATAAACTGGCGATCACCAAAGACCTGCGGCCGTTCTTCAGGCGTCAAAGTTCCGCTGTCGTATGTTCCAGTGAGGTCTGGATGTCCAGCCGATGTACGTTGAATTTCACCCATAGCGGCAGCGGGCAAGGCCAATAAACATGTGCTAAAAAAAGTGCGGCTGATAAATTTCCAATTCATAGATCCTCCCAAATCTCACGTGTCACAACATTCTCTCGGCCATAGCTTCGCCCAATTCCATCAAAATGCCAACTCACGCTGTGACCCGATTTGCCGCTATGTGCAAAAACCAACTAATATCGCTAACCGACAATAGGGGAAACTTATGCTTCGCAATTACTGCTTAATCTGCGGTCTAGCTTTATTCGTCATACCACTGGGGGCAGTCGCTGAGGAATCTGCAGAACCGCTGCTGGATGACAGGGTCGAATTAATCTACGAGCTGCGCACATACACCGCTCATAGCGGCAAGCTCGAAGCATTAGAACAACGGTTTCGCGACCACACCATGGCGTTATTTGAGAAACATGGGATTATAAACGTCAGCTATTGGAAGCCATTGGACCAACCAAATACCCTCATCTACTTGGTTGCTCACCCGAGCCAACTTGCCGCGGCTACAGCTTGGCAGGCATTTGGCAATGACCCGGAGTGGCAGCGGGTGTATGCCGAGTCGATATCCGATGGACGCTTAGTCGAAAATATCCGGCGCACATTCATGCTGCCGACTGATTATTCGCCGCGACTTGGCCTATAAGGTCTCAGCATCCGCTGGGCCAAAGGCCCAGCAGATCTTTAACTCGAGCCGCTGCTCGTTATAGAACTTCAAACAGTCCCGCAGCACCCATACCGCCACCAATGCACATAGTGGACACAACATATTTGGCACCACGGCGCTTTCCTTCGATAAGTGCATGGGCAACCATACGCGAGCCTGACATGCCATAGGGGTGGCCTACCGAGATCGCGCCCCCATTGACGTTAAGCAACTCATCTGGAATGCCTAACTTGTCGCGGCAGTAAACGACCTGCACTGCGAACGCCTCATTGAGTTCCCACAGCCCAATGTCGTCCATACTAAGGCCGTTTTTTTCCAGCAATTTCGGAATCGCAAATACCGGCCCGATGCCCATTTCGTCGGCTTGCGTACCCGCAACCGCCATACCACGATAGGCGCCCAGAGGCTGCAGACCACGCTGCTCAGCCAGTTTGGCCTCCATTAATACACATGCCGAAGCACCATCAGAAAGCTGCGAGGCATTGCCTGCAGTAACATGCTTACCCTCTTGAATAACCTGCCCACCACTGAATACTGGCTGCAGCCCTGCCAGGCTTTCATACGTAGTACCAGGACGATTACCCTCATCTTTGTCGAGGGTCATCTCAATTTCATTCACCTCACCGGTTTCTTTATTCATCAGCTTCATAACCGAAGGCAACGGCACAATTTCATCATCAAATGCCCCCGCCTGCTGCGCCGCCGCCGTGCGCGCCTGAGATTGAGCTGCATACTGATCTTGGTCGTCGCGGCTAACGCTGTAACGCTCGCCAACCACCTCTGCGGTTTCTAACATCGCCATATACAGCCCTGGCTGGTTTTCTAGCAGCCATGGACTCGGCGTAGTAAACATGTCGCCGGTTTGATTAGTGGAAATCGACTCAACGCCACCACCAATCGCAACATCCATACCGTCGGAGATAATTTGCTTAGCGGCAATACCAATGGCCATCATTCCTGAGGAACATTGGCGATCAATACTTTGACCCGGAACGGTATCTGGTAATCCCGCTTCAAGCAGACACTGGCGCGCTGTATTAAAGGCGCTGCTGCCCATCTGCAATGCCGCACCCATGATGACATCCTCAACTTCGGCCGCATCGATGCCGGCACGTTGTACCGCGTGTTTGATCGCGTGGGCGCCCAAACTTTGACCGAGCGTGTTGTTGAAAGCGCCGCGATACGCTTTGCCAATTGGGGTTCGGGCGGTGGAAACAATGACTGCTTCGCGCATAAGGTTTTCCTCGTTTTTGTTGTAATGACGGGTGTTGTGTTAGGCCGCAGCGAACTGCGCCAGACGCTTGGAAATCAATCCATCGGCCTCGCTCATAATTCGGTCAACCAACTCCTGAACACTGGGAATATCGTAAACCAATCCCGCGACCATTCCGCAAGACCAAGCGCCTGCCTGCATAGTGCCATCTTGCATAATCTTCGGATATACGCCCGCGACCTCGCCCGCAATATCCTCAAACTTTAGTTCTGCACCCATAGATTTCTCTTTCTCTAGCAACCGCTCAACGGCTTCATTGGTAAGCACTCGCTCAGTATTGCGCAGTGGACGCATTACCAAACGGGTATCAAGTTCAGACGCTGCAAGAATGGCTTGCTTCACATTCTCATGGACCGGCGCTTCCTTGGTTGCAATAAATCGGGTGCCCATGTTCATGCCCTCGGCACCCATGGCAAGTGAGGCAACCAAGGACCGAGCGTCGGCCATGCCACCTGAGGCGACAAACGGAATTTCCAGTTCATCAGCGGCTCGCGGCAAAAGGATAAAATTAGGAATGTCGTCCTCTCCCGGGTGACCGCCACACTCGAAGCCGTCTACCGACACAGCGTCACAGCCAATGTCTTGAGCCTTCATAGAATGCCGAACACTCGTGCATTTGTGGATAACCTTAACCCCCGCTTCTTGGAGCTGCGGAAGCCACTTCGCAGGATTATTACCTGCGGTTTCAACAACCTTAACGCCACTATCAACTATGGTTTGCACTAAGCCAGGATAGTCTGGCGGCGTAACTGAGGGCAAAAATGTAAGGTTCACGCCAAATGGCTTGTCGGTCATATCGCGGCAGCGAGCAATTTCGTTGGCTAACTTCTCTGGCGTGCCTTGGGTAAGCCCGGTAATGATCCCAAGCCCTCCCGCGTTAGACACTGCAGCCGCCATTTCCGCCAAACCGACGTAATGCATACCGCCCTGAATTATGGGGTGTTCAATGCCAAAAAGTTCAGTAATCCGTGTTTTCATTAAAAAACCTGTAAGTTATGAGTAGTTGTATGCAGGTTACGGCGTCAATGAATATTGATTAATGGATTGCATCAACACCAAGCAGGGCGACCCTGTCTAGTAACCAAACGGCCGGATACGGTACCCGAATTCATGTCGTAATTGGTAAATTACGTGCGATCACTGCAAATATCGATTCACAAGCGGCTAAGTCGCGCACCGGCAGGCCTGCCATCCTCGTCAACTCAAATACTCTGCAACAATTCACCCAATCGGTCAGCCGTCATTGTGACGCCGCCGCATACAATGATTAGAACAGAATCAACATCGGCTAAGTGGACTGATGATCGAGTAGCTGCGGCAATAGCGGCGCCACAGGCTGGCTCAACCAAAATCCGATGTTCATGCAATAACGTTTCGCACCCACGCAAAGCAGCCCGGTCACTGATAACCTCGCTGATAATCAGATGGCCTCGGGCACTAACCAGCGCCTGTTCACAAACCTGGCGTGCGCCTAAAGAGGATGCAACGCTAGTAATCGCCGGCAACAGCACAGCCGAACCTGCTGCTATTGCGGCGGCAAAAGACTCGGCGCCCCGAGTTTCCATCGCCAAAACCGGCACATCAGACCAGCCAAGCCGCTGCATTCCCGCAACCACACCAGACAGCAGCCCACCGCCGCCAACGGACAACACAACAGCACCAGGCTTAATGCCGGCGCGCGCCACTTCATCGATCATGGTGCCGTGTCCTTGCCATAGTAAGGGATGATCGAAGGGGTGAATAAACGCCTCGTCGGACGCTAATGATTCTTGAGCGTGAGTGTTGGCTTCGTACCAAGACGCGCCGTAAACGGTCACTTGGGCACCCTGCGCAAGTATCAACTTACGCGCTTCTAGCGGGGTGCTCTGTGGAACAACGACGCGAACCGGTATCGACAGCTTGCGCCCAACATAAGCCACCGCGATCCCTGCATTACCCCCGGAAGACGACACCAAGCCACGAGCCCCTGCTGTCACTTCATGCTGACACAGCACCGAAATGCCACGCAGCTTAAATGAACCCGACGGTTGCATGCTCTCCAACTTCAGCCATACAGGCTTACCCAATCGCTCAGAAAAGGGTTCAGAAAGGATCGTCGGCGTTTCGATATACAGCATCGACATAACTATATGCGTTAAAAGCAGCAACGAGCCAGAGCATTCGAACTAACATGGAATAAATGGCAGATACGCATGTCGGTTCCTAGAACAGGAAAAATTTCTGAGCCGACTTATTCAAACAGCATTGCGCGCGAGGCGTTCTGGTGCTGGACAAGATAGGCCATTAATGCGGATTATTGTGCGCTCACTAAGAATTTAACAAGGCAAGGATTCCCATGGCCGATCAAGACACCTACACACCACCAAAAGTTTGGCAATGGAAGAAAGACAGCGGCGGACGTTTTGCCAACATTAATCGGCCGATAGCGGGTTCAACTCATGATAACGAGCTGCCGGCAGGAGAACATGATCTGCAGCTGCACTCGCTGGCCACACCGAATGGTGTCAAGGTCACGGTCTTACTCGAGGAACTTTTGGAATTGGGCGTTGCAGCCGCAGAATACGACGCTTATACGATCAACATCGGCGAAGGCCAACAATTTAGCAGTGGTTTTGTCGACATCAATCCTAATTCAAAAATACCGGCTCTGTTAGATCGCAGCACCGCGCCCCACACCCGAGTGTTCGAATCCGGCGCAATCCTCGTGTACCTAGCGGAAAAGTTTGGCCACTTCCTACCCACAGAACCAAGTGCCAGGGCGGAGTGCATGTCCTGGCTGTTCTGGCAGATGGGCAGCGCGCCTTACCTCGGCGGCGGCTTTGGTCATTTCTATGCCTATGCGCCAATGAAAATCGAATATTGCATCGACCGCTACGCAATGGAGGTAAAACGTCAACTCGACGTACTCGACCGCTGTCTGAGCGAGCGCCAATATCTATGCGGCGACGACTACACCATTGCGGATATGGCGAACTACCCTTGGTACGGCGCACTGGCCAAAGGCAAGCTTTACGGATCCGGAGAATTTTTAGACGCCGCGAGTTACACCCATGTAAATCGTTGGGCCGATGAAATCGAGGCTCGACCTGCCGTTGAGCGGGGTCGTCGCGTGAACCGCCCATGGGGTCCAGAAGAAACTCAGGTTGTTGAGCGCCACAGCGCTAAGGACTTCGAGATTAGCGACGGGTCCGCTTAAACAGTAGGGGCCGCAGCAACTTATGTTACGGCCCACTGATCACTTCTCTTACATGCGGGTTCCAGTGCTCTGAGTATCGAACCGGCTCTGTCTGCCTGCTAATGGTCTAGCAGTCTGTGCGAACATGCGCTCCTGAACTCGACTCAAGCCCTTGAATTTCCGCGTCCGTTCCAACGGTTAGGCGTCCACCGCTGGATATCCTGCCGGATACCGCCTCACTCGCTCCGCATGCATCAACAAATGCACCGGACGATATGCCCACAATCAGCTCTCGAACAATGACGTCGTCAGCTGAACTTACCGAGCCTCCAGAGGAAACAGTGAGATCAGCTTGCTGCAGCTCTAGCTTAGCGTTCATGACAAATCCAGCCCCTGACGAAGCTCGCACGCTAAAACGCCGGATGTCGCCGTCCATATCCACTATTCGCATCCGGCTTCCCGAACTTATATCTGCAGCCACATCACCACGATTGATCTCACAATCAGCAATATGTGCGACAGCACCAGAGGAAACCGCGAAGGACTTTGGCAGTGATCGCACGACCATCTGCGCTGCAATCGGACCTTCCCAATCGTACGATGAGGAGGACCAACCTTGCCCCGCACGAGACAACCGCAACGAACCTTCGCGATTGGAAAATTCAAACGCGTCTTCAGAATCCGCTTCAAGCCGCAATGAATTGGTATTGCCACAACGAAGATCCAAATCGATGCCCGTGCTCACGTCCACATCCCGCACCGTATCCAGCTCATATACAAATTCTTCCGCATGACTTGGCAGCGACCCAAACATCACCGTCGTCAACGCCAGCAACGCATATATCCGTACCGTACGTATTAAAAATATATTCCTCATAGGTCACCTATTATCTATTCTGTTAGCAGCACTATACGAAAGGGACTTCCCCAACGCTTTTTCAATCACTCTTTAACCAGTTCAGAATTCGTGCCAAGTATTTGTCAGCGCTAAGCACATGAAATCTAGGGATTTATTGGAGCGCACGATCACATCGGCCCAAGCTCTTGGCTGTTTTAACCATTTACTGGTTTTTTTTAACATCACGGGTCATTAGATAATCAGCACTTGGACGACTAAACCACCAGGCTATAGTGCTCTACCGTGGGGAATGGATCGTAAAAATGATGCAAGGCTTCACGCCACGACTGATATTGCTCGGAGTTACGAAATCCCTCAGTGTGGTCTTCAAGCTGCCGCCAATGCACGAGCAAAATATAGCGATTGCCTTGTTCTAAGCACTTACGTAATTCGTGCCCTAAATAACCGTCAACACTTTGGATGTAGCGTGAGGCATCAGCAAAAGCCCCTTCAAACTCAACCTCCCGCCCTGCAATCACATCGAGAATCGCCACCTCAAGAATCATCTGCGTTACCGACAATTAGTTAAAACTATCCTAACTATCCAAAAGACTGCGCAACAACGGCAGATGCTGGCGCCCCTGAAAAGGTTCAGACTCTAACAGATACGTTGGGCTGAAAGAAATCCCCTGCCCGGCCAGATCCTCACGCTGACTTTGGGCCTGGGCGACTCCGGAAGTCTCGACGAATCCGGCGAACCCGGACACCTCAATACCCAACCCCGCCAAAACCTCTGCAATAGCTGCTACTGAGTCAATATTTGCCCGTTGCTGCCAATAACGAGCAAATACTGCAGTTACGTAGGCATCCGCATCGCCTTGCTTATCGATTACCCAAAGCAACCCGGCCGCGGCGAAGTCAGTGCGCTGGGCATCATGCAGGCCAGATAGCTCATGAGCGGCATAACGTCGCAAGTCATCCAACACATATCGGCCCCGGGTATATTTATGCAACGCTCCTCGGTCTGGCTTTGCACCGGGGTCTATCGGCTCACGCAACGCGGCAGCCCGGATGATTCGCCACTGCAGACCTATACCCGCATCCCGTGCCATCGCGATGGTGGGTTGTACTGCCAGGTAGGCACCAGCACTTTTAAAGTCAACGCACACTGTTAAAGACCTGGTCGCGGGCGGGGTACGCCGAGCATCAAAGCCACTTTCATAGGCGATGTCCGGCGCCGGGCCTTGCTCGCCAGTCAGGTGCCACGCGATGCGTGGCAGATGCTCTCGTCCAAAATAACGCTGTGTTGTCGCACCATTAGCATCCTGCAGAATGTATGTGGGCACGCCGTAGACACCGGCCTGAAACGCCGAATGCTGAAAGTCGGCGTTAAAGTCCAGACCATCCCCGTCGGCATAGGCGCGAAAGCCCGTCACATCTGCACCAATTCCACTTAATACGTCTTCGATGACGTCCAACTGCTCAACGTCCATCTCGCGTTTCCAAAACGGCTCATAGATCGCGTCGATGTAGCGATTAAGCAGACTATCCGGCCGGCACTGTTCTTCTAGGCTTGCTTGTTGCTTGAGCCAAAACATTCCGATTGCTGGCAAATCGGTATTCCAGATCTTAACTGTGCCACGCACGGTAAGACTGCGTAAGTTAGCGTAGCGGCGACAATCGAAATACGCATATTTAACACCTGACCATTGCTCGGGGCTGCGGCTTTGCTGGGCGACTTTACCGTTGTTGCCGAGCTTTGCCGAACCCAAGTAACTTGGAATATCGAGTACAAAGGGGCGCCAATCCGCGACTAGGCCGAGCTGCGCCAACATCTCACGGGTTGGATGTATCGCTAAGTAAGCGTATGGGCTTTTGAAATCGATGTAGATGATCAACGGCGCTTGGGAATGCAGAGGCTGCATAATTACTCCTCGCCCGGCGCATACACACGTTGCAGGTGCTTTTGCAAAGCAGCCTCGGAAAACAAAGGGTCATGCAAAATTTCCTTCGCATAATCCTCAGCTTGATCACCGTAATGGGGCGACGTCGCATCCAAAGTAGCGCTGCCAAATTGATGCACACCCTCGATTTTTTGCGTGCCATCCGCCGCCCAGGAGACCAAATAATACAATCCATCGCCGGCAACATTTGTCAGGAATCCATTATCTTCTATACCTCTGCCATAAATAGCCCGCAGAATGTCGGGGCCACCGGCGACCGGTAGATTGAGTTCGCCCCGAACATGGCGATTCACCTCCCCCCAAGGCGGATCAATGCGTCCTGTCGCCCCCATAAGCATGTCAACACAGCCGCCCAACACTTCCGCAATCTGTTGTGCGCTATGCGCGGCGCGCTCATCGTCGCGTTCAGCGCGCAAAAATACGCAAGTGCCCAAGGCCGCAGCGTTATTATCAAGGTCCGTGCCCAAATCCCAATTTGCCAGTAAAGCTTGAGCTTCAACTAATTCCGGCTCGGCAAATTGCGTCGCCGCTACCTGCTGCAGGTAAGAAACATAGGGGGCATTTGGCGAGTAATATTTATCGTGCTTAATGGCTGAGAATTCAGCCTCAGAAATCGGCCCTAATTCAGCAAACAGTTCAAGCCCACGCTGAGCTCGATTGGTCATGTCCATCTGAAACCCGTGTCCGGGCGCAAAATCTTCAGGCCGCGGATTATCTGCAGGAGCGGTAACATTAAAGGGCGTTTGATTAGCGCTGTGCACGAACCCGGACTTGGGATTAACCACCTGCGGCAACTGGGAAAAGCCCAGATTTTCTTTCCATATCAGAGTTGAATCGTCGCCCGGCAGGTACTGGCTCCAGTCATAGCGGGGATCGCGTCTTGGGGTAAGCGAGTTGTGCAAGAACATAATGTTGCCGTCTTTATCGGCATAAGCAAAATTAAAACTGGCAAACGACATCATGGCCATAGCTTCTCGCCACTCTTCGAAATTTTTGGCTTGATTCATTCGATACCACTGTTCGACCTGCCGCAGCTCACCCATCCCCGCGTATCGAATCGCATAGGTCCCATGATCTGTGCGCAGCACCGGCCCGTGCTCGGATGCCAAAACTTCGCGGCTTACTGTCCAAGGCAAAAACCCCCACAGCGTCAGTTCGATGTCCACCTCACTACGCTCTAAATCCCGCCATTCCCCGTCTAAAAGATACTGGTTTTCGTTTTCCGGATTGATGTCCAAGACAAACACATCAACCAAATCAGGCTGATTTACCGTCGCGCCCCAGGCAATATTTTCTGTAAAGCCAACACTGATCGACGGGGCACCTGGAAATAAGCCTCCCATTACATTCAAACCGGTTTGGCTTTGAATATGCGCTTCATACCAAGCTACCGGACCAGTAGTCGGTTGATGAGAATTGATTGCCAACCGAGTGGCGCCTTCTTCCGAGAAATGCGGCGCGATCGCAAACGCATTAGAACCAATCGGCAGACCGCCAATCTCAATATCCTTAAGGTCGACAACCTCGGCAGCCACTTCGCCCGGACGACTGATCTGACGCTGACGTTCAGCTGCGTTAACTTCACGCACAACACCTTCAAAGCCGTAAAACATCAAATGCCGTAACATAAAACCTGCAACAACATCCTTAGCCGTTACCGGTAACTTGCGCTCATCCACCTCTTCGGGATGGGTTGCTGCGTAGAAGTTCAGCCCATCCGCAAAAGCTTCGACATAGGCTCTGGTGTCTGGGCTTAGATCCCACTTATAGTTTTCGTGGAGAGTTTCCCATAGGCCTAACCACTTCACTAGATAGTCGGTAATGGCGCCATCCATACCTGAGAACAACGCACTATTACCCCGATAGAACGGCATAGCGTCCTCTATGAGCTGCCAATTATCCTCAGCCTGAGCGTAGGCAAAGCCAAACGCTGTATCTGGATCGGTGCTGCCAAGAACGTGCGGAACGCCACGCACATCACGCCGAATAACCACATCGTAACGCTGATTTAGCTCGGCATAACGTTCCGCCTCAAAATTGCTATTCTGGCAACCGCTGGCCATCGCCATAACAGCAGCAACATAACTCAACCGGATTAACGCATTCATTATTCACTCCCAATCGAAAAGCATTTCCTCAGACCATTAAGCGTGCCATACCGGCCGCGCGCTTGGAACGAGTTGCCGTGCAAACAGCCAGTTTTTACCGCGAGCTCGAAGATTACCAAGTCGCAGGCGCAACCTAAAAACTTGCCGGCTGTGAGCTTTTCCTTGACATCGCGTCGTACAGCCCCCACTGTGCGCGGCTCGGGCCCTAGCCCCACTTATCTGACCCGCTGGTAATGCGGGTAAGCAACGTAAACGAAGCCAACCCCACCGTCAGTGTTGTCGTCAACTAGACTCGGTGCGTGCGTTCGCTTATCCGGACAATTTAATGTCAGATGATCTATTCGCGGACCTTGGTCTGCACACGAGTTTTTGCCGTAGCGTCGCAAAATTAGGCTTTAAACAACCAAGCGAGATTCAATCCGCCGCCATTCCCAAGGTTTTAGCTGGCCAGGACGTCCTAGCCATTGCACAAACGGGGACCGGCAAAACAGCGGCTTTCGGACTGCCGTTGCTGCAACAAATAACTGAGATAAAAAGGGGGCGGGCAAAACCGCGCTGTCCACGCTCATTAATCCTAGCTCCAACCCGCGAGCTGGCGCTACAAATTCATGACGAACTGAACAAGCTATGCGCCGGCTCCAACCTACACTTCGCTTGCGTTATTGGCGGCGTTAACCAAAACCCCCAAGTAAAAAAACTACGTGCTGGGGTCGACGTTCTGATCGCCGCGCCCGGACGCTTACTCGATCTTATGAATCAGGGCCATATCACTCTGGATGAGACTGCATTTCTTGTCCTGGATGAATGTGACCGATTACTCGACATGGGCTTTATTCCAGACGTTCGCAGAATCGTCAAAGCTATGCCGAAACAACGCCAGTCACTGCTTTTTTCCGCGACCATGCCAAAAGACATTGTGCGTTTTGCAAATGAGGTACTGGACAAGCCAGCGCGAATCGACGTTTCACCGAAAGAGATCACTGTTGCCAAGATCGACCAGTACGCGATCATGGTCAGTAACGCACAAAAGCGTGCGGCACTTGAAACGCTACTGCGCGATCCGCAGATGCAACGCGCAATTATCTTTACGCGCACCAAACATGGCGCGAACAAAGTCTGCAGACAACTTAATAGTTCGGGTTTCGTCGCCGAGGTGATTCACGGCAACAAAACCCAAGCCGCGCGCCAACGCGCGTTGCAAAATTTTAAACACGGCGACGCTTGGATACTGGTCGCTACAGATATCGCGGCACGCGGCATTGATATCGATGACGTGTCACATGTGGTCAATTATGAACTGCCACATGAGCCAGAGAGCTATGTACACCGCATTGGCCGCACCGGGCGTGCTGGAGCCACAGGCGTTGCCTGGGCGCTCGTAGACCCTGCCGAAAGAAGTCGGCTGCGTAACATTGAACGACTGACCCAGAAAAAGCTCGAAAATCTGCAAATTGATCTCGCCGAAGTCGAGCAAAAAATCGACGAAAAAGGAGCCGCAACCAAGCACGCGAACAATGCCGACGCTGGTAAAAAGCCGCGTCAGCGAAATACCAAAGCAAGAGCGCAAAAACAGCCCAATCAGAAAAAACCAACGCGCAGCCGAGCAGCGCAGACCCGTGGGAACCCGCAATCAGCCCGAGGCAATGAGCTGAATGACAACTCGGGGCCAGCAACATCCATGCGCGCTGAAGAACGAGACGTCAGCCAACCAGATACGCCCAAAAATCGCCAAAGCGGTGCCAGCAAAGGTCGCGGCAGCCCTAATAATCAGCGGCGGCAGATGGTCAAGG
>ERZ802819.25-NODE-25-length-80381-cov-27.159_pt1 | contig 80381 bp, 80 predicted proteins | sample MGYA00345647_ERZ802819 | MGnify/ENA primary metagenome ERZ802819 (study PRJEB30503, sample SAMEA104212355) | marine metagenome | biome: Westerlies Biome; feature: [SRF] surface water layer (ENVO:00010504) within the epipelagic zone...; material: water (ENVO:00002006)...
CACCAGTTTCCACACCAGTTTCCACACTGGCAGACGCGGCGACCTGCAAGCTGTTTCCCATTTGCCGGTCGGGGATTGCAAGGCGCAGGTGATTTCGGCACAACAGACAGATGACAGATGCGGCGATAGAAGAACTGCAATGGGACCGTCCGGTTTTACTGATTGGCGCGTCTCCCGACCTTGATCCTGATATGGTGGGCGGGATTGATCCGCACTGGCCGCTGATTGCTGTCGATGGGGGGCTGGATACCGCGCATGCAGCCGGCTTGCGTCCGTCTTTGGTGCTTGGTGATATGGATTCTGTTCGCCGTGTGCCTGACGATGTACCGGCCTTGCAGCTTGATGGTCAGGATGACACCGATCTTGAAAAGGCGTTGCAGCGCATATCGGCACCGCTGATTATCGGCTTTGGCTTTCTTGATGGCAGGCTGGATCATGTGTTGGCCAGCATGCATGCGATCACCCGATTGCAGCGAGATATTCCGCTCATCCTTGTTGGTCGCCGTGATGTGTTGCTGCGCCCTGTTGGCGATGTGGCCCTGTCGCTGGTGCCGGGGACGCGCTTTTCTGTCTGGCCGCTTGGCAAGCAGCATTTTGCAGGATCATCGGGTCTGCAATGGCCGCTAGACGAGTTGACCATGACGCAGGGTGGCACCATCGGCACGTCCAACCGCGTTGCCAGTGCATCGGTGACCATCAATGCCGGTGACGGTGAGGGGTATGCTGTCATCCTGCCCGTGGCCGCCTATGATGCGGTGCTGCAGTCAGTGTTGCCCTGATTTGGTGCAAAGTGGCCCGGCAAAGCCAATGGCAGGCTTGCAGTCAAGCCGGGCCAAACCCCACTGCCGCGAAAACCGTCCTTTTTCTTTATCCTTGCGACGCCTATAGTCGGCATGGTCCACGACATACCCAGGCAAAAAACCGAGGAATAAATGCTGTCTACAACACGCAAAGACACGCTGCTGGATGCATTGCTACCGGCAGCCCGTGCCATATCCAACTCTGGCATCGATTCAGGCATCGATTCTGGCACCCACTCTGGCACCCACTCTGGCACCCACTCTGGTACCGACCCCGCCAAGGCCCGTCTTCTGCGGTTGGCGGCGCAGCTTGTACTTGTGGTTGCCGGCAGCATGCTGCTTGCCGCTTCGGCGCAGTTCAAGCTGCTGATCCCGCCCAGCCCTGTGCCGGTGACCGGGCAGACGCTGGTAGTGCTGATGATCGGGCTTGCCTATGGACCGCGCCTTGGTGCGGTGACGGTGCTGGCTTACATCCTTGCCGGGCTGCGCGGCCTGCCGGTATTTGCGGGTGGCACATCCGGATGGGCTGTTATGGCCGGTCCGTCAGGCGGCTATATTGTTGGCTTTCTGGCGGCTGTTTTTGTGATGGGATTGCTGGCCGAACGCGGAATGGGACGCAGCATGCTGTCGACCGCGCTGGCTATGCTTGCCGGTAATTTGGTGATCTATCTGTTCGGTTATGCCTGGCTGGCCAGCCTGATTGGCCCGGGCAAGGCCTTTGTTTTTGGTGTTCAGCCATTCCTGTGGGGGGATGCGATGAAGCTGGTCGTTGCCGCATGTCTGATGCCTGTTGCCTGGCGTGCTGTGAAGGCAATGACCGGTACATCTTTCAGTGACCGGGGCCAGTTTCAGTGACCGGGGCTAGTTTCAGTGACCGGGGTTAGCGCCGGTCAGAAACAGTGCTGCCTGTGCCGCTTGCGGATGGGCTCATGCTGACAGCGATTGTTGTTACGCTGGCCATTGTTATGCTCGGTTACGGGTTGCGACAGGTCGGGCTCGTGCCGGATGAGGCATGGGGCTATCTCAGCCGCCTGTGTTACTGGGTGCTGTTTCCGGGACTGCTCTTCAATCTGATGTCGACAGCGACATTGGGTGCCGATTTCATCAGCAGCTTTGTGCTGACGCTGGCTGCCGGCAGTGTGCTGATCGTTCTCTATGCACTGGTGATGGTGCGCGTGGCCCGCCTCGACGGTCCGGCGGCAGGATCGCTCATCCAGGGCAGCTTGCGCCATAACGGCTTCGTTGTTCTGTCGATTGTGCAGGGTGCCTATGGGAACGCGGCGCTGGAGATAGTGGCGGTCGCCATTGCCTTTCTGGTGCCGGTGTCAAACATTGTGTCGATCTCGGCGCTGATCAGCTACAAGCCGAAAGATGCCAATACCAGCCTGCGCCGCGCCATCATCAAGGAAACGCTGCGAAATCCGCTGTTGGCCGCGATTCTGGCTGGTGTGGTGGTCAATCTGTTTGCCATTCCTGTCCCGGAAGTGGTGTCTTCAACCTGCGCGGTGCTTGGCGATGGCGCGCTGCCGCTTTTGCTTCTTGGGGTCGGGGCCTCATTGCGGTTTTCGGCCATCCGCAGCAGTGCATTGCCGCTCAGTCTGGCAATCATGGCCAAGCTTGCTGTCTTCCCGATGTGTCTGGTGCTGATCGGCATCCAGCTGGGCCTTGCCCCCTTGCCATTGGCAGTCATCGCGGCGGTAGGGGCCGCGCCGACAGCAACGTCCAGTTTTACGCTGGCCAGTGAACTTGGCGGTGATACCCGCCTGATGGCTGAAATTATTTCCGTGCAGACATTGGTGGCAGCAGTCTCCATGCCGCTATGGATCTGGCTGTCTGTCGTTCTTGCAGGTCTTTGACCAAACTTGCCTTTTGTCATGACCGCGACGAGTCAGCCTGCAGCCGCAACACCATGGTGCGAAGGCGAGACCGTACCTGCTAGCGCACCGCCATCAATGCGTTGTCATTTGCCGGGATCCAGTCCGGATGGGCAGAACTGGCAGCCAGCTCATCCATTGCATCATCGGCATCAAGAACTTCAACATCACCACTCTGTTCAAGGATATCCAGCAAACGGTCCTCGGGGGATTCATCTGCGGAATGCAGGATCGTCACAGCGATAACGGCGGCAATGCTGGTGGCAGCCACCTCCTGTGACGGGGTGTTCGGACGGTGAAACGGAATGACGTCGCATTCCGGCCGATGCTCTCGGTCGGTCAGTCGCATTCTGAGGCTCCTATGACGATGTCGAAGGAAAAGCATGTGCTGGTGAATGTATGTGACAGATTTGTCAGCTGGTCCTGCAGGAAGATGGTGTAACGCTCCCCACCGGCGCTGTTGCGCAGCTTATCAACACTTAGGTGCATTAGCTGTTGTTCCATACAAGATAGAGTGTGGCTCGTTTAGGATTCTCTGAAAAGAAAAAAGTGGTTTGCGCGCAGAAAAAAAGCAGGCTGCACAAAAAAGAGGCCCCGCAAAGGGCCTCTTGAAACAAAACCGTTATGAACTGACACATCCCCGTTCAGGTCAGTGCCGACGGGGTGTCAGCCAACCCGTATCATCCGCCAACGCGGCGAACGAATATGGTGCCGGCCGGCTTGTTGTTGATGTTGCGCACCGTATTGGTGGCCTGACTGAAGATCACGGTTTCAACGCCAAAGCTGTCAACCACGGCAACACGCGCCCTGATCTGCTTGTTCACCAGCGCCTGCGACAACGCAAGCTGGGTTGAACCGCCGGTTTCAATCGCCCGCCAGTTCCGCCCGTCGGTTGAGGCTTCCCACCCGATAGACATGCTGGCAATACCGTCTTCGTCAGTCACACCGTTTGTGCTGACAAGCATGACTTCGCCTTCGGTCGCCTTGCCGGTGATCAGAACTTCACCCTGAACCGGGTCGTCAACATTGCTGACGGTTTCTGATGGGCTGGTAACCAGAAGTTCCTTTGTGCCATGTCCATCAACATAGGACACGACGGCGCGATAGGAATAACCGACATGGCGCTGTGAAAGCGGCAATACCTCGCCAGCAATCTCAGGAAAGGCCTGCCAGTCTGTTTTTGTGCTGGACCGCTGCCAGACAATCGAAAAATTGCCGAGCCCGTCATCATCCGAAATCATGCTTGTATCAACAACAAGCGCATCTTCTTCCATGGCGGCACCAACGAGCTGAGGTGCGCCGTTAGGCTTGTCATTTACATTCTGGACCGGGCTTGAAGGCGGGCTGAGAATTGTTTCCAGATTGCCCTGGCCGTCAACATATGACAGCTGGACACGCAGCCGGCGTCCGACATGGCGTTCGCGCGGTGTAAAAGACTGGCGAATCTCACCTGACAGGTTGGACCAGACAGCCCCATCTTCAGAAATCTGCCACTGTACCTGCATGCTGCCGACACCATCACCGTCAACAACGGATGAGGCGTCGATGATCAGCGGATCGTCTTCAATCGCGATGAATGAACCCGCGTCGGCACTGCCCTGGTCAACGCCGCCATCCGCACTGCCGGCATCTGCCGTTTGCGTATCTGCGGTTTGACTGCCAGCAGCCTGACTGTCGGTGACCTGACTGTCGGTTGTGCTGCCAGATGACCCGGCGGCACTGGTGCCGCCAGACGCTGTTGGCGAAGATCCCGCGCTTGTGGTGGCAGCGGTGTCTGTAGCCGAGACATTTGACTGTGTAGTGGATGAAGTGTCGCTGCTGCTGTCATCACCAGATGTCGGCAGCCCGCCTGCGTGGGCGGCGGTGCCAATGGCAACGATCGACCCCGCGAGCATATAGGTCCAAAGCCGGCGCATTACTCATGACCCCCTAAAAATCATCAGTCCAGGTCGGTTTCGTCCGCGCTGATCATGTATCCCGGTCAAAGGATTGTCGCCCGCGCGCACGACACTAAAAAAACATCATGGCAAGATATTCCGCCACAATCACAAGAAAATCGCCCAAATTGAGGCAGATGTCTAGCACTTTAATATGTTGAAGATAAACGGCCGCACAAGCTTTGCGGTTGGCGGCACAGCCGATTGTGACCAATCAGGCCCCCGGCTGGCCGCATATGGTTGGGTTAGCTGGCCTGTTCGTCAAGCACCTTTCGCGCCGCGCGAAAGCATTCAAGGGCCTGTGGAACGCCGCAATAAATGCCGATGACATGTATAATCGCGCGAATTTCCTCAAAGGTAACGCCGTTCTTGATGGCGCCACGGCAATGCAGTTCCCATTCATGCATTTTACCAAGCGCACCAATCATCGCGAGATTCATCATCGAGCGTGTTTTGGCATCAATAGCATCATCGCCCCATCCAAACCCCCAGCACCAGGCTGTCATCGCCTCTTGGAACGGTCTGGTGAAATCGTCGGCAGCTTCCATCGTGCGCTCTACATAAGCGTCGCCGAGAGTTGATTTGCGCTGGGCGAGCCCGGTATCGAACATGTTGTCCATGGCATTGTCTTCCCTGTTTGTTCAGATGGTTTTGCCGGGCAACCCGCCCGGCACGTATCGTCAGATCAACAGTGGCGAATGACAATCATCGGGTCAAGAGATCAGGGGCATCATATGAAACGTCGAAAATTCAATTAGTTATAAGGATTTGTTCAAATCATTTATTGTGCTAATTTTTGATTAATCTGATCTTGAGTTTTACAGGCCGGTCAAAGTTACGATGTATAAGGTGAATGTGATCGACGCGGTGCCGGGCGAGGTGGAAGTCCTGCGCCTGATGACCGGATATCTGGGTGACCGGCTGTTTACGCCGCGCCAGCGCGCATCGCTCGACATCACCATCAATGCGACACGCCGGCCAATCCGCGTGCCCATTTCACGCGACATGCTGTTGCCCCAGAAAGCCGGTTTCGGGCTGGGGCCGCCAACTGCGTTCGAGATGACGGTTTCAACGGCGGCCGGTATCCGCGATGCCGGACAGGTGATTGCTCATGAACTGCTGCATATCTCGCAGGTGACAAATGGCAGGCTTGTCCTCAATCGCAAGACCAAAAAGATTGATCGGCAGCGGAAAAAGGTTGAACTGGCACGCTGGATGGGCGGAAAGCCGGTGATTATTGACCAGTTGCCATGGCACACTCGCCCGTGGGAGATTGAAGCCTGTCATTGGCAGGTTGAGCTTGTTGACGAATTCCTGACGCTCGCTTCAGGCAGTCAGCCGTTTCTGCAATTGCAAAAACCGGGAAAGCAGCGGCTTGCATTATTGGCAGCCAGCCTGCCCGCGGCGGCGGTCGCGAACGGGCATGACAAAGGCGCAGGTGAGCCGATTCTGGTAGATGATGTCGTGTCCAGTCCGGTGAATGGTATGTCTAAAGGTGTTGCCAATGGTGATGCTGGCAACGGTAATGCTGGCAATGGCCATAATAACAGCAACGGTTTCGAGATCGGCAGCTATGGCCTCAACGGGCATAATGGCAACGGACATAATGGCAACAGTCATGCGCCAAACGGACATGACATCAACGGGTATAATGGCAACGGACATGCGGGTCCGGGGGTGGCACCGAATGGCCACTCACCTGCGCGCAAGGCGGTTGAGTTAATCGATGGTGTGCTGCAGATCACTGTACCGGGATTGGACACGCCGCGCGCGTTGGAACAGGGTGCCCTCATCGCCAAGCGGCAGGATCTGCAGAACCGCGGCCTTCTACGCAGCGCTGTCTGACAGTTCTCAGCCCGCCACTGCACCGAAAATTCAAGTGACGATTCCCCTGGTGATCAGGCTGATGATCCCGCGACAATCGATTTACAGGTGACCTTTGTGGCGTAACCGGCTAGTTTGTCGCGCCTGACGAGGCCTGACGGGTCTGGGCGGCGTGTAGCTGGCCGTTCCCGCCTGTACCGTTACCGGATCATATGATCCCACAACCTTTTGATTCACTTAACTGGCGATTCTGACCGTATGAACATCTATAAAGCCATCACCGAGGAAGTGCTTGTGCCCATCCATCCTGCTGGTTGGCCGTTTATCTTTCTGTTCGTGCTTGCCAGCATCTTGATTACGGTATTCTGGTCTCCTTTCGCTGTGGCGGGCACGCTGTTGTCGCTGTGGTGTGTGTATTTCTTTCGCAATCCGCGCCGCACCACGCCGGTCACGGAAAATCTGGTGATTGCACCGGCGGATGGCCGTGTGCTGTCAACAGGGCCTGCCGACCCGCCAGCGGATCTTGATCTGCCTGCAGGTGACTGGCGACGTGTAGCGATTTTCATGAATGTCTTTGATGTGCATGTGAATCGCGCGCCGGTCAGCGGCATGGTGACAGCGACAAGCTATCACAAAGGGGCGTTTGTGAATGCCAGCCTCGACAAGGCGGCAGAGGCAAATGAGCGGCAAAATATCTGTATGGAAACGGATGCCGGCCAGACAATCGGCATTGTCCAGATTGCCGGTCTGGTCGCACGCCGTATCCTTCTGGAAGCCGGCGTGGGAGACAGGCTGCTGGTTGGTCAGCAATTCGGGATCATCAGGTTTGGCAGCCGTGTCGATTTGTGGCTGCCGGCAAGCACGTCTGTCACTGTATTGCCCGGTCAGCGGACCATTGCTGGCGAGACCGTGATCGCCGACCTTGATGCCGTCATGCGTGAGACATCTGACAAGCGGGTTGCCTGATCATGCCGGCAAAGGGACCGCAACGCCGTTTTCAATCGGTTTCCATTTTCTGGCTGCTGCCAAATGTGCTGACTGTTGCCGGGCTTGTGTCCGGGCTGACAGCCCTGCGCTTTGCACTGGATGGTCGCTGGTCGGGTGTTATCGGTCTGATCGTGCTGGCGGCGGTATTTGATGCGCTGGACGGGCGCACGGCGCGCCGTTTCAAGACAGCGTCTGCCTTTGGCGCAGCCCTCGACAGTCTGAGCGATCTTGTGGTGTTTGGCGTTGTGCCGGCCTTGTGCCTGTATTTGTGGGCGCTGCAGGATTCCGGCCGCATCGCCTGGTGGGCCACCATGTTCTATGCGGTGGCCATCGCCCTGCGACTGGCGCGTTTCGATTCCGAATTGCGCGATCCGCCAGGCCATTCCAAGGATTATTTCACCGGTGTGCCAGCGCCGGCATCGGCGTTTCTGTTGCTTGTGCCGATCTGTGTCGATCTGGAATTCGGCATAGGCTGGGCGCGTGAACCACAATATGTTTGCATCTGGCTTGTTACCATTGGCGGGCTTGCCGTGTCGGCGCTGCCAACATTCGCAGGCAAGCGGATCAAGCTTCCGGTCGGATCGGTGCTGCCGGTGTTGGCGACCGGGTCATTATTGATCGCCGGCGCTTTTGTCCAGCCGTGGCTGACCTATGTTGTGTTGGCCGGGGCCTATGTTGTCAGCCTGCCATTATCTGTATTGCACTATCACCGCACGCGCCCGTCATTGCCGGATGACAGCGCCTGACACTGGCATCATCTGACACTGGCATCATCTGACACTGGCATCATCTGACACTTGTATCGACTAACGCTGGTATCTGGCCCGAGCGGTTTACAGACGCACCAAATTCATCAATTCACCATATTCACCGTGTCAGCAAGGCTCAGCCGTGCCTTTGTCCTGCAGCCGTTCGCGGTGAAACAGATAAAGGCCGCTGGCAATGATGATGGCGACACCAGCAAATGTGGTGTTGGCCGGCACATCGCCAAACACCAGAAAGCCCAGCGTGCTGGCCCCGATAATTTCAACATACTGAAAAGGTGCCAACAGGTTTGCAGGCGCATTCTGCGCCGCCATGACAATCAGCGCATGGCCGATTGTGGCGGCAAGCCCCATGCCGATTACCCAGCTGATCTGTGTCAGTGACAGGGGTGTCATACCGCCACCAACCAGCCCGCCCCATGTAAAAGCGACTGTCAGCACCGCCAGAACAACTGTCGAGGCAAGGCTGCCCAGAAACTGCATCTGAGTTGCCCCGACCTCATCGGCAAGCCGGCGGGTGATAATCATATACAGCGCCATGCTCAGTGCTGATATCAGGGGCAGGCCAGCGGCGCAGCCAAATACGAGCACTGACGGCTGCAGAATGATCAGTGTGCCGGCAAATCCGGCCATGATAGCGGTGATTCGCCGGATGCGCAGACGCTCGCCAAGAAGCACTGCCGACAGCACTGTGAGAATCAGTGGCTGGGCAAAGAAAATCGCTATGGCCTCTGCCATGGGAAGATGTTTCAGGGCGGCAAAGAAAAAGACGGTGGCGGTGGCCAGCAACAGCCCGCGTATCATCTGAAGAATCAGGGTGCCTTTTGGCACAGACCAGGCACCAGCCATGATGACAAAGGGCAGCATCAGCACCGTTTGAATGAAAAAGCGCCAGAAAGTAACCTCCAGCGGGCCAGCTGTCTGGCCAAGAAGTTTGGCAAACACATCAAGACACGGCAGAACAAGCATCCCCATGCTGAGCAACGCCATGCCGCGTCCCGGATGCTGTATTCTGTGGGCAATCTCATTCATAGGCGCATCCTGCGCATTGTTAGCATGCGCCGTCAATCAGTGCGTTTTTGCGTCATCGTGCATGGTCAGCTTGAAGTTTGCGTGCGGACGTTGCAGACTGTTCTCACTCACAACACCGGCAGCTGCTGCCGCCAACACTCAGGTTTTGAATGTCCAACAACTTGCTATCGCGATGCCTTGAAAAGGGCATTCGCATGACCAGCCAAAGACAGGTCATAGTTGGTGTTATAGGTGATGCGGAAGATCATCCCGATGTGGATGAGCTTTATCGGCGTGCTGTCCAGCAGGACAACACCATTTCTATCGCCACTGTCTATCGCACGGTCAAGCTTCTGGAAGAGGCCGGGGTCATTGAACGCCTGGAATTCGGCGACGGGCGGGCGCGTTATGAAGAAGCTGGTGAGCATCACGAGCATCTGGTCGATGTTGAAACCGGCGAGGTTATTGAATTCTATCATGCGGAACTGGAAGCGCTGAAAGAACAGATTGCCCGTGAAATGGGGTATGAGCTGGTTGATCACCGGCTTGAACTGTTCGGTCGAAAGCTGCCAACGGATTCCGGATAGACCTGCAATCCGTCTGCATCTGCTGCCCGGTGAAAGCGGTGGTAGGGGCCGACGCCGTCAGGCTGCGCAACCGGGTCCCAATCTTGAAATGATCATCATGCAGACCAAACAGCAAAAATCGAATGTCGTCCGGCTGGCCATTGCCCAGGCCCTTTCGATGACATCAATGAATGTGAACATCATCAATACAGCGCTTGTCGGCTATCTTCTCGCGCCCGCCCCGTGGCTGGCCACCTTGCCGCTGTCGTTGCAGTTTGTCAGCGTCATGATGATTACCTTGCCGGCCTCATTGCTGATGGCCCGCATTGGCAGACGGCCGGTTTTTATCGCGGGAGTGCTGATCAGCTGCATCTCGTCACTGTTGCTGGGCATGGCGATCATTGTGCAGAGTTTCCCCCTGTTCTGCGGTGCCTCGATGGGGCTCGGCGTATCAATGGGGATATCTGCCTATTACAGATACGCTGCGGCAGACGGGCTGGCGGAAAAGGACCGGGCAAAGGCGATATCCTATGTCCTCGCCGGCGGGCTTGCTGCTGCTGTCATGGGGCCTGAAATCGCCCGCAACACTGTCGATCTGGTGCCCGGTATCATGTATGCGGGATGTTTTTTCGTCGTCGCCATTGTGCAGCTTGTCTCGTTGTTTGCGCTGGCCGGTGTGAAGATTGAAAAGCCAAAACCCCAGCAGGGGGCTGCCGGACGCCCGATTGGTGCTTTTTTCCGGATGCCGGTCTATATCGTCGGGATTGTGTGCGCCGCCATCGGCTATGCGCTGATGAGCTATCTGATGACGGCAACGCCGTTGCAAGTGGTGAATGTTGCCAAGCTTGGCACCTCGGCGAACGCAACCATCATCCAGTGGCATGTCGTGGCGATGTTTCTGCCGTCATTCTTTACGGGCAATCTGATTGCAAGATTTGGCACGGCACGGGTGTTGTGGGCAGGTGTTCTGTTTTATCTGGCGACGATCATCCTGGCGCTGGCGGCTGACGGGTTCTGGCTGTATTGGTTCGCGCTTGTGACGCTGGGGCTTGGCTGGAACTTCCTTTACATTGGTGGCAGTTCGCTGATCGCGCGTGTTGCCGAGCCGATCGAGCGCGGACGGGTACAAGGATTTGGTGATCTGATGACAACCACAACTGTTGCCATTGCCTCGCTGACAGCAGGTGCTGTGCATAGCCAATATGGCTGGGAGATGATGAGCCAGGTGGCCATACTGCCGGTCGGTGTTGTGGTTCTGGCATTGCTGTGGCTGGCGATCACGCAGCGCAGCCGTGGTGCGGTGACCCCGTAATGCTCATGACAGCAGCGTTAACGCCTGATCAGGCGCCTTATCAGCCGCCGGTTACATTCATATGGCGGCTTACAGCAGGATCGCTATGCCGCCGGTCGATGATAAAATCATGACCTTTCGGCTTGCGGCCGATGGCTTCTACAATGGCCGCGTCCAGCCCGTCACTGCCGCCTTCGCGCAGCGCGCGTCGCAGGTCGGCATTATCATCCTGTCCCAGGCACATATATAGCTGGCCGGTGCAGGTCACCCGCACCCGGTTGCAGCTTTCACAGAAATTATGGGTCAGCGGGGTGATGAAACCCAACTTCTGTCCCGTTTCCTCAATCTTGACATAGCGCGCCGGACCGCCGGTGCGGAACGGAATATCGGTCAGGGTAAATCGTTTGGCCAGATCGGCGCGGACAGTCGACAGCGGCAGATACTGATCCAGCCGGTTTTCGCTTCCGATATCGCCCATGGGCATGACTTCGATGATGGTCATATCGAACCCCTGGTCGCCGCACCAGGCCAGCATATCGCCCAGTTCACCATCATTCACGCCGCGCAACGCAACAGCATTGATCTTGATCTGCAGACCGGCCGCCTGGGCAGCGCGCAGCCCGGCAAGTACCTTGGACAGATCGCCCCAACGGGTAATCGCCCGGAACCTGTCTTCATCCAGCGTATCGAGCGAGATATTGACACGGCGAACCCCGGCAGCGAACAGATCATCCGCCATCTTGCCAAGCTGGCTGCCATTGGTCGTTATGGTCAACTCATCAAGATTGCCGGCCTTGACCTCGCTGCCAAGGGCCGAGATCAGTTGCATGATATTGCGGCGCACCAGCGGTTCACCGCCTGTCAGCCTTATCTTGCGGATGCCGGCAGCCATGAAACGGCGGCACAGCACCTCCAGTTCTTCAAGGCTGAGAAGTTCTGCTTTCGGCAGGAATGTCATTTCCTCTGCCATGCAATAGACGCAACGGAAATCACAGCGGTCGGTCACCGATACACGCAGGTAGTCCACCCGCCTGCCATAAGGGTCGATCAGGCCGCTGGCGGCACTGTTATGCTTTGCGCTGGCCTGGTCTGCGCTATCCGGGATGGCGCTTTCTGGAATGGCATTGTCTGGTGTCATGATCCGGTGTTCTGCTGCATTTTCAGGGCATGGAAACAGCATCGTAGACGCCGGGGCGCGCCCATTGCAACCGTGGCATGCCCGCCAGGCCACGGCATCTTGTCACGTCTGCACTTGCCCCATCCGGCAACAAATGCGACCGCTCTTTGCTGCCAGCCTGTTTTTCGCCCCGTAATAGATCCCCGAAAGAGGGCATTTGGACGGCAGACTGGCGGCAAAAAAAAGACCGTGAGATGACTCACGGCCGAGTTTAGGGAGGAAACGCACAGCCAATGGCTGTACTCCCCGTATATGCGCCTCCGGCAGTGCCACGTCAAGACCTTACAGGCCATTTTTTGCAAAAATAGGTCAGATAGTCTGACTTATAAAAAATGATATAAAACAATTAGTTAAAATGAAAAACTGTCTTCACCTCAACGAAAAGATGGTAGCGGTGGCATTTGTGCAACAAGATTATCCACAGTCATTCCGTTCGCCCGCAAACTGGCCAGACTGGTGGCATGATCGCGTTTGGCAAGGCGTTTGCCGGTATCACCGGAAACCAGATCGTGATGCAGATAGGCAGGGCCCGGCAAGTCCAGCAGCCCCTGCAGCAACCGGTGTACATGCGTGCTGTCAGCCAGATCAGCACCGCGGGTAACAAGGGTGACACCATCCAGTGCATCATCAATGACCACTGACAGATGATAGGATGTGCCGATATCACGGCGCGCCACAACCACATCGCCATGCGCCGACAAATCAACCGGCACCATCTGTCCGGTGCGGGCATCAAACCAGTGCAGCGGTCCGGTATGGGCCAGCGCGGCATCGGTACGCAACCGCCAGGCGGCCCCGCTGCCATCAGCGGCGCGGCGTGCCATCTCGACAGCAGGCAGAACCATGTCCGTTGCATGTGGCGCAGTGCTGCCATGCGGGGCGCTCAACACGGCCGACAGCTCTTTTCGTGTCAGATAGCAGGGATAGACCAATTCCATTTTCTGCAGACGTGCCAGCGCATCGGCATAGGCGTCTCTGCGCTGGCTTTGAAAGACCGGATCGCCTGTCCAGGGCAGTCCAAGCCAGCACAGATCCTCCAGAATGCCGGTGGTGAAATGATCGCGGCAGCGTGTATGGTCGATATCATCGATGCGCAGGACATAGCCGTTGCCCAGATGATGCGCCACCATTGCCGAATAGGCGTGCCCCAGATGCAATTCGCCCGTCGGGCTGGGGGCAAATCGCGTGACGTGATGTGCGGTATTTTCTGTATTCATTGGTGGCTCACGCGTGAAGTGCCCCGCTCGTTCGATTCTCAAACCTGCCACAGTCTAGCGGGTGCGGGCAGCTTTTGTGAATATCGGCAACACAGCATCTGGACCAGTATGTGCCAGTACGTGTAGCGTTTCTGCCTGTTGTGATGTTCTGGCGACAATCTGATCCGTGATTATGAAAGGCAGGTAAGGGCGATGATGAAGGAATTCGGACAGCTGAGCGGGCATTTCACCGCGCCGGCACGCGGTGGTGACCCGTCCAGCCTGATCGTGATCATGCATGGCTGGGGCGCTGATGCCAGCGATCTGGCCGATCTGGCCTATCCGATCTCGCTGCGTTTTCCCGGGGCGGCTTTCTTTGTGCCGAATGCCCCTGATGTATGCAGCATGAACCCGATGGGCCGCCAATGGTTCGATCTGGGTGACATGACCGAAGGGCCGCAAGTGGCAGCCGCTGTTATTCTGCCGTCGGTACAGGCGGCCTGTGATGAATTGGGACTTGATCACACAGCAGTGGCGCTGACCGGGTTTTCGCAAGGTGGCATGATGAGCTTGCATTGCGGGCTTTCAATGGACCCGCCCCCGGCGGCAATTGTCAGCTTTTCAGGCGCTTTGTTGCAAAAGGAAGCGATTGCCGATCTGGAAACGCGGCCAGCGGTGATGCTGGTGCATGGCACGGATGATGCGGTTGTACCATTCTCGATGATGGCGACAGCATCCGGAATTCTTGGCGAACATGGTATTGAGGCCGCATGCGTCAGCCGTCCCGGTCTTGGTCACGGCATTGATTCTGATGCCCTGACCGCGGCGATTGATTTTCTGGCAGATGCGCTTCCCGGCTGAAACCATGCACCGTTGTCAGCGGCTTATGTTTGTTTCTTTGTCATAACACCGCAATATTTTGAGGCGATAGTATGACGCATCCCAATATGTGGGGGTAATCTCTTGTAATCGGGGGATGACCATGGTTTGCTTATGTCAATGACCGGACGCACCAAACGGGGGAGACGATGAACGCAGGCAGTTTCGCACCAGCACTGGTCCTGAATGCCGATTTCCGTCCCTTGAATTATTTTCCGCTTTCACTCTGGTCCTGGCAGGATGCGGTGAAGGCCGTTTGTCTTGAGCGGGTTACCATCGTTTCGGAATATGACGTTTCGATCAGTTCACCAACCATCGAGATGAAGCTGCCCTCGGTGATTGCGCTGAAAGAATATGTGCCGCAGATGCGCAACCCGGCATTCACCCGTTTCAACGTTTTTCTGCGCGACCGGTTCAGCTGCCAATATTGTGGCACCGGCCACGCGGCGGCTGATCTGACATTCGACCATGTTGTGCCTCGATCACGCGGCGGGCGCACCACCTGGACCAATGTTGTGGCAGCCTGCAGCCCCTGTAATCTGAAAAAGGCCAATAAACTGCCGGCCCAGTGCGGTATGCAGCCATTGGCAACGCCGGTGGCCCCGAATATCTGGCAGCTGCAGGAAAATGGCCGTGGGTTTCCACCGAACTATCTGCATGAATCCTGGCGTGACTATCTGTATTGGGATTCTGAACTGCAGCAGACCTGATCCCGCGCGAATTCGCACCACACATGTCCCGCCACTCATGTGCCGCCACTCATGTATTGCGCGGGCCGCGCTCGCTCTCAAACCATTATGCAGAAATATGTCAGACGCGTTCAGCGATGCGGATGGCGGTACGGCAGCCTTGCTGGATCACTGACTTCAAAGCTGCGTAGAACATGGCTTCGCGTCCACGATACTCAATCGCGATATCACGATGTTCCAGCTCGTCATCGCGGAATTTCGAGATGGTGCCGCGCAGTTCCGCCTCATCCTCACCAAGCCGCTCGGCCTGATCGGCGTAATGCTCGCCAATCACCTCTTCCACCGCGATGGTGCAGGCCATAGCTGCCTTTGGTCCCATCACAGCGGTGACCGCCCCCAGTGCAAATCCGGCAGCTCCCCACACCGGATCAAGCACTGAGGGGCGAACCCGGCGCTCATTGAGCAGCGCCTCGAAAGCATCAAGATGTTCGACTTCCTGTTCCATCATATGCTGGATTTGTGGCCCGGACGAATGGTTCCGCAGAATGGCCAGCTGGCCGCGATAAATCTGCTGCGCAGCACGCTCTCCGGCATGATCAACGCGCAAGAAGCGTTCAATATCGCGGCGGCCTGCGGCCGGTCTGTTAGGCTGTGTCATGATGTGCGTGTCCTGTTTCGGTCGCCAAAAATGAATGACATCATTGCCAGTGCCACAATATCCACACTTAACAACATGTTCCATCCTGCCATCGACAGCCCGAACAGGGACCATGGCACGTCGTCGCATCGTACCACCGGTGTTGCCAGCAGGCTGTCGACCAGATCGGCTGTTGACCCGCCTGACGACAATGAGGCGGTGCATCCGGCCGGGCCAGCCCACAGTTGCCATTCGACACCGGCATGATATCCCGCGACGCCAACACTGGTAATGCCGGCAAGCGCCGTGATGATCAGCCCGGCCCGCAGCGATGCACCGATGGGCTGACTGATCACCAGCCAGCCAAGCGCGCATACAATCACCGCCACATGCGCCCAGCGTTGCCAGATGCACAGGCTGCAAGGCGCCATGCCGCCAACATGCTCGAACAGCAATGCGCCACCAAGAAGCGCTGCCGAAATCAGGGCGCACAACAACAGGCCGCGCTGCGGTGCCAGCAATACTGACAATTCCTGTTTCAATGTATCAGCCAAAACCCGCCTCCAAAAAGGAAGACCAGTAAACTAAGCAGCCCGATAACAATCCGGTAGTTGCCATGATGTCGCGCGATACCGGCAACGATCGCAAAGCGGACTCCGCGGCCAATAAAAGATATCACCAGGAATGGCAGCAGGGCGAACCCGGCGATGCCGGCACTGACGGCGATAACCTTGTAGGGCAGCGGTGTAAAAGCCCCGATGAACACCAGCAGAATGCCGAATTCAACAAAACCCGCCTGCACTGCCGCAAACTTCTCGGGGGCCGCTATGGCTGTTGGCAGGGCTGCCAGAATCTGGTCAATCCCGACACCCAGCAATCCGCCCAGCGCCCAGCCGATACCGCCGCCAATCACAGATGCCAGCGTACAGCCAAGCGACAGGCGAATCCATTTTGCCGGCCGCGCCAAAACAGTTGCCACCAGCAGCGGGTCAACCGGGATGGGAATGATGATGGATTCAAGAACGGCAAACAGCAGCATCAACCGTTCGGCCAACGCGGTACCCGCCAGCGTCAGGACACGGTCATATTGTGCAAGGCAGTAGCGCCACAAGGTTGCCATGAGCGCTCCGTAGGGTCACGCCGAAGAAATGGTACGAGTGGGGGGACTCGAACCCCCAAGCCCTTGCGGGCGGTGGATTTTGAATCCACTGCGTCTACCAATTCCGCCACACTCGCATTGCCATGAGGTACTAGCCGAGGCAACGTCAGGAGGCAAGTCTCTGCTTGACGAGTGCCACCAGTTTTTCCAGATGCGGGTCGCGGAACCCCTCGGCGTTCAGCGCCTCGACTGTATCGAAGAGATACTCGCGGCAAGGGCCGATGAACCCGCTGGCAGCGGCGATGACATCTGCCTCGCTGTCAATCGGCATTGGCGCTGCATAGTTTGGCCGGTCAGGGCGCGACACAAATCCGATTCCGCGCTGCATGCCGTCTGGGGTGTGCATGCGCACCCAATGCGCGCGATAGGCAAGGGTGATCATCTCGCGCCGCCACAGCAAATCCAGCTCGGCAATTGCATTTGCCGGGTTCAGCTTGTAGGCGACGCCTGTGCAGCTGCCACCGCGATCAAGCGCCAGCACCAGCCCCGGGCAATCCGGTGTGCCGCGACCGAGCCGTGTCCACAGACAGAACCGGCGGTGATGACCAAAAATCCGTGCTCTGACCCGGTCGACATGCTCCATGATCGGATTGAAAATCAGGCTGCCATAGCCGAACACCCACAAGTCAGAGCAATCGGCATCATCGGGAACCATGCTGCGGCGCGAGGCCTTCAGCTCGTCTTCGGTGGCAAGCTGTGTATCCTCGTCGCCGCGTTCGGCAACAAGCCGCGCAACTGTCCCTGTTTCGAGATTTTCCCGCGTTATCCGTACCAGTTTTTCACCCGTCATCAGCCGCCGTCATCCCCTGCGCTGTCGGACCCGTTGCCCATATGATGAACAACCCGCTGCGGGAAGGGAATATCGATGCCATGGTCATCGAGAACGCCTTTCAGCCGTCGATTCAGGTCCCAGTAAAGATCAAAGAAGTCATCGTAGCTTGCATAGGCGCGAAGCCGAACATTGATGGCGCTGTCGCCATAGCTGACAACCAGAAAGCGCGGCGCCGGATCGGCAAGTACGCGGGGGTCTGTTGCCAGGCTCATCAAGGCTGTCTCGGCCGTATCGAGATTGCTGTCATAGCCAATCCCGATATCCAGATCCATGCGCCGTGTGCCATAGCGCGCATGGTTAATGATGTTGGACGACCAGATCGACGAGTTTGGAATGCTGATAAACACATTGTCGAACGTATCAATCGTCGTTGTGAACAATCCGATTTCGCGCACCGACCCGGATACGCCAGCTGCCTCGACCCAATCGCCAATTCGAAACGGTCGCAGAAACAGCAGCATCAGGCCGGCAGCAACATTCGACAAGGTACCTTGCAGCGCCAGGCCAACAGCCAGACCGGCCGCACCCAGAACAGCGATGATCGATGTTGTCTCAACGCCGAAATTGCCAAGCGTGACGATGATGGTCAGGGTCAGGCCGGCATAGCGAACCAGTGCCGCCATGATCGGCACCAGTGTCTTGTCCAGCCGGTTCAGCCGCGACAGCCATTCGCCTGTCAGCCGTGATGCCCGCCGTGACAGCCAGATGCCCAGGAACAGTGTAAAGACAGCAGCCAGGAAATTCAGGCCATAGGCTGTCACCAGCCCCAGAAACTGCTCGACAGCCACATCGGACAAATCGAAATATGCAGCGATATCAGTTGTCGGTTTGCCGTCCATCGTCTCTACACTCACCATTCCTGCCGACGGTATTGGCCGGGTGGCAGGCTGTTTTTGCGCTTCGGCTTCATTGTGCCACAAATGCAGGCGTGTGGGTGAAATAAAGCGTTTACAGCGTTGATATTTCCGCAGGTTGCACGATATAGTGCGCTCCATGTTTCAGACCGTGTCACATCCCTGCGAAATCCTGTGCTGGAGCGTCGGCGACGCACCGCTGGCGCGTGGCGATATGGTCGCTGCTATCGGTAATTTTGATGGTGTCCATCTCGGTCATCAGAAGGTGATCGAGACAGCCCGCAAGGCAGCTGCTGAGCAGGGTCAACCCATTGGCGTGGTGACGTTTGATCCGCATCCGCGCGAATTCTTTCGTCAGGATGATGCGCCGTTCCACCTGGCTGACCGGACAGAAAAAGACAGGCTGATCGCGGCGCTGGGTGTGGACCGGATCATCCATGTGACATTCGATGACAATCTGCGCTGCACCGATGCCGAAAATTTTGTGACGCAGGTTTTGCCGGCGCTGGGGATTCGATCGTTGTTTGCCGGCACCGATTTTGCCTTTGGGCGCGGGCGCGGCGGGGATATCGAAACCATCAATCGCATCGGTGCGAGCGTTGGTATCGATGCTGTGTCTGTGCCGCTGCTGGTGGATGCGAACAGCGCGGTGATTTCATCGACGCGTGTGCGCGCGGCGCTGCAGTCCGGTGAACCCGATCTGGCGGCATCGATGCTTGGCCATGACTGGGCTGTGACCGGCATTGTCCAGCAGGGTGACCAGCGGGGCCGCACAATCGGTTTTCCGACGGCGAACATTCCGCTTGGCGCGCTGTTGAATCCTGCCTTTGGCGTGTATGCGGTGCAGATTTTTGAGGCTGAAGCCGGCGGTGATTTCACCTGTCTTGGCAATGGTGTTGCCAATATAGGCATTCGGCCTACGGTTGAGGATCGCGGCGTGTTGTGCGAAGCGCATCTGTTTGATCAGCAACTTGATCTGTATGGCCGCCGGCTTGCGGTATGTCTTCGTGCTTTCCTGCGTGCAGAGCGAAAATTTACCGGTATCGACGAGCTGACGTCGCAAATTGCCAAGGATGCGCGCGCCGCGCGTGCTCTGCTGCCACCTGTCAAGCAGACTGCGTGACGGCAGCCCCGCATATATGCCCCGATTGCCGCGTTGCGACGCGGCCCACTCAAGAGAGCGTGTGATGAACTATAAAGAAACCGTCTTCCTGCCCCGCACCGAATTTCCGATGCGCGGCGGTCTGCCGAAAAAGGAACCTGAAATCCTGGCTGGCTGGAAGCAGATAGACATTTATCGCAAGCTTCGCGAAACCCGCAAGGATGCCGAACTGTTCGTGCTGCATGATGGCCCGCCATATGCGAATGGCCAGCTGCATATCGGGCATGCGCTGAACAAGATTCTGAAAGATGTGATCAACCGGTCACAGTCGATGCTGGGCAAGAATGCCAATTACGTGCCCGGCTGGGATTGCCACGGTCTGCCCATCGAATGGAAGATCGAGGAACAATATCGCAAGAAGGGCAAGGACAAGGACGAAGTGCCGGTTAAGGAATTTCGTCAGGAATGTCGCGACTTTGCAGCGCACTGGCTGGATGTCCAGTCTGAAGAATTCCAGCGCCTTGGCGTGCTTGGTGACTGGGATGATCCGTACACCACCATGGCGTTCGGGGCAGAGGCAACAATCGCTGCCGAGCTGGGTCGTATTCTGATGGAGGGCAGCCTCTATCGCGGTGCCAAGCCGGTGATGTGGTCGCCTGTTGAAAAGACTGCGCTTGCCGAAGCCGAGATCGAGTATCAGGACCATACCTCGGTCACGATCTATGCCCGGTTTGCTGTGAAGACACCAAGCCATCCGGCGCTGGAAGGCGCGAATATCATCATCTGGACAACCACACCATGGACCATGCCGGGCAACCGCGCCATGGCCTGCGGTGCCGATATCGACTATTCGGTCTTGCGGATCACCGGGCGCGGCGAGGGCGCGCTGGCAAAAGACGGTGATGTGATCTGTCTTGCCACCGAACTTGTGGATGAGGTGACATCAGCGATCGGCATCACCGAGACGGAAACGCTGGCAACGCTGAAGGGCACCGATATCGCCGGCACCATCTCGCTGCACCCCATGCACGGGCATGGGTATGAACATGATGTGCCGATGCTGCTGGCTGATTATGTGACCACCGATCAGGGTACAGGCTTTGTGCACATCGCCCCCGGTCACGGTGTAGAGGATTATGAGCTCGCGCATCTTGAGCATGGCATCCCGCTTCCCGATACGGTGGCCGAGGACGGCAAGATCATGGATCATCTGCCGATATTTGCCGGCATGCATGTGCTGCGTGACAATGCCAGAATCGCAGAAACAATGGCCGAGCAGGGCGGTGTCATCGGCATCGGCAAGCTGGTCCATTCCTATCCGCATTCATGGCGCTCGAAAGCACCGCTTGTTTATCGCAATACGGCACAGTGGTTTGTGTCGATGGAATCGCACGGGCTGCGCGACACGGCCGTTGCAGAATTGGGACGCACCGCCTTTTATCCGCAGGCTGGCCAGCGCCGTCTGACCTCGATGATCGAACAGCGTCCCGACTGGTGCCTGTCACGTCAGCGTGCCTGGGGTGTGCCGTTGACGATTTTCTTCAATAAGGCGACGGGCGAGCCCTTGCGCGATCAGGGCGTGATCGACCGGGTTGTCGAAGCCATGCGTGAAGAAGGGGCCGATTGCTGGTTTTCCTCTGATGCATCGCGCTTTCTGGGCCCCGATTACAACCCTGATGATTATGAGCGTGTGACCGACATTCTGGATGTCTGGTTTGATTCCGGATCAACCCATTCCTTTGTTCTGGAACAGCGCGGTGATCTGGACAGTCCGGCTGACCTGTATCTTGAAGGCTCGGACCAGCATCGCGGCTGGTTCCATTCATCGCTTTTGCAGTCCTGTGCCACGCGCGGCAAGGCCCCCTACAAGGGCGTGCTGACACATGGTTTTGTTCTGGATGAGCAGGGCCGCAAAATGTCGAAATCACTCGGCAATGTTGTGACGCCGCAAAAGGTGATCGACCAGAGCGGTGCCGATATTCTGCGCCTGTGGGTTGTCAGTTCCGACTATTACAATGATCTGCGGATCGGGCCGGAAATCATCAAGCGGACCACTGATAATTATCGCCGGTTCCGCAATACGCTACGTTATCTTCTTGGCGCGCTGGACGGGTTTACAGCTGATGAGGCGGTATCGCACGACCAGATGCCAGCGTTGGAACGCTGGGTGCTGCACCGGCTTGCCGAACTTGATGGCCGCATTCGTGACATGACCGAGGCGTATGATTTCCACGGTATCTTCACCGAGCTGCACACCCTTTGTAACAGCGATCTGTCAGCCTTTTATTTCGAGATTCGCAAAGATCGTCTTTATTGCGATGCGGCGGATTCGGTTGCGCGGCGTGCCACCCGCACGGTGATGCATGAGGTGTTCAGCCGGCTGACCGCTTGGTTGGCCCCGATCCTGGCCTTTACGGCTGAGGAGGCGTGGCAGTCATGGGTTGGTGATGTTGAGAATTCGGTGCATCTGCGCAGCTATGATCCGGTGCCACCGGAATGGTATGACCAGTCGGTTTCTGCCCGTTGGGACGGCATCCGCCGGGCCCGTCAGGTGGTTACCACGGCGTTGGAGGCAGCGCGGAATGACGGGGCCATCGGTGCCTCGCTTCAGGCCGCACCGACAGTGCATGTAAGCGAAGACATCGCCGCCCTGTTCGAGGGAGAGGATGCAGCGGCGCTGTTCATTACCTCGGGCGCGACGATCTCGTGCGATGCGGCACCTGCCGATGCCTTCCGTGTGGAAGGCATTGATGATGTGGCGGTGGTCTTTGCCACGGCGGACGGTGGCAAATGCGCCCGCTGCTGGAAAGTCACCCCTGAGGTGAGCGAAGAAGACGGTATCTGCAATCGCTGCGAAGATGTGGTGAATGGATAATACCGAAGACCAGATCGCCGCAGATGGCGGTGCGATGCGTCGGCGGCTTTTGACACTTGCCGCCATTGTGATCGGTCTTGATCTGGTCAGCAAACAGGTGATGCTGGCACTGATTTTTGATCCGCCGCGGCGAATCGAAGTGCTGCCATTCCTGAATTTCGCGCCTGTGTGGAACCCCGGTATCAGCTTTGGCATGCTGGCTGACGGCGGCGATGTGATGCGCTATCTGTTGACGGCGCTGGCGCTGGCGGTTGCCGCATGGCTGATTTGGAAGGTGCCGCAGTTTCAGCGGCTGGAACGGCTCGGCGCGGGCCTGATTGCCGGTGGGGCGATTGGCAATGCGATTGACCGGCTTCGCTTTGGCAAAGTGGTTGATTTTATCGACGTTTACGTACAAACATGGCATTGGCCGGCGTTCAATATTGCGGATGCCGCGATTACCATTGGGGCCGGCCTTTGGATATGCAGTATCCTTGTGGAACGGGAGACCGACTCATCATGACGCCCAGCCAGTTACAGCGTGGCAATATTGTTAACCCTGGCAGCGGTAGGCGCCGCTTTGCCGCCAGCGTTGTGATGCTGTCTGTCGTCAGCATGATCGCCGCCGGATGCTCAGATTTTCGGCGTGCGATCGGTGAATCAAAATCTGCGCCCGATGAATTTGAAGTGGTGGTTCGCCCGCCTCTTTCACTACCACCAAGCTTTGCGGCCTCAGCCTCTGATCTGACAGAAAACAGCAACAGCACGGCAGCCACGGCCCCTGCTGGCGATGGTGAAGGTTCGGCGCGTTCGCGCGCGGCAGCTGTATTCGGGTCGAGTGAAACCGCAGTTGGCGAGGGCTATGGTGAGCTGTTCAGATTTGAGTCAGTGCCGGCCAGTATCCGCGAAAAGATTGACGAGGAGACATACGGCATCAGGTTTGAACGCCGTCTGCCGCTGCAGGCGCTGTTTGGCGGTCTGCCTGACATCGGCCCGATCCTCGACAAGGTTGCAGAAGATAAACGGCTGCGGCAGAATCTGCGCAGCGGCTTGATGCCGGCTGACGGCGCCACCCCCGGCATAGATGCACAGACCAACGAGCCTGTCAGCGTCGGCGACTAGGCTGGCGACCGGGTGCGATGGGTCAGATCCGGCAACTTCCCGATACGCTTGTTGACCAGATCGCAGCTGGCGAGGTTGTTGAACGACCAGCCAGTGCGCTCAAGGAACTTGTCGAAAACGCGCTTGATGCTGATGCGCGCCGCATTCGTGTCATGCTGCGCCGCGGCGGCATTGACGAGCTGCTTGTCAGCGATGATGGCCACGGTATGTCGCCGGATGATCTGTCGCTTGCCGTGCGCCGGCACGCTACGTCCAAGCTGCCGGATGGACGCCTTGATGACATTCGCTTTCTCGGTTTTCGCGGTGAGGCCTTGCCGTCTATCGGGGCGGTATCACAATTGCGTATCACCTCGGTGCGGGCTGATGATCCGCATGCCTGGCAGATTGAGGTGAATGCCGGCACGCTGACACCGCCGCAACCGGCTGCCCTTGCCACCGGAACACAGGTTATTGTCCGCCAGCTTTTCAAGGCGGTGCCAGCGCGTCTCAAATTTCTGAAAACCGAGCGGACTGAACAGGGGCGCTGTCTTGATGTGATGCGCCGTCTGGCGATGGCATGGCCAGCGGTTGGCTTTTTTCTGTCAGGCGATGATCGTACCTTGCTCGACCTTGCGCCCTGCAGCGATGACGTGGCCGGACGCGCCCGCAGACTTGCCGATGTCATGGGGCGCGGCTTTGCGGATGAGGCCGTCAGGATCGATGCACAGCGTGACGGTGTTGATTTGTCGGGACTGGCAAGCCTGCCCACGATGAACCGCCCGACACCGGCGGCGATATATTTGTTTGTCAATGGCAGGCCGGTACAGGACCGCTCGCTGCTGGGCGCGATCCGGGCCGGGTATGGCGATACGTTGCCGCGCGGGCGTCACCCGATGGCCGCATTGTTCCTGTCGGTGCCGGTTGACGCGTTGGATGTAAATGTCCACCCGGCAAAGACCGAAGTGCGCTTTCGTGATGCCGCCGGCATACGCTCGCTGCTGGTCGGCGCGATCCGCAACCAGCTGCAGGATGAAGGGGTGCGCACCACAGCCGAAGGCGGTGCGGCTGCTGCCCGTCTGATGGGCGGTACGGGCGCGCGGGGTTTTTCAGCGCCGCCTGCCGCCCGTTATGCAGTGCCGCCAGCCGACTGGCAGTCTCCTGTTGGTGAGCCTGCTGTTGGTCAAATTCTGGGCAACTCCATGAACCAGCCAGCAGACCCGGCGGGCAATCAGGCCGGATTGATGCCCGACCTGCCACCGGCAGCTCGGCCGACTGGTGGCACAGATGATAGGGATATATCAGTGCCAGAAGGCAGCCCGCTGGGCGCGGCGCGGGCGCAGCTGCACAAGACCTATATCGTTGCCGAGACAGATGACGGGATCACCTTTATCGACCAGCATGCGGCGCATGAACGTCTCGTCATGGAACGGATGAAGGCGGCGATGGCAGCTGGCGGGGTGGCCGTGCAGGCACTGCTGCTGCCCGAAGTGGTTGACCTGCCCGATGACCAGCGCGCGGCTGTTCTGGAAGCAATGTCTTTTCTGGCTGATCTGGGGTTGGAAGTGGAACCCTTTGGCGAAGGTGCCATTCTTGTTCGCGGGGTGCCGGCGATGCTGGGTACGCCCGATGCCGCGCAGCTTGCCCGCGATATTGCCGAGGAGCTGGTCGAACTTGGTGGCAGCCAGACGCTCGAAGACCGCCTGTCACACGTTCTGGCGACAGTGGCATGTCACGGCTCGGTGCGGGCTGGACGTGCGTTGAATGATGCCGAGATGAACGCGCTGCTGCGCGAGATGGAGGTCACGCCGCTTTCCGGACAGTGCAATCACGGACGGCCCACCTGGGTGCGCCTGTCACTTGCTGATATTGAACGTCTGTTCGGGCGGCGCTAGCCACTGGTGCGGCAAAGAAAATGCAGCAAGGCGCGCCCGTAACGGCGTGCAACCAGCAATTCAAGCCTGGCCGCAGCAAGCAAGTCTGGATCCATTGTCTCGTCATTGCCTGTCTCGATGATGATCAGTGCATCATCGCTCAGCGCACCAATCTTCATCAGCTGCTGCGTCGCCGCCAGTCCGTCACCGCTGCCATAAGGGGCATCGGCCAGCAATAATGTCGCCGGACCACCATGCCAGCGCGCCAGTGTCAGCGCATCACCGGCGATCACGCGGCTGTCGTCAGCCCGGTCCAGCCGGGTGATGTTCTGGCGCAGCGCGGCAAGTGCCTGCTGGTCGCGTTCGATGAAGCTTGCAAAGGCGCAGCCACGGCTCAGCGCTTCCAGCCCCAATGCCCCGGTGCCGGCAAAGGCGTCAATGATGACAGCCCCGTCCACAACCGCACCAAAGCGGCCGCCGGCAAGGATGTTGAACAGTGATTCACGGGTCCGGTCAGCGGTCGGCCTTGTTCCGGTGCCCGCGGGCAGGGCCAGCTTTGTGCCGCGATGACGGCCGGCTATGATCCGCATGGGTGTTTCGTCCTCTTGATGGTCCTGCTGCACGCGGCGGGCGAGACGCGTGATCCGGTGTGGCTGGGTTTTTGCCCGATCCCTTCCTGCCAGATGTTCTGTTACCAGATGTTCCGGTATCTGGTGCTTTGCCATTTGACGCACGGCGCGGCTTTGCGGGCATATTGCGCGCAGGGCCCGATGCAATGCGCCGCTTTGCGGTACCGGTTGGCTGTGGTGGGGCCTCAATGCCCAGCTGGTCGGCTATGACCCGTGGCTTCACCTCTTCAACCCCGCCAGCGGGAATGTCGCCTAGCAGAAATGGCCCGTAGGATACGCGGATCAGGCGGCCGACATGATGGCCGAGATGTTCCATGATCCGCCGCACTTCGCGGTTCTTGCCCTCGCGGATTGCAACCGTCACCCACGCATTGCTGGTCATCTGGCGGTCCAGCCGGGCGCTGACCTCTCCATAACGGACACCATCGATGGTTATGCCGTCGGCAATGCCGGCAAGGGCGGCAGGATCCACCCGGCCCTGGACCCGCACGCGGTATTTCCGGCTCCATCCGGTGCTGGGCAATTCCAGATGCCGGGCCAGCCCACCATCATTTGTAAGCAGAATCAGGCCTTCGGAATCCATGTCCAGCCGGCCAACTGACAAGACGCGCGGCAGCCTGTCTGCCAGCGCATCGAAAATAGTCTCCCGGTCTTTCTCGTCGCGGTCAGTGACCACAAGCCCGCGTGGTTTGTGGTAGCGCCACAGCCGTGCCGCCTCGCGCATCGGCAACGGTTTGCCATCAACGGTGATCTCATCAGCGGCGGTGACATTCAAAGCGGGGCTGGCGATCACCTCACCGTTCACGGTTACACGGCCATCAAGAATGCGCGCTTCCGCCTCGCGGCGGGAACAGACACCGGCGCGGGCGATATGTTTGGCGATGCGTGCAGGTGCACTGCCGCTGTCGAAGCTGAAAGTGGGTTTGTCTGACATGCCGCTGGTGTAGTCGTAATTGGCCGTCTTTGCAAATACAGCGCGCTATGCGAAAACCAAGCCTATGACAGCTTCACGTGCACAGCCCGATATTATGGCCCGCCTTCTTGACGAGGCAGCGGCAGCGGCGAATTCCGGCGAGGTGCCGGTGGCGGCTGCTGTAACCAATGCCGAGGGGGCGATCATCGCTCTGGCGCGCAACCGCATGCGCGAGAACGGCAATGCGTTGCATCACGCTGAAATACTGGCAATTGAAGCGGCGATGACCCGCCTTGGGCAGGACCGGCTGGATGGCTTTGATCTGTGGGTCACGCTGGAGCCGTGCACCATGTGCGCCGGTGCCATTGCACATGCACGCATCAGGCGGCTTTATTTTGGTGCGCGTGATCCAAAGGCGGGCGCGGTTGAATCAGGTGTGCGCTTTTTCGACAGTGCGGCCTGCCACCATCGCCCGGACATTTATGGCGGTTTGTCGGAAAGGGCGGCAGCTGAACAGCTGCAAGCCTTTTTTGCAGAGCGTCGCTGACGTCTCGCGGTCAGCCAGCGGCGATATCCGTGCGGAAAAATCCTTCAGGCCAGTCAATGCAGTCAACCGCTTCATATGCAGTGGCACGCGCGCTGGCAGGATTGTCACCAAGACCTGTCACCGCCAGCACGCGCCCGCCATGCGCTGTTACCTGACCGTCATGACCGATCTTCGTGCCAGCGTGGAAAAGAATCGTCCCCTCGGCCCGTTCGGCCTCGGCCAGCCCGCTGATCGCGCTGCCCTTTCCATACTGTTCGGGATAGCCGCGGGTGGCCATGACCACGGTCACAGCATGGGTGTTGGCCCAGCGCAATGACAGGTTGGCCAATGTCCCTTCAACAGTGGCCAGCATGGCCGTGACAATGTCCGAGCGCAGTCGCGGCAGAATCACCTGCGCTTCGGGATCGCCAAAACGGCAGTTGAACTCGATCACTTGCGGGCCGGTTGCTGCCAGCATCAGGCCGACATAAAGAATGCCGCGATAGGGCGTGCCCTCTGCGGCAAGGCCGCTGGCCAGTGGCTGGACAATCTGGTCCATCACCTGTTGCTGCAGCGCTTCGTCCAGTCGCGGTGCTGGTGAAATCGCCCCCATGCCACCGGTGTTTGGCCCCTGATCATTGTCAAAGGCGCGTTTGTGATCCTGCGCGCTGCCAATGAACAGGGCTGTCGGGCCATCTACAAGGGCGAAAAGAGACGCCTCCGGGCCGCTGATCCGCTCTTCAACCAGGACTGTGCTGCCTGCGCTGCCAAAGCGCCCGCCAAGCATGGCCTCGGCAGCCTCGATCGCCTCATCTGCGGTATCCGCAACAACAACACCCTTGCCGGCCGCCAGCCCGTCAGCCTTGATCACGCAGGCACCGCCAGCCGCCGCAACAGCAGCACGCACCGATGTCATGTCTTTGCAGGCCGTAAAGCCGGGCTGCGGAATGTTGTATCGTGCGCAGGCCTGACGGGCGAATTCCTTCGATCCTTCCAGCGCAGCAGCGGCCTTGCGCGGGCCAAATGCCCGGTGCCCTGCCGCCTCCAGCCTGTCGACAAGCCCCCCGACAAGGGGGCCTTCGGGACCGATGACCACAAGATCAGGCCCTTCATCATCCGCCAGTGACAGCAGCGCGTCATGATCCTCTATATTGACATCCACGCACACACCAAGCGTGGCCATCGCATCACTGCCAGGCGCAATGACAAGCCGGTCCGTAAGGGGCGATGCCGCTATGGCCCATGCCAGAGCATGTTCGCGGCCGCCACTGCCGATAAGAAGGATATTCATTGCCGAATCCATTGTCGTTCAGGGTACTGCCGGGGCGGTCTTGTTGCGAGAATGCGCGTGAAGCGGCGTACTGGCTTTAGGCAGGCAAAGCCGTTTGCCCCGCTGGCAATATGGCATAAGATCGGGGTGTGAACAAAGAGGTCCTTTACCATGCCTGTTGAGCCGGATTTTCCTGCCGAATCCCCGCCTGTCGATGATCGCGGGTCGAACGCGCCGTTTCTGACGGTCAGCGAACTTGCCGGACGTCTGAAAGCGACCGTAGAGAGTGCTTTCGATTTTGTGCGCATACGGGCTGAAATCTCGCGCCCCACCCGCGCGGCATCGGGTCATGTCTATTTTACCCTGAAGGATGATCGCAGCACGCTTGATGCTGTGTGCTGGAAAACTGTGGCTGGCAAGCTGGCCGTGCAGCCAGAAGAAGGGCTGGAGGTGATTGTCACTGGCAAGCTGACAATTTATGGCGGCCGGTCAAAATACCAGATCGTCGTGCAACAGATGGAAATCGCCGGTGAAGGGGCGATGCTCAAACAGCTGGAGGAACGCCGCAAACGTCTGGCAGCTGAAGGGCTGTTTGATGCCGAGCGGAAAAGGACGTTGCCGCGTATGCCAATGGTCATTGGTGTCGTTACCAGCCCCACCGGTGCTGTGATCCGCGATATACTGCACCGGCTGACTGACAGGTTCGGCGTACATGTCTTGCTGTGGGGCACGCTTGTTCAGGGTTCTGATGCGGCGGGTCAGGTGGCGCGGGCCGTGCGCGGGTTCGATGCCATGCCGACAGACGGTCCGGTGCCACGGCCTGATCTGTTGATCGTGGCGCGTGGTGGCGGGTCACTGGAAGATTTGTGGGCCTTCAATGAGGAAGAGGTGGTGCGCGCCGTTGCTGATTGCACCATTCCTGTAATCTCGGCAATTGGCCATGAAACCGATACAACCCTGATCGACTTTGCTGCCGACCAGCGTGCGCCCACACCGACGGCTGCTGCCGAAATGGCGGTGCCGGTGCAGGCTGAATTACTGGCAAGGCTTGCCGAGACGGATGCCCGGTTACAGCGCGGTATCGGCGGCAGGCTGGACAATGCCGCAAGCGGACTGCGTCTTGCAGCGCGGGGACTGCTGGACCCCGGTGAGATGGTGGAACGCCGTGCACAGGCACTTGATCTGGCGCTGGCGGGTCTGGATCGCGGGCTGGAGCGGCGGTTGTCGGATCTGCTGTTGCGTGTTTCCGGACTGGCAGCACGGCTGCGTCCACCGGAACGGCTCATTGCCGGCTTTGGATCTGATCTTGGTAATTTTGGGGGGCGTCTGAATCAGGCAGCAACGGGGTTTCTTGATCGCCAGACGGCGGCGCTGGATTCTGCAGCAAGACTGCTGTCGGCCAATTCGTTCGAACGCGTTCTGGACCGGGGATTTGCACTGGTGACAACGCCTGACGGGCAGGCGCTGAAACGCAGTGCCGAAGTTGAACCCTCAGCCAGTGTCACGATTCGGTTTGCCGATGCCAGCCGTGCAGCGCGTATGGATGATGGCGCCCCAGATGTCAGTAAAACCCCGGCAAGGACGGCAGCAAAAAAGCCGGATAATCAATCGGGCCAAAAAACGGGCCAAAAAACCAAAGGCTCATCAGACACTGGTCAGGACAGCCTGTTCTGATCCGCTCATTATATTGCCATGCCTGCCTGTCTTATGGCGATATTGCGGGCTGTCGCGGTGTGGCAAAGGCTGCCAACGGGTACCTAGACGTTCTTGCCCCAGCGCCGATGCGGCCAGAACCATTGTTCGGGGCGTGCCCGGATCCAGCCTTCGATGGTCGTGTTGATCTGACTTGCTGCGGCCAGTATGGCGGCATCGCTGTCATCGTCCGGCAATTCGACCGGCGGCGAGATGGTGACCCGGAAATGACAGCCACCAATGCGTTCGGTGTGCATGTAGATCAACGGCACATTCTTGCGGATTGCCAGTTTTATATGGCTGATTGATGTCTGCGCCGGATGCCCGAAGAAGGGGACAGCCAAGCCTTCGCGAAGCTGCTGGTCAACAAGCAGACACATCAACTGACCCTTGCGCAATGCACTGACCATGCCGAGTGCGGCTTCACGCCCCTTTCGAAAGATATCTCCGCCATAATGCGCCTGGCGTCTTTCAAGCAAGCCGGACAGCAGCGGGTTGTTCAGCGGGCGATAAATGGCAGCCACCTTGTGTCCGACTGACAGCGCCGCATAGGGGCCGGTCTCCCAGTTGCCGATATGTGCCCCAACCAGAAAGGCACCCGACTTCAGGCCTTGCAGATTATCCAGCCCGGCAAACTGGATTCGTCCGCTGGCAGCAATGCGCTGCATATGCGGAAATTCCCCCACCACGCGCCCGAAATTGTTCCACATGCCTGACAGAATACGGCGCTGTGCGGCTGCATCCAGTTCGGGCATTGCCAATGCCAGATTGCGTCTTGCCCGCCCCTGCCACGGGGTCAGCGGACCGATTGCCGAAAAAAACGCACCCATCGCACCGCTGCTTGCGGCTGGTGGCAACAGGCGCGCAGCCCCGAACAGGGATAGCGCCAACGCAGCTTCCAATGGCCAGAAGACAAGGCGCTTGATCTGCCGCAGAAAGAGGCGCGCCGGCTCAGACATCTGGCGTGTCCTTCATCAAGTGCTCCCCGCAGAAGCAGCCTGTTTGCTGGCATCCGGGTCTGGTGAGTGCAGACCTGTCTCTATCGCCTGCAACAGGGCCTCGGCATCATCCGGCTGGATCGACACAGGCAGTAGCGATACGCGTTCGCGCCAGTCGCCGGGGAGACGAATCCAGTCCTTGTGCGTGGTAATCATCTCGGCGCCATGGCGATGCGCCTCTTCCTGAATACGTGTCAGGTCATGCGCCGAATAGGGGTGGTGATCGGCAAAGGACAGGCGCTGCGCAATCTGCGCGCCAGCAGCCTGAAGACTGTCAAACATGCGGGCTGGTCTGCCAATGCCGGCAAAGGCCAGAAGTGGCGTCCCGGCGAAGGAGTCCACAACATCCTGATCAATCTGTGTTGTGACGTGATGCACTGGCAGCTGATCGCCGATCCGCGCGCCAATTCCGCTGCTGTCTGCCCCGTTGATGATCACCAGATTCAGCATCGAAAGACCTTTTCGCCAGCCCGTACGCAATGGCCCGGCGGGAATCAGCCAGCCATTGCCAATTCCAAAGCCACCATCGAACACGCCAACGCGCACCTGCTTTTCCAGATGCGGGTTCTGCAACCCGTCATCCATGATGATGACGTCGTGGAGGCCGCGGGCCTCAATCATGCGGGCCCCGACAACACGGTCGCGCGCCACCACCACATCGCGTGTATCCGCCATCATCAGCGGTTCATCCCCGCAATCATCTGCCGTATGTACCGTGCCGTCCACCCAGACCGGTCCGCGCAACTGGCCGCCATAACCACGTGACAGGATCACCGGTTGCCAGCCGCGGCTTGCCAGATTGTCGTATAGCCAGCTGACAATCGGCGTCTTGCCAGTGCCACCAGCGCCCAGATTGCCGATGCAAACGACAGGAACAGTGGCGCGGGCAGGGCGGGCAAGGCTATCACGCACAAGGCTGCCAATCGCCCACAGCACCGACAAGGGCAGCAGCAATACGGCACGCCAACCCCGCTCTGCCCAATATGTTGGTGTCTTGATCATCGGTCCCTTTTGGCGGCTTTTATCACCTTGAGAATTGATCTTGCCGCCAATTCCGGTCGCTTACCAGCCTCGGCGGCAAATTTGCGCGCGCTGGCAGATAGTCGTCTGGCGGCAGCGGCATCGCTGGTTGCCGCGATAGCCGCCGCGGCAAGGCTGTCCGCATCGGTCACACTGCGTAACAGGCCGCGCGCGGCAAGCGCATCGAATTCAGCCTGATTCTTGAAGATGTGGGGACCGCTGATGACCGGCAAGCCCGCGGCCACCGGTTCGATCGGGTTGTGACCGCCGCGCGGCACCAGTGACCCGCCAAGAAAGACCGCATCGGCAACCGCGAACAGACTGTCCATCTCGCCAAGCGTATCAACGATATAAAGGCTGTGTGCCGGTTGCGGGTCGCTGCCATCAGCACGCCGCGCGCAAGAGACCCCGGCGCCTTTGGCACGCGCTGCAATCTCTCTGCCACGATGCGGATGCCGCGGTGCCAGAAGACACATCCAGCCCGCACCCAGCTTTGCAGCGGCGGCAAGAACCACATCTTCTTCACCTTTATGGGTAGAGGCTGCCAACAGGATTTTTCGTCCGGATGCGGCGCTGGTGATCTGCTGGACCAGAGAGGGATCAATAACCGGCTCTGCAGCTGGCAGCTTTAAAGACCCACCTGTCTTGATGGCTGCCTGCGGCGTGCCCAGCGCAGCAAAACGGTCAGCCTGCAGCTTGTCGACAGTCATTACCTGATGCGGGGTCTTGAAAACCTCGCCAGCCAGTGCGGCTCGCCGCTGCCATCCGGCAAAAGCGCTGTCTGACATCTGTGATGATACAAAGACCACCGGGATTTGCCGTTGTGTGGCGCGGGTGATCAGGTTTGGCCAGAAGTCGGATTCAAGAAAAATGGCAGCACGCGGCCGCGTCGCAGCAAGAAAGCGGTCAACAAATTGCGGATGATCCAGCGGCTGATAGAGATGCGTGACCTCTGCATCGCTGATGCTGCGCGATGCTGTCCGGATGCGTTCGGCAGCTGTCACCGTGTTCGTGGTGACCAGATAGGGACCGCGATCTCCGGCTTTTGCAAGCGCCCGTATCAACGCAAGCGCGGCCATGCTTTCACCAACGCTGACCGCATGCAGCCAGAGCGGATTTTCCGGCAGATCAGGCCGGTGATGGTAGAGGCCGAAGCGTTCATCAAGGCGCTGCGCATCCTCTTTGCCCTTGCGGGCGCGCAGTCTGGTCATCAATGGCAGGAAGACACGAACCAGATGCCAGGCCAGATTATAGTGCCGGATCGGCCCGCTGATTTCACGCCCGGGGATGCCGGAATTGTACCTATCGGTCATGATGCGCTGTCCAGCGGCGGCTGGCCGGTCAGGGCATCGGCCTCGGCAGTTACCGTGTCCAGCGCGGCATCAAGTGCAAGGCGGGCATCTTCCAGATCACCGCGCCCGCCTGATGCTGGCGGCGCAATGGCGTCACCAACAACGAACACGCCGCGGGTAAAGGGTTTGGGGATCATCAGCCGATCCCAGCTGCCAGCGCGCCAGCACCGTTCCACCGACCATGCCACAGGCAGAATGGGTTTGCCGGCAAGATGCGCCAATGCCACTGGCCCCATGGCTGTTTTTCGCGCTGGTCCGCGCGGTCCATCAGGCGTGATTGTCGGGATGCCGCCCTCATCCAGGATACGCTTCATCTTGCGCAGGCCTGATGCGGCCCCGCGGTTGGAGCTGCCCCAGACTGTGTTCACCCCGAAATGATTAACCGTATGTGCGATGATCCGTCCATCAACATGGGTTGATTGCAAGGCGGTCAAGCGGTGTTTGCGCGGCCACAGAAACACCATCGACAACAGACGTTCATGCCAGAAAACCAGAATTAAGCCTTTATGATCAGCAAGGATGGCATCCAGTTTTTCCGGCTGATGTCGTCGCCACCTGACACTTGCCAGCAACAGCGCGATCACCAGCGCCGCAATCCAGCTGATGATGAACATGCCGGCCCGGGTGCGTTTGAGTTGTTTCAGCATGGATGATCTTGTCTGCTGGCGCGGCAATGACAGGGATTAAGAGGGCCGCCGCTGCGGGCCATCCCGGTTTCCGGTTATAGCGATGATCCGGCACTGCGTCCACCATCGCCGCCATCCTTCGCGCCGGACGAGCTAGGCTGGCAGGAACAGGTAGTCGCTTGCAGCCCCGATGTCGGTAACCGGCAGCAGGCTGAAATCATCGGCAAAGCGATAGGCCTTGTAGCCATTGCCGGTGAAAGTGGCGAACAGCATCTGCGCCGAGTCGCCAAACCGCCGCGCCCTGCTTTCATCAATTTCGACATACCATACCGGCCGGACATGCTTTAACAGGATTGGCGCACCATCGATTACCAGCTGTTCCGCCCCTTCGACATCCATTTTTACGACATCGATGCTGTCCATGCCGTGTTCTGCCAGAAAATCATCAAGACGTTTGGTCGGCACTGTTTCTGAAAATGTGTTGCCGACAGTGTCACCGCCGATATGTGACAATCCGACCCGCAATGATCCGGATGCCTTCACCGGCGTTTGCAGTTCCACGGTGCCTTCAGTGTCGCTCAGCGCGATCTTGTGGCGTTGGACCTGGCGTATCCGCCGCGTGACGATTGCCAGAATGCTGAACACATAAGATGACGGTTCGACGGCCAACACCACCCGCGGCTTGCGCCCGGCCTTTGCAAAGGCACGCGTAAAGGCACCAACATTCGCGCCGATATCAAGCACCGCCGGGTGCGGGTTTGGTGATTGTGCCATAATGGCATTTGCCACGCCGTACAGGCGACGATCATTCCATGTGCGCCATAGCAGGGCAAGCCAGCGCGCCTTCTGACCAAAAGAATAGCTGTCATTAGAAAGGATAGGTGTGGACTGGATCATCGGCTTACAAAACTGCCTTGAAAGGAAACAGGTCTAGGTAATACATCCGAATGAAATCCCGGTCACCCGCAATCTGACAGAGTTGCATTTTCGGTTACTTTTTATAGATATGACACGCGATCCAATATTCTGCTTCTGGACGGCAGTCAGGTTAATGTGGCACGTTCTGACGCGGGCATGGTGACCCTGACCGGAGACAAGGTCAAACCGGACACATGTTCTAACTGGAGACATGCCCAGACTGGAGACAAGTTCTGTCTGACAACCCGCAAAGCCGCCGCGCACAGACACCCCGCAGCGCACAGACACCCCGCAGCGGGATGGACGGTCGCACTGTCATGCGGCGTATCCTGACTGGCTGGGTGCGGCCCTATATGGCAAGGCTTGTTGGTGCCTTGTTGCTGATGGCTGTTGTCGCGGCATCTGCTGCCGCTTACCCCTTGCTGACGCGCCATATTTTCAATGCGCTTGCTGATGGCCGGGCTGCCGAGGTGATATGGGTGGCACCGCCACTGATTATCGTTCTGGCGCTGGTGAAGGGCGTTGCGCTGTTCTTGCAGACAGTTCAGGTCAATGCGTTGGCGTTGCGCGTGACCACCGATCTGCAAAAGGATATGGCACGCGCCCTGATTGTTGCTGATCTTGGTGTGCTGACGCGCGAGCCGGCCGGCGCATTCATGTCACGGATCATGAATGACCTGAATCTGGTGCGTGAGGCTGCGGTACGTCTGGCCAATAATCTGGTGCGCGATGTCCTGACAGCACTGGTGCTGATTGCCACGATGATCTGGCTGGACTGGTTGATGGCGCTTGTTGTTCTGGCGGTCTATCCGATTGCGCTGCAGCCGGTTATTCGCATTGGTGCCCGCCAGCGCCGGGCCTCGGGCAATCTGCAGGAACATATGGAAGAGGTGACATCGCTTCTCGCCGAGACCCTGCAAGGTGCACGCATGGTGAAGGCCTATCAGCTGGAAGAGACTGAAACGCGCCGGACGCGTCTTGCCTTTGACGGGCTGTATACACGGCTGGTCGGCCTGTTGACCGGGCGCGCGAAGATTGATCCAATCCTGGAAGTTGTAGGCGGCGTGGCGGTTGGCGGTGTCATTGCGCTGGCTGGCTGGCGGGTATCTGCCGGGTATCTGGCTGTTGGCGATGTGATTGCCTTCATCACCACGCTGATCCTGCTGGTGCAGCCGGTGCGCGCTATTGGCACCTTGAATGCTGTCACCAACGAGGCGATTGCCGCCGCTGATCGGGTGCTGCAGCTTCTCGACCGTCCGAACCTTGTTGCCGACGCTGATGGTGCGGTGGATCCGGGGCGCATGAAAGGGGCTATCCGCTTTTCTGATGTCGGCTTTGCCTATGATGCCGCCGGGGCAGATAGCGAGACCATCCCCGCGCTTGTTCATGTGGATTTTGATGTAAAGGCCGGTCAGACAGTGGCGCTGTGCGGGCCCAGCGGGTCGGGAAAGAGCACAATCATCAATCTGCTGCCACGCTTCTTTGATGCCACTGCCGGGCAAATCAGCATTGATGGCACCGATATCAGGCAGATCAGCATCGAGGGGCTGCGCCGTAACCTTGCGCTGGTCAGTCAGGATGCTGTGCTGTTCGATGATACAATTGCAGCCAACATTGCGTTTGGACGCCCGAATGCCAGCCGTGATGACATTGTCAGTGCCGCCGAGGCGGCCGCTGCCCATGATTTCATCATGGCACTGGATGGCGGCTATGATGCGCCGGTCGGTACCATGGGTAATCGTCTGTCAGGCGGTCAGCGGCAACGGGTATCGATTGCACGCGCCATGCTGAAGGATGCGCCGATCTTGCTGCTTGATGAGGCGACGGCCGCGCTGGATGCGGAATCTGAACAGCAGGTGCAGGAGGCGTTGGCCCGGCTTCAGCAGGGTCGTACAACACTGGTTGTCGCGCACCGCCTGTCCACCATTCATGATGCGGACCAGATTCTGGTGATGGATGGCGGTACAATCACCGAACGAGGAACGCATGCGGCGCTGGTGGCAAAAGGCGGGTTATATGCGCGGCTCAGCCAACTGCAGTCGCTTGGCAACGGGGCGTAAACCACATGATGAAGCGCATCAGGACCGAACCGGATGCTGATGAACATTATTCGCGACGCAGAATGCTGTCGGTCAGACGCACTGCCCACCCTTTTGCCTGAAAATCGCTGGTGACCTGTTTCGGGTCATAGACAGTGTCGACCCAGTCAAAGAATGCCATCCCCTGATCTTCATAGGGGAAATAGGCAGCGAAAAAGGCGTCCAGCAGACCTGTTTTGGCCTGGCGTACATGGCCATATTTCCATGCCAGTTGTGCGGCTGCCTCGCGCGCAGGCCGTTGTTCAACAATCAACAGATACAGCGCCGACATAAGCCCGGCACGATCGGCCCCTGACTTGCAATGCATCAGCGCTGGTGTGCGCATTTCGGTGAACAGGACCCGCGCCGCATGCAGCATCGCCTTGTCGGGGGCGGCGCGTGACCGTGCGGTAAAATCCAGCAATGTGATGCCGGCCCCGGCGCAGGCTTCCGCTTCAAGTTGCCAGCCACCATCACCGCGAGGCCCCCGCAGATTGATGATTGTCCGAATGCCCATAGCGGCGGCAGCCCGTACGCGACGCGGCCCTGGCTGGTTGGAGCGATACATGCCCGGCGCAACTTCATGATAATTGTGCCACCAGATACGAAGGAAACCATGATCCCTGAAGATCAGTTCCATCCAGTCGCGCAGCCCGCGCCGAGAAGCTGGCGGGGCGAGAAAATTCATGATCCGGCGACCATCATGCCGTCGATTCGCAGTGATGGCGCGGCAGTGCTTTTGCGCATATCGATGTCATTGGCACGGGTGATGGCCTTGAACATGTCCTTCAGGTTGCCGGCGATAGTGGCTTCGCTGACCGGATGCCCGACCTTGCCGCCACTGATCCAGAAACCGGCCGCACCGCGACTGTAATCACCGGTGATCATGTCTACCGAGCTGCCCATCATCTCGGTCACCAGAAAGCCTTCATCGATATCGGCAATCAGATCATCAAGGCTGATATCGCCATTCTCCAGATAGAAGTTTGAAGACCCAGGGGCAGGCGCGCTGCCCATGCCACGTGCGGCCTGGCCGTTCGGCGTCAGCCCCAGCTTGGCGGCTGATGCAATATCGAGGAACCAGCTTTTCAGCACGCCGTCCTCGACCATCGCGCGTTTCTGGACAGGCAGGCCTTCCCCGTCGAACAGCCGCGAGGCCATGCCGCGCGGACGCAGCGGGTCATCAATGAATGTCAGGCCGCTGCTGGTCACCTGTTCGCCCATGCTGTCTTTCAGGAAACTGGTGCCGCGGGCGATAGAGGCCCCGTTGATGGCCCCGGCCAATGTGCCGACAATCGATCCGGACACACGCTGGTCATAGATGACAGGAAACTGACCGGTTGGCGGCTTTTGCGGGCCAAGGCGCGACAAGGTGCGCGCGGCAGCACTTTTGCCAATGGCTTCCGGCGTATCAAGATCAGCACCATAGACAGCGGCGCTGTAATCATAATCGCGTTCCATCGCCCCGTCTTTTTCAGCAATCACAACAGCTGAAAAGCCTTGCGAGGAACGTTTGTAATTGGCCGAAAATCCGTTGCTGGTGGCGATCATCATATGCGCCTCGCCGTGGCTTGCCGAACCGCCTTCAGAATTGGTGATCCCGGCATTGTCCAGGGCAGCTGCCTCAACCGTCGTGGCGGTGTGGGTCAGTGCCTCAACCGCGGGTATGGCGGGATCGTAAAGATCAATCTCGGGAAGATCGCTCGCCACCTCGTCGCTTGTTGCCAGACGCACATACGGGTCTTCGGGTGCGACCTTCGCCATGGCGACGGCGCGCTCGGCAAGTTCGGTGATGCTGTCTTTGTCCAGCTGGCTGGTCGAAACTGACGCATTGCGCTTGCCAACAAACACACGCAGCGCAGCGCCGACATCTTCTGATCGCTCAGCCGATTCAACCTTGCCCAGGCGGACAGTAACAGAGGTACCTTCACTTCGGGACATGCCGGCATCGGCACCGTCGGCACCGGCAGCGCGGGCCGCGTCAAGAAGTTGCGAAATAAGGGTTTCAGTATCATTGCTCATAATACCTCCGAGATAACGCGTGCCGGGACCGGTTTCAAGCGTCAGAGATACCTTGCAGGCCACAATCTGATGAACCTTGCATCAAAAGTCTAACAGCAGTATCAACTATTCCATGACATATCGCATTTTCATCGATGGCGCTGTCGGCACAACGGGCCTGCAGGTGCATGACCGTCTGGACGCGCATCCGGGCGTCAGCGTTGCTGTGCTTGATGATGATATGCGCAAGGACAGCAACGCCCGGCGGGCGATGATGGCCGAAAGCGATATCACCATCCTGTGTTTGCCTGATGATGCTGCGCGCGAATCAGCCGCTCTTGCGGATGAACTTGGCGCGCGCGTGATCGACGCGTCTTCGGCACACCGGACCGCGAATGACTGGACTTATGGTTTTGCCGAACTGGTGCCGGATGCCGCTGACAAAATTGCAGCAGCGCGGCAGATTTCCAACCCTGGCTGCTATCCAACAGGGTTTTTGGCGCTTGCCCGCCCGCTTGTTGATGCCGGGCTGATCGGTACCGATGCCAAACTCGTTGTGTCAGCGATCTCTGGTTATAGTGGCGGCGGCAAATCACTGATCGGACGGCATGAATCAGGCGAAATGGGCGCGCATTCGGCTTATGCGGTGGCTATGTCGCACAAGCATATTCCTGAAATGGTCAGCTATACCGGTCTGGAAACAAAGCCGATCTTTATGCCGTCTATTGGGGCTTTTTATGCCGGCATGCTGGTGCATCTGCCGCTGCATGCAGCGCAACTTTCAAAGGCGGTAACGGCTGCTGACATTTATGATGTGCTGGCGGCGCATTATGACGGCGCCGCGTTCGTCAGGATGGGTTCGGCGCGTGCCGGTGATCCGGAAACAGCATCGCTTTATCTGGATGCAGCGGCGCTTGTCGGGCAGAACCATATGGAATTGTTCGTTTTCGCGAATGCCGATAACAGCCAGTTCTGGTTGACGGCACGGCTGGACAATCTGGGCAAGGGGGCATCGGGTGCCGCTGTCCAGAACATGAATATCGCCCTTGGCCTTGCGCCAACAACCGGTCTGGTCGCCTGACGTCAATCTGCCCGGATGGCAATCGGCATGAAGTCTATTTGGCAGCCTGAAGACCATATGCGGGCCGGCTATATGTGTCTGACCCCTGTCTGTCTCTTATCGTTTGATCTGGTGTGATTGCGTATAATGACCCTGCTTCCAGACAGCACGCGCTTTCTGCCCGACCAGAGTGAGGCCGCGCGCGCCGCGGATTATCCCTATGCTGCGCCTGAGGGTGCGTTTGTTCTGAATCAGGGTGCGCTTCATCACTTTGATGATGCCGCTGTGCTGAGGGGCCGGACGGCTGTGCTTTCGGTCGGGTCAAACCGCGCGCCGGTCCAGTTAAGACGCAAATTCGGTGACGCGGCTGTGGTGCCGGTCACGCCGGCGATCCTGCATGATTGTGATATCGTCCATAATGCGGCGATCAGCTATTACGGTGCGGTGTCCTGTACGGCGTTCCCCAGCAAAGGCACTGATGTGCTGCTGAACGTAGCCTGGCTTGATGACGACCAGCTGGCAATCATGCACACAACCGAAGCGGTGGGCATCGCCTATGATTTCATTCGTTTCTTCAACGGTATTGTTGGTCATTTGCCAGTGCTGGCAGCCGGCGGTGACATTGTTGCAGCGGCCCAGCCCGTTTATGGATATGCGTCGCGCAGCGGGGTGCTGGATGCAGGGGGCGGTCAGCCGGCCGGCCTTGCTGCGATTGGTGTACGCCGCCGCCGTTTTCAGACATTGTCGCAGGCCAGTGCCGCTGCACTGGTCAAGGCCCGCACGGGCGCGCCGCCGGATATGCCAACAGAGGGTTTCATCGCCGGCATTGTGGCGGACCCGTCAGCGCGTCAGGAACTGAACCGCACGCTGGCAGACACCGCGCTGCATGCCGACGGACCGTGGCAAATCCAGACAGTTACCAGCGAGGCCGCAAGGCAGTATCTATAGGCAGATATCCAGGGCCGATCAGCAATCGGTCACCAGCCCCTATGCGATCGGTCCTTATGCGATCTCTCCGGAAGCCATCAGCCCGGAAGCCATTAGCCCGGCCGTCAGCATCAGCCCGGCATCACGGTTCGATTTGAACAGCCGCAATGCGCCTGCCGGGTCCGCAGCATCGATTTGGCGGACTTGCCACAACAGATGGAGTGCGGCTGCCAGACCCCCGGCAACCCAAGGCCCCTGTCCCAGCAATTGCCAAAGTCCTGTCCCGATGAGAATGACGGCCAGCAGATAGGCCATCGCAACGCCGTGGCGCAGATATCGGCCAAGCCCGAGAGCAGATGACTTTACCCCGACAGCGCGGTCGTCCGTCATGTCCTGTACCGCGTAAATAGTGTCATAACCGAATACCCAAGCCACACTGCCCGCATAGATCAGAATGGCTGGCCACCAGTCGCCAGCGGCGGGAAGGTCCCCGGTCGTTGCCGTCCATCCCAGCGGAACACCCCATGAAAATGTCAGGCCCAGCACGGCTTGTGGCCACCAGGTTACGCGCTTGGCAAGCGGGTAAAGAATGACCAGCGGCAAGGCGGCAATGCCTGTCAGAATGGCTGTCAGTGGCAGCTGCAACAATATGGCAAGGCCAATAGCGCAGAGCAGTGCCACAAAACACCAGGCTTGCAACAGACTGACAGTGCCAGCAGCCAGCGGCCTTCCTGCCGTTCGTTCAACACGCCGGTCCAGTCTGCGATCCCACATATCGTTGATCACGCAACCGGCAGCGCGCATCGTCACCGCGCCCACAAGAAACAGGCCCATGACCCAGAGCATGCGGGGAACTGTCGCTGCGGTGGCGGCGATGATCCACCAGCCGGGAAGCAGCAGCAGCCACCACCCGATGGGCCGGTCAATCCGCGCCAGCAACAGATAGGCGTGCGTCCAGCCGGGCAGAAATCGCCACCAGCCTATGGTGGTGATGTCAGTGTGAAGGGCATTCGCCCGAATCTGATCTTTGCTAGCCATGTCATAGACATAGACCAATGGGCTGGCGCGGTACAGTCCGCAGGCCGGTGACACCCCCGATGGTCATTGAAATGCAGGCACTGGCGGATTACATCCACATCATGTCCAAGCTCACCCCCAAGACGCGGCTCTTTGTCGATACAGATATCGGCTCCGGTGCCATTGTGTCTCCCACCAATGATCAGCAGCATTATCTGACAACTGTGATGCGGCTTGGCGACGGTGATGCTGTGGCCTTGTTCAATGGCCGCGACGGTGAGTGGTTGTCACAGGTTACCATGACCGGGCGGCGCAGTTGCGATCTGGTTGTTAGCGCCCAAACCCGCGTCCAGACTGTCAGTCCTGACTTGTGGTTGCTGTTTGCGCCTGTCAAAAAGGCACGCCTTGATTTCATCGCACAAAAGGCAAGCGAGATGGGGTGCAGCCGTATCTGGCCGGTGCGCACAGATTACACGCAGGTCAGCCGTGTCAATGATGACAGGATGCTGGCCAATGCTGTTGAAGCTGCCGAACAGACGGAACGGCTGGATGTCGCCGAGGTGATGGATTACACCCTGCTGCCGGCGGCGATTTCGGCCCTTGATGACAGCCGGACCCTGGTTTTTTGTGACGAGGCTGTTGCCGGTGAACGCCTGCATAATGCAGTAGATGTGCTGGCAGCGGCCGGCCCGATATCACGTGCGGCTATCCTGATCGGACCAGAAGGCGGTTTCTCTGCCGATGAACGGCTGCTGCTGCAAAAGCATGAAAACTGTTTGAAAGTTTCGTTAGGTCCGCGCATATTGCGCGCGGATACAGCAGCGATCGTTGCGCTGACCTGCTTTCAGTCAGTATGTGGAGACTGGACAGCATGAATATTCAACCAGCCTGCCTTGACGGTCTACCCGGGCTTAACGCGTTGGCACCAAGACACCAGCCTATGGATCAGATCGTATGAACGACACACATTCCCAACCTGTCGATGTGCAGCAGATGATCAACTGGGTTGCAGGCGGCGAACGGCCTGCAGACCAGCTGAAAATCGGAACCGAGCATGAAAAGTTTCTGTTCCACCGGCATGACCTCTCGCCTGTTGCCTATGCGGGTGAGACAGGGGTTGGTGCGTTGCTGGAACGTCTGCTGACCGAACTGGGCCCGGACGCAGAACCCATTCTGGAAAAAGGAACCGTCATCGGCATTCGGGATTCGGATGGGGGCTCGGTGACGCTGGAGCCGGGTGGCCAGCTTGAATTGTCAGGCGCGCCGCTGGATAATCTGCATGAAACCTGCCGCGAGACAGGCCGCCATCTGCGCCATATGCGCGAGGCTGGCAAACCGCTTGATATTGGCATGCTGGGGATTGGTTTTCATCCCACAGCACGCCGCGAAGACATAAGTTTCATGCCGAAGGGCCGCTACCAGATCATGAGCCGTCATATGCCCAAGGTAGGCACGCTGGGTCTGGATATGATGTTGCGGTCCTGCACGGTACAGGTAAATCTGGATTACACGGATGAAGCCGATATGCGGCAGAAATTCCGTACATCTCTGGCGCTTCAGCCTCTGGCCACCGCGCTGTTTGCGAATTCGCCGTTCAAGGATGGTCAGCTTTCAGGATTATTGTCGACCCGCGCCCATGCCTGGACAGATACAGATGCCGCGCGTTGCGGCGTGCCGGCCTGCGTTTTCGACCCCTATTTTGGCTATGAACAGTGGATCGACTACATTCTGGATGTGCCGATGTATTTCCTGCATCGCGGCGATGATTACATCGATGTCGCTGGCCAGTCTTTCCGCGACTTTCTTGACGGGATGCTGGAAGGCCATGAAGGCCAATTCCCCAGCATGGCGGATTTTGAGGACCATATCACAACCGCGTTTCCGGAAGTGCGGATGAAGACCTTCCTTGAAATGCGCGGCGCTGATGGCGGGCCGTGGTCGAATATATGCGCCTTGCCAGCCTTCTGGGTCGGCTTGTTGTATGATCCTGAATCGCTGGAGGCCGCCAGCCGGCTTGTTGCCGACATCAGTCCCGAAGATGTTATGGAGGCACGTCTGTCAGCATCGCGAGACGGGCTTCGCGGCCGCCTTGGTACATGGGACATGCACGCGCTGGCGAAAAAAGTCGTCAGTCTTTCAGAGGACGGCTTGCGCCGCCGGGCACGCCTTGATGACAAGGGGAATGACGAGACCGAATATCTGTCACCGATCATCGACGTTGTTACCAGGGGCAAGACACCTGCCGACCAGCTTTTGGAACTTTACAACGGGCAATGGCAGGGCGATGTGATGCAGGTATTCGAATCGCACCAATATTGATCACGCTTTCAGTAGCGATCAGCCTTCCATTAGTCATTAACCGCAAGGTGTGATACCAGCAACAATCAGCGATTATCGCGCGGCAAGCGGGCCAGCGATGCGATTGGTGTAGAGTGAATGTTGTTGAAGATAGGAGCGACATGCCAGTTCTGCTGCTGATTGTTGGCATTAATTTCATCGGTGTGGGTGCGCTCATCCCGGTGTTGCCATATGCCGTCATCGATACGATGGGCATGCCGGCCAGCGTGATGACGTTGCTGCTGGCGTCCTACGCTTTTGCGATGTTTCTGGCGAACCCTGTTCTGGGGCGGTTGTCGGACCATTACGGGCGACGGCGTATACTGTTTATCTCGCTTGGTATCAGCGCCGTATCGCATCTGTGGTTTGCCATGTCAGGCGATATTCTGACGATGTTTGCCGCGCGTATCATCTCGGGTCTTGCCTCTGGCAATGTCGGGGTTATTCAGGCCATGATTGCAGACCGGTCAACCGAGGAGAACCGCGCCCAGTATATGGGTTTCTTCGGTGCTTCGATTGGTGTTGGCTTTGTTGCTGGCCCGGCGCTTGGTGGCCTGCTCGGTGGTCTTGGCGGCGGCCCGTCGCATCAGATCCCCTTTTTGCTGGCGGCGGGGGTTTCGTTGCTGGCGCTGCTGTTAACGCTGCGGCTGAAGGCACCCCCTGGCAGCCGCATCATTCCCGAACGCGGCAACCAGCCACTGATGCAGCGGATCACAACTCTGCTGCGATCCCCGCTGGCCCTATATGCCATCGCATCCCTGCTGCTGAATCTGTCCTTTGCGCAGGTCGAGGCGTCATTCGTGCTGGTGTTGCGTGATTATCTTGATTTCGGCATTCGCCAGACCGGCTGGCTGTTTACCTATATTGGTGTTTGTGTGGTACTGGTGCAGGCGGTTCTGATCCGGCCAGTTGTTGCGGCGATTGGCGAAGTTGGCACCAGCAAACTGGGTGTTGCCCTGTTGCTGGTCGGACAGTGTCTGACAACGCTTGCTGTTTTGGGGATGTTGCCGGGCGGCGCATATCCCCTGACCCAGACAATCATCGCAACGACGGGCATCTGTTTTGGCTATGCGCTGTCCACGCCTGCTATTTCCAGTGCGGTCAGCAAGATCGCCGGCAAAGCCGCGGTTGGTGGGTCGCTGGGCACGATCCAGGGCTTTGGCTCGCTTGGTCAGGTTGGTGGGTTGGTGCTGGCCGGCCCGCTTTATGATCTGGGCGGATCGCAGTACCCGTTCGGATTCGGCGCGGTGGTCACGCTGAGCCTGTTCGTGATACTGCCATTTCTGGCGCGTCCCGCCACATCTTCAGACCAGGCTGGTGCAGACAAGTCTGGCGCTGGTTAGGCTGCCTCGGTGCCACCAACTGTAATGCCGCCCATTTTCACCGTTGGCTGACCGACGCCGGCCGGAACGCTTTGCCCGCTTTTGCCACAAGTACCAACGCCGCTGTCCAGTGCCATGTCATTGCCGATCATGCTGATCTTTGTCATCGCATCTGGCCCGTTGCCGATCAAGGTGGCCCCTTTGACGGGGGCACCGATCTTGCCGTTTTCCACCAGATAGGCCTCGGAGGCAGCAAACACGAATTTGCCCGAGGTGATATCCACCTGACCACCGCCAAAGTTCACCGCATAGATGCCCTTTTTCATTGAGGCGACAATCTCGTCAGGTTCGTAATCACCATTCTCCATGAAGGTGTTGGTCATACGCGGCATCGGCGCATGCTCATAGGACTGGCGACGACCATTCCCGGTTGGCTCGACACCCATCAGGCGGGCATTCTGCCGATCCTGCATATACCCGCGCAACACACCATCCTCGATCAGAACATTGCGCCGTGATTGCGTTCCCTCATCATCGATGGTGATTGATCCGCGGCGGTCCTGCAGCGTGCCGTCATCCACAACGGTGACACCCCTGGATGCCACCTGCTCACCTATGCGGCCGCTGAATACCGACGTGCCCTTGCGATTAAAATCACCTTCCAGACCGTGGCCCACCGCTTCATGCAGCATGACACCCGGCCATCCCGATCCGAGTGCCACCTCGATCTCACCAGCTGGTGCCGGTACCGAATCAAGATTTACCGTTGCGATGCGCAGGGCCTCGGCCACCTGTGTCTGCCATGTCTCCGGCTGCATATAGGTGTCGAACATAACCCGGCCACCGGCGCCGGATGATCCGGATTCCATGCGCCCGTCCTGCGAGACGACAACTGAAACATTCAGGCGCACAAGCGGGCGAATGTCAGCTGCGCGATGCCCGTCGGCGCGGATGATCTGGATCGCCTGCCATGATCCGGACACCGAGGCAGACACCTGAACCACACGTGGATCAGCGTCGCGCGCATAGGCATCAATCTCCTGCAGCAGCGCCACCTTGTTCTCAAAGGAAATGCCGGTCAGCGGGTTCCCGTCATCATAAAGCGGCATGTTGGTGGCGGACACAGGCGCATCTGCATAGGCGCCGGAATAACCGCGTGTCACAGCCGAAACGCTGGCGGCGGCCCGCTTCAGCGCGGCTTCACTCATCTCGCCAGCATGGGCATAGCCATGCGCCTCACCAGCGATGGCCCGCAATCCAAACCCGCTGGACTGGTCGTAGCTGGCGCTTTTCAGGCGGCCATCATCGATCATCAGCATTTCAGAATGACGCATCTCAAGGAACAATTCTCCATCATCAGAGCCAGCCAGCGCGTCGCGCACAATGGCCTCGGCCCGGTCACGATCAAGTGCTGTGCGGGAAAAGAAAATCTCGTCGGTCTTGGTAAGGTTGTCCATGCTGTCTCCGCGCTGTCGTTGCCTGGCGAGTGTCTGACCCGGCATATCCTCGTCTGTTCCGGGACTTTCATGTATCCCGGCATTGGGTTTGGCAAAGGCACGAAACACTGTCCGTGCACTGTAATAGATGTGGCTTGAGAATGGGGCGTTGCGAAGCTGAATTCAAGCGTGCTGTGCCGGGTTGCGATACAATGCTGCGCGCTGAGGTGTCGGCCGGCGAGAAATGCTTCATAAAAAGCACGAAATTTAGCGACAGGCTGCCGCACAGGGCTTTCCAATTGCCCAGAATCGGTCTAATACATCCATTGTCGGAACAACGGGTGTCAGTACGTTATCCGAACGTTGGCCGTCACCGGCCTGGTGATTTTCTGGGGGAGATATCCATGGCATTCATGGCCACCTTTTCTTACGCGAAAACAGTCGCTTTTGGTCAGCGTGCCGGCATGCTCGCCGCAGTGGCTGGTGCCGCGCTCGTTTTCGCTGGTACAGGCGCGTTTGCAGCTGAACCGCTGCCGTGGCAGATGGGTCTGCAGCCGCCGGCCGGTACGATTGCCGAAATGGCTGATGACCTGCACAATCTGTTGCTGGTCGTGATCACGCTGATTTCGCTGTTTGTGCTTGGTCTGCTGGTTTATGTCGGTGTGCGCTTTCGCGCCAGCGCTAATCCAGTGCCGTCAAAGACATCGCACAATACAGTAATTGAAATTCTGTGGACGGTTATTCCGGTGGTGATTCTTGTCGGTATTGCCGTGCCGTCATTCCGCTTGCTGTATTATCTCGACAAGACAGCAGACACCGACATGGTGATCAAGATCACGGGCAACCAGTGGTACTGGAATTACGAATATCCCGATGAAGGCTTTGCGTTTGACAGCTATCTAGTCGATGAGGAAGACCTGCAGGAAGGCCAGATACGCCTGTTGTCGGTCGATTATCCGATGGTTGTACCCGAAAACACCCGCATCAAGCTGCTTATAACCGGCAATGATGTCATGCATTCCTTCTTCGTGCCGTCGCTGGCCGTGCAGGTATATGCGTTCATCGGCCGCACCAACGAGGTGTGGATAGATGTGCCCGAGGGTGGGAAAACCTACTACGGACAGTGCAACCAGATTTGTGGCGTGAACCACGCCTACATGCCCATCGAGGTCAAGGCTCTGCCTGCTGATGAGTACAAGGTTTGGGTTGAAGCTGCCCGTGAAGAATTTGCAATGAATGAAACGGTTCCTGTTATCGGGGAACCAGAAACCATCGTTCTGGCCTCGGCCGAATGAGCTCGTTAGCGCAGAGGAACCAAAAATGAGTGCTCACGCCCACGCTGACCATGGCGCACCGACAAGCTTCGTACGCCGCTGGCTCTATTCAACAAACCACAAGGACATCGGTACAATGTATCTGGTGTTCGCCATTCTTGCGGCCTTCATTGGCGGCGGTCTGTCTATCTATATGCGTATGGAGTTGATGGAGCCCGGTGTTCAGTACATGGCCGACGGCCATGTCTGGAATGTCTTCACCACAGCGCATGGCCTGATCATGGTCTTCTTTGTGGTCATGCCCGGATTGATTGGTGGATTTGGCAACTGGTTTGTGCCGATCATGATCGGCGCGCCCGATATGGCGTTCCCGCGGATGAACAACATCTCGTTCTGGCTGCTGCCGCCGTCTTTCATTCTGTTGCTGCTGTCTGCGGTAATGGATGGTGGCGCCGGTGTGGGCTGGACAATCTATCCGCCGCTGTCTTCGTCATCCGGCACGCCCGGCATGTCGATGGATCTGGCGATCTTCTCGCTGCATCTGGCTGGTGTGTCGTCCATCCTTGGCGCAGCCAACTTCATCACCACGATTTTCAACATGCGCACACCCGGCATGACGCTGCACAAAATGCCGCTGTTTGTCTGGGCGATGCTGGTTACCGCTTTCCTGCTGCTGCTGGCCGTTCCGGTTCTGGCAGGTGCGATCACGATGTTGCTGACAGACCGCAACTTCGGCACCACCTTCTTTATTCCTGAAGGCGGCGGTGACCCGATCCTGTTCCTGCACCTGTTCTGGTTCTTCGGACACCCGGAAGTGTACATCATGATCCTGCCGGCCTTCGGCATTGTCAGCCATATTATCTCGACCTTCTCCAAAAAGCCCGTCTTCGGCTATCTGGGTATGGCCTATGCGATGGTGGCGATTGGCTTTATCGGGTTTATCGTGTGGGCGCACCACATGTATACGGTGGGGCTGAGCGTTGATACCCGCGCCTATTTCACCGCGGCGACGATGGTGATCGCGGTGCCGACAGGCGTCAAAATCTTCTCATGGATTGCTACAATGTGGGGCGGCTCGATCACCTTCCGCGTGCCGATGCTGTGGGCGATTGGTTTCATCTTCCTGTTCACCGTTGGCGGTGTGACCGGGGTGGTGCTGTCGAATGCCGGCCTTGATGTGGTTCTGCACAACACTTACTACGTGATCGCGCACTTCCATTACGTGTTGTCGCTTGGTGCGGTGTTTGGCCTGTTTGCCGGCTTCTATTACTGGTTCTCGAAGATGACCGGTTATGAATATTCGGAATTCCTCGGCAAGCTGCACTTCTGGGTCACTTTTGTTGGTGTGAACCTGACCTTCTTCCCGATGCACTTCCTCGGACTTGCCGGCATGCCGCGCCGTTACATCGACTATCCTGATGCGTTTGCTGGCTGGAACATGGTGGCATCCATCGGGTCTTACATTGGCGCGCTTGGTGCGATCCTGTTCCTTGTCGTGATTATCGAGGCATTCATGGCCAAGCGTCGTGCGGCTGACAATCCGTATGGTGAGGGCGCAACAACACTTGAATGGCAGGTGGCATCACCGCCGCCTTATCACACCTTCGACGAGCTGCCGAAGGTAAAGTAACCGCGGCATTGCCGTATCAAGGCATTGTCGCATAAAGACTGGCTGGACTAGATGGCAGTTACATCACACCAGAGTGTTACCGGGACGACCGACGGGCTGTATGGGCCGTCGGTCGCCGACTTTTGGAATCTGTTGAAGCCACGGGTGATGAGCCTTGTGATCTTCACCGGATTTGCCGGTATGTTCCTGGCCCCGACCAGCATTCATCCGATGCTGTTCATCATTTCGCTGTTCGCCATTGCAGCTGGTGCAGGCGCGTCAGGGGCGATCAATCAGTGGTATGACAGCGATATTGACGCTGTTATGCAGCGCACGCAGAACCGCCCGATACCAGCTGGTGCGGTTGAACCTGCCGAGGCGCTGAGTTTTGGTTTGATTATCTCGGCTCTGTCTGTTCTGGTGCTTGGTCTTGCCTCCAACTGGCTGGCGGCCGGCCTGCTGGCCTTTACGATTTTCTTTTACGGTGTGGTCTACACAATCTGGCTGAAGCGCAGCACGCCGCAGAACATTGTCATTGGCGGTGCGGCCGGTGCATTGCCACCCGTCATCGGCTGGGCAGCTGTCAGCGGCAGCCTGTCGATTGAACCGCTGCTGCTGTTTGCCATTATCTTCATGTGGACACCGCCGCATTTCTGGGCGTTGGCGCTGTTCCGGAATGAAGATTATACGCGCGCTGGCGTTCCGATGATGCCGGTGGTGGCAGGTGAGGCGGAAACCCGCCGGCAAATCCTGATCTATGCTGTGTTGCTTGCGCCTCTGGGCGTGCTGCCAGCGTTTATTGGCATGTCGTCACTGCTATATGGCGCGGTTGCGGCGGGGCTGGGGCTGAACTTCATCCGCCTGTCGCGCGCCCTGATGCGGTCACCCGATGATGCGGCGGCCCGCCGCCTGTTTGGCTTTTCCATTGTCTATCTGTTTCTGCTGTTTCTGGGTCTGGTCATCGACCGGGCGATCATGCCCGAGCGGTTCCTGGCAGGTGTGCTATGAGCGCGCGCCAGCAACCAAAGACCGCTGATGATATGGTCCGCATGCGAAAGGGACGCAATCGGGCAATTCTTGGCGCCATTGCCGGGCTGGCAGTGCTGTTTTTTGTTCTGACCATCGTGCGCATGGGTGGGGCAACAGGATGAATATGCCAGCTGCACCACATATGCCCGAAAATGCGTCTGGCAATCGCCGGATCCTCGCTATTCTGGTGTTTGTCGTTATTGGCATGGTGGGTCTGGCCTATGCGTCTGTGCCGCTCTATCAGCTGTTTTGTCAGGTGACCGGTTATGGTGGCACAACACAGGTGACAAGCGATAACGCGGTTGAGGTAGTTGCCGGTCATCCGGTGAAGGTGCGCTTTGATGCAAACACCAATCCGGCGTTGAAGTGGCGGTTTGAGGCGGTTGATGCGCCGGTCACACTGAACCCGGGTGAAGAGGTGGTGATCAATTATCGCGCCACCAACATCGGCGACACGGTAACAACCGGCACATCGACCTATAATGTGACACCGGTAAAGGCCGGCCCGCATTTCATGAAGCTTGACTGCTTCTGCTTTATCGAACAGACGCTTCAACCTGGTGAATCCGTGCTGATGCCAGTGCGTTTCTATATTGATCCGGATATTACGCGTGACGACAAAACAGCTGATGTCGACGAGATCATTTTGTCCTATACATTCTTTGAGGTCCTGAACGGGACGGAAGAATCTTGATCGTGGGAGAGGTGGTGTTGTCCGTGCGGCGACACCTGATTGGGAGGAGATCGAAATGAGCGGTGCAAATAAACACCCGTATCACCTTGTCGAGGCAAGCCCGTGGCCTGCTGTTGGTGCTGCTGCTGCCTTTACGGCCGCGATCGGCGGCGTGATGTATATGCACGAGGTGGCGCATGGTGTTGCTGTCCTCGGGCTGGGTCTGGCGCTGGTGCTGATGACCATGTTCATGTGGTGGCGAGACATCATCCGCGAGGCTGAATATCAGGGCCATCACACGCCGATTGTCCAGATCGGTATGCGCTACGGCATGATGCTGTTTATCGCGTCAGAGGTGATGTTCTTTGTTGCCTTCTTCTGGGCCTTCTTCGACCGGGCATTGTTCCCGATGGGAGGTGTCTGGCCGCCAGAGGGGATCGAGACTTTCGATCCGTTTGATCTGCCGCTGATCAACACGCTGGTTCTGCTGCTGTCCGGATGCACTGTGACCTGGTCGCATCATGCTTTGCAGCATGGTAACCGGCGCGATTTCATGTGGGGTCTTGGCACTACTGTCTTGCTGGGTGCGCTGTTCACCGGCCTTCAGGCGCTGGAATACAGCCATGCGCCATTCGGCTTTACCGATGGCGTGTATCCATCTGTCTTCTACATGGCAACAGGCTTCCACGGCTTCCACGTTCTGGTGGGTACCTGTTTCCTTGCTGTCTGCTGGTTCCGCGGTTATGCCGGACATTTCACCGCAAAGCAGCATTTCGGATTTGAGGCAGCCGCCTGGTACTGGCATTTCGTCGATGTGGTGTGGCTGTTCCTGTTTGCCGCTGTCTATTGGTGGGGTGGCTGATCGTTCCGCACTGGCACGTGCCGCACATTACATTCGTGGGGGAGCGCTTTTTGCGGGCGCTCCCTTTTCTTTGGTGGTATTCACATCACGCCAACTGAACAGGTAGATCAATGAAACTGCGACCTCTTTTCTGGCCGACCGCTGTTGCGCTCCCTGCGTTGCTTGTACTGCTGTGGCTTGGTACATGGCAGGTTCAGCGCCTTGAATGGAAGAACCAGCTGATTGAGAATTTCGAAAGTCGCGCCACATCGGCTGCGGTCGATCTTCCCGAAGGCCTGATTGGTCCAGAGATGGAATTTCGGCGGCTGGCCCTGACTGGGAGTTTTGATCATGACAAAGAAGTCTTCATGACGGGGCGTACCTATGAAGGCAATGCGGGCTTTCATATCGTGACACCGATCACCCTGACGGACGGGCGTATCATTCTGGTCAACCGCGGCTGGGTTTCTGAATCCTATCGCGCCCCTGAAAAGCGTGAATTTTCGCTGATTGAAGGTGAAACCAGGATTGAGGCCATCATCCGGTTTCCGGGCAAGAAAGGGTATTTTGTTCCGGAAAATGAGCCGGAAAACGGGTTCTGGTTTACCCTTGTGCCAGCGCAGATTGTTGAACATCTGGGGCTGGTCGGGCAGGCTGAAACAGCTGTCTATGCCGCCGCGCTGCGTACGTCTGACGAGATCAGGCTGCCGATCGGTGCGCGCACCGAAACCAACCTGCGGAATTCGCATCTTGGTTATGCCGTTACCTGGTACGGGATTGCCTGCGCGTTGATTGGGGTGTATCTGGCGTTTCATCATCAGGCAGGCCGGCTTACATTCGGGGCTGCCGGCCGGGGCAAGGACAGCTGATCGCCGGGGTTCGGAACGGATATGAAATATTACAGCACACGCGGCAATGACGGCCCGCTTGGATATGAAGAGGCACTGCTCAGCGGTTTGGCCCGTGACGGGGGGTTATATCTTCCCGAAAGCTATCCCGCATTCAGCGATGACGAGATGCGCGCCATGGCGGACCTGCCTTATGCCGCGCTGGCTGGCCGTATCATGTCACGTTTTACCGATGGTGAACTGGATGAGGCGGAGCTCGCCGCAATGGCTGGCGATGCCTATGCCGGTTTCACCGATCCGGACGTGGCGCCGCTTCATCATCTGAATGGCAACATCCATGTGATGGAGCTGTTTCATGGCCCTACAATCGCCTTCAAGGATTACGCGATGCAGTTTCTGTCGCGCGCCTTTGACCGCGCGCTGAAAGGCGCTGGTCGGCAGGCGGTGATCCTTGGAGCCACAAGCGGCGATACCGGTTCGGCTGCCTTGGAGGCATTTCGCGGGCGTGATGCTGTCGATATATTCATTCTGTTCCCTGATGGCCGTGTCTCGCCGGTGCAGCAGCGCCAGATGACATCAATCGATGCGGTCGGTGCACATGCAGTAGCGGTGTCCGGTGACTTTGATGACTGCCAGGCCATTGTCAAACAGCTGTTCAATGATCATGGCTTCCGCGACCGGGTAAATCTGTCGGCGGTGAACTCGATCAACTGGGCGCGGCTTATGCCGCAGATTGTCTATTATTTTTCAGCCGCATTGGCACTTGGTGCGCCCGGCAGGAAAGTTGCCTTCTCGGTGCCTACAGGCAATTTCGGCAATGTGTTTGCCGGCTATGTGGCCATGCGGATGGGTCTGCCGGTCGAACGTCTGATTGTGGCGTCAAACAGCAATGATATCCTGACCCGCTTTTTTGAGCAGGGGGCAATGCAGCGGGATGTGGTGACGCCGTCGCTGAGCCCGTCCATGGATATTCAGGTATCAAGCAACTTTGAACGGCTGTTGTTCGAATTGATGGACCGTGACGGTGTTGCTGTTGCGGGCATCATGGACAGGTTTGCCGAAACCGGCAGGTTTGAACTCCCCGATTCTGCGATGAAGGCAGCGCACAGGCATTTTTCGGCCTATCGGCTGGATGATGCCGGTACGCTGGCCGAGATTGCTGCCAGTATGGAAACAGACGGCATGTGTCTTGACCCGCATAGTGCTGTCGGGGTGTCGGCGGCGCGCCGCGCCATTGCTGACGGTACGGTGGCGGCGGATATTCCTGTTGTCGCGCTTGCCTGCGCGCATCCCGCAAAATTTGGAGCAGCCGTTTCCAAGGCAACCGGCACCACACCTGCTTTGCCGCCGCATCTTGCCGATCTGATGCAGCGGCCGGAAAAAATGGCGAAGGCGGATGCCAGTGCCGCGGCGGTGCGTGACCTTGTTCTTGAAAAGTGGAGACGTGGATGAATGGCGCTGAAGTGACAACACTGCCCAGCGGGTTGCGTGTCGCCACCCGCAGTATGCCCCATGCGCGCAGCCTGTCGGTTGGTCTGTGGGTGCTTGCCGGCGCGCGCGATGAGCGTGATAACGAAACTGGCATTGCACATATGCTGGAACATATGGCCTTCAAGGGCACAAAAAGCCGGTCAGCGCGTGATATCGCCACCGAGGTCGAGAATGCGGGCGGCTATATGAACGCCCATACCAGCCGTGAAGAAACCGCCTATTATCTGCGCCTGCTGCCCGAATATCTGGATATGGGTATCGATATCCTGTCCGATATCCTGACCAACCCGACCATGCCTGATGATGAGATTGAACGCGAACGCGGGGTCATTATTCAGGAAATTGGCCAGTCGCAGGACACGCCGGATGACATCGTATTCGACATGTTTGCTGAAGCTGCCTATGGAGGGCACACGCTTGGCCGCCCCATTCTTGGCTCAGTTGACAGTGTCAGCGGGTTTACGCGGACGGATCTGCGCGGGTTCATGGATCGCTATTACGGCGCCGGGCAGATGCTGGCCATCGCATCGGGTGCTGTCGCGCATGATGACTTCGTGCGCAAAATAGAAAACCGGCTTGGCGCGCTTGCCCCTGCCGAAACCACGCAGCGCAAGGCACCTGAATGGCAAGGTGGCAGACGGGTTGATGTGCGCGATCTGGAACAGACGCATGTTGTGCTGGGACTGCCGTCATTCGGCGCGCGCGACCCGCGCCGCTATGCCATGATGGTGTTGTCCACGCTGTTTGGTGGCGGCATGTCTTCGCGCCTGTTTCAGGAGGTGCGCGAGAAGCGCGGTCTCTGTTATTCGATTTTTTCGTTTGCCAGCATGTATGCCGATAGCGGCCATTTCGGGATCTATGCAGGTACATCTGCAGATCAGGTAAACGAGATGCTGTCGGTGAGTGCCGCCGAGCTTGCCGATCTGGCAGGCGGGGTTGGCGCGGAGGAACTGGACCGGGCCAAGGCCCAATTGCGGGCATCGCTGGTTATGGCGCGCGAATCTGTCGCCGGTTCGGGTGAGGCACTTGCCCGCCAGATCACCCTGTTCGGTGCCCCTGTCGATGACGCTGATGTTCTGGATGGTATTGCCGCGATTGATGGCAATATGGTTAGCGCGGTGGCTGGCGAGATGATTGCGACGCAGGCGCCTGTTATCGCGGCTGTCGGACCTGATTCCAGTATTCTGGACAATGCTTCGCTGGCAGACCGGCTGGCCGGACGCGCCTGAGTTAGCCCGGCGTTATTGCAGCATCATATCTGGCACGAATTTGCGCGGCATGATCCCGTGCGATTTACAGAATGCGTTGGAATTACAGTTCAGTCGGTGATCAGGCGCTGCCCGCAGTGCCGGCGAAGAAGCCAGGGTCAATGCCCAGCGCCGCAAACCCCTGTTCCCACAAGGTATCGCGATCATAGTCGAACACCAGCGGTGCCGATGCTGGCAGATTCAGCCAGACATTTTCCGAAATTTCCTGATCCAGCTGCCCAGCGCTCCAGCCGGCGCATCCAAGTGAGACAATAGACTGGATGGGGCCAATACCTTCGGTGATGTCACGCAGGATATCGATGCTCGCGGTAAGGCCAATATCATGCGTCACCTGAATGCTGTCGGGCAGCATATGATCCTGTGAATGCAGCACAAATCCGCGATTGCTGTCGACTGGCCCACCGATATGCACCGGATTGCCCGCGCAGAAACGCGGCGCACCTATATCCAGTTTCTCATACAGATCGCCCAGATTAAGGTTGCTGGTCCTTTTGTTGATGATCAGCCCCATCGCAGAATTGCTGTCATGGTGGCACATCAGGATCACTGATTTTTCAAACCGCTCATCGCCAATATGCGGTGATGCCAGCAGCAGCTGTCCCTGCAGGCTCGGCATAACAGTCGCGCCATCCCTTTGCGGGCTACTGGCGACCGCATCAAATGCATCCGGTTCGTCGTCGGTTTTCTTGTCCTGCGTCATAAACTAGCCTAGACAGGAAAAATCACTTGGGTAAAGGTCCAAATGCCTCACTCAGCCGATGTGGAAACAGAATGATATCTGGCCAAAATAACGCCATTTCAGACAATTGCGAATTGTTGCGCGCTGGTTTTGCCCGGCCGCGACACGCCGTCGCGCGGGGTATAACGGTGGTGCTGGCGCTGTTCGCACTTGTGGCCGGGTTTGGTGTAACGGCTGGGCATGCGCTGCAGTCAGACTGGGTTGGTGATCCGGCGATCGGTGAGGCGCGGCTGGTGTCAGCGGTGGTGGCGACAGGTGATCTGGACACATTGCCGCTTGGTCTGGAATTCACGCTGGCACCCGGATGGAAAGTGTATTGGCGCACCCCTGGCGAAGCTGGTCTGCCGCCCGGCTTGATCCTCGATGACGCCGGGACTGCCGGTATTCAGGCATCGTTCAGCTGGCCAATGCCGACGCGGTTTGATGTTTTTGGCTTTGACAACTTTGGATATGAAAACAGTGTGATCCTGCCGGTGCAGCTGTCCGGATTTTCTGGCGGCGACCCCGTTGTGATATCCGCCGCACTCGACGCCCTGGTGTGTAGTGATATTTGCGTGCCGATGCAGGGACAATTGACCCTTGCGATTCCGGCTGGAGACGCAGCACCGACGCAGCACGCACAGGCGATTGCGCAATATGCGGCCATGGTGCCGCGCGACGCCAATGCAGACGGTATCAGCGCCAGTGGCCCTGATCTGCAGATTGCTATGGCCGCGATCACGCAAGATGACAAGGGCAGGCAGGGTCTGGTCCTGCGGTTTGCGGGGCCGGTGCCAGATATTCGCGATATTTTTGTCGAAGGGGTGGACGGTGTTGCCTTCAAAGCACCACGACCGTTCAATGACGGGCCACTCAATGACGGGCCACTCAATGACGGGCTGTTTATGCAGGCAGTGCCGGAAGGCGGTGCAATTCCTGCTGGAACAGAGCTGACAGTGACAATCGATGCGCCGCCGCAAGCGGGCAGCTTTGAGGTCGCTGCAACCAGATTGGACCGGACAGGATCGCAGCTTGTGACGCCTCTTGTGGGAATTGTGCTGATTGCCCTGTTGGGTGGGCTGGTCCTGAATCTTATGCCATGTGTGCTGCCGGTGCTGGCGCTCAAGCTGTCTGCGGTAATTGATGCTGCTGGTGTTGGACGGCGGCAGATGCGTCTGCGGTTTATGTCTGGTGCTGCCGGCATCATCTGCAGTTTCATGTTGCTGGCGGGCGGTCTGGCGGCTGTTCGAATTGCTGGCGGTACTGTGGGGTGGGGGATTCAGTTCCAGAACCCGGTCTTTCTGGTGGTCATGATGGTGTTCATCGGCCTGTTTGCGCTCAGTCTGCTCGACCGGGTTCATATTCCGGTGCCAGCTTTTGCACAGCGGATCGGCGGTGGCGGTGGCTATCTTCAGGACTTTTTTACCGGGATGCTGGCAACGATACTCGCCACACCATGTTCAGCACCTTTCGTGGGAACAGCAGTGGCGGCAGCGCTGTCCGGGGGAATGCTGGCGCATTTCATTATCTTCGCTGCCATGGGCGCTGGCCTTGCCGCACCGTGGCTGCTGGTGGCAGCGTTTCCAGCCGCGGTTGCGTTACTGCCACGTCCGGGGCGGTGGATGAACTGGATGAAGCGGGTACTGGCGCTGCTGCTGTTTGGGACAGTTCTGTGGTTGGCGACGGTGTTGGCCGCGGCGCTGGCACCATCCACCGGTCAGCAGGACCAGGACGGGTCCGGTCTTGCGTGGCAGATGTGGAGTCCCGCCGCCCTCGAGGACGCGCGCGCGGCCGGTATACCGGTGTTTGTGGATGTCACAGCCGACTGGTGTATCACCTGTAAAGCCAACAAGGCGCTGGTTCTTGACCGCGATCCGGTGGCCAGTGTGCTGAGCGAAGCGGCAGCAAAAGGCGATATCATGCTGTTGCAGGCAGACTGGACACGGCCTGACAAGGATATCGCGGCATTTCTGGCCTCGCACGGGCGATATGGCATCCCGTTCAACATCATCTATTCGGATGAGGTGCCGAATGGGCAGGTGCTGTCAGAATTGTTGCAAACAAGCAGTGTCATGGCGGCCCTTGAAACTGCCGGAATATCGTCCAAATAGAGATGATGTCCCGACATATGTTGGCGACTCTCTTTGAAGCAGAATCAGGACATTTCACCATGACCATTGCAGCCGGTGAGGCTATTCCGCAGGCCAGTTTCCAGATCAAGACTGAAGACGGCATTGCAACACATGACAGCCTTGAATATTTCGCCGCAGGCCGCACCGTCCTGTTTGCCGTCCCGGGGGCATTTACCCCGACATGTTCGGCCAAGCATCTGCCAACTTTTATCGAGCAGTACGACGCCCTGAAGGCGGCCGGTGTTGACCGGATTGCCTGTCTGGCTGTGAATGATGCGCATGTCATGAAGGTCTGGGGTGACCAGAACGAAACCAATGGCAAGATCGATATGCTGGCTGACCCGCATGGCGAGTTGGCCGAGGCGTTGGGCTTGCTGGTCAATATGGGGCCTGTACTGGGCAACCGGGCAACGCGGTGTGCCATCATTATCGATGATGGAACTGTTACCAAGGTGCTGATGGAAGATGTTGGTGTCTTTGAGGTTTCAAGCGCCACGCATGTGCTAACGCAGCTCTAGCCGTCAGCCCTGTTCGGCAAGCGCCGTGGCCGCGGCGTGGGCAAGCTGGTCACAGCGTTCGTTCAAGTCATTGCCGGCATGCCCCTTGACCCAGTGCCAGGAAATAGCGTGGTCGCCCAGCGCGGCATCCAGTTCCTGCCAAAGATCCTGATTCTGGACCGGCTTTTTTGCGGCGGTGCGCCAGCCATTCGCCTTCCAGCGTGGCATCCATTCGGTGACACCCTTCATCACATAGGTGCTGTCCGTATAGAGATCGACCGCCATGGGCCGTTTCAGGGCCAGCAAGCCTTCGATGGCAGCCTGCAGTTCCATGCGATTATTGGTCGAATCGGGGGCAGAGCCACTCAGTTCGCGCTCTTCATCACGCCATTGCAGAATGGCAGCCCATCCCCCGGGCCCCGGGTTTTGCAGACATGACCCGTCTGTATATAGAGTTACGCGTTCGCTCATTCATCGCTCCTCAAAGGCCGATGCCATAGGCGGCGGTGCCGGATACCGATTGGTGGAAGCGCAGGATTTGCCAGTATTCCATCGGGTCTTTCGGGCTGACAAGTGCGTCTTTGGGCGTGTGGATCCAGTCATAAAGACGGGTCAGAAAGAATCGCATGGCAGACCCGGCCGCCAATGTGGGAATGGCGGCAACTTCCGCATCCGACAGGGGACGAACCGCCGTATAGCCGCGCAGCATTGCCCGTGACTTGGTCAGGTTGAAGCTGCCATCTGCCTCAAAGCACCAACTGTTCAGGCAGATGCCCAGATCATAGGCAAAGATGTCATTGCAGGCGAAATAGAAGTCGATGACTCCCGTCAGCTTGTCACCAATGAAATGTACATTGTTCGGAAACAGATCGGCGTGGATGACACCTTCCGGCAAATCAGCGGGCCAGTTGGCAAGGATGGATTCAAGCCGCTGATGGATGGTGTCAGTCATGCCGGGCCGCAGTGTTTCGGCATCATCCCCGATTGAGGCAAGAAGCGGATGCCAGCCAGACGGTCCCAGCGCATTTTCCCGGCGTCTTGTGACCGGTGCCGCGTTGATATGAATGGTCGCCAGTGTCTTGCCCAGCGCCGCACATTTCTTGGTATTGGGGTAGCGCGACCAGCGGCCCTCAAGAAATGAAAAGACAGCGCAGGGACGGCCGGCCAGCTGTTGCAGGATGCTGCCATCGCGCGATGGAACGGGCAGGGGGCAGGCCATTCCGGAGCCCGCCAGAACCTCCATCACCTCGATGAAGAACGGCAAGTCTTGCGGGTCGACACGCTTTTCATAGAGCGTCAGGATATAATTGGCCCGGTCAGTCCGCAGCAGAAAATTCGAATTCTCCACACCTTCGGCAATGCCGGTGACGCTGAGCAACGAGCCAAGGTCGTAGGCCGACAGAAATTCGGCAAGCGCGGTGTCATCGACGTGGGTGTAAACGGCCATGGAACAATTCGCTTCAGGCTGTGTGAGTCAGGATTGGCGGGTCAGAATTGGCGGCAGCTTGAAGATCACATTTTCTTCAACAAGTGCATTCTCGTCCAGTACCAGATCATAGCGCGACTTCATGGCATCGATGATCTCATGAACAAGGTTTTCAGGCGCCGAGGCACCGGCCGACAGGCCGATATGGGTGGCCGCATCCATCTCGTCCCAGTCGATGCCTGATTTGTCAGCCACCAGGCGGCCGGCGGCTGTGCCAGCTGTCATCGCCACCTCGACAAGTCGTTTCGAGTTTGATGAGTTTTCGGCCCCGACAACAATCATCAGATCACAGGCTTCGGCGATCGCTTTGACCGCGTTCTGCCGGTTGGTCGTGGCATAACAGATATCCTCGCCGCGCGGACCCGAGATTTCGGGAAAGCGGAACTGCAAGATCGAAATGATCTCGGCTGTATCATCTACCGACAATGTCGTCTGCGTGGCAAAGGCCAGCTCTGCGTCTGCTGGCGGGGTGACATTGCGGGCATCCTCAGCTGTTTCGATCAATGTGATCTCGTCAGCTGCAACCTGGCCCATTGTGCCGTCTACTTCGGGATGGCCTGCATGGCCGATCAGCAGCACATGTCGCCGGTATTTTGCATGTCGCCGTGTTTCCACATGAACCTTGGTCACCAGCGGGCAGGTGGCGTCTACAGCGATCATATTCCGCCGATCCGCCTCCTCGACAACAGCGCGGGCAACCCCGTGGGCCGAGAATACAACCGGCGCCCCTTCGGGAACCTCATCAAGTTCCTTGACGAAAACCGCACCCATACCCGCCAGCCTGTCGACAACTGTACGGTTGTGAACGATTTCGTGGCGCACATAGACTGGCGCGCCGAATTTCTCCAGCGCGACCTCGACGATGCGGACCGCACGATCGACGCCGGCACAAAAGCCGCGCGGCGCGGCCAGGTGCAGGTATTTGCGTTGCTTTGCCATGCAGTTGTTCTTGCTTGATTACGTCGCACAGGTCAATTGCTGTTGTTCGAAAAAAGGGCTAGGATGCGCGCAACTTTTGACGGGTGAAAGCACTCATGAAGACTCCTGTTTCAACTTTGGGCCCATCAGCGGCACTGCTTGCGGGGCTGGTCCTTGCAGGGTGTGCCAACAAGGCCGACACCGTTCCCTGCCCCCCGATTACGGCACCGGTGGACACAATCAGCGCTTATCAGACGACAGATGAAGCTGGCGCACTGATTGATATGCGCTTCAATGGTGTATCGGCCTTATGCAAGGTGGTTGGCAGCGGCGACATCCGGATGGATGTGGCCATTGGCATGAAGTTGAAGCGTCTCGATGGCGGGGCTGTGGATGATGTTGTCGGCATCACGGTGGGCACGGCAATTGTTGATGCGGAAGACAATGTCGTCGCAAATGACAGGATCATCTATCGCGCGGGTATGTCAAAAGAGGAATCGCTGAAATATCCGGTTATTGATTACCGGGTCACTGTAAATCCTGATCACCGGCTGGTGATAAGTTTATTGCCGGCCCCGTGACCGGAACCGGCAATTGGTATCATCGAAATATTGGTTGCCAAACATTGGCTGGGACTGGCCAGTTGTGACTAGTTCAGCTTTTCAATTTCCGCGGCAGCTTCATCTATCAGCCCCATGCCGGCCTTGTCGTCCAGCTTTGAGGTGATGATTTCTGCGGCTGAGGCAATGGCCAGGCTGGCCGCCTTTTCACGCAAGTCTGAAATCATCGCTGCTTCGGCTGCCTTGATCTTGGCTGTCGCTTGCTGCTCGCGCCGCTTGATTGCTTCCTCGGCAGCCTTTTCAGCATTCTCCCGAATCCGCTCGGCTGTTGCCTCGGCGGTTTTCAGGATTGCCTTGGCTTCTTCGGCAGCTTCGCGGTGAAGGCGCTGGAATTGGTGCAGCTCGTCAAGAGCCTCTTCACGCAGCGCACGTGCCTCATCCAGTTCGGTGCGAATTTTTTCGGAACGTGCGTCCAGCATTGCCGACAGCGCACTGCCTGCCTTGCGCCAGACAAGGGCGACAAAGGCAGCAAAGCCGACAGCGACCCAGACGGATTCCATCACGATGCCTTCCATTATCCAGCTCCCTGTGCGGCGGCACTCTTGACTGCCTTTTCGGCTTGCGCCTTGGTGGCCTTCACGCCTGCCAGCTGTTGTGCAGCATCGATGGCAGCCTCAGCAGCAACAGCAACAATGTTGCCCTCTGCTTCGCTGCGTGCAGCAGCCAGCTTGGTTTCGGCAGCGGCAATCTTGGTCGCCATCTTCTTGGCGGCCTTTGCCCCTTCCTTGTCAGCCTTTGCGGCGGCGTCTGCTGCAGCGTTACGGGCAAACTCGGCAGCTTCATTACGGGCCGCATCAAGGCTGGCCTCGTAATCAGCACGGGTTTGCGCGGCTTCACTGCTGGCCTCGCGCGCACGGGTAAGGTCATCATCAAGCCGGGTGCGCCGTTCTTCAAGTACCGAGCCAATGCGCGGAGTCACGACGCGTTCCATAAAGATGTAGCCAACACCAAAAATCACCACCAGCCAGAAAATCTGTGATGGCCATGTTTCGATCTTCAGCTGCGGTAGGCCGGCCTCACCGCTCGCGGCGATAGCCGTCGAAGCGGTCATCAGAACCGCGATGCCTGCAGCTGTTGCGGACACCGTTCTGTTCACTCTGGTCATGCCAGTCTCCTTTGTCCGACTGTCTGCACCGGGCACCCCCGGCGCAGGTAATCACGTTCGGATACGGGACAGTCGGCTTACAGCGCGAACAGAAGCAGCAGCGCAACAACCAGTGCGAACAGCGCAATGGCTTCGGTCAGGGCAAAGCCCAGAATGCCGATGCCAAACACCTCACCACGAGCTGCTGGATTGCGGGCAATCGAAGTTACCAGAGCGGAGAAGATGTTGCCGATGCCAACGCCGACGCCTGCGAGGGCGATAACAGCCAGGCCGGCACCAATCATTTTTGCAGCTTCTACTTCCATTTTCCTAGTCCTTCCGTTGATTTCAAATCTAGGTTTCGTTGGTTAGTCATCCGCTGTTCCAAAACGTCAGCGGTAAACGTTACGCCGCAAGGCACCTGCGATCAGTGCAGGTGCAACGCGTCATTCAGATACATGCATGTCAGGATGGTGAACACATAGGCTTGCAGCGCCGCCACCAGAACCTCAAGACCGGTAAGACCGACCAGCGCAAGGAATGGCAGCACAGAACCGGTCATGGCAATGCCACCGGCGCCTGAAATCATCACCGCAAGACCGGCAAATACCTTCAGCATGGTGTGTCCAGCCAGCATGTTGGCGAACAGTCGAACCGACAGGCTGACCGGACGCACGAAATACGAGATCACCTCAATGATGATCAGGAACGGGATCAGCACCTTCGGCGCACCCTGCGGCACAAAGAAGCTGAAGAAATGCAGACCATGCCTGACCAGACCGATCAGCGTTACGCCGACAAAGACAAAGGCCGCCATCGCGAAGGTCACGATGATCTGCGAGGTAAAGGTGTATGAGTAGGGGATCAGTCCCAGCATGTTGCCGAACAGCAGAAATACAAACAGCGTGAAGACAAACGGGAAATAGGCGCGGCCATCATTGCCGACATTGCTGCGCACCATGTCTGCCACAAATTCGTACATCATCTCGGCAGCGCCCTGCATGCGCCCCGGCACCATTTCGCGTTTGCTCATCGCGCTGGCAAGGAACACGCCGCCGACAACCATTGCCAACAACATGAACAGGCTGGAATTGGTGAAAGAGATGTCGTAGCCACCGGCGCTAAGCTCGATGATCGACTTGATCTCGAATTGTTCGACCGGCGAATGCATACCCTGAGAAGCCATGCCTGGATCGTCCCTTCCTACTCGTCCTTGTCCGTTTTTCCAGCGTCCTGCCGGTGTTCTTCAAAATACCCTGTAGCCAGTCCGCGTCCTGACACGATCCGCCACACATTCAACATCCCGGCCGCTGCCCCCAGGAAAAACAACATCACCATAAAAAGCGGCGATGTATCAAGCCAGCGATCCAGAACCCAACCGATGAAGGATCCAACCAGCACACCAGCAACAAGCTCCGTTGCCACGCGCCCGAGGATAGCACCCATTCCGGCGGGAAGTCCGTTATGCCGCGGCGCGTCTTCCGCTTTCTTCGCGCCCTCGATCTGACTGATCCGCCGTTCTATATCCTTCAGGCGGTCTGAACTGCGCTGAGGTTTCGGATCTTTCATGATGTCGCTTTCAGCCGGGGATTCGGATGATACCGGATGTCCCGATCTGCCAGAAATGACGGAGTGCCGCTGCTGTCCCGTAATGGTTGCCGTTCACCTGATTGAGCCGTGTTGTCGCACCGAGAATGCAGGTGCCACAACCCTGCCGAAATCGCCGACAAAATAGGGGTTTGGCTTGGCCATTGTCAAGCTTTCAATCAGGTCAGGTTTTCCCAGCAGATACGGTGATTTGCGGACGCATATTTCAAAGGGGTGCAGGCACAACGCGCGGTCAGGCAACAGCAGCATCACGGATTCGCTCGGCGGTCTGCAAATCAACCGAAACAAGCTTCGAAATACCGCGCTGTTCCATGGTCACACCGAACAGCCGGTCCATCCGCGCCATGGTCATTCTGTGGTGCGTAATCACCATAAAGCGGGTGTCAGTCTTGCCAGCAATATCGCGCAGCAGGTCGCAGAAGCGGGCCACATTCGTGTCATCAAGCGGCGCATCCACCTCATCCAGCACGCAGATTGGTGCCGGATTGGTCAGGAATACAGCAAAGATGATGGCAAGCGCCGTCAATGCCTGCTCACCGCCCGACAGCAAGGACAGCGATTGCAGGCGTTTCCCCGGAGGTTGTGCCAGAATTTCAAGGCCGGCTTCCAGCGGGTCGGCGGATTCGGTCAGTTGCAATTCAGCGGTGCCACCACCAAACAGGACTTTGAACAGATCCTTGAAGTGATTGTTGACGGCGGCAAAGCTGTTCAGCAATTGTTCGCGCCCCTGCCGGTTCAGCCGCGAAATGGCCGCGCGCAGCTTTTCAATTGCAGCGACAAGGTCTTCCTGTTCGGCTTCGATGGATTCGATTCGCGCAGCGACTTCCTCCATTTCGGTTTCGGCGCGCAGGTTCACCGGCCCGATTGTGTCACGCTCGCGGATCAGGCGATGGACGCGATCCTCAAGAACGGTCACCTCTGGCAGGCTGGTAGCATCTTCAATATCGGCGATGCTGGCCAGCCCATCAGGTGAACAATCAAGCTTGTCGCTGATCTGCTCTTCAACAACGCGCCGTGTTTCAGTGGCAAAATCGCGTGTGCCCTCAGCGCGTACAAGCTGTTCGCGGCTTGTGGCAAGAGTGGTATCCGCTTCACGTTGGGCCGTTTCGGCGGCGGCAAGCTCTGTCTCGGCGCGGCGTAAATCATCTGCGGCCTGCTGGCGCACTGTTTCAGCCGTTTGCAAGGTATCGGCAAGCGCATCGCGCTGTTTTGCCAGCGCATCAGGCATGGCTGACAGGCGTTCGATTTCGGCTTCACCTTCGGCCAGCCGTGTTTTCATTTCGCCGACACGGTTTTCTGCCCCGACAAGCCGCTTCTGCCATGCTTCGGTTTCAGTTGCGGCCGAGGCCAGCCGGTCACTGGCCACACGCACGGCCTCGGCAAAACGCGATTCGGCCTGCATGGCCTCTGCCACACGCGTGCGCACCGCCTCTGCCACCTGGCGCGCGTCGGCTTCGCCCTTCTGCAAAGCGGCATCATCGCCAAGCGCGGCAGCCTCGGCCTCGGCACTCGCAAGATCATCACCAAGGGTTGCGGCGGTTGTTCGCAACTCATCGGCGCGCTCTTCTGCTGCTGACAGGCGCAGCTTGGTGCTTTCTTCAGCCCGCCGCGCGGTCGAGAGTGATGTATTGCTCTCGGCCGCATCTGCCCGTGCGCCTGTCTGTGAGGTCCGTGCCTCTGCCAACGCCTGATCAGCCGTGCTGGCACTGGCAGAAAGACGGTTTTGTTCAGTGGCGGCCTTAGCCAGTTCGGCTTCCAGCGTTTCAAGTCGCTGCCGCTGGCGGATGCGCTCGGCGCCGCTGTCCTGTGCGCCGGGGCGCCTGACGAACCCGTCCCAGCGCCACAATCCGCCTTGTTGGGTGGTGACAGACTGACCGGGACGCAGCGAATCCTGCAGGAACTGGGCTTGGCCGGGTGTATCAACAACGCCAATGCCGGCAAGCGTTGACGCCAGTTCGGGTGCCCCGATCACCGAATCGGCAAGTGGACGCGTGCCTTCGGGCGGCTCAAGATCATGCTGGGCACCTGCGCTGCGCCAATAGCTGACGTCGCCCGAACCAGCCGGGGCTGACAACTCTTCAGAAAGGCATGCTGTCAGCGCCTGCTCCATGCTGTCCAAGACGGTCAGGCTGTCGGCAATCGGTACATCCCCGCTGCCATCACCTGCGGCAAGCAGATATCCAAGCGCATCAATCTCTGCCTGCAGACGTGTCGTTCTGGTATCGGATTCGCGGTAAATTGTGGCAGCGCTTTCTGCTGCGTTCTGCGCGTCGGCAAGTGCGGATTCTGCTTGTGTGAGGCGCGCGACATCGGCTGCATTCCTGGCCTCGGCCGCCTCCAGATCCGAATGCGCGGTGCCAGCGGCCTGTTGCAACTCTGCAAGCGAGATCGCATCAAGCGCGGCCCTGGCCGCATCCTGGCGGGACCGCAAATCAGTGATACGGCCTGACAAGGCAGTCCGCGTTGATTCGGCAGCACGGACGCGGCCGGCCGCATCGGCAAGCGCAGAATCGGCAATATCCTGTTCAGCGCGGATGGTGGCCAGTTCACTCGCAGCGCTTTCCTGCTGTGGTGCTGCCTCATCGATCGTGGTCCGCAGCCCGGCTGTTTCCGCCGTCAGCCGGTCAATGGCAGAGCTTGCATCTGTGCGCAGGCTGGCCTCGCGCTCAATATCCTCGGTAATACGGTGCTGCTGGTCTTTGGCGCGTTCCAGCGCGTCGCGGATTCGCGCTTCTTCGCGATCAAGTTCGTCACGGCTGATTGCAAGCCGCTGATATTCTGCGGCGCGGGCGACCTCTGTTTCACGAAGCGGCGGCAGTTTTGCGGCAAGTTCGGCCCGTGTGGTTGCATGGCTGGCGGCAATCTGGGTGTGATCGGCCGTTGTCAACTGCAAGGTGCGCAGCGTTTCAGCCGCATCGGCCAGCGCCTGTTCGGCTGCATGCCAGCGCGCCAGAAGCAACTGCGCCTCGGCCTTGCGAATACGGTCTGCTACCGACCGGTAGCGCGCTGCCTGGCGCGCCTGCTTCTTCAACGAGTCGCGTTGTTCGATCAGGCCGGCAACAACATCATCCAGCCTTTCGAGATTGGTTTCTGCACCCTTCAGCCGCAACTCGGCCTCATGACGGCGGGCGTGCAGACCGCGGATATTTGCCGCCTCCTCAAGAAGGGCGCGCCGGTCTGTTGGACGCGCACCCACAATCGCGCCAATCCGCCCCTGCGATACGATGCCTGAAGAGCGCGCGCCGGTGGCACTGTCGGCAAACAGCAGCTGCACATCCTTGGCACGTGCAGGACGCGTGTTTACGAAATAGCTGCTTCCCTTGCCGCGTTCGATCTTGCGGGTGATTTCGAGATCGTCGTCATTATTGAACTCGCTGGGTGCAGACCGGTCGCTGTTGTCCAGCAGCAGTGTGATTTCTGCCAGATTGCGGGCCGGACGCGTGTCCGTGCCGGCAAAGATCACATCATCCATTTCGCCGCCACGCATCTGGCGCGCGTTGCTTTCGCCCATTACCCAGCGCAAGCCTTCGACAATGTTGGATTTGCCGCACCCGTTCGGCCCGACAATGCCTGTCAGGCCTGTTTCGATATCAACCTCTGCGCTTTCCGCAAAGGATTTGAAGCCGGCAATTTTCAGTGAACGAAAGATCAAGACTATAAACCGCTGACACCCGGGACTGGATGGAGGCCGAACATCAAATCATGCCCCGAACGCGCTGAGCGCCTCGGCAAAATCATCATAGTTCTTGTTGCCAGAGATCAGCAGGTCATCATTGACCACGAATGAAGGCGTAGATGATACGCCCCATTTGTCGATGCCGATCTGGCGTTGTGCGACCAGACCCTCCAGCAACGGCCTGTTGCGCATTACCGCGTTGAAGATATCCGCATTAACGCCGGCTAGCCGTGCCATTTTTTGTAATTCGGCGATCGGGTCTTCGGCCCGCACCCATACGGCATGCTTGGCCAGCAACATTTTGACCATTGCAAAAAACTTTGATTCCGGAACAGCCCGGGCAAGCGCATGGGCGCGCAAAGCCAGCCCGTCAAGCGGGAAGGGGCGCATCTCAAAGCGGACAATGCCCTCATCAATCAGACGTGCTTTCACCTTGGGGAAGGTGTTGTTGTGGAAATCAGCACAATGGCCACAGGTCATCGAATAATATTCGGCAACATGAATTGGTGCATCGCTCTGCCCCAGAACGCGCGGCGACAATGCCTCATCCAGCGACAGTTCGTCGGCAAATGCCATCGGACTGGCGACAGCAAGTCCGAAAAAACTGGCGCTGCCCGCCACAAAGGCGCGGCGCGTGGTGCCGGCAGTATCAAAATGGGCAGTATCAAAATGGGCAGTATCAGCGTGGGCAATAGCAAAAGGTCCCGCTGGCTGGCTGACCTCGTTAAAGCTACCGGTGATCGCCTCACCATCGCTCATCGGACCGGCTGAAAATGTAAATTGTTTTTTCATGGCGTCACCATAGACAAAGGGCAGGAAGTCGGCAATCCGAGAATCACATGGTGATAAAAGATTGCGGCGGTATTTTGTGTTCTTTTGCAGCAGCAATTTGTGGCCCGGGATGGACGTTGCGTCAGCGGGATGCGCCGCGCCTCAGTCATCACCTTCTATCGGTGATCCAAGGCGGCGCAATGCGGCGCGCACGTCCGGCGATTTCACTTTTTCCAGCTTGCTGTCCAGCGTCCAGATATCTTGTGGCGCGTCGGGCGCGGATATGCTGGTGGGTGCGGGTTTTGCTGTCGCTGGCGGTAATGTCTGAACAAAGATAATCTCGCTGACAGCGCGATAGCCGAAAGCAGCATTCACCCGGTCAGTTATGCTGTTGCGCATCTGCAAGGCAAGGGGGCCAAAACCGCTGCGAATGGCAAGGGTGAGCTTGCCGCCACCATCGCGCATCAGGGCAAGGCGTGACGGGCGGCTCCATGTCGCGATGTCACCAGCAATGATCGGCCATTCCGAAACAAGGCGGCTGAGCACGAAACCGCGTTTACGCACACTCGGCGCGACCATGTTATCCAGCATGCTGGACAGGCGGGTCATGCGGTTCTTGCGGGTTTTGTCCATCGACATACCTTGAAAGGCTGTAACCGGGCCATCCGGTGATTATCAGGAGGGCCAGCTTGTTTCGTGGCGGCAGTCTAGCACACCGCCCCCGCACGGCGTAAGCCAGAGATACGACTGCCCCTCGTCAAATGCGCAACCGAACCGAGTTGCAGGTGATCTGCTGCAACAATTCTGCTGCGACCATTCTGCTGCGACCATTCTGCCGGGACGGGTGCGTTGAATGGTGTCCGCTGCTGTGCCAGTCTCGCCAGCATGACGATGACGCCCTTTCCTGCTGCCGCCCTGTTTGACTGGTATGACCGGCACGCCCGCATTTTGCCATGGCGCAGCCGCTGGCCTGATCTGTCGCCAGCCTATCATGTGTGGTTGTCAGAGATCATGCTGCAACAAACCGTTGTGGCAACGGTCATCCCCTATTTTGTGGATTTTGTGCGTCGTTGGCCAAGCGTCTGTGATCTGGCGGCTGCCAACAATGATGATGTGATGGCCGCATGGGCCGGGCTTGGCTATTACGCGCGGGCGCGCAATCTGCACCGTGCCGCAAAGATTGTCTGTGCCGCGCATGGTGGCAATTTTCCGGAAAGTCGTGATGCCTTGCTGGCGCTGCCTGGCATCGGCCCCTATACCGCCGGTGCCATCGCGGCGATTGGTTTTGGCGCGTCGTCGGTTGTGGTTGATGGGAATATTGAGCGTGTCTTTGCCAGATATTATGCGATTTCAACCCCGCTGCCTGCTGCCAAGGCAGACATTTCAGCAGCCTATGCCGCCCAGCATCCGGGCGAGCGGCCGTCAGATTATCCGCAGGCCCTGATGGATTTTGCCAACGCCGTCTGCACGCCAAAAGCGCCCGCATGCAATGCTTGCCCGGTGGCGGCCGGCTGCGCGGCCGCAAAAGCGGGAACGCCGGAAACATGGCCGGTAAAGGCGATCAAGAAACCAAAACCTGAACGGCACGGCATTGCCTTTGTTGCGTATTCTGATACCGGCGCGGCATGTCTTGTGAAGCGCCCCGAAAGCGGGTTGCTTGGCGGTATGCTGGCTTTTCCATCAGCCGGTTGGACCCCGGCAGACAGTGACTGGAATGCCGATGCGCCGCTGGCCAGTCCACCATTTCCGGCCAATTGGACGCTGTTGGATGACAGCGTTTCGCATGTCTTCACACATTTCAGCCTGACCATGCGTGTTGCGGTGGCCAGAATGGGTGCTGTTCGGGAAGGTGACAAGCTGGTTGCGGGTGCTGCCTGGCAAAAGGTGCGGCCCGCCAGCCTGCCAACTTTGATGCGCAAGGTCTGGAAGCTGGCCGAACCTGTGCTGACAAATCAGTCAGCAAGGCATGCCCAAGATTGATCAAGGATCCGCAGATATCAGTGATTGCGGATATCAGTGATTGAAGTGGCGCATGCCTGTCATTGCCATGACAATGCCCGCCGCATCCGCCGCTGCGATCACCGTGTCATCAGCCTTTGATCCGCCTGGCTGGATGACAGCTGTCGCACCGGCATCAATCAATGCCTGCAACCCGTCTGCAAACGGGAAAAAGGCATCTGATGCGGCCACTGACCCGCTGGTGCGTGGCACATCCCATCCATGATGGTGCGCCGTATCACGCGCCTTCTGGGCAGCGATCCGGGCCGAATCAACGCGGCTCATCTGGCCGGCACCCACGCCCGCCGTGATGGTGTCTTTCACAAATACAATGGCGTTGGATTTGACATGTTTGACCACCCGCCACGCAAACATCATGTCGGCAAGTTGCGCCGCATCGGGTTTGGCGCTTGTGACGATCTGCAAATCGGCTTCGGTGATAAAGCCGTTGTCACGCGACTGCGCCAGAAAACCGCCACTGACGGACTTCACCTTGATGGCTGAGGCACGCGAATCAGGCATGCTGCCGGTCAATAACAGACGCAGATTTGGCTTTGCGGCAAGGATCTCTTTCGCAGCCTCGCTGGCATCGGGTGCAATCACCACCTCGGTAAAGATACTGGCGATGCCGCTGGCTGTATCGGCATCCAGCGTCTGATTGCTGGCGACAATGCCGCCAAATGCACTGACCGGATCGGCGGCCAGCGCATGTTCCCACGCAGCGGCAAGGGTGTCGGCACTGGCCACACCACACGGGTTCGCATGCTTGATGATGGCAATCGTGGGTGCGGTGAATTCAGCAGCCAGTTCGAAGGCTGCATCTGTGTCGTTCAGATTGTTATAGGATAGAGGCTTGCCTTGAATCTGTGTGGCGCTGGCAACACCGGCGCGTGCCGGACCACCTGCATAAAGGGCAGCCTGCTGGTGCGGGTTTTCGCCGTACCGCAGTGTCTGTTGGCGTTGTGCTGAAATCTGCAGCGTTTCGGCAAAATCGCTGCCGTCCAGCCAGCCGGCAATCGCCGCATCATAGCGAGCGGTGCGGGCAAAGACGCGCGCGGCAAGATCGCGGCGCAACTGCGGGCTGACATCGCCGTTCGAATCCAGCGCGGCAACCACCTCGTCATAATCTGAAGGATCGCAGATAACGGTTACGAACTGATGGTTTTTGGCCGACGCCCGCAGCATTGCCGGCCCGCCGATATCAATGGTTTCGATCAGCGTCTCCTGATCATCGGTGCGCGCCAGCTGCTCTTCAAATGGATATAGATTGACCGCAACAAGATCAATACCGGTGATGCCCTGTTCGCGCATGGCGGCAAGGTGATTCTCGTTATCGCGGCGGGCCAGCAACCCTCCATGGATATTGGGATGCAGCGTCTTGACCCGTCCATCCATGATCTCGGGAAAGCCAGTTACCTCGGACACATCTGTGACATCAATGCCGGCATCGCGCAGCATCGTTGCGGTGCCGCCCGTTGAGAGGATTTCGTATTCATGACGCACCAGCGCTGCCGCGAATTCGCCAAGTCCTGTCTTGTCGGAAACGGATAGAAGGGCGCGGCGTCGGGTCATGGGGAGGGGTTCCTGATCATGGGGTTGGGGTGAGCCTGCATGCCGCGTCGTTATGGCAAAGCATCACCCGAAAGGCAATTGGCTGACTGCGCTTTTGAGCCCTATTGGTTGCCGCGGGTGAAAGCCCATCTCACCTCATGGGTGCCGATGGTGCGAATATCGGAGATCACCGCTTTGAGGATGATCTGCTGGCTTGCCTGACGGACACCATCTTCAAAATAGACCGAATTGTCGAGTTCGGTTGTGGCACCGGCCGCCTTCAGCGTCCAGCCGGTCTTGCTGCCGCGAATTTTCATCAGAACGGACCCGTTTGACAGCATCGCGGCGGAAACACGCGGATGAAGATGAAAGCGGATCAGCGCCAGATGGGGAATTTCACCGGGGGCCCCGGAATATTCCAGAATATCGGACCCCCGCAAATTTGATCCGCCAGTTTTCAGATACAGTTTGCGATGATGCAGCAGCCCGTGCGAGGGCTCATAGCCATCATGCGTGGCGACCGCAAGAATGCCACCATCAGCTTCACCGACCTCTACGCCTGAAATGCTGGCCATCCGGCCGGTCTGCGGACTGGATGAATTCTGGTTGTCCAGCCCGAGGGTGGAATGGGCAGCTGTCGAGGACATGATCCGCCGCATCGTCGGGTCTGTCATCATCTGCCCGGGATTGACGATCAGCTGGGTTGGGCCGACGCTCAATTCAAAGCCGAGCGTGCCAAGTCCGGTCACACTGCGCCCGTCTTTCATCACGGCTGGTTCACCAGCATCCATGATGACAATGGTACGCCCGCTGCCAATGCGCAGAAATCCGGTATAGGGTGCCTGCTGCAGCGGTTTGCCGCGCACACCGGATCGCAGCAGTGTTTCTTCCACATGCGCGGCGGGAACCCCGCCACCGCCATTGAAATGGGTCAGCCGCCCGTCGCCATGCCGCCACATGCGGGTTACAGCTCCCATACGGGTGATCATCTCACCAAGATTGGTGCTGTCGACGCCAGTTGCCGCGGCGGCAATGCGCAGTTCGACAAGCTGGCGCATAAGGGTGACGTGCTGGTCAGGCATGCGGCTGGCATGGCCACCATCCGGCACCATCACGGTATCCAGCTTTGATGCCAGAATTTCCAGCAGGGCGGAGAATGTCTCCTTGCTGACCCCGAAAGTTGTTTCGGCAAGAGCAAGACCGCGCAGAGCAGCAATCTGGTCATCGAGTGCGCGCATGCGCTGCCAGTCGCTGGCAAGGCAGTTCAGCTGAATATCCAGCGCGGCAGACAGCATGTCCTGAAAGCTTTCAGGCGCAGAATTTCCATACCATCCATAGTTTAATGCCAGAACAGCCAGCCGCCGCCCCATAATATCAGGGCGCCAGCCGGGCAGTTTCCAGCGCTGATTTACGCTGACCCAGCTGGTGATCAGGTCGCGCGCGCGGGACCGTGCCTCGCTGCTACCTTCGACACGCAGATCGCGCACCCATTCGAATGACTGAAAATAGGCAGGATCGCGCGTTGGATCGAGGCGATCTGTGAGGATATCACGGCCATTTTCCAGATTGCCGCGCCACGGGTCCTGCAGGCTGGCCCGAAGCGCCCCGCGATTGCCGCCGCGCAATTGCCATCCAAACAGCGCTGTGCTGCGGATCAATCTGTCCAATGCGGACAGCCGCATCCTGTCCCGGCTCATAGGTGATGCAGGTTTTTGATCAGCAGTGTCAGGCGGCGCGGGCATGCGGTGTTGGCGTATCCACAGGTTTTGGCAAGCGAGATGATCGCCTGCGCTTGTTGGTCATGGTCCGTTCTACCGATCAGCTCCGGATCAGGCATAGACTATATTGATTTATCCGCCAACAGAACGAAACCGTGCAACAAAAAATCCGTCCACGCCGCCTATTTCTGCGAACATGTCGGGCCGCAGGCGCAAGGCACCTGTTGATGTAACGGCGGCGGCAAATGCACCAGCCTCTTCGCTCGTCACAGGATCGGATGTCAGCGCCACGCTTTCGTCAGCCAGAATGCTGTCGGCAATCTGCTCTCCTTCTTCAAACTGAAGCGAGCAGGTGGCGTAGACAAGACAGCCGCCCGGTTTCAGCCAGGTGGCGGCTTGGCGGATCAGGTCAGCCTGCAGAATGGCCAGTGGCTTTATGTCATCAGCCTGACGCCCGCGCAGGATATCGGGGCGGCGGCGCAGCGTGCCTGTGGCTGAACAAGGCGCATCAATCAGCACGGCATCGACGGTGCGGCCGGGATCATAACTGCGCCCGTCAGCGGTAACGCATTGCGCCTTCATGCCAAGCCGGGCCAGATTCCCGCGCAGGGTCTTCAGACGCTTTGCCGAGCTGTCAATGGCGGTAACGGTGGCCCCTTGCGATATCAGCTGCGCAGTCTTGCCACCAGGAGCAGCGCAGAGATCGATCACATCCTTGCCGGCCAGATCGCCAAACAGGGTTGCGGGCAGGGCCGCCGCCGCATCCTGAACCCACCAGGCACCGTCCTTGAAGCCCGGCAATTCGGCCGGGTCACCGTCAAAGGCACGGCGGATGGTGTGATCGTTGATGATTGTCCCGTCGAGGCTGTCTGCCCAGCTGCTGATATCCTGCGCTGGTGTGATATCAAGCGTTGGCGGTTCCATCACCAGATCCATGATGGCGGTGGTCGCCGATTTACCAAACTGACGATGCCAACTGTCGCGTAACCAGTCCGGCAGGTTTTCGTCTGCGGTTGTTTGGGCAAGTCGCTCCGCAGCCTCCCGCGCAAGGCGGCGCATAACCGCATTGGTCAGGCCGGTAAGCCGGTCAAAGCCAGACGAGCGCATCAATTCGACCGTGCTGTTGACCGCTGCATGGGCACCGGTATCCAGAAACAGCAATTGCGCTGCGCCCATGCGCAGGATGATCATTGCATCGCGCTGCTTTCCTGAGGGCTGGCGTGACATCAGATCAGCCAGGATGCTGTCAATCTGGCCGGCGCGCCGCAAACAGGTTGCAGCCAATAGCCGGACGAAACGCCGGTCACGGTCTGGCAGGTGACGCGCCTGACGTAATGCCTCGTCAAGATAGCGCCCGTTATCAACCAGTCGCAGGACCTGAAAGCAGGCGATGCGGCTTTCACCGCCGGCCCCGCCATTTCTTGCGCCGGATGATTTGTCGCTGGCAGGATTGGTGGATTTGCCGCCAGCGGCATCACTCTGGCTGTTCCGGCGATCTTGCACGGCTGGTGGCATGGGGGCTCCGCTTGTTTTTCGGTGGTCATGGGGGCATATAGTGATTTATGGAGACTGACAAGACACGGGCTGAAAACAGCGCCGCGCCAGACACAGATCAGGCGGGGCTGGCAACGGGTGGATCAGCCGGTGAATCTGCCGGTGAATCTGCCGGTGAATCTGCCGGTGAATCTGGTGCGCCGCAGGATGCCACTGCCAAGCCGCAGAGCCAGGCCAGTGCGCCGCGTGAGGTGAACGGGCCAAAGGGGCCTGAGCCAACGCGCTATGGTGACTGGGAACAAAAAGGTCGTTGCAGTGACTTTTAATCACGGCGATGTCTGATTGTTGCCCGATCCTGCTACATCCCGGCTTGCTGAATGAGGCATTTTGAATGGACAGATTGAAGACCGGCATGCTGGTCAGTGCTGCGGTTCGCGTCGCCAGTGCTGCGCTGATTGATTGTGTGGTCGCCAATCGTGGTGACGCTGATGCCGGGGCGCTTTTTGTGCATATTGATGCGCTGGACGGGCGGCACAGGCTGCTGTCACGCGTCATCGGATTTGATGGCGATTATGAATGGCAGAATCTGCTTGGCAGCGATGCTGAAGGCTGGACGGATGCGGACGCTGTTGCAGCCCGCCTGTCGCGCGAGCGCGAGACCGATCCCGATGTGTGGATCATCGCCATTGCCGACCACAAGGCGCGTAACCCGTTCGAGATGCTCTAGGCACAGCCGGTCCGGTTGTCATACGTTACGTCACACAGCATGGAATTTCGCGTTGAGGTGGGATATACAGACCCGATGACGACCAAGCATGACACATCGCAGCGTGAAAAGGTGCGGCATGGCGGCGGCAATCAGCTGATTGATCGCCGGTTATGTGTTGCCCCGATGATGGATTGGACGGACCGGCATTGCCGGCTGTTCCACCGCTTGATTGCGCCATCGGCACTGCGCTTTACCGAAATGGTGACTGCCGAGGCGGTCATTCACGGTGATCGTGACCGGCTGTTGGCACTTGCCGGGCCCGACCAGAACGGCGCAATTCCGACAGCATTGCAACTGGGTGGCAGTGATCCGGCCCGACTGGCACAGGCGGTGATGGCAGCGGCACCTTATGGATATGCCGAAATTAATCTGAATGTCGGCTGCCCGTCCGACCGCGTTCAATCAGGCCGGTTTGGCGCTTGCCTGATGGCTGAACCCGCGCTGGTGGCCGAATGTGTAACTGCTATGCAGGGGGCGATCGACCTGCCGGTAACAATCAAATGCCGTATCGGCATTGATGATATGGACCCGGAGGCGGGCCTGGATGATTTTGTCTCGCATATTGCCGGTGCCGGCGTCGGTGTTGTGTATTTGCATGCCCGCAAGGCCTGGCTGAAGGGGTTGAGCCCCAAGGAAAATCGGGACATTCCGCCGCTTGATTATGATCGGGCGCGCCGCCTTGCTGCTGGCTGGCCGCAGCTGCAGGTTATTCTGAATGGCGGTCTGGATACCGCGCATGCAACCCTGGAGGCAGCAGATGGCTTTGCCGGTGTGATGCTGGGACGCGCTGCCTATCGCACGCCGATGATCCTTGCCGATGTCGCCGAGGCTTTCACCGGAACGGCTGCACCATCGCGCGTGGATATCGCCAACGGCATGGCGGATTATGCCGATGATGTGACCCGCCAGGGCGTGCCGCTGCATTCCGTTACACGCCATATGCTGGGCCTTTTCCATGGCCAGAGGGGCGCGCGGTTGTGGCGCCGTCAGCTTGGCGAGGAAGCGCGTCACCGTGATGATGGCGGGATGCTGATCCGCGAAGCCGCTGCGGCCTGTGAGTCGATGAACAATGTACTTGCTGCCTGATTCGCCGCAGCATCTGTGATACACAGCCTGAAATGCGGCCCCTTTTTTGCCGGGCATACCCCGCTACCCATCAGCCAACCCCGTAACCGGAGAGCAGCGTGACTGACAAGACATCCGAAACCGTATCCAAGGCCGACAGCAAACAATCGCCGACACAGCCGCCCCAGGGGCAGGGCCGTAAATTGTTGCTGGATATGGGGCCGCTTATTGTCTTTTTCATCGCAAACTATTTTACCGGCGAGTTCATGCTGGCAGTCGGTGTGCTGGTTGCTGCGACAGTTGTGGCATTGGCCGCTGGCTGGATACTCGAGCGACGTATCTCGATGATGGCGCTGTTCGGCTGTGTCGCGGTGAGCTTTTTCGGTGGCTTGTCGCTTTATTTCGACAATGAGCTGTTTATCAAGATCAAGCCGACTGTGCTGACTGTCCTGTTGGCGGCGGTAATCGCCGGGGGACGTCTTTTGGGCCGCAACCCCCTTGGCGCAATAATGGGCGCGCAGCTTCGCATGCATGATGCTGGCTGGCGCGCGCTGAGCTGGCTGTGGGTGGCGATGTTCCTGACCACCGCACTGGCCAATGAGATCGCCTGGCGTACCTTGAGTACCGATGATTGGGTAACCTTCAAAGTGTTCGGTATAACAGTCATTTCGCTGGCTTTTGCTATTGGCAGCATGCCGATCATGACAAAGCACCAGATTGAGGAATAAATCCTCCGAAAAGGCACGGCAAACAGCATTCTGCTCTGATTCAACCTGCATTGTCGCGAAATGCATAAATTCAGTCGCCCACAAAAGACATTCGGTGCATCGATTGTCGCACATCTGAAATAGGAAGGATGCGCCTCAGGGCGTGTCTGCAGGCCTTTTTGGGGAGCGCCACCATGTCTGATCTAGCGACGTCTGACGAAGAAGAAATCATCCTTGCCGATCTGGACGATGATGAACTTGTCCAGCAAATGCATGATGACCTTTATGACGGACTTCAGGATGAAATTCGCGAAGGTGTCAATATCCTCCTCGGACGCGGCTGGACACCCTATGATGTTCTGACAAAGGCGCTGGTCGAAGGCATGACCATTGTCGGTGTCGATTTCCGCGACGGCATCCTGTTTGTTCCTGAAGTTCTGATGGCGGCCAACGCCATGAAGGCTGGCATGGGCATTCTGCGCCCGCTTCTGGCGGAGACCGGTGCGCCGAAAGTCGGATCGATGGTGATCGGCACGGTCAAGGGTGACATCCATGATATCGGCAAGAATCTGGTATCGATGATGCTGGAAGGTGCCGGTTTCGATGTTGTCGATCTTGGTATCAACAACCCGGTTGAAAACTATCTTGAGGCGCTTGAGGAACACAAGCCCGACATCCTCGGCATGTCGGCATTGCTGACAACCACTATGCCGTACATGAAGGTGGTGATCGATGCGATGGTCGAGAAGGGCATTCGCGATGACTATATCGTGCTGGTCGGGGGCGCGCCGCTGAACGAGGCGTTTGCCGATTCCATCGGTGCCGATGCCTATTGCCGCGATGCCGCCGTTGCTGTCGAGACCGCCAAGGAACGGATTGCCGCCAAGCGCGAGGCCCGGGCCGCTGCCGGCTGATCGCATCAACGCTGCGAGTGATTGCGGGCTGGATGCTGGCCGCGTGACTATGACCGGTCATCGTGCCGAGATGCAGATGACACGCACCCAAACTG
>ERZ802819.26-NODE-26-length-80097-cov-54.7858_pt1 | contig 80097 bp, 80 predicted proteins | sample MGYA00345647_ERZ802819 | MGnify/ENA primary metagenome ERZ802819 (study PRJEB30503, sample SAMEA104212355) | marine metagenome | biome: Westerlies Biome; feature: [SRF] surface water layer (ENVO:00010504) within the epipelagic zone...; material: water (ENVO:00002006)...
GCGAGCGCGCTGGTATTCGTCGGGTCGGCAATGGCAATGAATAACCGGTTACCGCGGCGATAGAGCGGCAGGGCTTTATGCTTGCGGATTAGCGACTGTGGCACGAGATCGAGCGGAAGGTGTTCGTGGACCATGGGCGTTAAGTTGAACAGCGGCACGCCGTACTCTTCTGAGACGATGGTGGCGAGGGCTATGCTGTCTACGTGGTTGCCGGTCAGAAGTTCCTGAACGAGAGTCAGTCCTTGCGTGCGCGCCGGTTCATTGACTTCAGCAATGCCCGCCGAGCTTATAAGATGTTCTGCGACTAAACGCTCTGACAGTCCGCTGTAAAGGACTGGGCGAATGTTGTTTGAGGCCTGAGTGTTCATGTCACCACCGTTGTCGGTTGAGCACGAGGCCTAAACATGGGCAAAGACACTCACTAAGTCAACCTAAAAAGCGCGCAACATTCCTATATCTAAGCCATTTTGCCAAGATTGATGGCCTCGTTTTTGTTACGTAAATTGCCGCTATTTGAATAATTCTGACAAAAATTGTCACTCTTTTGTGCGATTTTTTGATAATCAGGCTTAGAGATAATATTTAAATTGAACGTCTTACGACGATCTTGCCGCAGCGACGTGTTGTTAGTATTGGGATCTTCCGGTCAGTACTGTACTGGCTTCAAAGCGCGAATCGGTTTTTTCACAACTTGGCGTCTTTATTGCGTGCACAGTAACGGGTGCGTTGCGCCTGAGTGAAAGTCTCGTTTTTAACTAATATAGGGAGCAGGACATGAAGAGACAGTTGCAAAAGGGTTTTACGCTCATCGAGTTGATGATAGTAATTGCCATAATCGGTATCTTGGCAGCCGTTGCACTGCCGGCCTACCAAAACTATACAAAGAAAGCTGCGTTTGCTGAAGTCAAATTGGCTGCTGGGCCTTACAAGGCGGGCGTTGAGTTGTGTTCGTTGACTAATGCTATGTCAGCGTGTGACACCGGTGCAGCGGGTATTCCTGCAACTTCGGCATCCCAAGCGGTGGCTTCTGTTGGCGTTGTAGATGGGACCATCACTGTTGTACCAGTCAACGGGTGGAAGGGGCTGGCGACTGCTGATACGTATGTGTTGGCGCCCACGGGTGGCGGTAACGGAGCCCAGATCACTGCATGGGGCGCAACTTGCACCAATGCAACGTTATTTTAACTTACGCTTGTCAAGTCAATAAAAAGGCGCTAGCGCGCCTTTTTTTTTAAGAATTATTTTTCTTGGTTAAGCACCTAATCACTCCTGGCAATAGCATGAAGGCAACCACCGGTTTTACATTGATAGAACTGTTGATAGTGGTTGCTGTCATTGGCCTTTTAGCCGCGGTAGCGTGTCCGCGCTACCAATCATTTCTTGGGCGCAGCGCATATGCTGAAGTTATTTTGGCCGCAAAAGTCTATCGAAGAGCAGTAGAAGTCTGTGCCTTGGAAAATCCAATGGCCAGCTGTGACTCTGGCGCACACGGCATTCCTTTAAGCGCCGCTACTCAAGCGGTGTCCGCGATTGCAGTTATGAACGGTGTTATCACCGTAACGCCGACCGCCTTCAAGACCATCACACCGTCAGACGTTTACACGCTAACGCCTTTAGGCGGCGGCAATGGTGCAGCGATTACCCGCTGGGATAACAACTGCGATGGACATGCATTTTGCTAGATTTCAAGTGGACTGGTCGGTGTTTGTGGCCTTTGACCCTCGGTATGAAATTGCATGGCCCCCACTTATGATTCGATCTCGGTAACCCGCCTGCCTCTGATATTAAGTTTCCAGTCTAGACGATTACTATGCAGCTGCGGCTCGGTGTATCCGCTTGGCTCTTCGACGCCATTCACAACTAATTCGTAAGCAGCAGCAAATGAATACCCCTTGGGTTCGCCGTCGACAATGATGGGCTGATAATTCGGATCCGTCGCATTTTGTTCATCAACCACCCCCGCCATCCTCAGCATGGATTCTTTAAACTGCTCTTCGGTGATCACACCGTGGTGCAACCAGTTGGCAATGTGTTGGCTGGAGATTCTGAGTGTTGCTCTGTCTTCCATGAGTCCCACATTGTTGATGTCGGGCACTTTGGAGCAGCCCACGCCGTGATCCACCCAACGCACCACATAACCCAACATGCCTTGCACGTTGTTATCGAGCTCGAGCTGGATCTCCTCGGCTGACAGCTTGCTGCAATCGCCTAGTGGGATGGTGAGGATGTCATCGACGCTACGACGGTGAGTTCCCTCCAGTGTGGCTTGAATCTCGCTGACGGATACATCGTGGTAGTGCGTTGCGTGAAGCGTTGCGGCTGTGGGCGAAGGTACCCAAGCACAATTAGCGCCGGCTTTAGGGTGACCCAGTTTCGTATCGATCATGGCTGCCATGAGATCGGGCATGGCCCACATGCCTTTGCCGATCTGCGCTTTGCCTCGGAGCCCGCAGTTGAGACCGGTGTCGACGTTCCAGTCTTCGTAGGCATTGATCCAGAGCTCACCCTTCATAGCCGTTTTCGCCACCATCGGGCCTGCTTCCATGCTGGTATGAATCTCGTCGCCTGTTCTATCCAAGAAGCCCGTATTGATGAACACCACCCGCTCGGAGGCGCGGCGGATGCACTCTGCGAGGTTCACGGTAGTTCGACGTTCTTCATCCATGATGCCGACTTTGATGGTGTTGCGTGGCAGACCGAAGGCGTCCTCGACGGCGCTGAACAGATCCACTGTCATGCTGACCTCATCGGGGCCGTGCATTTTGGGTTTTACAATGTACATGGAGCCGGTACGCGAATTGCCGCCTTTATTGGCACCTCGTAAGTCGTGCAGCGAGCACGCGGTTGTGAAGAGCGCATCCATGATGCCCTCGAAAATCTCATTGCCGTCACTGTCCAAAATGGCAGGGTTAGTCATGAGGTGACCGACGTTGCGCACGAACATGAGGCTGCGACCCGCGAGGCTGAGGCTCTCGCCGCTGGGTGATGTGAACTCACGGTCAGCGTTGAGCTTTCGGGTCAGTGTCTGACCGCCTTTGGTGAAGCTCTCATTCAAGTCGCCGCGCATCAGGCCCAGCCAGTTGCGATACACAACAGCTTTGTCCTCCGCATCGACCGCGGCAACTGAGTCTTCACAGTCCTGAATGGTCGTAAGGGCTGACTCAAGGCAAATATCCTTTACGCCCGCGGCATCGGTACTGCCAACCGCGTGGTCGCGGTCGATCTGAATCTCAGCGTGCAGGCCATTGTGCTTCAACAAAACGCTGGCAGGGTCATCTGCTTCGCCGGTGTAACCGGCAAACTGATCTGGCGCTGCGAGTAGGCTCAAGCTGCCGTCTATTTGGTTGACGAGTAACTGACCATCAACAACGGTGTAGTGCGCCGCCTGCTTGTGATTGCCCTGATTCAGTGGGAAGTGTGTGTCGAGAAACTGACGAGCCCATTCGATAACGCGCTGGCCTCGCACGGGGTTGTAGCCGCCAGCGCGATCCGCGCCATTGTCCTCTGAAATGACATCCGTGCCGTACAGCGCGTCGTATAGCGAGCCCCATCGGGCATTGGCCGCATTGAGCGCGTAGCGCGCATTCATGACGGGCACCACCAATTGCGGACCCGCAATCTCGGCAATCTCGGGATCGACATTTTGGGTCGTAATCTGAAACGGTGCGGGCTCAGGTAGAAGATAGCCAATGTCTTGCAGCATGGCTTTATAGGCGGCGCGGTCATAGTCGGCACGGTTATAGTCGGCACCGGGATTGGCTTTGTGCCAGGCACTGATCTTGGATTGCATGTCATCGCGAATAGCCAAGAGCTCGCGGTTGCGTGGTCCGAACTGCGCGACAATGTCGGCCAGCGCTTTCCAAAAGGTAGAGGCCTCAAGGCCTGTACCCGGTAAAATATCGTTTTCTAGCAGTGCATGGATTTCTGGATCTACTTGCAGACCGGCGCAATCGATTCGCGTTGACATGCTGAACTCCTAATGCGGTTGGCTTGGTGCCTCTACCTGATCTGATATTGTCCTTCGCTTCATGATGGTAAAGGAAGCGGCACGGCTAATGGCCATCATCATTTTTTGTGATGATGGTACAGAGTTGAATTCTAATTGGTGATAGTGGTCAGTTTACGGGAGGGCACGCCCGCCATCACCCGTAAGACATCCTCGAACAAAGGAACGTGCACATCAGCATCAATTTGAGTCGTGGTGATGAAGTTTGGGAACGTGTGGATGCGCATGAGTACTAGCTCGTTTGACTTGGTGAGAAGTGTATCTAACGCAAGAATGGTAAACGCACCGTCAGCGCAAGCGGTTCTCACCTTATCGAACAGCGTTGTGAGTTCGCGAGTCAGTGCCGCCGCGCCAGCTTCGATGGCTTCGGCGTGTATCGTTTGGCTTCCGGGGATCAGTTGGATGGTAGAGCCGGCATCTCGATAGCTCCGGTGGTCCACTTGAGATGCGTGATTCGCGTCATTCGGTGCATAGGTGCCACCGTGGACGAAAACGACAGGCTCTTCGTATCGGAGCAGCTGTTCGCCAATAATGGCGATGTAAACACGCGCTGTGAACTTGTGTTGATCGATCAGCGCGAGGTTGTCAGTTGCCTTTTGCAAGACCGAACCCGTGGGCAGTGTCGCAGCCGCCATGATAGGCGTGGGCACGCAAAGAGTTTTGTCATTTGCCCCCTTAAACTGACTTCGAATAAACCAAAGATCGTCCACTTTGGGGTGAGTTTGTAAAGCCTCCTGCGCCGAGGCGAAGGTGGCTGGTGCATGACGTGCTAGATCTAGATCGGTCAGTCGGCGAAGTAGATGTCCTAGATCTGATAGCGGATTGAGAACACTGCGGCTGACTGTCGAAAATGCCGGGCCAGACCAACCTTCTGGCGTGTCTGGCTGTGGTTTGTTACCAAAACTATCCCAATAGCTGACGTGCACTGCTGGGAAGCGATTGTCCCTTGCTTTGAGTGTTTTGACGGCGCGCTGCCAGAGGGCGTCGGCACGATTCGCCACTACCCAGAGGCTCTCTGGTCCTGCGGGTCGCGCAGTTGAGGCGGCGGCTGCGGTGGGCGTTGCCTTTGGTCGCTGCAGTTGTGACTGGGCGACTTGTGCTTGAGTGACTTGTGGCTGACTTGCCTGTGGCTGATCGTCCTGCGCTTTGGGCACTGAATTTGAAGCCGACTGCGGAGCCGCCGTGTCCGAGGGCTGCTCTTTCGCTCTGTCCAGTGCCTGTCTGACTTGGTCTTGCTCCATTGCGGGGTTGCTTGATGAGCTGCCGAAAACGACAGAGGGCAGCGCTTTGGCAGCATCAAATGACTCGCGCGTGTCATGCAGCCGGAACCATAGGTTGAAGGCCCACTTTTCGCCTGCCTCAACAGGCATCCCCGCGTGCAGACTCAGTGGATGTGGGCCGCTGATATCAGTGGTGGTGTTGTGAAAGATGACCATCCGACCCGGTGATGCCGGGACTGTGATACCTAATTTTGGAAACTGGGTAGCGCCACCGCCCTCTACCTTGTTGAGATAGACCAATGCGGTGACCAGTCTTTGACCGCCCCACTGAGCGGCTTTTTGCCCTCTCGGCAGTGTCAGGTTAAAGGCGTCGAAATGCGGACGGTATTCCTGCTCAGGGCCATAATGGATGATCTGCATGGACTCGGCATTTTCCAGCGGCAAACCTACGATATCGGCAATCCGCTTGCCAATAGAATGCACCACATCATCTTCATCGAACCGAAGCCAATGGTTTGACCCTGTCCTGCCGTCACTGGGCTTGTACCCGTCGTCCAGCACGACCCCTGCACGTTTGATGTGGGGTTTGGCGAGCTCAATAAGATAGGCGCACTCGATTGGCGAGATGACGTTGCTTCGCACCGCGACAAGGGGATCGGTAGCATAGACTTCAGCGCCCTCATAGGTGCTTTTTAATTGGATTGTCTCGCTCATGTTTGGGGCCTTTGAAGCTCTTAAGTCGTCTTATTAACTCGTTTGAAGGATACCGGCGCTGTATGACTTTAAATTGACCGCGCGATGCGTGTGATCAACTGGCGCACCCAGCGATGCCCTGGGTTGTGTTGAAGTAGTGGACTCCATGCCATCTTGAGCTCGAGCGGCGGAATATCAAAGGGCACATCGCGGACTACAACCCTTGGGTTGTCGCGTTTTAACTGCGTCGCCCGCGTTGGCAGAGTGACAATAAGATCGTTCTGTTCGGCCAATGTCATCGCCGCCTGGTAATGGCGTGTAAAGACCCGGATGCGGCGCTTCTTACCCAATTCGTCGAGCCTTAAATCAACCCAGCCGAGGCGCTGTACGTCATCCGGATTTACCCCAACCCCTACGCCCATGCCCGTCTTACTGACCCAGATGTGATCCCCGGCAAGATAGCTGTCGAGTGTGAAGTCCTCCAGAATTGGATTTTCCGGACTGAGAAGGCAAGAGAAGGTGTCTTGCCACAGGGTAATCTGGTGAAACGACTGCGGCATTTGCGCAAACCGGTTGATGACCAAGTCGACCTTGCCTCGCTCGACATCAAGGAAGCTCACATCCGACGGATTCATGATGTCTAGCGTTATACCCGGAGCGTATTCGCGCAGCTCTTTCAATACGGCAGGTAGCAGCGTTGACTCTGCATAATCACTGGCCATGAGGCGTACGACTCGCGTTTCGGTCTCGGGAACAAATTCCTCTGTGGGTTGAAGCGCGCGATCGACGTTGGTGAGAATCTCCCGCAACTGCGGTTCGAGTTCTATGGCTTTTGCGGTCGGTGTCATGCCGTCAGACGTGCGAATCAGCAATGGATCATTGAAGACTTCACGCAGGCGTTTAAGACCATTGCTCATGGCCGGTTGGGATAATCCGAGGCTGTGCGCAGCCTGCGTAACATTGCGCTCTCGCAGAAGTGCATCGAGATAGACGAGTAAGTTTAAGTCGACGCGACCAAGACGGCTCATACGCGTTGCTCCTTTGAGGGGATACTATTCACGGTATGAATAATACATCTTCTACCCCAAAGTATAGAAATTCTTGGTCTGAACCTGCGAAGGGCTACAATACCGACATATTTTGGAGGGCTTATGTATAACGCACCGTTAGAGGATATGCAGTTTCTCATTGATGACGTCTGTCGCGCAGGTGATCGTCTGGGTTACTTACCCCAGTTTGAGGGCCTCGAGGTCGGTAGTGAACTGACTACCGCCTTGTTAGAAGAGGCCGGTAAGCTGGCCGCCGATATGGTCTCGCCATTGCGTCGCGTCGGCGATCAGCAACCGGCTCGCTGTGCCGATGGTGCTGTGACAATTCCACCGGGCTACGGTGACGCCATTAAGGCTCTCGGAGAGGGTGGTTGGGTTGGCATTTCTGCCGAGGCATCGCACGGCGGTCAGGGCTTGCCCGAGTTGTACGGAACGGCTGCCTGTGAAATGTGGAACTCAGCGGATATGGCCTTTGCTCTGGAGCCTTTCTTGAGTTCAGGCGCCGCCTTGGCCATTTCCGCTCATGCAAGTCCCGAACTGAAAGACAAATACCTACCCAATATCAACGCTGGCGTCTGGTCGGGAACGATGAATCTGACCGAGTCGAGCGCAGGCTCGGACCTGGGCCCCATGAAAACGCGGGCAGAGCGCCACGGCGATCACTACAAGATTTTTGGTCAAAAGATTTACATTACGTGGGGTGACCACGATGCCACTGAGAACATAATTCATTTGGTACTCGCGCGGCTGCCCGATGCGCCGGCTGGTAGCAAAGGCATTTCGCTATTCATCGTGCCTAAATTCCTAGTCAATGACGATGGCAGCTTAGGGGAGCGTAACGACGCCTTCCCAGTGTCGGTCGAACACAAGTTAGGGATTCACGGCAGTCCGACCTGCGTCATGGCGTATGGTGATAATGGCGGTGCCATCGGTTACCTCGTCGGCGAGGAAAATAATGGACTAGCTTGCATGTTCACCATGATGAACGAGGCGCGGCTGAAAGTAGGACTCCAGGGCTTGGGCGCGAGTGAGGGGGCGTACCAGAAAGCGGTTGCGTATGCGCGTGAGCGCGTCCAAGGCGGCGTAGCCATCATCGAACACGCCGATGTCAAGCGCATGCTCATGACGATGCGCGCGCTCAATGAAGCGATGCGTGCTCTAGCCTACATTGAATCACTGACCATGGACTTGTCACACGGTGCGCCAGCTGAGGAGCGCGGGCAGTGGAAGGCCAGACTGGATTTGATGATCCCCGTTATTAAGGGTTGGATGACCGAAGTGGGTCAGGAAGTGACATCGCTTGGTGTTCAGATTCACGGTGGTATGGGCTACGTCGAAGAGACTGGGGCTGCGCAATACCTTCGCGATGTCCGAATCACGCCCATTTACGAAGGGACAAACGGTATTCAGGCGGCAGATCTTGTTAATCGCAAACTCGCCCGTGATGGTGGGGCCATGATGGAGGCGATTCAGGACGAGATCCGGGGTGTCGCTGATGCGCTGATAGGTTCGAGCGATGACCGGCTATCAGCTATGGGTACGGCGCTTGCCGATGCCTTATCGGCCCATGTCATGTCGAGTCAGACGCTGTTGGATATGTGCAAGTCAGATAAGAACGCGGCGATGAGCGCATCTTTTGATTACATGATGCAAACCGGGTACTTGTTCGGCGGATGGCACTTGGCGGCGAGTTCTTTGGTCGCGATTGACCTCTTGGCGCGCAATGAAAAAGCACTGTTTTGCCAACGGAAGATCGCCACAACGGAGTTCTATCTGCATCGGCTGATGCCACGTGCCAGCGCGCACGCTGACGCGATTTTGTCGCCGCTGGGCACGCTCGACGGATATGCCTCCGACTGGTTGTAAGGCGCTGATCTTATGATGAGCACACCTGATCTGGCGGACCTTAACCCCGACGCTAGGCAACTGCCCTATCAGTTTCGCTATTTTGGTTTGCGGGCGGCCTTATCGGGACCTGTAGCGACGATATCCTGCTTTGAAGATAACTCCCGGGTTAAGGAGGCCGTGGCTGAGCCCGGCCGTGAGCGAGTCTTGTTGATTGACGGTGGCGGCTCGTTGGCGAGAGCACTCTCCGGTGACCAAGTCGCAAAAACGGCCATGGATAATGGCTGGGCTGGCATGGTGATAATCGGAGCTGTGCGTGATGTCGAAATCATCAACACCTTTGATTTTTGTGTTTTGGCACTGGGTACATCGCCGATAAAGACGCAAAAGCTGGGGCAGGGCGATAGAGGCGCCGCTCTGTCGCTCGGTGGCATTGCGGTTAGCGAAGGTGACTTTCTCGCTGGCGATCAGAACGGCGTTTTAGTGCTCGACCGCGCCTTTAATGTCCTTTAAGCCCTATGTTGGTGTTTAAGTGGTAGCCGAGGCACCTGTCAGTCTTTGGCGCAGGCTCAGGACAGTCGCATCGATAGATCGAGTGGCTTGATCGCCTTGGTGAGTGCACCCACAGAGATGAAATCAACGCCAGTGGCGGCAATATCTGCCAATGTTGCTTCGGTCACGTTACCGGACGCCTCTAACTGAGATTGCCCGGCATTCATTGCGACCGCTTGCCGCATGTCGTCCAACGCAAAGTTATCGAGCATAACGCGATCGGCGCCAGCGCTGAGCGCCTGAGCTAATTCCTCCAAACTCTCTACTTCGACTTCTACGGGTTTGCCTGGGGCCATAGATCGTGCTGTCTCGACAGCCTGCGCTATACCGCCACATGCCGCAATGTGATTTTCCTTAATGAGAAAGGCGTCATATAGGCCGACACGGTGGTTAGCACCACCACCACAGGTAACAGCATATTTTTGGGCTACTCGAAATCCCGGTATGGTCTTGCGCGTATCCAATAGTGTTGACGATGTGCCTTCAATCAGTCTCGCAAGACTGGCGGTGGAGGTGGCCGTGCCGGATAGCATCTGCAAGAAGTTGAGGGCGGCGCGCTCGCCGGTGAGAATGCTGCGGGCCCTGCCTGATACGGAAAACAAGACCTCGTTTTCTGCGATCGCATCACCATCGTGTCTCGACCATCTGACGCTCAGTGTCGGATCGACCGCATGGAACACAGCATCGACAAATTGCGTACCGCACAAGACACCAGCCTCGCGCGTGATGACAGTTGCTGTGGCTGATTCCGCCTCACCCACTAGAGCCGCAGTGATATCGCCACCGCCAATGTCCTCCTCTAGTGCTAAGGCTACAAGGGGTGCAATGTCCTTCTGAGTTAACACGTGTCGATGTCCCGGCGGTCGTCCCTGATATGATGCGGTATTGAAACACAGGCAGAGCGACGTTTTTAACGTGATTGAGAATAAATACGGGCAAATCACAGGCGGTTGGTTAGAGGGCTGCACACAGCTGACGTCACCAAACTGCGAGGATCGACCAGCAAACTGCGGGGTAGATCTGGTGGTAGTGCACAATATTTCACTACCACCGGGCGAGTTTGGTGGCCCTCACATTATCGATCTTTTTTTGAATCGCTTGGACCCATCAGTCCACCCCTATTTTCAGGATATCGCCCACCTCAAGGTCTCCTCCCACTTTTTGATTCGGCGCAGTGGTGAAGTGATTCAGTTTGTCTCGACTAAACAAGCGGCCTGGCATGCAGGTGTCTCGTCTTGGCAAGGTCGTGAAAAATGCAACGAATTCAGTATAGGGATTGAACTCGAAGGTACTGATACCCATCTCTATACAGATGCGCAATACGCGCGATTAGAAGAACTTATTGTCAAATGTGGCGACGCGCACCCCTCACTTGCGTTGGATGCTATCGTTGGCCACAGCGACATTGCACCCGGGCGAAAAACTGACCCGGGTGAGAGCTTTGATTGGTATGAATTACAAGCGCGGCTGAACCTCGATTCATTGCCCTGCTGCTGAGACTCTAAGGGAGAGTTAGCGTGAGTTACCTGGCTTTTTTAGCGTTTATTGTTGCCACAGGATTGTACTGGCTGATGGGACCTGGTGGACCATTGCACAATGTCGATTTCCTGGCGCTATTTCGAGGACAGATAGGTGATGAGGAGCAGGGCTACTCAGCGCGTTCGGCTTTTATATTGGTAGTGGCACCGCTTCTGCTGTTTGCGCTAATTTACGTTTGTGTTGAGGCCATTTTTGGCGGCACAGCGATGTTACTTCTGGGTACGGCTGCGCTTTTCTTCGCCTTTGGTCGAGAGGATTTTCCGACCTTGTCGCAGCGCTTTTTGGCGCGTGCACGTGCAGGCGATCTGGAGGGCGCTTCATTGGTCATTACCGAGGCCGGTGGCGATGGCAGTGCAGAAGATGCTGATGACTTTGCTGACAACGCGATCGCGTTTTTCAGCGTAATGGCATTACAGCGCTGGTTTGGTCCTGTGATTTATTTTCTGCTGTTGGGGCCTATCGGTGCAGTTGCCTATCGACTCGCCTATCTCGCGCAAGACACGCCTACCCCCTTAACTGAATCGATGATGCGTGCCTTGGACTGGTTACCATCACGACTCATGGCACTGAGTTTTTCGGTCTTTGGTGACTTTGATAGCACTCTAAATCACTTCGCCGATAAGGCGTTTGGCCTCGGCGAGGACACGGGCGAATTTCTTGAGGATGCGTTTGGTGCTGCAGCGCCCATGACTCCCGATGCAGTGCATCATCGATTCGACGGTGTTTTTAAACTACTCGAGCGCAGCTTCTTGTTATGGCTGGGGCTAGTGGCACTCTTGGTGATGATCTAGGCGTTACGGTCACCACCAATGTCTTTGGAAACTGTGCTATTGATGCCGGGACTGCGAGCGTTTTCCTGACCCTCGGCCTTTTCGCGACTCTCGGCCTTTTCGCGACATGCGCGGTTGACGCGTCTGTTGAACGATGTTGTAAAAGTGCTCGGTCATCTCTTGGCGGCTGCTTATATGACTGTAATCCTCGGGCGAATGATGCTGCCCCACATCTAGCGATACGGTACTGCCAAAGCGACGCAGTGCTTCGCGCATGTGCATAGCCATTCTGAACGGCTCGGCAATATTTGACGCCACGTGGAACAGGCGGGTGTTCTGACCGTGGAAGAATACGGGTACGACTGTGGGTTGATATTGCATCACCAATTTTGCAATGAATGTCGTCCAAGGCGCATCGACGACATTTCCAAAACCGGGCGCACCCGCGGTAGACACCATACCCGACGGAAATAAAATCAATGGCACGCCATTATCGAGTGCTTTTCCAGCCAACTGCTTTGTTCGCACATTGCGTTTGGCAGCTTCTTTGGTTTCCGAGAAATCGATGGGCAGAAAATGGGGCACCAAATCTCTGTCTTGGCAAAGCAGAGAGTTAATAACCACCTGAAAGTCATCGGCATAGTCCAGTGCCAGGTTGCACATGATAAGCCCGTCGATAACGCCAAAAGGGTGATTGGCAATGAAGAGCACCGGCCGATTTTTTGGGATATTAGCAATCGGACTCATATCGCCATCAATTGTGATATTGGTGAGCTTGAATGCCTCCCGGAAAAATGTCTTCGCGTCGGTTTTCCTGCCTTTGAGGTTCTGGTAATGGGCTTCCATTTTCTGGCGGCCAAGAAACCCCTCTAACAGGCGCACAAACGCGCGTGTCAGCGGTCCATCGTCAGGTGATTCGTAGGTTAGCCGAGGCTCATCAACCAAATAATGCTCGAACATGGGGTCCACGTCGGGCAAAAAGCTAGAATCGTTGAGGGCTGGAGTCTGTGTCATCTTTTTTTGGTTCGGCAGTACATGTCAGCTCAATTAATACGCAGCACATTTAGTTTAGGACCAGCGGAGTGTAAGCGCTCTTTTTTGCAGTATCCACCCAGCTCTACCAAATTTGGAACAGTACCGTACCTACGAATGTTCCCAGTGCATAACCCAATACGCCCACTAGGACGCCGGGGGTTACCTGATCGTGCCATCCTTTAGCGGCCGCCATGGCTGGCGCTGTGGTAGCACCGAGAACGGCCGCATTACTGGCGGTTAGTAATTCGGGCAAGGTCAGTCCCAGCCAGCGTCCAACCACGAGGAGAACGCTCAGGTGCACGGTCAGTAAAATAGTGACGAGAAGAATCAACAAGGGCGCAACGCTGATCATAGCGCGGACGTCAGCGCCGGCTGCAATGGCCGCGAAAAAGGTAAAAGACAAGGCGACACCGACTTCAAATGCGCCTGCGAACCAGTCTCTTATCTGTGGGACAGCTGTGGCTAATGTGACCGTGATGAGAGTCATTATCGCATAGCGCCAGCTGGGCAGATCGAACCACCAGCAAGCGAGATCGGTCGCAGCGACGATACTGGCGGCGGCAGCCAGCGCGTAACTGATACTGGCCGGTGTTACCGCGGTCTTACTTACCTCGGTGACACGGGTTTCCGTGTGTTGGGTAAAGCGTCCGGCAATCCAATGAGCACCCGGTATCAATGCAAGCACACTGAGAAAGACGGCTGAGAAAAGATTGTCTGCAGCGGTTGCTGCTGAGAAAAATGATGCATCGGCACTGAGCCCGGTAATCTCGCCCAGTGCCGCATAGTTAACAGAACCGCCAATGTAAGTTGATGCAAACAACCCCACGATGCCCGCTTCACGACGATCGGCAGCCAAGTCGGCGCCGATACCCAATTGACTCAGATCTAGCAGTAGTGCAGCGACAACAACACCCGCAACTGTGCCAAGAACAGCGACAAGAAAGGCAGCGGTAGTGCGTGATGCCTCTCTCGCAAGTCGTCGTATATCCGCTTGAAACAAAAAAAGTGGGATGAGAAGCGGCACGATATAGCTAAAAATGAAGCTGTAGGCTGGGGCGGAGTGAGGAATGATGCCGGTATTCGCAGCGACGATCGCCAATAAAATGACCACTACTGTGCCAGTGACCTTCTGGCCAATGACGGTTCGTTCAGACGCGAAAGCCAGCGCCGATAGCACTAATACACTCGTGATGACAGCAAAGTGCTGATCCGCAGGAATTACCGACATGTGCTGCGTCCCTTCCAGTTGTGACGTCCCCGAAGCACTCAGCATAACGCAGAGAGTTGTCTGCGTCTTGATGGCAGAGCCTGTTCCAATAACGCCGGAGGTGACATACTCACCTCATGGTCACTCCCCCTCATACAAGCCTTGATACCACCTCCGATACGAGCCCCAATATAAGCTCCGCGGGCCCCAGTGATGTCGCTACTGACATGACCCGGCGGTGTGCGTTGAAGGTCATGGGCATTCCCCAATATGTCTCAAAGTTTGACTTTCCCGGTGCTGCGACAGCCGAGCGCGCAGTGTTACCGAGTACTTCATCCGTAGACTTGTCCGACGCGGAGCCTACAGAATCGGTCGATGTGGCTACCCCAGCCGCCCGCCGAGTCAGCGGACACGATAGGTCGGAAGATGACGTTGCGGTGGCGCCAGCGCAGTCTTCACAGAAAAAAGCGGCACGGGGTGGGGAGGCGGTTTCGTTTTCGATGCTGCTGGCGTCCGCCGGACCGTTTTTGTGGATTGAGCAGTTACCCGACGGGCTAGTTCGACAAGATCAGCTTGCCTTAATCAACGCCATGGCCCGAGCATTAGCTCCTGCCGCATCTGCCCTGTCGCAGCAGCAATTCCATTGGCCGATGACCGGGAATTCGGCGTTAGGCAGTGATGCTGAGTCGGCAAGGCAGGCACTTCACGGTCTTATTCAACGCATGGCAAGAGAAGTTGGTGCGAAGCGGGTCATCGTCATGGGTGCCTGTACTTACCTTCCTGAGCGTATCGGTCAGTCAGCAGTGTGCATTCCGTCCACACTTGCGATGCTATCTGATGCTCATTTGAAGCGGGATGCGTGGACAGCGCTGAAACCGCTAAAAACCATTGTTCTTGAGTAAAACAATCACCATACAGCCACTATTGGCGTCGCACATCTCTCAGCTCGACGAACTCTATCCTCCAGCGCAATCGCCGACTCTCGACTTTTTATCACGGGTACTCAACAAGCCGACGGGTCGCAGCTGGTGCATCGTAGAGAGTGAGCAGATTATCGGTGTTGCATGGTTCTCGGTCGTTGGGACAGAAGCCGAAATTATCGATATTCGCGTGTCAGCGAATCATCGACGCCGCGGTTATGGTCACCGCTTATTACACGATTCGGTATCTGTGCTCTCCTCGTATGGAATCCAAACTGTCTTTTTAGAAGTACGATGTACTAATACAGCTGCTATCTCGTTGTATGAAAAGCTGGGCTTCGCGGTGATAGCACGTCGCGAAGATTATTATGAAGCATCCGCGGGGCGGGAAGACGCGCTCGTGATGAGGCGCCAAAGTTAAAAGTAAGTGGAGCGGTAACGAAGTGAAAATTTTAGAAACGGATCATTGGTGCATGATGCTTCCACAGGAGTGGCATGCAGAGACTGACGATGATGTGATTCGTATTGTGGATCAGGATGATGTCGGTGAAATCGAAATTACTACGCTTCACAAGCACGTCGGTAAAGTCGATTCGATAGAGATTGCGGCGATGGCCAAAGAGGAGTCACCGGAAGTGGTCACGTGGCATGATGTGACGGCCGGCGCCTTCAAAGGCGTGACCGGTGTCTATACGGAGGATGGAGCAGCTATACGGGAGTGGTATGTGGGTTCTGAGCAATTGCTGCTATTCATTACGTACGTTTGTGCTGACGAAGACAATGGCTTAGACGATGCCTCAGTCGACGAGTTACTCGCGACCTTGGTTGTGGGCGACTCGCAAGCCGCCTAGGCAATCTCGCCGGTGACACGCACCCGTTTGCTACCGGTCTGAATATCGAGACCGGTCTGATTAGCTTGTGCAATCTGCGTGTCTATCCGGTTTTTAGCGGCAATCATCAGTCCGGTGATGATAAAGGCACCCGGCGGTAAAATGGCGAGAAGTAGCCCCGTGTAGTCCGCAGCAACGACAACCGTCCAATCTTGAGCCATGGGGCCCAGAAGCAGATCCATATTGGCCAGCACAGCGCCCGTGCCCAATAGTTCGCGAACGGCACCCAGAACGACCAACACCAATCCAAATCCTAGCCCCATCATAACGCCGTCGGCGACCGCGGGCAGCAGCGGGTTTTTAGCGGCAAAGGCGTCGGCGCGACCCAAGATGACGCAGTTGGTCGTGATCAAAGGTAAGAAAATACCCAAAATTTGATAGAGGTCATAAGCATAGGCTTGCATCAGCAATTCCGTACCCGTAACCGCTGCAGCAATGATCAAAACGAATGCCGGTAGTCGAATCGACTCGGTTACAACGTTGCGTATTAATGACACGCATAAGTTGGAGGTCACCAAGACAAATAAGGTTGCAATAGCGAGGCCGAGTGCGTTGACCACACTCGCAGTGACCGCGAGCAGTGGACACAGTCCGAGGAGTTGAACAAGCGCAGGATTGTTCTTCCATAGCCCATTGTGCGTTATTTGACCGTAGGTTGGTGTGCTCACGATTCATTTGCCTCTGCTATTTCAAATAGCGCATCTCGATTGTTGTTGCTGTATTCCAAAGCCTTTCTAACGGCGGCTACGACAGCGCGGGGTGTGACGGTTGCGCCAGTGAAGGCATCAAATTCACCACCATCTTTCGTGACAGCCCATGACGTTGGTGTTGGATTGCTCAGTGTTTTATCGTTGAACGAGAGAACCCAATTGGATTTTCTGAGCTCAATTTTATCGCCCAGCCCCGGCGTTTCTCGATGACCTAAGATTCGCACACCCGCGATCATGCCGTCACTGTTTATACCAACCAGCAATCTGATATCGCCGCTATAACCATCTCTGGCTGTGGCAGGGATAATAATCCCGCTAACGGCATTACCCCGTCGCGCGCGGTAGCCTGTTCCGGGCTCCCGAAGTGCTAGTAATGCGTCATTGGCAGCAATCACGAATCCGTCATCGATGAGTTCATTGTCATGGGACGACTGCGGGAATATTTCAAGAAGTTGTTTTGCCTCTGCCGCCCGCTCGGCCTTGGCGATAGGTACTTTCGTCTCTTCATAAACTGCGCTTATCAGACCTGATCCAAGGGCGGCAAAACTTGCGAGCAAGACCGCGCCGACGAGGCTTGAAATCAACGTTCTCATTCATCGACCTCCACTTTTTTAGTGCCGTAGACCGTCGGTTGAGTATATTGGTCTATGAGTGGTGCTGCGAAGTTGAGCAGCAGGACACCAAAGGCAACGGCATCTGGATAGTTACCATAAACCCGGATGAGGTAGACAAGGACGCCCACTAATGCGCCGAAAATGAGGCGTCCTTTGTTCGAAACAGCTGAGCTAACAGGGTCCGTGATGATGAAAAATGCGCCAAACATGGTTGCACCGCTGAACAGATGGAACAAAACGGAGCCACCACCCGCAGAACTTCCTTCGTCATAGCCAATAAGCGCACATAGGCTAATGGCCGCGAGCATGCCAATAGGGGCATGCCAGGTAAAAATCCGTTGTCGAAGCAACCAGACGCCGCCCGCCAGGAACGCCAAATTCACAATATCCCAGCCCAAGCCGGCAATGGGCCCTGCCAGTTCGGGTGTCGTGGACATCAGATCCTCGAATAGCATCCCCGAATTTTGCCTAAACAGGTCGAGAGGAGTCGCCGCTGTGACGCCGTCGTAAGCGGATGATGCAAAGAGAGCCGTGAACGCATCGATGATGCCGGGTACCTCGCCAATGCCTCGCGGCTCAGTCCAGGAACTCATTTGCAGTGGGAACGACACCAGCAAGACGACATATCCCACCATGGCGGGATTGAACGGGTTATAGCCCAAGCCCCCAAAGACGTGTTTGCCCAGAAGCACGGATACGCCAATACCGATCGTGATTAGCCACCAAGGTGCATAAGGTGGCAAGGCGATGCATAGCAGAGTGGCGGTTACTACGATGCTGTGATCTTTCAGTGGCGACTTGTAGTCTTTGCCTCGTAACCAGAGCGCCCATGCTTCAAATCCAAGCGCCAGTATTGAACCAAAGACTATGTTGATGAGTGTCCCCGGCCCAAAAAACCAGGTCAGCGCCAGAACCCCGGGGATAGTGGCGAGCAGGACCTGTTTCATTACCTGTTCAACGGATGAAACCGGTTTGTGAAAGTGTGGCGAAGATACGTGCAGAAGACTCATGACGACTCTTCTTGCTGAGCTTTCTTCGCTTTCGCCCGCTCGATAGCTGCCTGAACTGGGTCGTCACCTGCCTGCGCCCTCGCTTCTGCGGCAGCTTTGCGCGCGGCACGCTTGGCTTCTCGAGCTGCCGCCTCTTGTTCTAGCCGAGTCTGACGTGCCTCAAACCGTCCGCGAGAATTGTCTGATCGGACTTGTTCCTTTACCGCCTCTCGCAATGCGCCCTTTGCGGAGCGGTAGTACTGGACCAAGGGGATATGGCTGGGGCAGACATAGGCACAGGCACCGCATTCGATGCAGTCCATAAGATTGTGGCGCTCGAGTTGTTCCTGATCTTTGGCGCGCGCATACCAATATAATTGCTGAGGCAGGAGTGAGGCGGGGCAGGCCTCTGCGCACATGCCGCATCGGATGCAAGGCTGCTGTGCTTGTGGCGGTGGGATTTCGCTGCGCGTAGGCGCCAGAATGCAGTTGGTGATTTTTACAACAGGCATTGCAAGGTCGGTGACCGCAAATCCCATCATAGGTCCGCCATGCAAGACCCGATCAGCCTGCTCTGCATGGAAGCCGGCATGCGCGAGGAGTTCACCAATAGGCGTGCCGAGCATGACGCGTCGATTACCCGGCTCGTTTAGCGACATACCCGTGACAGTGGTGATGCGGTGTGTCAAAGGGCGTCCATCGATAATCGCATCGCGAACGGCAATTGCCGTGCTGGGATTTTGGCAAAGCACACCGAGGTCGGCCGGAATACCACCCGAGGGCACCTGCGTATTGAGTAAAATCTCAATCAGTTGTTTCTCACCGCCCGACGGATACTTGGTTGGGAACGTAACGACTTCAGCCATATCCAATGCAGCTGCGGCCTGTCGCATGGCATCAGTAGCCTCAGGTTTATTATCTTCAATCGCAAACAAAACAGTCTGTGCGCCAACGATATGGGCCAGTATCTCCGAGCCCTCGACAATCTGCTGAGCAAAGCATTGCATCACTGTATCGTCAGCCGTGATGTAAGGCTCACACTCGGTTCCGTTTATGATGAGCGTGTGGATGCCTTTGTCGCGGTCAGAAGCGAGTTTAATGGCCGTTGGGAAGCCCGCTCCACCGAGTCCTGTCACGCCTGAGAGTCGAATACGCTCAAGAAGAAGTGTCTTGGACTGCGCTCGCCAGTCCTCTACGCCCTCGTAGGCAATGCTCTGATCGAGTCCATCGAGTGTAATTTCGATGCAGGTGTCGGTAAGCCCTGATGCGTGAGGGACCGCTCGCGCTTCAATCGCTGTCACGGTCCCAGAGCTTGGGGCATGCACGGGAACGCTGACCGGCCCCTGTGCCTCTGCAATCATTTGGCCGCCAAGGACTGCATCACCCACCTCAACGATGGGACGAGCAGGTGCACCGATGTGTTGCGTAATCGGCAGCACTAACTTGCTGGGGGTCGTCGCGTCGATGACCCGGCCCGGATTGGACAGCTCTTTTCGCTCCGGCGGGTGGATGCCGCCATGAATATTAAAAATTTGGTTCACGCTGCGACCTGCTCGGCATCTCGATCAGTCGCGATCAGATGATCACGACTGGCGCCATCCGGTAACGGCCAATACCAATGTTGAATGCCGCTCTTTCTGGGCAGCATGTCAATGCAGTCGACAGGGCATGGTTCGACGCATAGATCGCAGCCAGTACATTCATCCGCAATGACGGTGTGCATCAGTTTTGCGGCGCCCAGTATGGCATCAACAGGGCAGGCTTGGATGCACTTCGTGCAGCCTATGCACTCTGCTTCGCGGATATAGGCCACTGTAGGCTCTGCTTCGATACCGTGTTCCGCATTGAGGGGTTCCGGCTCGACATCCAATAAGTTAGCGAGACTTTGGATTGTGTCTTCGCCACCGGGGGGGCATTTGTTGATGGCATCGCCCTCGGCGATGGCTTCGGCATAAGGACGGCAGCCCGGATAACCACATTGACCACACTGAGTCTGCGGTAAAATCGCATTGATCTGATCGGAGAGAGGGTTGCCCTCGACCTCAAACCGCACGGCAGCGTAGCCAAGTAGCGCACCAAATAAAATGGCCATGCCGACGAGTGCCGCAAGTGCCAATAGAATGGGGTTGCTTGCAATGACGTCGAGCATCAGACCAAGCCCGCGAAGCCCATAAAGGCAAGTGAGGCAAGGCCCGCAGTGATCATACCGATAGCTGCGCCCTGAAAGGGCTCCGGTACATCTGCGACAACCAACCGTTCACGCATAGCGGCAAAAAGAACGAGGACCAAGGAAAAGCCCAGTGCGGCACCCAGCCCGTAAATGAGGCTTTCCATGAAGTTGTGGGCTTGATTAATGTTAAGTAGCGCGACGCCTAAAACGGCACAATTGGTGGTAATGAGTGGAAGATAAACGCCAAGCACGCGGTGCAAAAGAGGACTGGTCTTTCTGACGACCATTTCGGTGAATTGAACGACAACTGCAATAACAAGAATAAAAGAAAGCGTTCTCAGATAGGTCAAATCCAGCGGCTCGAGCAAATAGCGATAGGTAAGGAAACTGCAGACAGACGCCAGTGTGAGCACGAAGGTGGTGGCCGCTGACATGCCGATCGCGGTGTCGAGTTTGTTCGATACACCCATAAAGGGGCACAGGCCCAAAAACTGAACCAGAACGAAATTATTTACCAGCACTGCGGCGACCAGCAGTACCGCAAAATCCCCTATCATAAGCTTCCAGCAGACTTCGCAGCCTGTCTCATTTCTTGACTGCCCATATTAAGGAATATTGCGGCAATCTGACAGTAGGTTTGATTAATGTCTCACGCTTTGCTCGCGTCTACCATCGCGGCAATCGATTCCGGATCAACGCGTTGAATCAGTGGGGAGAAGTTGTCAATGGTGTGATCTTCGAGCGGGCTAGTCAGTGCCGTCCAATCAAGTGATAAGCCGAGAAACGCCTCGCTTTTTTCGGCCATATCCGGCAGTACGGGTTTGAGATAGGTCATCAGCACGCGAAAGCAATTGATACCAACCGAGCAGGCATCCTGCACGTCCTTCTCGCGCCCCTCTTCCTTGGCGAGTAACCAGGGCTTTTTGTCATCAATGAACTGATTTGCACGATCTGCAAGCGCAATGATCTCTCGCATCGCGCGCTGGAAGTCCCTCGCTTCGTAAAGTGCTGCGATGCTATCGCCCGCCGAAATCATACCGTCAATGAGCTCAGGCTCACTACAGACAGCGCTGAGGCGGTTGTCGTAGCGCTTGCGTAAAAATCCAGCGCAACGACTGGCAATATTGACGACCTTACCCACGAGATCTGAGTTAACCCGCTGAACAAAGTCCTCTAGATTGAGATCCATGTCATCCACGTTGGGACTCAGCTTTGCGGCAAAATAGTAACGAAGGTATTCGGCATTAAGATGCTCTAGATAGGTCGAGGCCATGATAAAGGTACCTCTACTTTTCGACATCTTGGTGCCGTCCACGGTCAGAAATCCATGGGCGAAAATGGCATCGGGCTGGCGTAGGCCCGCACTGGCTAGCATGGCGGGCCAAAATAGCCCGTGAAAATTAATAATATCTTTGCCGATGAAGTGGTAGAGCTCTGTGTCATGCCCTGGCTGCCAGTAACTGTCGAAATCATCCCCGTTACGGTCGCAGAGGTTTTGGTGGCTCGCGATATAGCCGATCGGCGCGTCCAGCCAGACATAAAAGTACTTGTCAGGGTAGCCCGGTATCTCGAAGCCAAAATAGGGGGCGTCTCTCGAAATATCCCAATCTTGCAGACCCGCGTCGATCCATTCACGCAGTTTGTTGGCAATTGGCACCTGCAAGTGACCGCCGTCGACCCAGTCAGCCAGTAGTGCTTGAAATGCACTCAACTGAAAGAAGAGATGGTCGGAGGCCCTTTCTACTGGTGTAGTGCCGGACAGTGCAGATACGGGATCGAGGACCTCCGTTGGCGAATAGGTTGCGCCGCAAGCCTCGCAGTTATCGCCATATTGATCTGGTGTCTTGCACTTGGGGCAGCCGCCTTTGATAAAACGATCTGCTAAAAACAGGCCCTTCGCCTCGTCGAAGGCTTGCACAACACTGCGAACCGCAATATGCCCATTGGCTTCGAGGCGCCTAAAAATGGTCTCTGACCAGGCCCGATTTTCGGGGGAGTGCGTTGAGTAGTAGTTATCAAAGGAAATACCGAAGCCCGCTGAGTCAGCCTCGTGTAACGCCTTGATATTGGCTATGTGCGTCTCGGGTGATACCCCGTTTTTTTCTGCAGACAACATAATGGCCGTACCGTGTGCGTCATCAGCACAGACATAGCGGCACTGGTGCCCACGAGAGCGCTGAAAGCGCACCCAAATATCAGCTTGCACTTGCTCTAGCATGTGCCCTAAGTGCAGTGGTGCATTCGCATAGGGAAGGGCAGAGGTAACAAGAATCTTACGAGGCGACATAAAACAAGAGCACATTGCTGAACCGGGCGCCATTGTAGCCTCGTCAGACTGTCGGTAACAGCGCTTGTCATTTGTTCACAACTATACCGACATCGCTCTAGCGAGGTTGCCTAGGCTATACTCTCGGCTCTTATAAGGTCTCTATTACGAGACCAGCTATCGGGCGTTTGTTGCGAGGCTTTTGTTGTAAGGTTTTTGTCGCAAGGCTCTTGCTGCAAAGCTGTGCTGACAGGCGTTTGCAGTGACGTTTTTGTTGTGAGGGTACTCAGTTGGGTCATCAAGGCGTAGGCGAAATAAAACACATCGTGGCAGTTGCTTCCGGTAAGGGTGGTGTTGGCAAGTCGACGGTGTCCACCAACCTTGCCGTGGCCACAGCTCAACTTGGCCACCGAGTCGGTTTACTCGACGCCGATATCTACGGACCAAGCCAAGCGCGGCTGCTCGGGGTAGAGGACGGCGTGATGCCGGATGTCATTGATGAAAAGATTTTTGTCCCGATTCAAGCCCACGGTATCTATGCCATGTCCATGGCGTTTTTGACACGTGAGAAAACCCCTATGGTCTGGCGTGGGCCGATGGCCAGTGGGGCGCTGCAACAGATGATCGATTCCACTCAGTGGGGCTCCTTGGACGTGTTGTTTGTCGATATGCCGCCCGGCACAGGCGATATTCAGCTGACATTGTCGCAGCGGACCAAGTTATCGGGCGCAGTCGTGGTCACCACGCCGCAAGACATTGCCTTGATTGACGCCAGGCGCGCCATCGAAATGTTCCAGAAGGTTTCTGTCCCTATTTTGGGAATGGTTCAGAACATGGCGTCACACATCTGCACTAACTGTGGTCATGAGGATCCTGTTTTCGGTCATGCAGGTGGCGAAAGTCTGGCAGATGAGTACGAAGCGACCTTACTTGCGAATATTCCTTTATCGCGGAATATTCGAGAGACCAGCGATGCAGGTCGACCCATAACCGTCTCTGAATCAGACGGCGCGGTCGCTGCCCTCTATCGAACCGCAGCAGCGTCTGTGGTGTCGGCCCTGAGCCGCACTGAGGCGCCCCGAACACCAACCATCAGCATGACCGACTAAGGTCTTTACAAACGTAATGTAGGAGACAGCGTGAGCATTAAGTCAGACAAATGGATCCGCCGAATGGCTGAGCAAGTAGGAATGATAGAGCCGTTCGAAGCAGGGCAGGTACGCTACGACGGTGCTAACAAGTTGATCTCATACGGCACGTCGAGTTATGGCTATGATGTGCGGTGTTCTAGCGAATTCAAAGTCTTTACTAATATCAACTCTGCTACGGTCGATCCAAAGGCGTTTGACAGTAATTCGTTTGTCGACGTCGACAGTGATGTCTGTGTGATTCCCCCGAATTCATTTGCCTTGGCTAGGACCGTTGAATACTTTCGTATCCCACGCAATGTGCTAACGATTTGCCTCGGCAAATCTACCTATGCGCGCTGCGGCATTATCGTGAATGTGACGCCACTTGAGCCTGAGTGGGAAGGTCACGTGACCTTGGAATTTTCCAATACGACAACGCTACCGGCAAAAATTTATGCCAATGAGGGCGTCGCACAGATGCTGTTCTTTGAGTCAGACGAGGTCTGTGAAACCAGCTATGCCGATCGCGGTGGCAAATACCAAGGACAAACCGGCGTTACGCTGCCGAAAACGTAACCACTGGTGATAGCTGCATCGCTTGCAGATCATGTCTAGTCGCTGACCGCATCCAGCCAGGTGAGGGACTTGATGGCCACCTTGACCGTCGAACTGCGCTCTACGTGAGTGGTTTTCACCATGAGGTAATCAAGACGCGGCGCAAGCCAAATCTCTGAGGCGCGCTTCTTCGGATTGGTGTGTACGGCTCTGTATTTGACTGTCGCCAGTGACCCGATCGGCGTGTCGATTATCTCATCGGCTAGACGTTCCCAGCGTTTCTCACTCACCTTGGGACCATCGACAACTCTGAAGGTGAGCAGGTCGGGCGGTTCTTCGGTCTGCAGCAGGGTCAGTCGCAGCTGCTGTTGTTGTGAAAAGCGGTCAAGAACATCAGGCTCCCAGGGGTGCTGCGTCCAGTCGCCGCGCTTCATACTGTCAATGATGCCCTCGGATTCATTGAACAGAACACGTCGCTTGTTTGTCTTGAGGGTCTTGACTCGCGAGTCGAATCGGAGCCCTTTTACCCTACCTTCCTTGATCTGGAAGTCCGCTGACTCGTTCATGTTGATCAGCATGTTTTTGCCGCGCCCCGATAGGGTATAGGTGCCGTCGGTCACTGACAGCGAGCGGGTAAGATCGAGCGTCATACCTAGTGCGGATGTTGCGTAAATAGCTTCAAAAGGTCGGAGTTGGATTTCCTCAATGCCGGCAGTGGTGTCGTCTAATGTTGGGCTTACACCCCAGGCGTTTAGCGAGACGTGGGCAAAAAGGACAAAACCGCCACACCAATGCCGCAGCGAACTGTTGAGCGAGATCCGGCGCACTCTCTTTTTACTCATGCTGTTAACCATCAGGATCGCGTCCACAATACGCCGGAGGCTGGCAACCTTTCGCCATCTAAATAGGCACCGTCAGGGTGCTGTGATAAGCGTCCCTGCAGGTGCCAATTAACGGCCTCGGGGAAAATGATGTGCTCAAAGACTATTGTTTTGGCCGCCAGCGTGGTCGCGTCATCGCTGGTATCAATAGGTACCCTCGCTTGGAGAACCGATGGCCCGCCATCAAGCTCGTTAGTTACATAGTGCACGGTGGCTCCCGCTTCATTATCACCATTATCAATCGCTCGTTGATGTGTATTGAGTCCTGGGTACTTAGGCAACAAAGACGGGTGAATGTTCATCAGTTTTCCCGAAAACTGATCGATAAAAATGGGGGTCAAAATACGCATGAAACCGGCTAAAACTACAACGTCCGGATCATCTGCCCCCACGGTTTCCGCGAGAGCGGTATCGAAGGATTCCCTCGAGTCGAATTGTCTATGATCAACGACGGCTGTTTGCACCCCAGCTCGCGCTGCAATGTCTAGCCCTTGAGCTTCTGGACGGTTACTGATGACACGGGTAACCGCGCCGGCAAGATCACCTCGTTGCGAGGCGCTTAGGAAGGAAGCCATGTTGGAGCCTCGACCTGAGATAAGAATAGAGACTCGCTTGCTAGGCGCTTTACTCAAGAAGCGAACTCCACATCACCGGAGCCAGCGCGAACTTCGCCCAATTCCCAGCACGTTAGACCGTACTCGTGTAGCAGTTGCATCGCCGCTTCGGCCTTACTGTCACCCACGATGAGCGTCATACCAATACCGCAATTAAAAGTGCGATGCATCTCAGATTCTGCAACCCCCCCGGCATCAGAAAGCCACTGAAAAACGGGAGGAAGTTCCCAAGATTGCTTGTCTAAGACCGCAGAGCAGCCACTTGGCAGCACGCGGGGAATATTTTCGAGTAAGCCGCCCCCTGTTATGTGTGCAAGGGCATGGGGTTTGATTTCGCGCTGCAGGGCCAGCAGTGGCTTGTTATAGATCCGCGTTGGCGCCATGAGAGCCTCCGCTAGCGTCGTATGCCCGCAGGGTTGGGTCAGATCCGCATCGGTGATCTCGATGATTTTTCGAATAAGTGAGTATCCATTAGAGTGAGGACCAGAGGAGGAAATGGCGATGATTTTGTCGCCTGGCGCCACTTTGTGGCCGTCGATAATTTGATTTTTTTCAACGACACCCACGCAAAAGCCCGCTAAGTCGTAGTCATCGCCCTCATACATGCCGGGCATTTCCGCCGTTTCTCCCCCGACAAGTGCGGCTCCAGCCAGCTCGCAGCCTTTACCAATGCCCGCGATGACGTCGGCCGCTATATCTATATTTAGCTTACCTGTCGCGTAGTAGTCGAGAAACACAAGGGGCTCGGCACCAACAACTGCAATATCATTGCTGCACATGGCGACCAAGTCGATTCCGATTGTGTCGTGACGCCCCAACTGCATAGCCAAGCGTAACTTCGTTCCCACACCATCTGTACCCGAGACCAATACTGGGCTCCGGTAGCCCTCTGGAATCTCACATAGCGCGCCAAATCCGCCAAGACCACCCAGTACTTCAGGTCGCCGTGTCGCCTTGGAAATGTCTTTGATGCGATCAACCAATGCATTACCCGCATCGATGTCCACACCCGCGTCTTTGTAAGTTAACCCTTGGGTTTTATGATTGTCTTTCATTGCTGGCCTCTTTTTTCCGCGAGAAGGTTACTCGCTGCTAAAGTGAGAGGAAAGCGACCAAGCCAACTTTCACTGGTAAACTGCCAATATGAGACGTTTTTACACCTATGCCATCACCATTTTCTTCGCATTTGTCCTAATAGGCGAGTCCAACATCCTGCGTGCCGAGGAGAATTTCTTTGCTGAGTTGGTGCCCGTAGAGTCTCGCGGTGGAGCTGAATTGGCGCAAGCGGCGAAGCTTGGGTTTAGCCAGTTGCTGGTGAGGGTGTCGGGTAATGAGTCGATCCTCGAGCAGACCGCTTTTCAAGAGGCCGTTGATAATGCTCAGGAGCACGTCGTATTGTACAGTTACAGCGAGAAAAGTGACGGTACGTACCTCTTTCTGGAATACGACGACGCCTTTGTCCGCGGCTTGTTTCGAGATGAGTCTGTGCCTTACTGGGAGCAGAGACGGCCACCGGTGGTTGTGTGGTTGGCCCTAGATGAGCCCTACTCCCGTCGTTTTGCAGCTCGATCTGACGATGTCACACTTCTCAGCCCATCAATCAATCGTTTTGAGGCGCGTGGCGTGGAGGCGCGGTTTCCACTCCTTGACCTGACCGATGCTGCAGCTGTGCCCGTCAATGCGGTTTGGACCCGAGACTTTGACCAAATTCGACGTGGCTCTCGCCGCTACGGCTCGGACCATTCGCTGGTAGGTCGGTGGATTGATCTTAGCGACGGTACAAAATTAGTGGACTGGTATTATGTTGGGCCTGACTTTGAGCAGCATCATCAAATGCGACAGGCTGACGTGGAAGCCATTTGGGATGTGGGTGTCGATTTGGCTGTCGACGCCATGCGCGACTCGCTTGCCGTTACCTTGCAGCGGTTCGAGGCAGCCAAGGCTATTTCCATAACGGTCACAGGTGTTCAATCAATTGCCGACTACCGAGCTGTATCGTCCGTGTTCGAGGCGCTGTCTCAATTAGTGGAACTGCGTATTGACGCTATACGCGGCGATATTCTGATGTATCGCGTTGCTGGCGTGTCCTCTGCACAGGAGGTCGCTCGATTACTGCCGCGCCGCTCGGGGTTGCGGATTCAGTCCGCCTCCGATCCCGCGCAGTTAGACCTAATTTGGGAGAGTATCCAGTGAGCGAACAAACAGATCGTCAGCCACCAACATTTCGTTGGCTGTCAGCGTTGCTGGTCCTTGGACTGTGCCTCGTCTTTTTTATCCAAGTGAAGGATATTTTGACGCCCTTTATCGTTGGGGCGTTAATCGCTTACCTCGGAGATCCCCTGGTCGATAGACTCGAGTCGCGGGGGTTGTCTCGAACTGGCAGCGTGACACTGGTTTTTGCCTTGTTAATATCACTACTGACCGTGATTGTTGCAGTTGTAGCCCCTATTCTTATCCAGCAGCTTTCAGAGTTAGCCGCAGCCATCCCCGATGCCTACCGCTGGCTGTCAGAGGAAGCTGTTCCCTGGCTGCAACTCCGACTGAACCTCAGTCCAGTGAGTCTTCCTAATATCGATTGGCAGACCAGTCTGTCCGAGCACTGGCAGTCTGTGGGACAGATGACGGGCGGGGTAGTGCAGCGCGTCACGACGTCGAGCCTTGCGCTTATTGCGACGCTGTTAAATCTAGCACTGATACCGGTCGTTGCGTTTTACCTTATGCGGGACTGGGACATCATGATGGCCGGTTTATTGCGGTTAGTGCCGCGCGCATGGGCAGGCACGGTTGCAGACTCAGTCTCAGAAGCCCACGGTGTGCTCGAGGCATTTTTGCGCGGGCAGCTTGTCGTAATGGCGGCGCAAGCTCTCATGTATAGTTTTGGCTTGTGGCTGGTTGGACTGAATTATGCCGTGGTCTTAGGTTTGCTTGCCGGTGTTGCCGCTTTAATACCCTATGCCGGCGCGGTGATTGGTGTGGGTAGTGCCATGATCGTTGCCTACTTTCAATTTGGGGTGGATCCAATGGCGCTGGGACTGGTCGCTATGGTGTTCGCTATCGGGCAATTGGTTGAGAGCTTCATATTGACGCCCGTACTCGTAGGAGATCGCATTGGACTGCATCCTGTTGCTGTGATTTTTGCCCTTATGGCGGGAGGTCAATTAGCCGGATTCACGGGTGTGCTGATAGGTTTGCCGGTTGCTGCTGTGCTGTTGGTGTTTGGTCGTCGCATAGTCAATGCCTACTTAACAACCGACGTTTATAACGCAGACTAAGTGAGCTGGGTGAAATCTCAATCGGCGCAACTGGTTCTGCCCATATCGGTTAACCCTGATGCCAGTTGGGCGCATTGGGTGTCCCGAGACGTGACGCGCGAGGTCGAGGCCGTCGCAAAGCAGATGGACTCGAGTGGCTCGGGTTTGTTCATTTGGGGGGCAGAGGGTGACGGGAAAAGTCATTTACTCCAGGCTTGCTGTGCCCAGGCACCTGCTTCCGCGCGCTACGTGCCCTTATCCGCATTACTTGATTACCCACCCAGTTCAGTGCTTGAGCAGGCCGAGAATGATGGGCTATTGGTGATTGATGATGTTCACCTCATCGACGGGCGGAGCGACTGGCAGGAAGCCCTGTTTCATTGTTTTAACCGCTGTTCAGCCCAATCAGTGCCTATTGTGGCAGCTGGGCGTGCACCCCCATCGGCGTTGACCACTGTCCTTCCGGATCTTCAGTCAAGGTTGTCATTGCTGTCCGTTTTCAGATTGCCGGCTTGGGATCTAGGTGATTTCGAGCACTTACTGAGTGAACTGTTGCGAGCACGGGGCGTCATACTATCCGCCGAAGTCGCAAGGTACTTGTCTATTCGACTTCGACGAATTCCAAAAGAGGCTGTCAGGGTGGCAAAAATCATTGATCAGGCCAGTTTGGCAGAGCAGCGATCGCCGACCATTCCATTCCTTAAGACCCTGGGCTTATAGCGATCGCAGATAGTTATGCGGACGCAGCGATTGCGTCGGGTTCGATCCGAAGGTAACGCCTCAGCCTCGCTACCAAGATGTACAGTGGAATGGTATCCAGCAGTGCGACTGTTGCTTTGAAACCATAGTTGCTGGCGACCAAAATCAGGAGCGTCGATATGGTCATGTCGCCCCGATAAAACACGGCGCCGAAGGTGACGGTCACGACCATGACAGAATCAACCAATTGACTGAGCAGTGTGCTGAAGTTGTTTCTTATCCAAAGATGCTTACCTTTGGTCACCCGTTTCCAGAAGTGAAATAGCTGAACGTCGCAATATTGAGCGGTAATATAAGCAACCATAGATGCTGTTACGGCACCGCTGGTCATAGCGTACATGATGCTAAACAGTTCAACCTTGCCTTCGAGACTGTCGCCGGTAGGCAAGGGGACCGGCGATGCCAAGTCTAGGGTCTGCCATGGTGGCATCGTACTGGGATCAACCGAAGCGGCGTATTGCGCGACAGTCATGACCAGTAATATGAATCCATTGATGAACAAGCCGACGGTGACGAGGAAATTGGCGCGTTTCTTTCCATACAATTCGCATATGAGATCGGTGCACAAAAAGGTAATTGGGTACGGTAATACCCCCACAGCGAGCGCGAACGGTCCCAATTGAATGAACTTGGTAATGCCGATGATGTTGAGTAGCGTCATCGCGGACAAAAACACGCCGGCGAGGATCAGGAAAACACGCTCACGACGCTCGTAGAGTTCGGCCTCAGTCAAAGCACTTGCCGGTACATCCGTCACCGTTCGGTTTGTCCGAGGTTTGCATGAACGACGGTTCCGTTGACAACCGGGCTTGCGTGAACCCAGGTTATGACGCCCGCAATCTCCTCAGGCTTTACCAAGCGCCCGAAGCTATTTTGTGAGCCGATGTCGTGCATGAGAGCGGCATCACCACCCAGATGCTGCCTCAACATCTCAGTGTCAGTGAAGCCTGGACAAACCATGGCAGTGTGAATCCCGGAACCACTCAAATCTTGGCAGGTGGCCCGCATCTGCCCCAGCTGCGCATGTTTGCTTAGGACATAGCTATAGGCACCCGCAACCGCTTTTTCTGAGAGGGTTGAACCGACATAAATGATGCTCGATCCGGGCGCCATGGCGCCTATTAACACTCGATTTATGGTGTTTACGGCCAATACGTTAACGGAAAGTGTCCGTTGTAGGGCCTGGGTTTCGCAGGTGCTTGCACTGTCCTTGAGCATGAGGGAGGCGTTGTGAATCAGGCTAATTTGGCTGGCGCCCTCAGGGATATGACTCCGGCAGGCTCCGGCCGCCTCTTCGGCGCCGTCATCGGAGCCCAGATCGGCAGCTATGTTAATGACGCCTTCAACCGGGCTAGGGCGGCGCGCAATATTGATGACGACGAAGCCATTTCCTAAAAAAGTTGCGGCCGTTGCGGCGCCTATGCCGGAACTTGCGCCCGTAATGATTGCGGTTTTTTGCATGTCAGCTGTCAGAGTTCCTTGCGATGGGGCAGGTTATCCTACGCGGCGCTAATCGGCTAGGATTGGTTGCCTATCGATGCAGCGCCAAGTCTGATGATGACGCCGGCGCGTATTCGACATCACAATGGATAGCTGAGGACACCTCATTGGCACGTTTGACCACGCTCCATATCGAAAAAGAAGCCCATAAATTTTCAGCTGCGCACTACACCATTTTTTCTGCGACTGAGCGAGAGCGCTTACACGGCCACAATTATTTCGTGTCGGTACGCATTGTCGCGACCATGGGTGATAACGGCTTTTCTGCAGATTACAACGTGTATAAAAGACGTATCAAAGCGCTTTGCGATCAATACGACGAGTACATGCTGTTACCCGAGTTCTCGCCGTACCAGACCCTGTCAGAAGTGGGCGATGAGGTGCATGCGACGTTTAATGGCAGAGTGTTACGATTTTGGGCTGACGAGACCAAGGTGCTTCCGATTGCGAATGTCACTGTCGAAGAGCTGTCCCATTTACTACTGAGTGAGTTGCTGGCGTCTGCAATAGATCCGGATTTGGTAGAAGTGGAGTTAACGGTATCGTCTGGGAGCGGACAAGCTGGATCGGCAGTGTGGACTGCCGCCTAAAAATAAAAAAATAAAATCGAATTTTTTTTGAACTTTTGTTTCCTGCGTTGGTCTCACTATATAACCAGCAGATGGCGTTGCCGCGGGGGCAAAGCAAGGGAAACATCTGAGGGTTAGATGAGAGATCATCTCCCGATTTGAGTGGCTCCTTTTATTCGCCGACTTTTTAGTCGGCGTTTTTTTTGTTGTCACTTGGTCGATTCCAATAGCAACTTACTCCCCACTCAAGGCTGCCGGCGTATATGAGTTGCGATGGATGAGGCTGTTTGCGGCCCGACCAGCGTAGCAATTACCTCACCTTCCGGCGACACCACCAGTGTTGTCGGCAAAACCGTTGGGCGGCTTATGCCGAGTATGTCGGCGGGATCTGCAATGACTCTAAACTGAATGTCGAGATCCGCTACGTCTGCCGCGAGACCGGCCCCCTGCTTGCCGTCGAAGTTGACGCCTACCACCGTGATGTCAGCTTCTTGGTCAAGCCGATTAAGCTCTGGGATTTCTTCGCGACAGGGTTTACACCAGATAGCCCAATAGTTGATGACGTTCCATTGGTCGGACTGCAGGTCGGCGGAGTCAAGCGTGCAACTTGATAGACCCCAAACCAATAAAAAACTTAGCGTGTATCGCATTTTGCCCTACCTTTTTTCAGTCGGTGCAGTATAGCTGGCTCCGAACCCGGTGACTGCCGTGATATTGTGCTGTACGACAACGTGTTTAAGAGGTATTGCATGGCTGATCCGTATGTTTTGATTTTGTACTACTCTCGACATGGGTCGACCGCTGCCATGGCGCAACAGGTTGCCCGCGGTGTAGTTCAAGTCTCTGGTGTCGATGCGCGTCTGCGCACCGTCCCGTCGGTGAGTGCAGAAATTGATCGACCGATAAGTCCTGAAGTGCCGGATGACGGTCCGGTATATTGCGATGAGGACGATTTACGATACTGCTCAGCTATGGCCCTTGGAAGCCCTACGCGTTTTGGCAATATGGCTGCGCCACTTAAATACTTCATTGATAATACGTCACCTCTCTGGGTGAGCGGGGCATTGGTTGATAAGCCAGCCGGTGTTTTTGCTTCGACAGCATCGCTGCATGGTGGTCAAGAAACCACGTTGCTGACAATGGCCCTGCCCTTAATTCACCATGGAATGATCTACGTTGGCTTGCCCTATACATCTGCCGAGTTGCACAGCACACAGACCGGCGGTACGCCGTACGGTCCCACACATTGGGCCGAGGGTGGTAGTAAGGATGGCGAGTTGAGTCATCACGAATCAACATTGTGTCAGGCTTTGGGCCGCCGGCTTGCTCGATTTGCTGCAGCGGGAGTCCCGGCATGAGCAGTGAGACGACAAAAAGAGGCGCGGTGACAGGGGCCTTGTGGCTGAGTATTTGGGTCCTGAGCCTGGCTCTTATCGCTCAGGGTGCGATCGAGGTTTTGCAATTGGGTGCGCGGTGGCCTGTTTGGTTGGTATCGATATCGCCCCTACTGCTGTTTCTCGTGGGTGTCGCGCGCGACAGTCTGCAGTGGCTGATCTGGTACTGCCTGTTGCTGCTTTTTTATTTTGTCGGTGCGGTTGAAGATCTCTTCGCCCGTCCCGACAGTCTCATCTCGATGAGTGGGCTTGCCATTGTGGTACTGCTTTTTTCTTGCTGTACGGCTTATATCCGATTTCGGGGCCGTGAGCGCAGAGCAATTGAACTTAGTGAGGTTTAAGTCATGGACTTATTGAAAGCAATATGGCGCATATTAGCGGGCATTAGCAAAGCGATTACGGTCTTAGTACCACTCGTTTTCTTCGTTGTGTTCATTGTCGTATTGTCGGTCAGCGTGTCGGAAAATGTCCCCGAGCCTTTACCGCAGAGGGCGGCCTTACTCATTGCGCCCGAGGGGCGCTTGGTGGAGGACAGAACAGCGCGGGAGCCAATCGATGCGTTACTGGCCAATGATCTCGGCTCCGAGACCTTACTTCAGACAGTCATCTCAAGTATTGAAGCCGCGGCCAGTGATGATCGAATCACTGCTATCGTGCTGGATTTAGAGAGTCTGGACGGCCCATCTACTAGCCAATCGGTGGAAATCATAAAAGCCCTTCATCTTTTTTCGGAAGTTGGAAAGCCGATAGTTGCTGTGGGTGACTATTTTACGCAGTCACATTATCTCTTGGCGTCGCAGGCCGACCACGTTTTTTTGCACCCAGAGGGTGGTGTTAGCCTGATGGGGTTCGGTGTTTACCGCACCTACCTCAGACAGTTTCTCGAGAACATAAAGGTCAAATTCCATGTATTTCGTGCTGGCGAAAACAAGTCCGCCGTAGAGCCGTATTTGAGAGACGATATGTCACCACAAGAGCGTGAAGTGGTTGGACAATGGCTCAACAGCCTGTGGGGGGACTACACCGAGTTGGTAGAAAAGGGCCGTAACATGGAGCCAGGTTCAGTTACCGCATTTATCAATGATTTTCCTGCACGACTTGAAGCGACTGAAGGCGATCTTGCGCGTGTATTTTTAGATGCGGGCTTTGTTGATGGGCTACTTTATGACGATGAATTGGAAGACAAGGTGGCAACACTTGTTGATGCCTTCGACGAGGAAGGTGATATCGAGCTCGTGAGCCTACGACGATACGCAAGCGATATTCGCGAGCCTATCGATGCCGATCAGCCGCTGTTAGCGGTGATTCCCATTGAAGGCACGTTGATGCCAGGTGAGAGCATGCAGGGTGTAGCCGGGAGTGACTCGATCGTTGAACAACTCGAGCGGGCGGTTGATGCAGATGTGGCGGCGATCGTTCTGCGGATTAATTCGGGCGGAGGTAGCGTTTTTGCGTCAGAAGTTATTCGAGCGAAGGTCGAGGCCATCTCTGGTGACGGCATCCCCATCGTTGTTTCTATGGCCGGTGCCGCGGCATCAGGTGGCTATTGGATTGCGGCTGCGGCAGATGAGATTTGGGCGCTGCCGTCTACGATTACAGGTAGTATTGGTGCCTTCTCGCTTTTCCCAACGATTGAGGGTGTATTTGATTATGCCGGTGCAACCGTTGACGGTGTTGGGACAACCGCTATGGCAGGAAGTTTTGATCCTGCCAGACCACTTGATGAGCAGTCAGAGCGCATTTTACAAGCGATCATCGATGGTACTTATCGCGAATTTTTGTCGCTGGTTGCGTCATCGCGAGGCATGACAATTGATGAGGTTGACGCCATTGCCGGAGGTAAGGTTTGGAGTGGACGTCAGGCAAAGGAGAATGGGCTCGTCGACAAGCTCGGTGGGCTAGATGATGCAATTGCGTCCGCGGCCGACCTCGCACAGCTAGAGACCTTTGAATGGAGGCGCTTCGGGCAATCCATTTCGCCTCAACAGCTTCTGTTGGAGGAATTAGGTAAGGGCTTTGGCGTGTCTGTACCCGCGAATCTAAGCGCTGTCATGACTTGGGTTAAACCCCTATACGATCAGCACAGCATCATGATGCAGTTAAACGATCCGAAACATGTTTATCTGCATTGTTTTGACTGTAGTTATGCCTACTGACATACCGCCATCATTACCGGCGAATCGGCTACGTGAGAGGGGCGAGGATGCTATTCTAGCGTCGACCGTTCTCGTCCTTCGTCGGGGCCAATTCGGACCTGAGGTGCTCCTCCTTAAGCGCAATCCAGCTGCTAACAATATGGCCAGTGTCTGGATGTTCCCGGGTGGGAAGGTTGATGAAAACGATTCAGGGTGCTCGGAGTTAGATAGATTTCGGAGCGCGGCCGTGAGAGAGCTGTTCGAAGAAGCGGGCATTTCTTTGGCGACGTCAGCACTGAGCGGTTTTTCACACTGGTTGACACCAGTAGGGATGAAGCGTCGATTTGCGACTTGGTTTTTTGTGGCTGAATTGCCGGATGGCGCGATGGTGAAGGTGGACGGTGAGGAGATGGTTGAGGCGCAATGGATACGACCCGCTGATGCGCTTGCTGAACATAAAGCGGAAAATCTTCGTCTACCGCCGCCCACGGTGGTAAGCCTCATTGATCTAGCCAGCTACCACTCGGTTGATGAGACGATTGATGCGGTGCAGCAGCGCGTTGCGCCTTATTTTTTCCCCAAGGTTTGCGCAGAGAATCCTGATGATGTCGTCATGCTGTATCCGGGAGATGCAGGTTATGAAAAAGGCGATCGATTTAGTCCAGGGGTTCGCCATCGCGCAGGTTGGGCTGACGGTATTATTACGTATGAACGCAGCTTTGACTTTCCGCTGCGAAACTAGCCTTACAGGTGACAGGGGGCCGCAGCGACGCCCATCACCTTTGGTTAAATATTGCAACGGTGCTGGCCAGTCGACTATCTATTTACTGAGGCATCCAGCGCGCTCCCGGTAAGTTTTCGCGCTGCTTAATGCGTTGCTCATCAAACAGGTCATTTACCGACAAGTCGGCTCCAGCCGAAAGCCTACGTGACACCATCGTGATTGGAAAAATGAAGAGATCGCGATCTCGGTAGCGAAGCGCCCGGGACCGACCTGCTGAATCTCGATAAACAACCCAGTCAAAGTCCAGTTCGCTCGCCAGTAGATCGCCGAAAACGATACCCAAAGCTTGCGATGTTTGAATATCCTCGGGATCGACCCAGCGGTTATCTATGATCCTCTGAAGCGTATCCAAATCTCGTGTTGGCACTCCGGAAAGACGACGACCCAATCGATTGGCAAGCGCTTCCACTGCTTGGCGCTGTTCCGACATGTAGTGTCGATCGATTGCCGTTAACGGCCTTATCTGACGCTCAAACTCTGAACTCATGACATTTGATGCTGTCAAAAGCGCTGAAAAGAGAAGAAACACTGTGGTCAAGTGCCTGAGCGATAGTAATTCCGGTTGTGTAACTGCTCTCGACATGGATAATTGCGCGATCATGATAATCCTCACTTTGAATTTTCTCATCGCTGGAGTAAGCCGATGATAACCGGAAGTATAGTCGCGCTGGTAACACCTATGACGGACTCTGGTGACGTTGACTGGCGAGCTTTTGAGCGTCTTATCGATTTTCATATCGAAAACGGAACTGCGGCGCTTGGTTTGGTGGGCACAACAGGTGAGGCGTCCACACTGAGCCATACCGAACATAAAGAAGTTATTCGTTTCGGTGTAAGTCATGCTGGTGGTCGTATTCCCATCATGGCAGGCACTGGCTCTAACTCAACCTTAGAAGCAGTCGAACTGACAGTCGCGGCCGCGGAAGCGGGGGCGGATTGTGCATTGCTGGTCACTCCATATTACAACCGACCGACACAAGAAGGGCTGTTTCAGCACTTCAGAGCCGTTGCAGAGGCAATCAATTTACCCATTATTTTATACAATGTACCGTCTCGGACGGGTTGTGATCTGTCTGATGAGACCATCCTGCGATTGAGTCACGTCGAAAACATTGTCGGTTTAAAAGATGCAACGGGCGATGTAGCGCGCGGCGCGGCGTTGATCCAGTCCTTACCCGAGGGCTTTGCGGTCTACTCCGGTGACGATGGCACGACCTGTGAGCTGCTAGAGGCGGGTGCAAAAGGGTGCATATCTGTGACTGCGAATGTCGCGCCCGCGCAAATGTCAGAGTTGTGTCGCCTTGTTTTATCGGGCGATATTGACACGGGGCGAGTCGTCGATACTCGACTTCAGCCCCTGCATCGTGCTTTGTTTCTTGAACCAAACCCAATTCCCGTCAAATATGCTTTGGGCTACATGGGGTTAATTGACCCGACCATGAGACTTCCTCTGGTACCACTATCAGAAGAGTTTGAGGGTGGACTTATAAAGGCGATCGACGAATGCTTAAAATAAAAAGACTATTCTGCGCAGTGGCACTAATGGCTGTGGCAAGCTGCGCCCTCGTACCCGAATCCACCGATATATTGCCGTGGGCTACGGAATCTGAACTAGATGGCGACTACGCTGAGGCCGTGGAAGCCGACTCAATTGTTGTGCCACCGGACCTCGATTCGAAGGCGATTCAGCAGGCCTACCCAATCCCCGATGTAGCCGAAAATCTGGCAATTCCCGTGACGGGTAAAACGCCTCGCCCCGCGCCTCTGACAGCAGGCTCTCAACTGGATGCCGTCAGGTTGCAAAGACTGGGTGACAACGGCTGGGCAGTCGTAAATGTGGCGCCAGGTCAGCTGTGGCCGCAGGTTCGAGCTTTTTTAGTGAGTAGTGGCATCAGCGTCTCAGCCGTCGACGCGTCGGCGGGTCTGATTGATACGGCATTCGTTTTACTCGAGGACCGAAGTCTTGAGTCCCGTTTCCGATTCAGAGTCGATTCAGGTGTTCAGCGAAACACATCCGAACTTCATATTCTGCAGCAAAATATGGCAAAGGACTTGGATTTAACTGTCTGGCCAGCGAACTCTGACGATGCCGATTTGGAGCAAGTTATGCTGCGTAATATAGCCCAGTTCATCGCGAACAGTGCTGAGTCTGCGCCTGTCTCTATGATGGCTGAACAAGCAATAACAGGGGCCGGTCGCATTGCCCTTGAGGAAGACGTTGATGGCGCGCGATTGCGATTGGCGCTTCCGTTTAACCGAGCCTGGGCGGCGGTAGAAAAAGGCTTTTCAGATGCTGGCTTCCGGCTTGACGACAAGAACCGCAGCGAGGGCGTCTTTTATGTCACCTATGTAGGGCCTGATGGCGAGGATGATGATGGATGGTTTTCCTGGCTTTGGGGGTCGGAGCGAGATGATCCACTGCTGGGTCAAGAATTTCAGGTTCAGCTGGCTGAGGACGTAGCTGCTCAGGTTGTCATCTCCATTGTCAACATTGAGGGACAGTCGCTCGATGAGCTCGAACAGCAGGGCTTGCTCACGCTTTTACAAGGCAATATTACTTAATGCTTAGACTCGCATCGGTTGGCTCTGGCAGTAAAGGAAATGCGACTTTAGTCTGCTCGGGCGAGACAACGCTGCTTGTCGATTGTGGTTTTGGAGCCAGAGAGATGCTGGCTCGATTAGTTGAGCTCGATGTCGATGCCGCCGATATTGACGCGATTTTAGTGACACATGAGCACTCCGATCATATCGGCGGTGTAACTGCGATTTCAAAGGCGACCGGTGCGCCAATCTACGCCACTCACGGCTCAATTATTTCCGGTAAGTTAGAGAGCGCTCGCCGCGTCGTCGAGATTGCTAGTGACTCAACATTTGCGATTGGTGATATCGATGTCACTGCCGTGACGGTCCCGCATGACGCGCGCGAGCCAGTTCAATATATTTTTCAGCATGCGGATAAGCAGGTGGGGGTTCTGACCGATTTAGGTACGGTCTCAGAGCATGTGTTACGTGCCTACAGTCGCTGCGATCTTTTGTTGCTCGAATTCAATCATGATCTTGAGATGTTGCGGCGCGGCCCATATCCTGCGGCGCTTAAGCGAAGGGTGTCAGGCGACTTCGGACATCTCAATAACCAACAGGCGTTGGCGATGCTTAATTCGCTGGGCGACGACTTGCCGCAGGTTGTGATTGCCGGCCATATTTCAGAGCAAAACAATGCGATCGATGTCGTTGAGTCCCTGCTCGAACCGATGATAAGCAGCACGGATCTGACCGTTATTTACGCAACTCAGAGTCAGGGTTTCGATTGGGTGTCGCCCAAGTCGGATGACGACATATCTCGAGTGGCGTAAGGCGGCGCCAACTTCCACCGCCGATTGCTCCACAAGTAGCTTTCCGGTTGATTGCGAATCGTCTCTTCCGACAGCTCAACGTAACGCTCTATCAGCTCGGCCTCGCTCATAGAGCCAGGTGTTTCGCAGATGGGTATGAGCTCGACATGATAATGCCCTCTGCTGATCCGTTGGGTCCTCGCAAAATACACGGGGTATCGCGTTAATCGCGCAAGCACCGCCGGTCCAGTGAAAAAAGCCGTTGGTTGGTGCAAGAACTCAGTCCAGTGAACCGATTCACGCTTCCCTGGCGATTGGTCGGCAAGTAGCGCGAGAACGCGTGGCCTTCGCCGATTCTTCAATACATGTTTACTGATCGTTTTCATGGTTATCAACGTCGCACCCCACTTGCTTCGGGACTCAAGTGCGAAGCGGTCAGCACCTCGGTCGTGCAGCGGTTTATAGACCCCATCGAGTGGGGCGGTTGCGGCCAAACTTGCACGCTGTGTCAGCCACTCCCAATTTGTATGGTGGATCGACAATATAATGCCGGGCTTCAACGACTCCCCCTCGGAGGATATCAGTGGATCCCAGCCGCTGATCGTCATGCGTCTCTCGAGTTCAGTCCGAGACATCCGCCAGGCATACATCGTCTCAACTGTGACATCAACGAACTGTTGATAAAAACGATGACGTGTCTGCGCGTACCATTCATCTGACTCCTCAGGGAAGGCGTTCCGCAAATTTTTCTCAACAGTCTCCACTCGGTATTTAAAAACGAATTCCGTCAACCAAGCCAATATGTCCGCTAGTTTGTAGGACCACGACAGGGGGAGCGCCGCTATCGAGCGGTAAAGCCAATAGGTCGGCATTAGCAGTGCTCTGGTTTGATGACGGTTACGCGATTAGCAAACTGAGAGAGGCTGTGGCATTGCAGGGCCGCGTTTCCCGTAAGGCTAACAGTTTGCAGGTCAGGTAGGGCAGTGAGAGGAACAACGTCGACAATCGCATTATTGTCAATTTGGATTTCGAGAAGCGCATCAAGTTTAGTTAACTCGACAAGATTACGAATATTATTATCGTTCACTTTCAGTCGCTTGAGTTCACTGAAACGCGCCAATCCTCCGAGTGATTGAATGCCTGCCTTTGAGCAATTGAGCACTTCTAGTCCATCTGCCGTGACGATTTCAGCGTCTTCAATGGCTTGAGAGACACAGTCCGCAAGAGCGGCATCGGGTAGGTAGTAGTCTTCGAACAGACTCCTTGGTGAATAAAGTGTACGCTCGTTGAGTGTGATGTCATATCGATCTAGGTGACTACAAGCAGACTGGCTCAGTAAGATCAGCAGTAGGGGAATCTGGCTCGATCGAACCTGCGAAAGCCGACTCACTTTTGATATCGTATGGCGCGCTCCACAATTAAGTAGCATGACGAATTCCCTCATTGAGTGGGTATCATGCCAGTGGATGTACCTAAGTTCGAGGTGTGAGTCGCATAACGATTAGATTTGTGCGCAGATAGGATGTAGGCGATAAATCATGGCGCTCGACCAATTAGAAACAACGCTGAAGAAGCAGTGGCGGCTGGGACAAAGCATTGTTCTGTGTTGGGCCTTTGACCCCAATGGGCTTCTCACCATCGTCGTGCCGCATTATTTTCTTGGGAACTTTACGGCGCCGGATCACCCTTCGGGCGACGGGCAAGGCAACGAAGATTATGTGCGACAGTTAATTTCTGGATCTCGGTTCAAGAGTCATGACGAGATCTTTGCTATCGCTAACCGGCTGGGCGTCGCGCCCAGTTTCATCAAGCTAGATTCGGTTCTGAGTACCGAGCAGGAGTCAGTAGCGCGTATCGATGAGATGATCAAGCGGTACAGCCTTGGGCACGAGGATAGTCGAGCGGTGTTGCTGTTTGACATCGCCGACTTCTCACTCTTTCGACCATTTGAACAAGCCAGTCAGCTTAATAGCCTGTCCTACTCCATGAACTCCGCCTACTCCAAGCTGAAGCAAGAAGGCGTGGAGGTGAGCTTTGCCCGGACAACAACGGGTGATGGTTACTACGTATGGAATCGGGACTTGGGTAAGTTCCCCAATGTTGATCTGTTGACCTTTTTTTTATTGGTGCTGATCGATAATGCGGTTGCTCGCGATAAAGCACGGTCTGGAATAGTCCCGACGCTCAGGTCTGCTTTTCACATAGGAAGTCATTACGAGTTATCACAGGCCGAGGGCATCAACCCCACCATCTTTAGTTACATCGTCGGCGACGTGACGATCAAGCTGGCCCGACTGATTGATTACGTCCCTCCCAATGGCATTTACATTGGCGACTTTGGCGCAACATTGCCCCACTCTGATGAACTGGTCGGTCCGGCAGATTTTTTGCGTTACGCGCGGGATGAGTTGCTTGATATGTCAGGGCTTCGCATGGGTGAAAGCCTATTGACCGATATTCGATTCGAGTCGTGGTCAGTGGGTCAGGCGGATGCGCGAGTAGTTGAGGTTACCGACAAACATGGCTTGAGTCAGACGGCCCACAATTTGGGCTTTACTGTCGTGCTCGGCAGCCAAGAACTCGGTCTTGGTTTGAGGAATAGCGGTCTCGGTTTGAGGAATAGATAGTGTCGTGTGTTGTCACAGCCGCTTCCTGGTCTCTGCTCCCCTCGGCAAAAGTCGTGGCTAAGACATTAGCGTTGCCCTTCGTTGAGGATATCGATGCATTGGACTCCGGTGTGGCTTTGGTGGTCGATATTGACTGTTCTTGGCTGCAGCGTTTGCAGGCGCCAAGGTTAGGCCCGGTGCACGTGGACTTTGCATCCGCAGATATGTTGCACCGACGTAAGGCTGGTCATAACGAGCCCCTTGGGCGCGCCATAGGTGTCAAGGACAATCTCTGTCCTCGCGTTTTTGATGCGACAGCGGGCTTAGGGCGCGATGCATTTGTAATGGCCGATCTAGGCTGTTTTGTCGCACTGTCTGAGGCATCAAGGCCCCTTAACTATCTCTTGCGCGAGGCGGTTGCGCGGGCGTTGATAAGTTCTAATATCAAGGTAGTGCAAGCCGCCAACAGAATGCAGGTCATGACAGGTGATAGTGCGCATCACGAAGTTGAAGGCTTTGACGTTATTTACATTGACCCGATGTTCCCAGAGCGCAGTAAGTCGGCGGCGGTCAAAAAGGATCTGGCAACGATACAAGCACTGCAGTCTGATGACTGCGACTATGCAGATGCCGAGAGCTTACTGGCTTGGGCTTACCGGCAGGCAGTCGATCGCGTCGTCGTAAAGCGCCCAGCTAAGGCTCGGCCGCTGAGTGCGGCTAAACCGTCGCATAGTATCGTCGGTAAGACAGTTCGCTTTGATGTCATTGTGAAGCCTAAGAGCGCGGTCGTATGAGAACGACGTGCTTATATATCGGCGATAGGCTCCCACTTGATACGGCGATGCAGTTGTTAATGACGCATGACAAAGTGGTCTGGGTGACCGTTTCTGATATCGACTTAGAGATAGATGCCGTCGATCGCTTGTCGCTGCGTCTGGGCTCGATCGAGGGGCAGGCCCGATTGCTGGACTGGTTTCGACAAACTGATACGCCTCGCTCTATCTTTTGCGAATTAAGCACATTTGGGTATATCGAAACCGAGTCGTCTGAGGTCCGTAGCGCGACCGATTATCTTCAGACACAGATAGTTGGTGTCACGCGCGCACTTGAGGCAGCGTTGTCCTTAAATCCTGCGTTGATGTGGTCTTTCATCTGCCCGCTTGAAAACGATGTTTGGAGCAGAGCATGTGAAGACTATTTCCGGGCTTTGAGCGAGGGGCTCTCAGTGGCGGCTCCCGAAGCGCAGTTTACATTTGTGTCGGATGGGCAGCTTCTGGTGGTCTAGGTAAGCAATCGCTCCATTACCTCTTCATAAATCTGTGCGAGCCTCGGTATATCGGCGATAAGCACATGTTCGTTGCGTTGGTGAATCGACGCATTGATGGGCCCCAGCTCAATAATTTGGCTCCCCGTCTCCGCGATGAAACGACCATCTGACGTGCCGCCACCTGTACTGAGTTGGGTGTGTGTCCCTGTGACGTTAAAGATACTGTCACGGACGGCGTCGACTAAGTCACCTGGTTCGGTGAGGAACGGGTTTCCGCTAAGTTGCCACTTAATTTCATAGTCAAGCCCGCTGGCATCTAGGATAGCCTCGCAGGTTTCTTGAATTGTTATAGCGGTTGTTTCCGTAGAAAAACGGACATTAAAAATAGCGACAAGCTCTCCGGGTATGACATTCGTTGCACCCGTACCCGACTGAATGTTGGAAAACTGAAGTTGAGTTGGATCGAAGAAGGCGTTCCCGTTATCCCACGCTATAGCACGAAGGTCTTCCAGCACCGTGAAGGCAGCATGCATGGGGTTGTTGGCTAAGTGAGGGTAGGCAACATGACCTTGTCGTCCTTTTACGGTCAACGTGGCATTAATCGACCCGCGCCGTCCATTTTTTATCACATCACCTAGGGATTGCGTGCTCGATGGCTCACCGACAACACACCAGTCAATGGTTTCGCCTCGGGCTAACAGGGTATCAACAACATGGCGTGTCCCATGAATTGCAGGGCCCTCCTCGTCTGCTGTAATAAGATAAGCAATTCGACCGCTATGATTAGGGTGCTTGGCGATGAAGGATTCAGTTGCAACAATCATGGCAGCCAAGCTCGCTTTCATATCGGCGGCGCCGCGACCGTAAAGGAGCCCGTCGCGTTCACTGGGCACAAAAGGGTCACTGTCCCAGTGCTCTCTCGGACCTGGTGGCACGACGTCGGTATGACCTGCAAATACTAAGGTTGGACCTTGAGAGCCATGTGTTGCCCACAAATTCAGCACATTCTCAGCAGGCAGCGACTCACATGTGAAGCCGATGCTGCTGAGACGTTCAGCCATCAAGGGCTGACAGCCGTCATCTTCAGGTGTAATTGATTGCCGCCGGATTAACTCTTTCGTCAACGCAATTGCGGCATGCTCTGTCTCAGTTGTTGTCATGAAGGCTTTCGTTCAGTTCGATGGCTGTTTGATTGGTCAGACATTCTACTGAACCTGACTGGGAGTTGCGCCTAAACAGTAAGTCCGATTGTCCCGAAAGGTGCCTCGCAGCCAATGTCTCGACAGCCTCACGCGCATCATCCAATACCGTTACTTTCGTTCCCGCCGTGACGAAAAGTCCTGCCTCCACGGTGCAGCGATCCCCTAGTGGTATTCCTAGTCCTGCGTTTGCGCCTAGCAGACAAGACTCCCCGACAGAGATGATGATGTTGCCCCCACCGGATAGAGTTCCCATGGTAGAGCAACCTCCGCCAAGGTCAGAGCCTTTACCTACCATGACACCTGCTGATATCCGTCCCTCGATCATTCCCGGGCCGTCTGTTCCCGCATTGAAATTGATGAAGCCCTCATGCATTACCGTGGTACCGGATCCCAGGTAAGCGCCAAGACGAACTCGCGCGGTGTGCGCAATTCTCACTCCGCTTGGCACTACATAGTTGGTCATTTTCGGAAATTTATCGACACTCGCGACTTCGAGGACACGCCCCTTGAGACGCGACGTTAATTGCCGATCAGCTAGCTCAGCCAGATCAATCGGTCCCTCGTCGGTCCAAGCCACGTTTGGAAGTAGTGCAAACATACCCGTTAAGTCTGTGCCGTGAGGCTTAATGAGTCTGTGTGAGAGAAGGTGTAGCTTCAGGTAGGCATCCGCAACCGTCTGGGGCGCCGCATTATCGGCTAGTAAAGACGCGACAACAGGCCGACCGGCTTCGCTCAAACGCACTGCAATATCGGCGAGAGCATGCTCTCCCGCTGATCTAAGGCCATCACTTAGCGCACGAATCTCAGTGGCCTTAAGTTCGCCAGATACACCGTCAAAAATAGAGACTAAATCGCCCGAGATATTAGCTAGTGGTGCCGGGTAAAAAACATCGAGCACGTCGCCCTTGGCGTTTTTCGACGCCACGCCCAAACCAAAACCATGCAGCGTACCTGCCATAACAACCTCTCCTGAGTAAATATTTACAACTGAAAATGGGCAGCGTAAGCCTGCTCACTAAAACCTACATCAAGGATGTCCGCGTGCTCAAGAATGGGCCGTTTGATCAAGGTCGGGTTTGCTAATAAGACGGCTGTGGTATCGCCCGTTTCTGCCTCCTGCCGCTCCTCGGCAGACAGGCCTTTCCAGGTGGTACTGCGCTTATTGACAAGTCTACTTGCCCCCTGCTTGAGTAGCCAGTGCTCTACTTGGCTTTTGGTGGGCGGCGTGGCTCTGACGTCGATGAACGCATGCGGAATGTTGTGTGCTGTCAACCAGCGCCGCGCCTTACGCACCGTATCGCAGGTAGAAATGCCATATAAGGTGGCCGTCATAGTGGTTCCTAATTGTTCAGGGTTTATGGATCTTTTTTGGGTGTTTGCGCGCGGGAAAACAGGTCGTGCAAATCTCACAGACAAGTCCGTTACAGCCTCGCGCCGTACAGAACTCTCTTCCGTAAAAGATAATCTGAAGGTGCAAGTCATTCCAGCGTTCTCTGAGAAAAACCTTTTTAAGGTCGCGCTCAGTCTCTACGACATTGCGTCCACGAGTCAGTCCCCAGCGCTGGGCGAGTCGATGAATGTGTGTATCGACCGGGAAACTGGGAACGCCGAAGGACTGAGCCATTACGACGCTCGCTGTCTTGTGTCCCACACCGGGAAGTCGTTCCAGTGAAGTAAAATCTTGTGGCACCTCACCGGCATGCTCGGCGATGAGGATTTCGCTCAGCCGGCGGATGGCCTTGGATTTTTGAGGAGAAAGCCCGCAAGGTCTAATGATCTCTCGAATGGATTCTGTGCTGCGTTGAGCCATGTCAAATGGATTGTCGGCTAGCGCAAATAAAGCAGGTGTCACCTGATTGACACGCTGATCAGTGCATTGGGCACTTAGCAGAACCGCAATGAGTAGTGTGAACGGGTCTGCGTGGTCTAGCGGCACTGGGGGCTTTGGATAGAGCTCATCGAGCCGCTGATCTATATAGCTTACTCGCTCCGCTTTGAGTAAGTTCCTTGTCATGCGCTGTAGCACTGAGCCATGAAGTCGGCGATGCGGTCGGCAGCTTCAAGCGTCTCTTCGAGGGTCGCTACTAAGGCTAACCTAACGTGGTTAGCCCCCGGATTTATGCCATCTACCTCTCTACCCAGATAGCTGCCAGGTAGCACGGCAACATTAGTCTTTTCTAATAAACCCCGCGCGAACACTGTGTCGCTCACCGGCGTTTTGGGCCATAAATAAAATCCTGCTGGCGGGGTAACCGTATCGAGCGTGGCCGACAGGCGTGCGGTTACGGCATCAAACTTCGCCCGATATAAAGCTCTGTTGTCGATAACATGAGACTCATCTGCCCAAGCGACAATACTGGCCAATTGATGATGCCCTGGCATCGCACAGCCGTGATATGTGCGATAGCGGCGAAAGTCGCGGATAAGCTCGGAGTCGCCAGCCACGAACCCGGAGCGCAATCCCGGCAAGTTTGAGCGCTTTGAAAGACTGTGAAATGCGAGGCACTGTTTGAACGATGAATTGCCCATGTTATGCGCAGCTTGCAGTAAACCTATGGGGGGGGACGTTTCGTCGTAATACAGCTCGCTGTAACACTCGTCGCTCACCAGAATAACGTTGTGTTCTATCGCTTTTTCAATGAGAAATCGTAAATCTGACTCGGGAATGACGGCGCCTGCGGGATTGCCCGGAGTGCACAGAAACAATAGCTCGCAAGAAGCCCATTCGTCATCAGAAAGCGCGCGGTAGTTGGCTAGGTATTGCGTTGACGCGCTTGAGGGAACCAGTTTTGGCTCTGCGCCGGCCAATAGGGCCGCACCCTCGTAGATTTGATAAAAGGGGTTGGGGATAATCACCGAGCCGCGAGTGCTGGGTGTTACGAACGCTTGTGCCACTGAAAATAACCCCTCGCGGGTTCCATTCACCGGGAGTACCTCAGATGCGGGATCGAGCGGTCGGGTCTGGAAGCGGCGACTTACCCATCGTGCGATTTGTGCTCTCAGTTCAGGGAGACCACCGATTGATGGGTACTTCGTTACCTCCTCGATGGCGGATATCAACGCGTCTAGGACGAGAGCGGGCGGAGGGTGTTTCGGCTCTCCAATAGTCAGCGAAATTCGATCGAGCGAGCTTGGCTTGATATTTTTCGTGAGTTGAGCAAGTTTCTCGAACGGATAGGCGTGAAGCTCGTGCATTCCTGGGTTCATGCAGCGTTATCCTTATCGAGTGCTCTGCACAAATCCGCTTGCAGGGCATCGCACAACTGATCGTCACCTAGGCGCAGACCTTCGCTCGTCGTTAGGAAGAAGACATCCTCGACTCGCTCGCCTAATGTTTGAATTTTAGCCGCTTGAATCACGATATCTCGCTCACTGAGGATCTGACCGATGCAAGCCAATAGACCCGGACGGTCAGGAGAGCTAATTTCCATGATGGTTAGATTGCGGCCGTGGTCTTCCAAAAAGGTGATTTCGGTGGGCGACAGGAAGGATCGTAGCGAGCGCGCGATGCGCTGCTGAGCCGTGGTCACCGATGGCGACATCAGTGACCTCAAAATCGCGTCCTCGATCATGTTGATTGTCTCCGGACTGTTGTCAACAGGCGTTCCATCCGCCTTCAGTACGAAAAAGGTATCCAGCGTCGCACCATCGATACCCGAGTAAATTCTGGCGTCATTAATACTGAGATCGAGTAGCTCAAGTGCCGAGCAGACTCTCGAAAATACGTTTGGAATATCACGTGCGTGGACAAAAATTTGAGTGGCGTTTGCAATAAGCGATTCGGATGAATGTTTTATTAAAATCAGTGGTTGACCATGGTTTTCGAAATCTGCCAGCGCCTCGGTGTGCCAGGCGATATCCTCCGGGCGCTCTCGAAGGAAATAATCATTGCCGCGAGCACCCCAAATATCGGAGAGCTCGTCGTCCAAGAACCCACGGAACTCCAGCAGATGGGCCGCCGCTTTTTTGGTGGCTGCAATCACGTCCTCTCGAACGAGTGGATTGCCCAAGCCCCTGCGCAACGCCCGCCTGGTTTCCGTATAAAGGTGGCGTAACAGCGAACTCCGCCAGGCATTCCAAAGTTCTGGATTCGTCCCATTGATGTCGGCAACGGTGAGCGTAAATAAATAATCTAGCCGCTCTTCGGTCGACACGTACTCAGCGAATCGCTGGATTTCACGTGGATCGGAAATATCGCGTTTTTGTGAGAAGGAGCTCATGTACAAGTGATTCCTAACCAGCCAGACAATAAGTTCGGTATCAGGTTCATCAAAAAAATGCTGTTCGCAAAATGTGCGAGCGTCTATGGCGCCGAGTTCCGAGTGATCACCGCCTCGGCCTTTGCCGATATCGTGATAGAGCGCGGCAACGAATAAGAGAAGTGGTTTGCGAAGGCGCTGCGCGATTCTCGTCGTAACGGGGAATCGATCCGTGAAGTCTGCGCGCAGGAAGCGGCGGCTGTTTGCAATCACCTTCATGGTGTGTGCGTCGACCGTGTAAGTGTGGAACATGTCGAACTGCATTTGACCGACGATCTTTTCGAACTCCGGAAGGTAACGGCCAAGAATTCCGTGGCGCAACATTCGACGAAGCTGTTTTGTCATCGAATAAGGCGAGGCAAGTACATCGCAAAATAGTTTACGGTTGACTGGGTCGAGGCGGAACGATGAATCAATGAGCACAGCGGCTGCTCTTAGCTGCCGTGTTGTCTCAGGGTCAATTCGCTTTATGTGCCGATCCCTGCCGATAACGGCAAAAATACGCAGTAGGTTTGATGGGTTATTAACAAAAACCTTCTCGTGTCGCGCTGAAATCCGATCGCCTAGAAGCTCAAAATCATCATCGATTGGAGTGGCTTTTTGCGGAGCGGGGTGAAGCAGTGTTTTCTCGTAGATGTCGATCAGAAGCGCTGACACGTGCGATACCGCTTGCACGTTTCGAAAGTAAGCTTGCATGAATTGCTCAACCGCAAGTTTGCCCCCGTCTTCAAACCCCCATTCACGCGCCAGCGCCTGCTGGTGTTCGAACAATAACCTGTCCTCCTCGCGCCCGGTCAGGCGATGTAAGGCAAAGCGCACACGACTGAGGTAGTCCTGCCCCTCGTTCAGAAGTGCGAGTTCCTGCTCAGTCAAAAACTCTCCGACAGGCAATATGTCTAAGGTGGCGCCAAAATGTCGTTTTGCGATCCACCCGATAACCTGAATATCGCGCAATCCGCCCGGCGAGGATTTTACGTTAGGCTCCAAGCTGTAGCCCGTTAATCCAAACTTTTTATGGCGCTCAATCTGCTCGTCGACTTTGGCTTGAAAAAAGGCACCACTTGTCCAGAGCCTGTCGTCGTTTACAGCACTCAGTAACTGTCGATAGAGGGTGTCAGGCCCAGTGAGCAAACGTGTTTCTAAAAGGGTTGTCATTACCGTAATGTCAGTTGTAGCAAGCTCACGACATTCGTAGACAGTCCTGACACTGTGACCAATTTTTAGACCTAAGTCCCAAAGGGCGCCGATGAACGCACTGAGCTGAGTGTCCTCAGCGCCAGACGGGTCATCGAGTAATATCAGAATATCGACATCAGACGAGGGGAAAAGTTCGCCACGGCCATAGCCTCCTACGGCGATAAGTGCGGCACCTGATTTACTCAACCCAGAGGCTTCCCAAAGACGGAATAACGCGTCGTCGACACTCACACACCTGCGTTCGAGTAACGGCCTGATAGGTCGCAAACTATCGAACTCATTGGCCGCTTGTTGAGTCACATCCGATAGCTCGGAGCGAACGGCAGAAACTAGGGTCGATAGCGCGTTAGCATTCATGTCGTGCGGATTCTTTCCTGATTGAGGTTAACTACGGTGTAGCCGGGATTTCGGAGCAAAAATAGAGATTGTCCTGACAGCGAATCTAGCGCTTAGAAAGGCAATTCCTCGTTAGAACGCCTTGTCAGGACTTCGCAGCCATCGTCAGTAACGGCAATTGTATGCTCCCACTGCGCGGATAACCTCCCGTCACGAGTCGTTACCGTCCAGCCGTCTCTGGCATTTAGTTTGGTGTGGCGCTTGCCAGCATTAATCATTGGCTCAATCGTAAAGGTCATGCCCTTTTGGAGTTCCAAACCCGTTCCCGCGCGCCCATAGTGCAGGACTTGGGGCTCTTCGTGAAACACTTGGCCAATGCCATGCCCGCAGTATTCTCTAACGACTGAATAGTAGGAGGCCTCAGCGTATTGCTGGATAACCTGACCGATATCGCCGAGCCGAGCGCCGGGTCTAACGAGAGACAAGCCTTTGTACAAACACTCTTGGGTAACGCGCATGAGTCGTTCGGCATGAGGCGCCACTGCACCAACGGGTAACATGATGCTGGTGTCGCCATGCCACCCGTTTTTGATGACGGTGACATCGATATTGATAATATCCCCCTGTCTTAAAATCTTTGTTTCAGAGGGTATGCCGTGACAGATGACATCATTGACTGACGTACAAATCGATTTTGGAAATCCTTTGTAGTTAAGTGGCGCCGGTATCGCTTTTTGAACGTTGACGATATGGTCGTGACAAATGCGGTCAAGCTCTCCCGTAGAGATGCCGGGCTCGACAAGCGGTGCGATCATTTCTAGCACCTCGGCCGCTAGGCGACCCGCTTCTCGCATTCCTGAAATGTCACTGTCTGTCTTTATGGTTAAGGCGCTCACGTCATTTATCTCAGATCATATCGGTTAGTGTCGGCGATATTCGGTAGTTTACCGCAATAGCGGTCGTATATTACAGGCAAAGGCTTCAGCAGAGGGAGTAGCTGTGGTATAAAGCGCGCCGCTTCCGTTATTGATGGGAGTAAATAAGCACGCTCTCGACGTTTAGGATGCCGGGTGCTGGGAAACCAGTTGGACATCTTAAGAGAGCGGAAGGTAAACCCAACTAAGAGATAATTTATGACACAAGTAAGCATGCGCGAGTTGCTGCAGGCCGGCGCGCACTTTGGCCACCAAACCCGATTCTGGAATCCAAAGATGGACCAGTACATCTTCGGGGCACGCAACAAAATCCATATCATCAACCTTGAGCACACTGTCCCCGCGTTTAACGACGCCTTGGGATTTGTCCGCAGGCTGGTGGAAAACAAGAACCAAATCATGTTCGTGGGTACAAAACGAGCTGCGGGTAAAATCATAGAAGAGCAAGCTGCGCGCTGCGGTATGCCTTTTGTGAGTCATCGCTGGCTCGGCGGGATGCTCACTAACTACAAGACTATTCGGTCTTCAATCAAGCGGCTACGCGAGCTTGAGGCGCAAATAGAAGACGGTACGTTTGCCAAGTTGACCAAAAAGGAAGCGCTAATGCGCTCTCGTAGCAAGGATAAACTCGACCGATCCATCGGTGGGATTAAGGACATGGGCGGTCTGCCTGACGCACTATTTGTCGTTGATGTTGATCACGAGCGTATTGCAATTACGGAAGCTAACAAGCTTGGCATTCCGGTCATTGGTATTGTCGATACGAACAGCAACCCGGACGGAGTCGATTATGTGATTCCTGGGAACGATGACGCTATTCGCGCTGTCAAACTGTATGTTACGGCCGTGGCGGATGCTGTACTGGCTGGAAAGGGCGCGTCATCAGAGGCACCCGTGGTTGATGAATTCGTCGAGGTCCTAGAAGCTGAGGGTGTCGAAGCCGAAGTCGAAGTCGAAGCTGAAGCCGAAGTTGCAGAGGCAGCTGGAGCCGACTAGGAATTCAGAATGGGCCGCGCCACGCGCGGCTTTTTTTTATGTGAATTCCTCGTTCTCGAGGAATGGTTCAATTGAAGACGTCAGAAGGGTGGGACACATGTCTGCTGCATCAGTGAAAGAATTACGTGAACGAACAGGGCTAGGGTTGCTCGAGTGCAAGAAAGCGTTGGCGGCCGCCGGCGGTGATATTGAAGTGGCCATTGAAGAACTGCGCAAGTCCAGTGGTATGAAAGCCGCCAAAAAAGCAGGTCGAACAGCGGCTGATGGTGTGGTGTCAATTCGTATTGCTGCTGATGGTAAATCAGGTGTTATTGGTGAGATAAACAGCGAGACCGACTTTGTGGCGCGCGATGAGAACTTTGTCGGTTTTGTCGCTCAGGTCATGGACAAGGCCGTAGCGTTGCATAGCGAGGATGTGGCTGCAGTTGCGGGCGGTGAAATTGAGGCGGCGCGACAGGCACTTGTTCAAAAAATTGGAGAGAACATTTCAGTGCGTCGTATCGGCGTTAGAACTGCCGAATCTGGTGTCGTCGGCGGTTACGTCCATGGCAATAGTCGCATTGCGGTTTTGGTTGAGCTCACGGGCGGCACTGACGAGTTGGCAAAAGATGTCGCGATGCACGTTGCTGCGGTCAACCCCGCAGTGGTGTCACCAGCCGACATGCCAGAGGCGCTGCTGCAGAAAGAGCGAGAGATTTATGCGGCACAGGCAGCTGAATCTGGAAAACCACCTGAGATCGTTGAGAAAATGATAGATGGGCGTGTCCGAAAGTACCTGTCTGAAAACAGCTTGACTGAGCAAGCCTTTGTTAAAGATCCCGACACAACTGTAGGTAAACTGGTGAGCGCGGCAGGAGCCACTATCGCAGGTTTTACTCGGTTTGAAGTCGGTGAGGGAATTGAGGTCGAAAAGGTAGACTTCGCTGCAGAGGTTGCTGCTCAACTCGCAAACTGAGGCGTCTAGGTTGCCGCGTTCAACGCAGCGATCATTTAACTGAGGGGTAAGCATGGCTGTTGAAAAAGTATATAAGCGCATTTTGCTCAAACTCAGTGGTGAGGCCCTCACAGGACAAGAATCGTTCGGTATTGATCCTAAAGTGCTGGATCAAATGGCCCTAGAGATTGGTCAGCTGGTCGGCATTGGCGTCCAGGTTGGCTTGGTTGTCGGTGGGGGTAACTTGTTTCGCGGGGCCGCGCTGCAATCCGCCGGGTTGGATCGTGTCACCGGTGATCATATGGGCATGCTAGCCACAGTTATGAATGCTTTGGCGTTACGCGACGCTCTAGAGCGATCCAATATCGCGACGCAAATCATGTCGGCAATACCCATGAGTGGCGTGGTTGATCATTATGATCGGCGCAAGGCAATTCGGGCGATGTCGCAAGGTGATGTGGTGATCTTTTCAGCGGGTACCGGCAATCCGTTCTTTACGACCGATTCATCGGCCTGTTTGCGCGGGATCGAAGTCGAGGCTGATGTGGTTCTCAAGGCGACAAAGGTAGACGGTGTTTACGACGCCGACCCAATGAAAGACCCGGCAGCTGTCAAATATGAGCAACTTTCTTACGATGAAGTGCTCGATAAGAAGTTGGGCGTTATGGATCTAACTGCCATCTGTTTGGTCAGGGACCATCATATGCCTGTCCGCGTTTTTAATATGTCGATGAAAGGCGCGTTATTGAGTATTGTACGCGGTGGGTCCGAGGGGACCTTGATCCACTAGCGCTAGCAAAAGCGCAGCAGTGCGGGTCGATCAGGAGAGAGATATGATTGATGATATACAGAGTGATGCGGAAGAGCGCATGGAAAAGTCGCTTGACGCATTGGCGCAAAATTTCAACAAAATCCGAACTGGGCGCGCCCATCCGAGTATTTTAGACGGGATCCGTATTGATTATTACGGTGCTGAGACACCTTTGAAGCAGATGGCGAGCATTAATGTCGAAGATGCTCGGACGCTGGCTGTCAGTGTGTTTGATAAATCCATCACGCCTGACGTTGAAAAAGCGATCATGAAAAGCGATCTTGGCCTGAATCCTTCGTCGGCGGGTGATGTAATCAGGATTCCAATGCCCATGCTGACGGAAGAAACCCGCAAGGGTTACATCAAGCAGGCGCGATCAGAGGCGGAAGCCGCGAGGGTTTCGATCCGCAATGCGCGCCGCGATGCCAATGGCATGCTGAAAGACCTGGTGAGAGACAAGGAGATTTCTGAAGACGAGGAGCGACGAGGTCAGGATCAAATACAAAAGCTGACCGATGCATTTGTCGCCAAGATTGACGCAGCCCTTGCCGTCAAAGAATCTGATTTGATGGAAATTTAACCGCGGGTACCTTTACAGAGTGAATCTTCCCGCTACCAGTGCCGATCGAGTACCTAGTCATGTTGCCATCATCATGGATGGGAACAATCGCTGGGCTGAGGCAAAGGGTTTGCCTGGGCCATTGGGTCACAAAGCGGGTGCGGATGTGGTGAAGCCACTGTTGTACGCCTGTAGAGACCGCGGGATTAAAACGCTGACCCTATTCGCATTCTCTAGTGAGAATTGGCGGCGACCTGAGACCGAAGTGCGAGCTTTAATGGCGCTGTTGTCTCGCTACCTTCGTCGAGAAATAGAGGAATTGGCGGCAGACGGTGTTTGCGTTCGTTTTATCGGTCGCCGTGATCGTTTGGGTCCTCGAATTGCAAAATTACTTGAGCGGTCTGAGCGCGCCACAGAACACAACACGGAATCCACTTTGGTTCTCGCGATTGATTATGGTGGGCGGTGGGACGTTAGCTCGGCGGCGGCGTCTCTGGCGCAGGACGTTGCGCTTGGGAAGCTAGACGCTGACACCATTGATGAAGGCCTATTGAGCTCGCGTATGGCACTGGCAGACCAACCGGCTCCAGATCTCTGCATCAGGACTGGTGGTGAATTCCGGTTATCAAATTTTCTCTTGTGGCAGTTCGCTTACGCTGAACTTTGGTTTACCGATACGCTTTGGCCGGACTTCAGTGTTAGTGAGCTAGACGCTGCGATAGCGCAGTTTGCCTCCAGAGAACGTCGTTTTGGCGGTCGGCTTGCAGAGGCCTCGTTGTAATGCTCGAAAAGCGGATTTATACCGCGATCTTACTTTTTGGTGGTTTGGTTCTTGCACTGATGCAGTTACCTGCAGCACTAGTCTCCTACGCTTTTCTTGCGATAGCGTCAGCTGGGATATGGGAATGGGCTTCGCTTGCTGGATGGTCGTCGCGGCGTTACCGCTTAGCGATGGTTGCAAGTTTTGCTACAGCCTGTATTTACGCCGTCTACTTTTATGCGCCACAGCTGATCTCCGATCCTGTGTCGATGAGGCCGCTATTGGGCGTTGTCTGCTTTGTCTGGCTGGCCATCGCCTTCTTTGTACTCAGTTACCCTAAGCTTTCTGTCTTGTGGCGATCGATTGTGGTTCGGAGTTTGATAGGCTTTTTTATACTCGGCGGCGGTTGGCTCTCGCTGATCTTTTTAGTGGGGCTAGAGTTCGGCTGGTTGCTAACAATTTTGTTCATTCTGACCGTAGCAATGGCCGATGTTGGCGCTTACTTTGCCGGGAAGTTCTGGGGAACACATCCCTTAGCACCCGATGTTAGCCCTGCGAAGACGATGGAAGGTCTCTGGGGTGGCATTTTTGCTGTGCTATGTCTGGCGGGATTCGTCTGGTGGCTGTTGCCACCTGAATTTGCGCACATCCACCCCGTCGAGGTGCTTTTGATTGGTTTGTTTTGCAGTGGGGCGTCTGTGCTTGGCGATCTGACGGTCAGCATGCTCAAACGTGAGAGTGGTTGCAAAGATGCCGGTTCCTGGCTTCCCGGCCATGGCGGCTTGATGGATAGGCTCGATAGCATTTGTGGCGCCGCACCATTTTTTGCACTGGCGCTCATGTTAGTCGGGTACGTCTGATGCAGCGCGTCATGATTTTGGGCGCTACGGGCTCAATTGGTTTGAGTACCCTCGATGTCATTGCGCGTCATCCAGATAAATATCAGGTGACAGTGTTGGCGGCCAATCGATCAGTGAGTGCCATGGCGCAACTGTGCCGCGACCACCGACCCCGCCATGCGGTCATGTTCGATTGCGACGCCGCCGCGGAGCTCGAGGCTGCCTTAGCCGGCGTTGTCGATACCAAGATTCATGCAGGTGAAGCTCCGATGGTCGCGTTTGCACAGTCAGAGCAAGTTGATACTGTCATGGCGGCGATCGTTGGATTCGCGGGGCTCTCTGCGACTCTGGCCGCCGCTCGGGCTGGAAAGCGTTTGTTACTTGCAAATAAAGAAGCTCTAGTCAGTGCGGGCGCGCTCTTCATGGATGCGGTCCAGGCAGGGCGAGCGTTACTCATGCCCGTCGATAGCGAACACAATGCCATGTTTCAGTGTTTGCCCGCCGATGAGTTCGCGCGTCCGCAGATGGATCGTGTTGAGAAGATTTTGTTGACGGCCTCAGGAGGACCCTTTCGCGGTCGCAGTCGCTCGGAGCTATCTGGCATGACGCCGGAGCAAGCTTGCGCCCATCCGAATTGGGATATGGGTCGCAAGATCTCTGTTGACTCGGCGACGCTGGTCAACAAGGGCTTAGAGCTGGCCGAGGCCTGTTGGCTCTTCAATCGACAGCCATCTGATATTGAAGTGGTCGTCCATCCTCAGAGTATCGTTCACTCTCTTATTCGTTACGTGGACGGTTCAGTGCTTGCGCAGCTGGGGCAGCCCGATATGCGTACTCCCATCGCGTACAGTTTGTCGTGGCCAGACCGGATTGAGGCCGGAGTGAATGTGTTGGATCTAGTCGAGGTAGGGAGATTGGACTTTGAAGCGCCAAACCTAGACGCATTTCCCTGTTTACGTCTTGCCTATGAAGCGATTGAGATGCCGGGTGGGATGTGCGTTTTTAGCGCCGCTAACGAAATGGCAGTCGATGCGTTTTTATCAGAACGCATTAAGTTCACTGATATTGACCAAGTGATTGAGGCGACCTTAAAAACGGTTAGTCTTTGTGAACCATCGGATCTGGCAGCGGTCCAAGCTCTCGACGGCGTGGCACGCGCTACTGCCGATGGGCATATTTTCGATATAGCCGGCTAGGAGGCGTTAACGACTCATGCAAGTGGTCTTTTCAGTAGTGATGGCATTGGTCACGTTGGGCATTTTGGTGACTATTCATGAATATGGTCACTATTGGGTTGCTCGGCGTTGTGGTGTGAGGGTGCTTCGCTTCGCGATTGGCTTTGGCCGTCCGCTCCTGATGTGGCGTGACCGAAACGATACCGAGTTTGCTTTGTGCGCCATACCGCTAGGTGGCTACGTGAAAATGTTAGATGAGCGTGACCCAGAAGCTGACGTGACGGCCATTAATCGTTCAGAGTCGTTCAATGCGCAACCGGTGAGAAATAAACTTGCCATCGTGTCGGCGGGGCCGGCCGCCAACTTTGCGCTGGCTATCCTTGTTTTGTTTGTCCTCTTTTTACGCGGGGAGACCGGTGTTGCACCGGTTATAGAAGCGGTCAGCCCCGGCTCGGTGGCAGCTGAGGTCGGGGTTCCCGTTGGCCAGGAAATTGTTGCCGTTGACGGCGAGCCCACAACGACAGTTTCAAAGGTGCGTTTTGCCTTACTGAAGCGACTGGGTGATACAGGCACCGTGGAGATTGTCGTTGGTTCGCCTTTGAGCGACGTAAAAGAGCGCTATTTGCTTCCGATTGACCGTTGGCTAGGTGAGGCTGAGGCGCCAGATACAGCGCGAGCACTTGGGATGACGCTGGGGATGATGCCATTGCAGCCGATTGTCGGGTCACTGACTGTTGGTGGGCCGGCTGAGGTTGCCGGCTTCATGGTTGGCGATAAAATCGTGTCGGCTGATAATGCGCAAATCACTTCTTGGGAAGCATGGGTTAATTACGTTCGCGCAAGACCCGCTCAGCCTATTGATGTCGTCGTTGAACGGCGAGGAAGCCTCTTACCAGTAAAGGTAGAGCCTGACCCCAGCAGTTCAAACAGCTCAAATGCGGTGGGTACCGTGGGCATGGGGGTCGTGATTCCCGAGATTCCACCAGAGCGACTGCGGCTGCAAGGACGCAATGCGCTAGAGGCTCTCGTAGCCGCGGTTGAGCGGACTTATTCGTTGACCTTATTTACATTTGAGTCGATGTGGAAAATGGCACAGGGTCTGATTTCCACAAAGAATCTATCCGGGCCAATTTCCATTGCACAAGTTGCAGCGAGTACAGCCGAGAGCGGATTTTTAACTTGGTTATCATTTCTCGCGCTGCTGTCGATTTCTCTGGGCGCTATTAACCTGCTACCTATCCCCGTCTTGGATGGCGGACATATTGTTTTTCATGCTTTGGAAGGGCTTTTTGGTCGGCCAGTGCCCGAGCAGATTCAAATGATGAGTTACCAAGTGGGATTGCTGGCAGTTTTCACGCTTATGGTATTTGCCATCTACAACGATGTGGCCCGATTGTGAGATACTCCGGCCCGTCCACCGCATAACGCAACAATAAGATCTAGTTCTAGTCAGATTACCCGAATAGTAAGCGAATAAGATGGTATGTACTCAAAACAGTAATTGGTTTGCTAAAGCTCTGGTGATGCTGGCATTGGCCCTAGCCATCATGATGTCGGTGCACACTGCAAGGGCTCAGGTAGAGCCGTTTGTCGTTGCGGATATTCGTGTCGAGGGCTTGCAGCGAATTGCGCCGGGTAGCGTGTTTGCAGCTTTGCCAGTGGGAGTGGGTGATTTGGTTGATGGCCGGGCGGTTCAGTCAATTTCGCGTAATCTCTTCTACACCGGCAACTTCGATGATCTGTCGGTTGGGCGTGACGGTAATGTCTTGGTCCTAACTGTCACCGAGCGACCTAGTATTAGCGAGATCACTATCGATGGTAACAAGGCCATTGAGACAGAAGCATTGTTGGATGGTCTCAAAGGGGCCGGTTTGGCGGTCGGCCAGGTGTTTCAGAGATCCACGCTCGAGGGGATGCAGCTTGAGTTGCGTCGCCAATATGTCATTCAGGGGCGCTATGACGCGACTATTGATACTGAAATTATTCCAGAGCCGCGCAACCGCGTCTCGATTAGCATTGACATCGATGAGGGTACAGTCTCAAAGATTGAGCACATCAACATTGTTGGCAATGAGATTTATGACGACGAAACACTGCTAGATACCTTCGAATTACAGGTCGGAGGGATGTTTTCCTTCTTCTCAAGTGCTGACAAGTACAGTAAGGAGAAGTTGGAGTCTGATCTTGAGACGTTGACCAGTTTTTATCAGGATCGTGGCTACCTACAGTTTGAAATCGAATCAACACAGGTCGCCGTTTCACCTGCGAAAGACGCCGTTTACATTACCGCCAACGTGGTGGAAGGTGATCGTTTCACGATAACGAGCGTCGACCTTTCTGGTGATCTTGTGTTGCCAGAAGCCGATTTGAAGCGTTTTCTATTGATATCGCCTGGGCAGGTTTTTTCGCAGCAGCTGGTAACCAGTACTGAGGAGTATTTGACAAGGCGGCTCGGCAACGAGGGATATAACTTCGCGAAAGTGACAGGTATTCCAGAGGTTGGCGATGGCGACGCAGAGGTGGCCATTAAATTCTTTGTCGATCCGGGGCGCAGAACGTATGTACGCCGAATCAACTTTGAGGGAAATGACCGGACGGCGGATAATGTACTTCGCCGAGAAATGCGACAAATGGAGGCGGCCCCCGCTTCAGCAGCGGCTATAGAGCAGTCGCGCATTCGTCTCGAGCGATTGGGTTTTTTCAGTTCAGCTGAGGTCGAGACGGTAGAGTTGCCCGGCTACGATGACTTAGTTGATGTTGATTTTTCTGTCGAGGAGCAAAGTTTCGGATCCATCGGAGGGAGTCTGGGTTACTCTCAATGGGCTGGCCTGATACTCGGACTCAATTTACAGCAGAACAACTTCATGGGCACCGGCCGACAGGTGGGTCTCAACCTGAACTCTTCTGCTTACCAGAGTGTTGCTAGCATCAACTACAGTAATCCTTACTTCACTGAGGACGGCGTCAGCCGAGGATTCAGTGTCTTCTATCGGAAAACTGACCTGGCTGAAATTAACGTTGCAAGTTACACCACGGACACCGTGGGCGCGACAATGTCGTTGGGCTATCCCATTAGTGAAACGCAGCGTCTAGGTTTTAATATAGGCGTTACTGATACCGACATTACGTCTGGTCGATATGCGGTTCAAGAGATTCGAACCAGTCCAAGGTTAATCGAAGGTGTTGATCAATATTACGTATCCACTCGTCAAGCGACGGGTGCTTATGATGGGCCGGAAGCGTTGTTTCCGATTACGGATCTTGCTGACGACGCTTTCGTAAACCTCAGTTCAGACGGTTTTCTAGATCAAAATGGAGATTCCTTTACCAACTGGTCGGTTACAGGTTCCTGGCTTCAATCGACATTGAACCGTGGCCAGCTCGCCACAAGAGGCATGTCCAATTCCGTATCGGCCCAACTGTCGATGCCCGGCTCGGATCTGGAGTTTTTCAAGATTAATTACCGCGGCGAAATGTACCTTCCAATTTACGGGGAGTTTACGTTTCACCTGCGAGGAGAGCTGGGCTACGGCGATGGTTACGGTGATACCACCGAGTTGCCATTTTATGAGCACTTCTTTGCGGGAGGATTCGGCAGCGTCCGTGGATTCGAAACAAATACGCTTGGCCCTAGAAGTACACCACCCATTCTTTACCAAACTGGATTTGCTGCAACCGCAGTGGACGATGAGGGCGTCGCCACAGAAATTGGCGGTCCCGATGGCCAGGGCTTCGGCTACATTGTGAATCCAGACACAGGAAAGATAGAGACACAACAAGTATTTCTTGGGCGTCGAGCTGACCCATTCGGCGGCAATGTGGTGGTTGAGGGCTCAGCGGAGATTTTGTTCCCGATGCCGTTTGTGAAAGATAGAAGATCGATTCGATCCGCACTTTTCCTGGATGTCGGTAATGTTTTCAATACAAATTGTCGCGAAAATCAGATTAATTGCTTTGGTGTCGAGGTTGACGAGCTCCGCTATTCTGTAGGTATCGGTGTCACCTGGTTGAGCGGCTTTGGTCCATTGACGTTCGCCCTTGCCAGACCGCTTAATGCCAGCGAGACTGATCGTCGAGAAGTTTTCCAATTCACGCTAGGGCGTGGATTCTAGTCACTAACCAGGAGGTTCTCCCTAATGTTGTTTCGCACTATCGCCGTTATGGCACTTTTGCTTGCATCGACTGTTGTACACGCTCAAGGTCGCACTGCTGTTGTCGATCTAGAGCAGGCTATTCTGCAGACTGATCTCGCCCAACAGCGGATCCGTGATTTTGAGGCTAGCGAGGCCTTCGCGGAGGATCGTACGGAGTTCGATAAGTTGAAAGCTGATTTCGACACGCTCGTGCAGAACTTCCAACGAGATCAGGCAGCGATGAGCGAAGATGAGCAAGTAGCAGCGCGTCAGAAACTCGCGAGTAAAAATGCTGATCTTGAGTACGTCGTTAAAAAACTGCAGTCTTTGCAGCAGCAAAACCTTCAGGGCGTTTTGCAGGAGCTGGCTCCAGCCGCTCAGCAAGTGCTTCGAGAAGTGATTCAGACCGATAACATAGCGCTATTGTTGCCGGGTCAGTCGGTTATTCATTTTGACCCGTCTTACAACATTACGGCTAAGGTAACGGATAAGTTGAATCAGCTGCCACAAGAGTAAAATGCCAACGCTCGGCGATATCGCTAAAGCATTAGACCTGCCTTACAGAGGCGAACACGATATGCCCTTGCGGGGTCTGGCGTCACTCGACTCGGCGGACGAGGGAGACCTTTCCTTTGTCTCGAGAAAGAAGTTTGTGGCGTCACTGGAAGCGTCTACGGTCAGCGCTGTCATTTGCCCTCGAGAATGGGTTGGCGGATTTTCGGGGGCAGTCATTTTCAGTGACGCGCCGTATCGAGATTTCGCCAGAGCAACGCGCTTATTTGACAATCGTCCTACACGCACGTACCGCTTGCATGACACGGCTGTCATCGCTGCTACGGCAAAGCTGGGCAAGAATGTAACTGTAGACGCCGGCGCTGTCGTCGACGATAACGTGGTTCTTGGTGACGATGTTTGGATTGGCCCTAATGTTTGGATTGGTGAGCACTCTAGAGTGGGTTCGGGGACAGAGCTGCGTTCTGGTGTAAAGCTCTATCATGGAATCAGTGTTGGCCATTCGTGCCTGATTCATGCAAATACGGTCATCGGTTCCGACGGTTTTGGTTTTGCGCCAACCGACTCTGGCTGGGAAAAAATACTTCAGCTCGGTGGCGTTCGAATTGGGGATCGCGTTGAGATCGGCGCTGGTTGTTCGATCGACCGCGGTGCGCTGGACGATACGGTAATCGCAGACGACGTAATCATCGATAACCTAGTTCATATCGCGCATGGTGTGTCGATAGGGGCAAAATCAGCCATCGCCGGGCAAGTCGGATTTGCCGGTGGCACGAAGCTAGGTGAGCGTTGTACCGTTGGCGGACAAGCCGGCTTCGCAGGGCATCTCGAGGTGGCTGACGATGTCCATATTGGTGGTCAAGGCAGAGTCTCTCGAAGTATTTCCCAGCCCGGAGATTACGCATCGGGTACTGGATTGATGCGGACCCGCGACTGGGCTCGAAGCGCATCGCGCTATGAGAAGTTGAATGACCTCGTTAAGCGGATTGATGCGTTAGAAAAAGCGCTGGCTGAAAAAGCTAGCAGTAGCGTTAAGGACTAAAAGACTATGATGGACATTGAGTATATTCGTCGCCACTTACCCCATCGTTACCCCTTTTTGTTTATCGATCGGGTGGTGTCACTTGAGCCCGGTGTCTCTATCGAGGCCTACAAGAATCTCACCATCAATGAGCCCTACTTTGATGGACACTTTCCGGGAAATCCGATATTCCCGGGCGTTTTGTTGGTCGAGGCAATGGCACAAGCCGCGGGTATCCTCGGCTTTGCCACGATGGGAAAGACGCCTGAGGATGGTTCTATTTACTACCTCGTCGGTACCGATAAGCTGCGATTCAAACGTCCCTGTGTACCGGGCGATAAAGTCACTTTTGAGGCCGCGATCGTCAGTGAGAAACGCGGTATTTGGAAATTCGACGTGCGTGCGTCAGTGGAAGGCGCAACGGCCGCGTCGGCGACTATCCTTTGTGCGGATCGCTAGGCCATGATCCATCCTTCTGCAGTCATAGATCCGTCGGCTGAACTGCATCCATCAGTAAGCGTTGGGCCGTTTACCGTAATCGGGCCGAATGTGGTTATTGGCGAAGAGACCGTCGTCGAATCTCACGTTGTGATTAAAGGTCCGACGCGAATCGGGATGCGCAATCATATTTTTCAGTTCAGCTCAATTGGGGAGGCGACGCCGGATCTTAAGTATAAAGGCGAGCCCACGACACTAACGATTGGTGATAACAACGTTATTCGCGAGAGCGTAACCATCCACAGGGGTACCGTGCAGGACCGTGGTGATACCTGTATTGGCAATCACAATCTCATTATGAGTTACGTCCATATTGGACATGACAGTTGGGTCAAAAATCACACAGTTCTGGTGAATAACACCGCCCTCGCTGGACACGTCATCGTCGATGACTGGGCAATTTTGTCGGGATACACGCTGGTGCATCAGTTTTGTAAGATCGGCGCGCATAGCTTTAGTGGCATGGGTACGGCAATAGGCAAAGACGTCCCCGCTTATGTAACAGTTGCCGGCAGTCCCGCAGAGGCTCGAACGATCAACACAGAGGGGTTGAGGCGCAGAGGATTCAGCGATGCCTCGCTGTCAGACCTTCGCCGCGCGTTCAAATTAATCTATCGTCAGGGACTTACGCTAGATGTCGCCATGGAGCGCCTTGAGGAGATGACGGTCGCTACTCCGGAAATTATCCCGTTGCTGCAGTCACTTAAACTGTCTGAGCGCGGTATTGTTCGATAATGAGTCACGCGCATCACATCGGTGTCTTGGCCGGTGAAGTAAGCGGAGATATTCTTGGCGGTGCCGTATTAAGAGAGTTGAAACGCCGACAAGCGTCACTCGAGTTTACCGGTATTGGCGGCGAGCAAATGTCGCTTCACGGGTTGACGAGTCTTTATGACATGGAGCGGCTGGCCGTTTTTGGTCTTATCGAGCCCCTGAAGCGACTGCCTGAATTGTTGTCGATTCGTCGATCTGTCAGGCAGCATATGCTCAAGAGCCGGCCACAATTGTTTCTTGGTATCGACAGTCCCGACTTTAATCTCACCCTGGAGCGTCAACTGCGTTCCAAGGGCATTAAAACAGCTCATTTAGTCAGTCCTTCTGTTTGGGCATGGCGCCCCGGGCGCATTCACAACATTAAAAAGGCAGTAGATCTTATGTTGTGTTTGTTACCTTTCGAGTGCGATTTTTATGAGCGTCACGGTGTTAAAGCTGCCTTAGTCGGCCACCCACTTATTGAGGAACTGTCGGCGTTGCCTGATCAAGGCACGGCGCGCAATTACTTGCGACTACCCGAGGCTGGGCAGGTGTTGGTGTGTATGCCGGGCAGTCGTGCCAGTGAAATTGAACATCTGGGCCCAGTCTTTACGCAAGTGATTATGCGGTTGCTGGCATCTGATCGTCAGATGCGGGTTGTTGTGCCTGCTGCGTCACTAGAGCGTATGGAGCAGATTCGACATTTCATGCCCATCGAGGATGATCGTTTTTCGGTCATTGAGGGGCAGAGCCGCCTTGCCATGGTCGCAGCGGACGCGATTTTATGCGCTTCAGGTACGAGCACCTTGGAGGCGATGCTGATTGGTAGGCCCATGACAATTGCTTATCGAATGGGTTGGTTGTCTTGGCAAATTTTAAGCAGAATGGTGACGTCTCCCTATGTCGGTCTGCCTAATGTCATTGCCGGGCAGGCGGTGGCGCCAGAGTTTCTTCAAGGGGATGCAACGCCTGAAAACCTCTATCGTGCTGTATTGGAGTCGTTCTCCAGCGCAGGCGACGGTCAGAGGCAGCGTTTTGTAGAGTTGAGCGAGCGTATCGGCAGTGACTTTGCCGTCAGGTCAGTCGATGCCATCGAGGAGCTATTGTCCGATGTCGATAGGTAACTCCCGCCAGAGTAAAACAACGACGGGTTCGCGAGTCGCAGGCTGCGACGAGGTAGGTCGTGGACCTTTAGCTGGAGATGTCGTGGCTGCGGCCGTGATACTCGGGGACGTGATTCCCAGCGGGCTAAAAGACTCAAAGCAGCTCACAGAGCGGAGGCGGGAGGCACTCTTTGAGGAAATTACGTCGTCGGCGCGCTCTTGGGCAATTGGGCGAGCGGACGTTGCAGAGATTGATGAGCTGAATATATTGAATGCGTCGCTACTGGCGATGCGTCGAGCAGTGGAGGCTCTGACGGTTGTCCCTGAGCATGTTTTGGTCGATGGTAATAGATTGCCCACGTGGGCATTTTCGTCGGAGGCAATTGTGGGCGGCGATGGATCGGTTCCCTGTATTAGCGCAGCATCGGTTCTGGCAAAGGTCACCCGCGATAGAGAGATGGTTGCACTGGATGCGCAATATCCCGGCTACGGACTCGCGAAGCACAAAGGTTATCCGACAAGGCAACACATAGAAGCCATTGAGGCGCTGGGCGTAACCGATATTCATAGGCGGAGCTTTGGTCCCGTTGCCCGCTTAATCAAGCCCGCAAGCGGGGTTAATTAAAGGTTATGTCAGCAACTTTCGTCCACCTCAGAGTGCATTCCGAATATTCTCTTGTCGATGGGCTAGTCCGGATCGGTCCGCTTATGCAATCTGTCGCAGCGGAGGGTATGCCCGCGGTGGCCTTGACTGACAGGACCAACTTCTTTGGTCTTATTAAGGCGTATAAGGCCGCGGAGCGTGCGGGTGTAAAGCTCATTGTCGGCGCTGACTTCGACTTGTTGGAGTCTGATGAAAAACGCAGTCAGGTCACGTTCCTTGCACAAAGTCATGTTGGTTATCGACACTTGACCCTATTGATTTCCCGCGCTTACCAGGAAGGCCAAGTCCTAGGCAGGCCATTTTTGCGTCGGGAGTGGATCGAGGCCTGCAGTGATGGTCTGCTGGTCTTGTCAGGGGGCCGTCATGGCGATGTCGGTCAGCACCTACTTGCGGGCAGAGACTCCGATGCGCGACAGGCGCTAGCTTGGTGGACGACCCACTTTCCAGATCGCTATTACCTTGAGCTTCAACGGACAGGTCGAGAGTACGAAGAGGACTATTTGCATGCTGCCGTAGCCCTAGCAGTTGAAGCGGACTGCCCTGTAGTTGCTACCAATGAAGTATGTTTTTTGGCGCCCGACGAGTTTGAGGCCCACGAAGCGCGAGTCTGTATTGGCGACGGACGTACCCTCAACGACCCAAGACGTCCTCGTCATTTCTCCGAACAGCAGTATTTGCGATCGGCTGAAGAAATGCAGGCCTTGTTCGCTGACATTCCAGAGGCGCTTGAAAACACGCTGCGTATCGCCGAGCGATGTACTGTGGAAATTGAGTTGGGTAAGGCTTACTTGCCGGACTTTCCGACACCTCAAGGTGTGACCATAGAACAGCATTTAGAGAACCTATCCAATCAGGGGCTCGACCAGCGCTTATCAGCACTGAATGTCGCTGACGAAACACCCTATCGAGAGCGCTTGACGTTCGAACTTAACATCATCAACGAGATGGGATTTCCCGGTTACTTCCTAGTGGTGATGGACTTTATCCGCTGGGGTAAGGCTAATGGCATACCGGTCGGACCGGGACGGGGTTCAGGCGCCGGATCTCTGGTCGCTTATGCGCTTGAGATAACCGATCTTGATCCCATTGAATATGACTTGTTATTCGAGCGTTTTCTCAATCCTCAGCGTGTTTCGATGCCAGATTTCGATGTCGACTTCTGTATGGATCGACGCGACGAAGTCATCGAGTATGTGGCGAATACCTATGGCAAAAACGCGGTCTCACAGATTATTACTTTCGGTACGATGGCGGCAAAGGCCGTAGTTCGAGATGTCGCGCGTGTTCAGGATAAGCCTTATGCGCTGGCAGATCGAATGTCCAAGCTCATCCCATTTGAAGTTGGAATGACGCTCGATAAGGCACTTGAGCAAGAGGATCAACTGGTGACGCTGCTGCGCGAGGACAGCGCCGCTCAAGAAATTTGGGATATGGCCGTTCAGCTTGAGGGTCTCACCCGAAATGCGGGTAAGCATGCCGGTGGTGTGGTTATAGCGCCCTCAAAGCTGACCGATTTCTCACCACTTTTTTGTGACGAGGAAGGACGCGGTCTTGTCACGCAGTACGATAAAAATGATGTGGAAGACGCCGGCCTGGTTAAGTTCGATTTCTTAGGGCTGCGAACCTTAACCATCATTGACTGGGCCGTGGCAATGATCAACGCGCGGAGCGAGTTGGATCAGCCAGTCGATATCAACCAGATACCGCTGGACGATGCAGCCGTTTATACCTTGCTTCAAAGCGCTGAAACAACCGCTATTTTTCAGCTTGAAAGCCGCGGCATGAAAGAGCTGATCAAAAATCTGAGGCCCGATTGTTTCGAGGACATCATTGCCTTGGTTGCTTTATTCCGCCCGGGTCCCCTGCAGTCAGGTATGGTCGAGAACTTCATTGATCGGAAGCACGGTCGCGAGCAGGTGTCTTATCCCGATGCGCAATATCAGCATGAGTGGTTGAAGCCTATTCTTGAGCCTACCTACGGCATCATCTTGTACCAAGAGCAAGTCATGCAGATCGCTCAAGAATTGGCCGGCTACACGTTAGGCGGTGCTGATTTGTTGCGCCGCGCGATGGGTAAGAAGAAGCCCGAGGAAATGGCGAAACAGCGCTCGGTCTTTGAGTCGGGCGCTAGAGAAAAGGGGGTTGATCCAACCCTCGCCATTAAGATCTTCGACTTGGTTGAGAAGTTTGCAGGCTACGGGTTTAACAAGTCTCACTCTGCGGCTTATGCGCTGGTGAGTTATCAAACCGCGTGGCTGAAACGTCACTATCCCGCGGAATTCATGGCCGCGGTGATGAGCTCGGAAATTGACAATACGGACAAATTACTTGGGTTACGCGACGAGTGTCGTCGAATGGGTCTAACTGTTAAGCCGCCGAGTATCGCTGAAGGGAAATTTCACTTCTCAGTAAATAGTGAGGGACATATTGTTTACGGCTTGGGCGCTATCAAAGGACTGGGAGAGAGCCCTATTGAGGACTTGCTGGCGGCGAGGGAGGTGAAGCCGGTTGAGGACCTGTTTGATTTATGCGCCAGGACTGACCCTCGAAAGGTTAATCGCCGTGCGCTGGAGGCGTTGATAAAAAGCGGGGCATTTGATGAGCTCGATGCGGAGCGCTCGGTACTCATGTCAGCGCTCGATGATGCGCTCAAGGCCGCAGAACAATCAGCGGCTAACGAAGCGGCGGGTATGGGGGATTTGTTTGGTGAGGTCATCCCCACATCTGGGTCGGGAGATCCCTATCGAGATCATAGACGAGCGCGTTCGTGGACACTGAGAGACGTTTTGGCCGGTGAAAAGGAGAGTTTGGGTAGTTTTCTGAGTGGCCATCCGATGGATGAATTCGAGCAGGAAGTTCGCAAGTTCTCACCTAGGGCCATTCGTGACCTCAATGCCGGCAGTAAGCAGTGGGTCGCAGGTCTGATTGTCGATGTCCGACTGGTTAAGACGCAGCGAGGGACAATGGCCGTCCTTCAGTTGGATGACGGTACTGGGCAGATTGAGGCGACGGCCTACAGTGAAATTTACGATCAGCATCGCGATTTGCTGGTCAAGGACCAGATTGTCCTAGCGGATGGCAGACTTCAGATGGATGATTTCAGGGGGCAACTGTCGCTCCGGGCCAAGTCGTTCACGACGCTGGAGCAGGCAAGGAGTTCGCGTGTGCTGGAGCTGAAACTCGGATTGAGACCCGATGTTGTTGAAGCCGGCGTCACGTCCGAGCTAAAACGAGCGTTGTCTTCAAGCGTTGGGGTTTGTCCCATCGTAGTGGAATACCGGCAGCCCGCGGGCTCGGCGTTAATCAAAATGGGCGAGCGATGGCGCGTAACGCCTACTGATACGTTGTTGGATCAGTTGAAGGAGCTGGTTGGTCACGACTGCGTTGAGCTGATATACGAGCGATAGTTGCCGCATACGGCAGCGTAATCGAGTGCAAGGACGAGATGCCCGCTGTGTGAAGCGGCGTCTCCGGCAGCCAAATCGCTCTTTTTCCGCGTAATTTTTCTCAAAAGCGCCTTTTTTGTCACAATTTCGACACACTCGCGAGTAAACTGCAGCGAAAGACGGTGCGTTTTCGAACAATAAGCAAGTCAATAAAGGAGTTGCCGTCCATTAATCAGTGCGTTTCATATATTGGAGTGAGCGTGATGAGACTCTTATGCGTTATGGCGATGGGTGTGATGCTCGGACTACTGGGCTGTTCTCAACAACCAACGTGCTCTGTTGCTGACGGTGATTTCGGTGCTGCCAGTGCAGGATGTTTGGTCGTCAATGAGGGCGATTTACTTCTTGTGCGAATCATGGGTGGAAAGTTCGGGCCACCCGGTGGGTCGGTTGATTCCGGAGAGTCAGCCCAGTGTGCTGCGGAAAGAGAGACTTGGGAAGAGACTGGTGTTCACGCCGTAGCAGGCGAGCTGGCCGCTGAGTTTGACAATGGATTTAACCTGTATTGGTGCACATCGACCTCGGGGCGCGGCATCGACATTACACGACCGATTGAGATTCACCATGCTGATTGGTACGCACCCGAGATCTTCACGCAACTTAATTGGCGCTACGCTAACCAGGGCGACATGGTTGCAGATTTGATGGCAGCGAGACAGTAATGAGTGATATCGAGCTACAGGCGGCCGCGTTTCGTAAATTGGTGGATCACCTTCAGCAGCGGACAGACGTTCAGAATATAGATCTAATGGATTTGGCGGGGTTTTGCCGTAACTGCCTGTCAAAGTGGTATGCAGAGGCCGCAGCAGATCAGGGTATCGAGATATCGCGAGACGATGCTCGCGAGCGTGTTTACGGTATGCCCTACGATGAGTGGAAACAGCGACATCAGACGCCGCGCTCTACCGACTAAGTCGAAGCTACGCTGCCTAGCGCAGTCGTTAGGCCGACTCTAGGTAGGTTTCTATGCTGGGACAGGAACAGATTAAGTTCCTATCTCCAAACACATTATCCACGCGGTTAACCGGTGCCCAATATTTGTCAGCGCGCAAAGAGGCAACCGGCCATACGGCCTGCTCTCTGCTATAAGGCCTATCCCATTCACTGGCGGTGACTTCGTCTAGTGTATGCGGCGCATTTTTGAGTGGGTTATTGTTGGGATCAAATTGTCCTTCCATTACCGCCTGAATTTCGCTGCGGATCGACAGCATCGCATCGCAGAAGCGGTCAATCTCGGCGAGCGATTCAGACTCTGTAGGTTCGATCATGAGTGTGCCCGCAACCGGGAATGACATGGTTGGTGCGTGGAAACCGTAGTCAATCAGTCGCTTGGCCACATCCTCTTCCGTGATACCGCTGCGCTCCTTTAGAGGTCGAATGTCAATGATGCACTCGTGCGCCACCGTGCCCTGTCTGCCCGTGTACAACACATCGAAAGCCGTTTTTAGCCTGCCCGCTATATAATTGGCATGTACGATGGCCGCTCGACTAGAGTCGGTGACGCCGCTACCACCCATCATTGCAATGTACATCCAAGAGATTGGGAGTATCGAGGCGCTACCAAACGGCGTTGCTGAGATGACGTTATTTTTTGCATCGAGCCCCACTTGTGGCAGGACTTCCGACGATGGTAAGTAGGGCGCCAGGTGCTGCCCCACGCCAATGGGTCCCATGCCTGGGCCACCGCCACCATGTGGAATGCAAAATGTTTTGTGGAGGTTGAGGTGAGATACGTCTGCTCCAAACTTTCCTGGACCAGCCAGACCAATCAATGCATTAAGATTCGCGCCATCGACATAAACTTGTCCGCCGTGCCCATGGATGAGCTCGCAAAGCGCCACGATAGAGGTTTCAAAGACGCCATGAGTGGACGGGTAGGTCACCATAATAGCTGCGAGTTCTGAGGAGTGAGCTTCAGCCTTCGCGGTCAGATCATCCATGTCGACATTGCCATTTTCATCACAGGCTACCAAGACAACCTTCATACCGGCCATCACTGCACTTGCTGGGTTTGTACCATGGGCAGACGTGGGTATCAGGCAAACATTGCGGTGTGCGTCGCCCCTCGCGCGGTGATATCGACGAATTGCCATGAGTCCCGCGTATTCGCCCTGAGCACCTGAATTGGGTTGTAACGACATAGCGTCATAACCCGTGCACTCGGTAAGCCAGTGTGACAGCTCTTGTAGCATTGCGTGGTAACCCGTCACCTGATGAGACGGCGCAAAGGGGTGGATTCTGGCAAATTCAGGCCATGACACTGGGATCATTTCGGCTGCCGCATTGAGTTTCATTGTGCAGCTACCTAAAGGGATCATTGCCCGAGTCAGTGAGATGTCTTTATTCTCCAGCCTCTTCAAGTAGCGAAGCATCTCGGTCTCAGTGCGATAATCGTGAAAGAGAGGGTGACTGAGATAATCCACGGCTCGAGCGACGCTCTCCGGGACGCCTGTCGTTCCACTATCTCGATCAACTCCAAATACGGTGCAAATCTGGACGAGCTCATCCGGTGTTGTCGTCTCGTCCAATGATACGCCTATGTGGTTTTCATCAATCTTCCGGAAATTAAAGCCCAGCGATTCAGCTTTATTGATGACATCGGCGGCATTATCGACTGCAACACACACTGTATCGAACCAGGTCTCATTGATCAGTGTGTACCCACCGGCTTTTAGAGATGCCGCGAGATCAGATGTTAGTTCGTGGACGCGCTCGCCAATGCCTCTCAAGCCTTGTGGTCCGTGATACATAGCGAAGAGTCCAGCCATGATCGCTAGGAGGGCTTGCGCGGTGCAGATGTTGCTTGTCGCCTTCTCGCGGCGAATGTGCTGCTCGCGAGTTTGCATTGCCATGCGCAGCGCTTGTCGGCCGGTGCTGTCGACCGAAACGCCAATAACGCGCCCTGGCATTGAACGCTTGAATTCGTCACGGGTCGCAAAAAATGCGGCGTGCGGACCACCGTATCCCATAGGCACCCCGAATCGTTGCGAGCTACCCAGTACCACGTCAGCGCCCATTGATCCCGGTGACTTCAGTACGGTGAGCGCAAGCAGGTCAGACGCAACACCGACGAGTACGTTGTTCTGGTGACAGCAGGAGATGGTCTCAGTGAGGTCTCTTACCTCCCCGTAGGAGCCCGGGTACTGCACTAGGACACCAAAGGCATCGGTAACGGTCTCGATGGCCTCTGGCTCGACGATATGCACCTCAATACCAAGTGGCTCAGCACGAGTTTGAATCAGCGAGAGCGTTTGCGGATGGCAGTCACTCGCAACCACGAAGTTTGTTGATTTGGACTTGCGATTCATCCGCTGCATGAGGGTCATGGCTTCCGCAGCCGCAGTTGCCTCATCGAGCAATGATGCATTCGCCAGGGGCATTCCTGTCAGATCGATGATGACCTGCTGAAAGGTAAGCAGTGTTTCTAATCGCCCTTGTGATATTTCCGGTTGATAGGGCGTGTAAGCGGTGTACCACCCGGGGTTTTCGAAGACATTTCTGAGTAGCACGGGCGGCGTTGTGGTGTCGTAGTACCCCATGCCGATGCAGCTTCTGAGTACCTTGTTTTGGTCCGCATAAGCGCGCAATTTTAAAATGGCTTCGCGCTCAGTTAGCGGGTCGGGAAGGTTCAATGCCTGGGGCAACTTTATGTTGTCAGGTACCGCAGTATCAATAAGCTGGGCAACGCTATCGAATCCTGCGCTATTCGCCATCTCTTCTTGTTGTGCTGTCGATGTGCCGATGTGGCGTTGCTGAAATGCGTCTATGCCTCGGTATGTCAAAGGACTCTCTCATTAGTAATGGCGTTTTCGTTAGTAGTAACGTGTTCGTTAGCAGTGGCGGTCATTCTGCGTCACTACCGGCCAAATATCGTGCTGATATTAGCAGGTGTCCGTATTGTCCCCAGTCCTCGTTGTCGCTTTTGTGCATTTTTAATGGCACATATTCGCGACGCATGAAAAGAGCAATTGAGCGCTTCTAAAGTCATGATTGTAGGTCACTGTGGTAGGTCACCGACACAATGGTCCATTCGGTTCTCGCCTCTGGATTCTGCACGCTCACGATGTCGCCGCTTGTTTTTCCTAATATAGCTCTGCCAAGTGGCGAGTCGCAGCTTAAATAGCCCTGTTGTAAATCGAACTCATCCGGGCCGACGATTCGATACGTATGGTTTTTGTCATTGCTATCTGCCAAGTCGACCCAGGCGCCGAAAAAGACCCGTGATTTGTCAGGGGGAGCCGTGCCTACCACCTTCAGTTCATCCAGTCGTTTTTGTAAAAATCGAACCCGACTGTCAATCTCACGCAGTCGCTTTTTTCCGTAAATGTAGTCGCCGTTTTCCGAGCGATCGCCGTTCAGTGCGGCGGCGTGAACAACCTGCGTCACTTGTGGTCGTTCGACTTTCCAGAGACTGTGAAGTTCGGCACGCAGTTGCTCAGCACCTTCGGGGGTGATGTAGGGCGAACCCTTTACTCTTGGCGGACGGTAGCGAGACATAGCTTTACCTTGAGGATGTTACCTACACACACTACACCTTTATAAAAAATGATCCGAATGTATGGATTCATCATTTTTACTGCGGGATTATAGGGTTGTATGTTTTTCCGGTGCCAGCATGAAATTAGCGTTCTCTGTCATTTTGTTCTTTGTCACATATCCGATGGTTGCGACCGCCGAGGAGGCTGCTTGCCCCCAGCTTGAGGGCAACTTGCAGCCGGGAGGCTTGTTGTGGGGGACGGTGGCGCCCACAGCGGCAATCGTCTTTGAGGGTATCGATGTCCCAATACTACCCGATGGGTCTTTTGTTTTAGGTCTGGGCCGCGACGCGCCTTCCAGTGTCACGCTGACGGTAAGCGTCGAGACTGATGGGGTGAGCATTTCTTGCGACCTCGATATTGCCAAGCGCGAATATCGTATTTCACGCGTTGAGGGTGTGCCGCAGAGAACAGTGACACCGCCCGAGGAGCAACTTGAACGCATACGTAAAGAGCGTCAGCTTGTGCGTGCTGCAAAAGCGCAGGTCATCGAAAATCAAACGTTTCTGCGGGCGGTACAAGCTGGCCTCGCATGGCCCGCTGAGGGGCGTATTAGCGGTGTGTACGGGAGTCAACGATTCTACAACGGAAAACCGGGTAATCCACATTATGGTGTTGATATCGCAAGACCCACCGGTACCCCCGTGCTGGCACCCGGCCCGGGTGTTGTCACCTTGGCTGAGCCGGATCTTTTTTACTCGGGAGGTACGGTGATACTAGACCACGGCTATGGGCTGAGTTCGTCTTTTTTACACATGAGCCGCGTTGATGTCAGTGTTGGCGACGAGTTGCGTACAGGGGATCCACTTGGTGCCATCGGCGCTACGGGTCGGGCCACCGGTCCGCATCTTGACTGGCGTATGAGTTGGTTCAACCAGAGAATTGACCCGCAGTTGCTTGTGCCCCCGATGCCCTAATGCACATAAGGGCGTATACTTGGTCGGGCCTATAAGGAGATAAACGTGCTCGATAAGAAATTATTGCAAATACTAGTCTGTCCAGTCACGAAAGCGCCCCTAGACTATGATGAGTCCAATGCGGAGCTCATTTGCAAGGCGAGCGGTTTGGCCTATCCGGTTCGCGATGGGATTCCTGTGCTGCTCGAGACTGAGGCCCGCGTGCTAACGACTGATGAGAAGCTGGGATAAATCGCGTGACAGATACTATCTTTGGCAAAATCACGCGCGGCGAGATTCCAACCGATTTTCTGTATGAGGACGAGCTCTGTGTCGTCATTAAAGACCTTTATCCGCAGGCGCCGACACATGTGCTGATCATACCCAGGAAGCCGATTCCTATGCTCAGCGAAGCCGCCGAAGATGATCAGGCCTTACTTGGCCATCTACTGATTGTGGCAGGTAAGGTGGCTGATCAACTTGGCGTGGGCGACGCCTTTCGATTGGTCATTAATAACGGTGAGGGTGGTGGCCAAACGGTCTTTCATCTGCATTTACACATTCTTGCCAGTGGCGACATGAAAGAAGGCGATATGGCGGCCGGACTGAGTCGATAGACAAGCTATCACACATTTTTTTTCTGAGATCTGAGCATGAAAACTGCTGAAATTCGAGAAGCGTTCCTATCCTATTTTGAGCGTCAGGGGCACACCCGGGTCGTATCGAGTTCCCTGGTGCCGCATGACGATCCGACACTGTTATTTACCAATGCGGGTATGAACCAGTTTAAGGACACCTTTTTGGGGCTCGAGACGCGCGATTACATCCGTGCGGCCTCTAGTCAGCGTTGTGTCCGAGCCGGAGGCAAGCACAACGATTTAGAAAATGTGGGCTATACAGCACGACACCATACCTTCTTTGAAATGCTCGGTAATTTTAGTTTCGGCGATTATTTCAAGCGTGAGGCAATTAACTTTGCCTGGACGTTCTTGACCGAGGAGCTTAAGTTGCCGAAGGAGAAGCTGTGGGTCACGGTGCACACCTCAGATGATGAAGCCGCCCAGATATGGGTTGACGAGATCGGTGTTGATCCAAATCGGCTATCTCGTCTCGATGAAGATAATTTCTGGCAAATGGGTGACACCGGACCGTGTGGCCCGTCCTCTGAGATATTTTACGATCATGGACCTGATGTTCCGGGCGGACCGCCGGGCTCGCCCGACGACGACTTGGATCGTTACATCGAGATTTGGAACTTGGTGTTTATGCAATTCAACCGCGATGGTGCCGGTGAATTACACCCATTGCCTGCGCCGTCGGTGGATACAGGGATGGGCCTTGAACGTATTTCCGCGGTTATGCAGGGCGTGCACAATAACTACGACATCGATTTATTTCAGGCGTTGATTGCCGCCACCGCCGATAGGTTGGGCGTGGCCGATCTATCAGATACGTCATTACGCGTCGTCGCTGACCACTTGAGGTCGTGCGCGTTTCTTATCACTGATGGCGTGCTGCCGAGTAACGAGGGACGGGGTTATGTGCTGAGGCGAATTTTGCGCAGAGCGATTCGTCATGGAAACAAGTTAGGCGCCACAGAGCCCTTCTTTGCTGATTTGGTGCCGTCACTCGCGCAGGAAATGGGAGACGCCTATCCGGAGCTTCGTAAGCAGCAAGAGACGATCATGAAGGCGCTATCGTCGGAAGAGGAGCAGTTCGCTAGAACGTTAGATAAGGGTATGGCCATTTTGGAAGACGCCCTCGCTTCTCTGACCGGCAAACAGATTCCGGGTGAGGTCGTTTTTCGGCTGTATGACACCTTTGGGTTTCCGGTGGATCTAACCAACGATATCGCCCGTGAGCGCGATCTTGAGCTGGATGTAGAGGGTTACGAGGCGGCAATGCTAGCGCAGCGCAAGCGCTCTCAAGAGAGTGGCGCGTTCCAGGTCGATTATCACAATATCATTACTGCCGAAGGAGAGACCGAGTTTCTCGGCTACACAGCGGCAGAGGCAGCAGCCACTATCCGCGGATTGTTCGTTGATGGGCGGCTGATAGAGCGTGTCAGCGAAGGGGATGACGTCGTCGTCATTTTAGACCAAACGCCGTTCTACGGTGAGAGTGGCGGGCAAGTGGGTGATACAGGTTACTTGCGAACCGATAGTGCAAAACTTGAAGTGAGAGATACAACAAAAGCCCAAGGCCATCATTTGCATCATGCAGTCGTTGTGCAGGGGTCGATTGAGGTGGGTGCATCGGTCTCCGCGACGATCGATGAGTCACTGCGGGCTCGAATTAAAGCCAATCACTCTGCCACACATCTAATGCACGAAGCACTGAGGCGAGTACTGGGTGAGCATGTCCAGCAAAAAGGCTCTCTGGTTGATGCGGATAAGCTGAGATTTGACTTTTCCCATACTCAATCGCTGAGTGCGAACGAGTTGTCTCGCGTATCACAGCTAGTGAATGAGCAGATCCGGCATAATTCTGAGGTGCTTACCCAAGAGATGGAAATGGACGCGGCGATAGAGGCAGGTGCTACTGCACTATTTGGTGAGAAATACGGCGATGCGGTCCGTGTTCTAACCATGGGCAGTGAACGTTTTTCAGTTGAGCTCTGTGGTGGTACGCACGTAGCCCGCACTGGCGATATTGGTGTGTTCAGAATTTTGAATGAAAGCGGTGTTGCTGCAGGTGTTCGGCGCATAGAGGCAGTCACGGGTATTGGTGCGCTGAGCGATATTGCGAAAGTCGACAAGGTGGTCGCTGACATTTGTGATGTTGTGAAATCGTCGCCCGAAAATGCGGCAGATAAAGTGACTAGTTTGCGGGTTGAAGTCCGCGAGTTAGAAAAGCAAATTACACAATTAAAACAAAAGCTCGCGACAGGAGCGGGTGCAGATCTTACGTCCGAGGCGGTCGACGTCATGGGCTTTAAGGTCTTGGGAACCGTTGTTGAAGGCGCCGATGCTTCCACACTGAGACAGACCCTTGATCACTGCAAGAATAAGTTGCGCTCGGGCGTGGTGTTACTAGCAGCGGTTGAGGGAGATAAAATCGCATTGGTATCGGGTGTCACGTCAGATCTGACTGACCGCCTTCGCGCCGGGGACATCATGAAGGAATTCGCGGGTCGTTTGGGTGGTAAAGGCGGCGGACGCCCCGATATGGCTCAGGGTGGTGGCTCTGATGTTGGCGCTCTGGCGCCGGCACTCGCGGATCTAGCGCCCTGGATAACAAAGCAGCTTGAGGCGTGATTTCAGAATTTGTAAAAGCAGATCAGCACTTATTAGCTTTATGTAGGGCGTTAAACCATGTTTAATACGCCGCTTTTTCTGGGGTAAACCACGGTCTATGGCGCTCATAGTGCAAAAATATGGTGGCACTTCAGTCGGTTCTGTTGAGCGGATTGGGGCTGTTGCCGATCGTATTTTGAAATGCCATCAAGATGGCCACCAGCTAATCGTTGTCGTTTCTGCCATGTCTGGAGAAACAAACCGACTCATCGGTCTGGCGCGTGCGTTGACATCGCAGCCCAGCCCTAGAGAGCTCGACGTGTTGGTGTCCACCGGTGAGCAGGTGTCGATGGCCCTATTGACGATGGCTCTACATAGCCGGGGTATCGATGCCCTATCCCTTAAAGGGAGCCAAGTAGCGATCACCACCGACAGTGTGCACAGTAAAGCACGCATCCAGAGCATTGATGATCGTCGCCTTCGTGCCGAGCTGGATCAAGGAAAAGTCGTCGTTGTGGCTGGATTTCAAGGCGTTGATCAGAACGGGGAGACAACGACTCTAGGGCGCGGTGGTTCTGACACCTCAGCGGTGGCGTTGGCCGCTGCGGTTAATGCACAAGAATGCCAAATTTATACGGATGTCGATGGGGTCTATACCACGGATCCAAGGGTGGTCGATGGTGCGCAGAGACTCGACCGCATCACATTTGAAGAAATGTTGGAAATGGCCAGTATGGGGTCCAAAGTGTTGCAACTTCGGTCCGTCGAATTTGCCGGTAAGTATCAAGTCCCATTGCGGGTGCTGAGTAGTTTCAAAGAGGGACCTGGAACCCTCATAAAAATGGATGAGGACGATGTCATGGAAGCGCCAACCATTGCGGGTATTGCGTTTAATCGGGACGAGGCCAAGTTAACTGTGATTGGTGTGCCCGATACGCCTGGCATTGCTTACCAGATTTTAGGACCCGTCGGTGAAGCCAACATCGAAGTGGACGTCATTCTTCAGAACGTTGGGGACGAGGGGAAAACGGACTTTACGTTTACGGTGTCCCGAAACGACTTGGAGAAGGCCGAGGTGATACTTGAATCGCGGATTGCAGAGTTAGGTGCTCTGGAGTGGCGTTCAGACAGCAAAATTGCCAAAGTGTCTGTGGTTGGTGTGGGGATGCGCTCACATGCTGGCGTCGCGGCAAATATGTTTAAGGCGCTTGCTGATGTGGGTGTCAACATTCAAATGATCAGCACTTCTGAAATTAAAATATCAGTTATTATTGAAGAGAAGTTTCTCGAATTGGCGGTAAGGACCTTGCACTCGGCGTTCGGCCTTGATGCGGTCGAGGCTGGAGACGCTGGTGACTAAGGTTTAGTCTACACGATACAGCAAACAGGGACGTTAAATATGCTCATACTCACTCGACGAATCAACGAGGCGCTGGTTATTGGTGACAACGTCACGGTGACGGTTTTAGGTGTGAAAGGCAATCAGGTCCGGATTGGGGTCGACGCGCCGAAGGATGTGTCGGTCCATCGCGAAGAATTGGCGAGCAAGGGCGATGCGAACGAGCAGTCCTCGGTCGAGCTGTCTGACGACTAGGCCGGTGAAGTGGTCCCTCGCTTGCATCGCCGCGTGCCCTGACGTCATTACTGTTGTCGATCCCATCTGAAGAACCTGCTCTGCCTGCGTTCTATTTGCTGTAGACCGCATGCATGATTGTTGGCCCATAGGCAGTGGCTCGAATTTTTATGCAGTCGATATCGCAAATCGCGATGGTTATGTTATTCTCGCGCACCCGAGCTGTGACGGCCTTGACAAGCAGAGTGGGCCTCAGTGACAGGGAAACGTTGCCGAGTCGTTGACCGAGCAATCGAAGATTGCGAAGGAGCGCCCGAGCTACGAGGGCGACCCGAAGGGCGAGACGCAGTGCGTCGAGTAACGCGCTCCCCGGGAGCGTTTAGTTGCTTGCATTGAAAGGTGTGAGCGCAGTAATACGGAGAAGTGGCCGAGTGGCTGAAGGCGCTCCCCTGCTAAGGGAGTATACGTTAA